>Ga0075421_100009551_pt1 | contig 11960 bp, 8 predicted proteins | sample SoiMetdeltSBSDD5_FD_75292 | JGI IMG/M metagenome (GOLD analysis project Ga0075421, IMG submission 75292) | Bulk soil microbial communities from a Populus tree surrounding site in Tennessee, USA - Soil MetaG P. deltoides SBSDD5 | ecosystem: Environmental > Terrestrial > Soil > Tree plantation...
GTCAGGATGTCATTCCATAATTTCGCAGTGTTGAGTTGCCAGAAATAGGCCGTGCGCGTCGTCGTGAAGTTCGGGCCCCCGGCGGGGAGCGGACGTGGGAAGTTTTTGACTTCGGCCAGCTCCTGCGCCTTCTGCGCCGAATCGAAGGCCGGCGGCAGCGGGGGGCGAAACTCGCTGCCCGAAGAGATCACCCAGGTGCGCCAGGTCCCGCCGAGCGGATCGATCGGATTGGTCCCGCGCCAGAAGCCTGGCCCGGTCGGGATCGCGCCGGTGAAGACGGCGTCGGAGCCATCGGTCTGCCCGCGCGCGATCACCAGCTCCGCCACCTTGCGCCCGAGTTCCAGCCCGGCGGAAACGTCGCTTGGAAACTGCACGCCCGCGTTGAGCCGCGATTCGCCGCACTCCTGCGCCTGATTGGCGTATGTCATCGCGTCATTCGGGAAGAGGTAGCCGAGCACCGCCGCCGCCGCGCCTGCCGCCGCCGCGTGTTCGCTCGGGTAAGACGGGCTGTTGGGAACGGGAATGGCGGGCGCGACATGCGAATCGGCCTCGCTCGGCCGCGGGCGGTTGTGAACGTATTTCGAGTCCCAGGCGGCGATGGTCGCGTCGTAGATCGCCACGTTCAGCAGCGAAAGTATGCGCGCGCTGCGCGGCCCGGTGATACTGTTTCTGACAAGTTGATTGACAGCGACTTCATTCCAGCGGTAGCCCGGAGGGCCGCTGTCCCAGAAGCTGATGGCGGCCGACGCGGCAGCATCGCGCCGGTTAGCGCGGGTGATCAGATTTCTGATTTCGACCTCCTGCGCCAACCCGTCAGGCGGCGACGGGAGCCTGAATTGCGAGCCGGAGGAAAGCACCCAGGTCTTCCACCGCCCCGCCTGCGGTTCGACCCCCGGGGGGCCGGGGCGCCGGCAGAGCGGACAAGTGAAAGCTGCGCGCTGCTCATTGAAGTCCTGCGCCTGGATTGGCGTCAGGTTGAGTGCGATCAGTATGGCGACGACTAAGACTCTGGGCCAGCGATTGCGCCGGCAAGCGAAGCTGATGTATTTCATCGAATTCTCCTCGAAAAATGTGGGGCACAGCGATCAGTTCACCCCAGGTTTGATAATGGGAGTTTTGCAGGGACAATGGGCGAAGTGGTTTGCTGATCATCAGCTGTCAGCCTGCGAATTTGTGTTTGCTTGCCGTATTTCGTGCTCATGCGCGTCGCTGTGAATCTGTGTGTTCATAAGTTCTCCTTTGCTGGCCTTAATCAGTTCGGTTGCAGCCGTGATTGAAGCGCATCGGGCGACGGCTCGTCGCTTGAGCGGAATTGGCCGTCGGACCAACCGCTTCACCGCTGCGGGGTGAGCGCCTGCTCGCCATCGCCCTCCTAACGCGAGAATCGCCGCCGAAAACTGGCATGCCCTCAAAAAAGAAACTAAAATCCGACGGGAGGAAGAAAGAATCTCGAACGGCGTTGTCATTCATGACGCTCGAACCCTATGAGCGCAGGCAGGGTTGCTTAGGCTCACAGGAAGGGAATTCGATGGCTCTCTCTTCAACACACGAAGTCACCCGACTTCTTATCGCCTGGGGCGAGGGAAACGAGGCAGCGCTGGATAAGCTGACGCCGCTGGTTTTTCAGGAACTGCGCCGTCTGGCAAAGCGCTACATGCGGCGTGAGAACGCCGATCACACCCTGCAAGCCACGGCGCTGGTCAACGAGGCCTACCTGCGGCTGGTGAAACAGAAGAACGTGCGCTGGCAGAACCGCGCCCACTTCTTCGCCATCTCGGCGCAATTAATGCGGCGCATCCTGGTGGATATGGCCCGCGCGCGCCGTTACGGCAAACGCGGCGGCGAGGCGCGCCAGGTTCCGCTCGACGAAGCGCTGGTCATCCCCAAAGAGCGCGGCGAAGACCTGGTCGCGCTTGACGACGCGCTGAAGAGTTTGACCGAGATTGATCCCCGCAAAAGCCGCGTGGTTGAGCTGCGCTTCTTCGGGGGACTCAGCGTCGAGGAGACCGCCGAGGTGTTGAAGATTTCGCCTGACACAGTGATGCGCGATTGGAAGATGGCAAAGGTCTGGCTTCTGCATGAACTGAGCAAGTAATAGCGGGATGAAGGCTGCCCGTAAAAGCCACCCATGAAACCTGAAAGATGGCAGCGCATCGAGCGTCTCTACCACGCGGCCTTGGAACGCGAGGCCGGCCAGCGTGCGGCCTTCCTCGAAAAAGCCTGCGTGGGCGACGACTCGCTGCGCCAGCAGGTCGAATCGCTGCTCTCTTTCGAGGAGCAAGCCGAGAGCTTCATCGAAACGCCCGCCGTCGAAGTCGCGGCAAAAGTCGTCGCCGGTGACTCTACGACGGGTGTCGTCGGACAGACTTTCGGTCACTATCAGATTCTCTCCCTGCTGGGCAAAGGTGGCATGGGCGAGGTCTACCGCGCCCGCGACACCAGGCTCGACCGCACCGTCGCGCTCAAAATGCTGCCGGAGGAAGTGGCGGCAGACGGCGAGCGGATGCACCGCTTCGTCCGTGAGGCGAGGGCCGCCTCGGCGCTCAACCACCCGCATGTGGCGACAATTTATGAGATCGGAGCGAGCGATGGCATTAGCTTCATCGCGATGGAATACATCGAAGGGCAGACGCTGGCGGCTAAGATCAATGTTTGCCCGCTCGACGCGGCAAAGATCACAGAGATTGGCATCCAGGTCGCTGATGCTTTGGATGAAGCGCACAGCAAAGGGATCACGCATCGTGACATCAAACCGGCCAACCTGATGCTCACCGCGCGCGGGCAGGCGAAGGTGCTTGACTTCGGGCTGGCGAGGGTCGCTCGTGCGGCAGGGCGGGATGAGATTAGCCAATTCAACACGCTGACGGAGACCGCACCGGGGGTGGTGATGGGGACGGTGGCGTATATGAGTCCGGAGCAGGCTTTGGGGCGCATCGTGGATCCTCGGACGGACATCTTCAGCCTGGGCGTGGTGCTCTATGAGATGGCCACCGGGCAGCGGCCTTTCCGAGGAGCCACAGCCAGCGAGACGATTGATCTCATCCTGCACGCGCAACCGGAAGCCATCGGTCACTTCAACAACCAGGTACCTGTGGAGCTGGAGCGGATTGTGGGCAAGTGCCTGGAGAAAGCGCGCGAGCGGCGCTATCAGTCGGCGCGCGAGCTGCTGGATGACCTTGATAGTCTCAAACACGGGAGCGCCTCAACAAAGGCCAAAACACTGGCCAGACTTGTTGCACAGAAGCTGCGGGCGCTTTCACTGTCACTGCCACGGTTTCTGCCGGCTGTAGTGGTGACGGCCACCGCAGTGCTAATCGCCGCGCTGATATATCTGCGGTTTTACGGCACGACGCCTGCGCCCTCCGGGCCTCCGGAAATCAAATCGCTGGCCGTGTTGCCGCTGGAAAATCTGTCGGGTGATCCGGCGCAGGAATACTTCGCCGACGGGATGACTGAGGCGCTCATCAGCAATTTGACGCAGGTGCGCGCGCTGCGGGTGATCTCGCGGACTTCGGTGATGCGCTTCAAAGGGAGCCGCAAGCCGCTGGCGGAGATCGTGCGGGAATTGAACGTGGATGCGGTGATCGAAGGTTCGGTGCAGCGCGACGGCGGGCGAGTGAAGATCACCGCGCGTTTGATTCAGTCCGTGAATGAAACCCTGCTTCGGTCATTCGACTACGAACGCGAACTGGCCGACGTGCTGAAGATGCAAAGCGACGTGGCGCGCGCGGTCGCTAACGAGATTCGGACTCACGTGACGGCGGAGGAGCGGTCGCGACTGGCCTCGGCGCGCCGCGTCAACCCGGAAGCCCATGATGCCTATCTGCTCGGACGTTACTACCTGCGGCGGCAACACGAAGCGGATCTGAAACTCGCCATCGGTCACTTCGAGCGCGCGATTCAGCTTGATGCAAGTTACGCCGCCGCCTGGGCCGGGCTTTCGGTCGCCTGGCTACAGCGCGGCCTCTGGGGGGCGACGCCCTTTCGGGAGGTCGAGCCGCCCGCGCGCGAGGCCGCCGTCAAAGCTCTTGAATTAAATGCCAGCAGCGCCGAGGCCTACACCTCCCTGGCCATGCTCAAACATCGTTACGAATGGGACTGGGCTGGGGCGGAACACGATTTCAGGCGCGCCATCGAGCTTGATCCGGGCAGCGTGGAGGCGCACAGATTCTTTGCCTTCCTGCTGACTGCGCTGGGCCGTCATACCGAAGCAATCGGTCAGATTCAGACCGCCGAACAACTCGATCCACTCTCCTCGCTCGTGCAGTCGGATTTCGGCAGCGATCTTTACTTCGCGCGGAAGTACGAACAAGCCGAACGGCATCTGAAGCGGGCGATTGATCTGGATCCACTGAACTACGGGGCCTACGGTCGCCTGGGCCTCGTCTACGGCGAGATGGGCAGGTATGCCGATGCCATAGCCAGCCTGGAAAAAGCTAAGGCGCAGCAGAGTGATGATCGCCGCAATAGAATCTACACCGCCAACTCCGCGCTCGTGTATGCCCGGATGGGAAGGCGAGAGGAGGCGCTGCGAATACTCAAAGATCTGCAGCGCATGACCGATCCGGCGCTTTTTCCCGTGAATGACGCGGCGTCTGTCTGGGCCGCGCTCGGTAATAAGGACGAAGCCTTTAGGCTGCTGTTTAACGCGGTTGAGAAACGCGCTAGGATGCTTATCTTCACCAAGGTATACCCTTACTTCGACAGCCTGCATTCGGACCCGCGCTGGGAGGAGTTGCTCCGCCCCATGAATTTCCCGCAGGATTAGCGCGGTAGGTAATGTCAGGACTTTTGAAAAAACGACTGTCCCTCGCATATGGTCAAGACATCTGAATTGCTGCACACGCGCCGTCATAGGGATTTAGTCAGCGAGGTTTCTCCCATGTAGAAAAAGCGATTTACAGTTCGTCCGCACGGGTGTAACATCTCTTGTATATCAGCATTGCTTTTTCTGTTTCCGGGTCCTCGAGCGTCACCAAGACAAGGCAGACAGTCATCGCAAAAAAGCTTTCGATGCTGCCAAGCCAATGCGCCGGAGAAGTATATTTTCCAGGTCTGCCGGACCTTTACGCCTCACGGTGCAATATGCCCCGCGTTCTCATCACAGATCTGTTGTGACCCAAATGGTCTATGCCTTCTCAATGCCACCGACGGTCGTCTTTCAAACCAAGGCGGAGATTGCGCTCGCGCTCTTGGACGAAGCCGACGTGGCAGGCGTGTCTTATTCGAGCAATATCATGAATAGGCGAAAGGTGAACTGGGTTGGGATCAGCATCAAGGGCGCGTTTGGATATGGGTTGCCTCATTGAAATGTGTCTTCAAGGTGATTGGCGACTTCCGAGGGGAAACTGCTCACGGTGGGTAGGAGACCCTCGTTCGCTCGTTAGTTAGCACAAAACCAGGACCAATTGGCCCGCAACTATCGGAAAGGAGATACCTCTAATGACACAATCAAAAGATCCGGGACAGCCGAAAACGCTGGAGATGCGCGTGGCTGAACTCGAAGATAGACTGTCGCAAATGCACATCTCGGAAGAAGAGATGCAAACTTACCAGAAGGTCGCCTCGAAGTTAGGGGCGGCTGCTCCTTGTCAACAATGCTCGGTCTCGCCCTGCGTGGCGGCCCAACAGCAGCAGCCCTGCGTGGCGGCCCAACAGCAGCAGCCCTGCATCGCCAGCCAGGCTATCTCTCCCTTCTACTACCGCTGTTACTACTTCAATTGCTACTACCGTCCCATCTTTTACCAGGATTGCATCCTGGGACCAATGTCGGGCGGCGGCGGCGGGGGCGGTGGCGTCGGTGGCTTCGGCGGCTTCGGCATGTAAGACGACCGGGCTTAAGCTGCGGTCGCTCGTGCCTCTATTGTCAAGTTATAGAGCGACGCATTGATAGCTAAACCTGTTAGAAATTCAGTCTGGCGCCAGCTAAGAAGGTCTGTATCTAACGCCGTTTGATCAAGGAGCAAGAGGTTTAGCGATCAATGCGTCGCTAAGTAATTGGCATTGACCCGAAGCGTCCTGTTCTTTCGCGGCGGGTGGCAGGCGCGTCTAGTCGTAAAGGCTCGAAAGGGGGAACTATGGATGTCCTATTCGCCGTGATGCCTTTCGCGGACGCGAATCGCCCGGCCATCGGCGTCAGCCTGCTCAAGGCCGGGGTCGAGCGCCGCGGCTTCTCCTCCCGCGTAGAATATTTCAGTCTCGCGCTCGCGGAGTTGATCGGCTACGACCTCTACGAATACATCGTCAACACGCTCGGGTCCGACTCGATGGCGGGCGAGTGGTTCTTCGCCGACGTGGTCTTCGACAATAAGATCCCGCACGAGCGAAAATATATCGCGAAGATGCTGACGCGCTACGCAGGCGAAGAAGAGTGGCGGGAGAAGGTTCTGCAAGCGCGCCAAGTCCGCCGCGAGTTCGTCCAACAATGTGCAGACCGCATCCACGAGTTTAAGCCGCGCGTCGTCGGTTTCACCACGACCTTCCACCAGACTTGCGCCTGTCTCGCCGTCGCGCGCCGCCTGAAGGAGATGCCCGACCCGCCCGTCATCGTCTTCGGCGGCGGCAACTGCGAAGGCGAGATGGGCTTACAGATGATTCGCTCTTTCCCTTGGATTGATTACGTTAGTACGGGCGAGGCGGACATCAGCTTACCGCTCCTGCTCGAACGCCTTTTGCGCGAAGGCAGCTCCGAGCCGGTACCGGGAATGCTCAAGCGCGGGGCGGATCCGGAACTGACCTGGCCCGAGCCCGTCAAAGAGATGGACAGCCTGCCGATCCCAGACTTCGGCGAATACTACGCACGCCTTGAGGCTTCGCCGCTCAAAGAGCAGATCACCCCGGCCCTCTTGATCGAGACGGCGCGCGGGTGCTGGTGGGGGGCCAAACAGCACTGCACCTTCTGCGGGCTCAACGGCGACATGATGGCCTTCCGCAGCAAGAGCCCGGAGCGCGCCTTCGACGAGTTGAAGTTTCTCTCCGAGACCTACGGCCGCAAGCGGATTGACTGCGTCGACAACATTCTCGACATGAGATACGTCAACACGCTCTTCCCGAGATTGCGCGACAGCGGGTTTGGCATCGAACTCTTCTACGAGGTCAAGTCGAACCTGCGTTACGAGCAGTTGACGACGCTCTACGAGGGCGGGCTGCGCGGGATTCAGCCGGGCGTCGAGAGCTTCAGCAACGAGATTCTGCGCCTCATGAAGAAGGGGTGCACCGGCCTGCAGAACATACAACTGCTGCGCTGGTGCGCGGAGCTTGGGATAGACGCGGCATACAACATATTGACGGGCTTCCCCAACGAGTCGCCGTGGGAATACGAGCGCATGGGCGAACTGGTCCCGCTGCTCTGCCACCTGCAACCGCCGGTCGTCGTCTCGCCCATCCGGCTCGACCGCTTCAGCCCCTTCTACATGCGTTCGAGTGAGTTCGGTCTGACGAACGTCCGCCCGACCGTCAGCTACTACTACGTCTATCCGCTCGGGCGCAGGGAGCTTTCGAGGCTGGCATACTTCTTCGACTACGACTATGAGGACGGCCGCGAGCCGCGCGTCTACGTGGATGTCCTACGCGGTGTGGTCAACAGCAAGTGGTGGGACGTTTGGTTCAAGCGGCCGCCGGAGGAACGCCCACGGCTCGACGCGCACTGCGACGGCCGGACGATCAACATCACTGACACCCGCGCGGCGGCGGTGGAAACAACCCATCATCTCGAAGGCCTGGCCGCGGAACTCTACCTGCGCTGCGACTCGGCGAAGAGCCTGACCAGTCTACAGAGAGAGTTCGCCGCGAAGGCCGACGCTGCGGACGTTCTGAAGACGCTCGAAGAACTCGTCGCGTTGAAACTTATGATCGAGGTGGAAGGGCAGTATCTGAGTCTGGCCGTGATGCACACTCGCCCGCAGTTGGCCGAACCCGAATCAGACCATGTCTACTCCAACATTCAACAGGCCCCGGCTGCCGACTCACTACTACGTCTGGTCTGAGCCGCCGGACGAGTCCGGCGACGAGGTCTTGTACTTCGCCTCCGCGCAGCGCCGGGTCAAGCTCAAGGGACATTCCTTTAGAGAGTTCGAGCAGTACGTCATCCCTCTGCTCGACGGCCGGCACACGTTCCAAGTGATCGCCGAAAGCGTCGCGGACGTTTTCGACGCGGACGACCTCGCGGCGGGCCTCCGTCTACTTGCTGACAACCGCCTTCTGACAGACACGGATGACCGGTTGCCCCCGTCGGAACTGCCCGAGTTTCTAGCGCCGCAACTCAACTTTTTCCACGAGATGAACATCAACCCCGAAGAGATTCAGGCGCGCCTCGGGCGTGCGACCGTGACTGTCATGGGGCTGGGCGGGGCGGGCGCTGCGGCCGCGCTCGCGCTCGCGGCCGCGCGCGTGGGCCACCTGCGCTGCGTTGATTCCATGCCCGTCGGCAGCGCGGACAGTTATCTCTCGAACGTCTTCTCGCCCGCGGACAACGGCGAGTTGCGCGCTACGGTCGTCGCACGCAGGCTCGCGGTGACGGCCCCTGAAGTGTCAGTCACAGTCCACACGTCTCGCCTGGGGAATGACGACGAAGTGTTCGCACTCGTCGAAGGCTCCGACTTCGTGATCAACTGTCTCGACGCTGGAGACTCTTCGCTCGTCTACAAGCTGAACCGCGTCTGCCTGCGAGCCGGAATTAAGTGGACTTCGTGCGCTTTGTCGGGACCGGAGGTCGTTGTCGGCCCGACCATCCATCCTTCCGAAACCGCCTGTTACCTCTGCTACAAGATGCGCGCGGTCGCGTGCGCAGGCAACCCCGAAGATGAGTTCGCCTTCGAGAGTTTTCTGGATCAGAGGAAACAGGACGACAGCGCGAGGCACGAGAACCTGGTCTGCGGCGTCGGCATGGCCGCTGGCCTCGTCAGCCTTGAGGCGGTGAAACACTTATCCGGTGCTCTCTCGTCTTCGGCGATTGGCAAGATCGTCGTCTTCAACCTGCTCGACCTCACTTCCAGCAAGCACGTCGTGTTGCGCAAACCCTGGTGTCCCGCCTGCTTCAAGACGGAGGCGCGGGCGGGTGGCGGCGCGGCAGCGGCAGCCTCTTCAACCGACGCAGGTGAGAGCACATGAACACGAATAACGTGGAGGCGGATCTCCGACGCCTGCTGGAACTTGTGAGTCCGAAGGTCGGCGTGATCCGCAGCCTGACGAAAGTCGTGCGCGGGGTGGAAGAGCCGAACCCTCCGATCATGTATCAGGCCGTCCTCTCGCACTTCGACTATCGCATGGCCCCGCAAGTCGAGCGCTCCGCCGCGGGCAAGGGGCGAACGGAGAGTGAGGCCATTCGTGCCGCCCTCGGCGAGGCCGTCGAGCACTACTGCGCGAGCCACGTCAACAAAGAGATCACGAGGCTCGCGAGCTGGGAGGGGCTGCCGCATGCCGTCGCCCCGCCCGAGTGCGTGCTCTACTCCGACGCGCAGTATGCGCGGCAAAAATTCCCCTACCACCGCTGGCAGCCGCAAGACGTCCTCACTTGGACGCCGATGCGTGAGTTGCCAACGCAGCGTGAGGTGTTCGCCCCGGCTCAGCTGGTCTATCTAAATTTTACCGCCCAGAAAGAGGAAGATTTTCTCACGACGATAACCTCGAACGGGCTGGCGGCCGGGCCTAACCTCGAGTTCGCCATTCTCAACGGCCTGTACGAGTCCGTCGAGCGCGACGGTTTCTTAATCACATGGATGAACAAGCTGCCCGCGCCGGAGGTCGATTTCTCCGGGTCGAATGGGCTTGCCCGGAGTATCAAGGCGCATTACGCTCAGCACGAGACGGAGATTCGCGTCTTCAACGTCAGCACGGACATTCCCATTTACGTGATGATGGCGGTGGCCCTGGACAAGACGGGCGAGGGCCCGGCCGTCCTTGTCGGACTCGGCTGTCACCTTGACCCGCAGGTCGCCCTCATCAAGTCGCTGCTGGAGATCTGTCAAGTGCATCCGGGCGAGGTCCGTCGTTACAAGGAAGTGCCGCCCGCGCAGCGTCTGCGCTCTTACGAGGACGTGCGCACGCTGGAAGACCACAGCGCATTCCTGACGGTGCCGGAGAGGATCGGCGAGTGCTCTTTTCTTCTGGACAACGGCCGCGTTCAGCCCATCGAAGAGTTGCCCAACCGCTCGCAAGGGAGCGCCGCGGCAGACTTGCAGACGTGCGTGGACGCGCTGAGCCGGGCAGGCTGCCGCGTTCTATATGCAGACCTGACGACGCCGGACATGACTGACTACGGCTTGAGCGTCGTCCGCGCCATCGCCACGGGGCTGCAACCGATACACTTCGGCTACGGTGAGGATCGCCTCGGCGGGCGTAGGCTCTTTGAAGTCCCGCATACTATGGGACACGCCGCAGGCCTGCGCGGCGAGAGCGACCTCAACCCTTGCCCGCACCCGCTCGCGTGAGGAACGATATGATCCCGGTCGACGACGCCAGCACACTCTCTCTGCTCTATCACATTAACTCCGAGCCTTGGGACAACACCGAGGCTTATCAAGCGGCGAAGGATTACGAGGTCGAGTACAAAGAGATGCTCGGCGCGGGCGATGCACTCAAGCTGCCCGCGCCGTCGGCGACGCCTCTCATGCGGCTCCTGCAAGTGCGCGAGTCTTGCCGCGATTACCGCCTGCGCCCCATGCCCGCGCAAGTCCTCTCGAACATCCTCGCGAGCGCATACGGCATAACACGCACCCAACGCCTCGACGGCATCGGCAGCATCTATCTCCGCACGACGCCATCAGCCGGCGGCCTCTTCCCGCTCGAAATATACGCGCTCGCCCGAGAGGTTGAAGGGGCGGTGGACGGCTTGTACCACTATAACGTGCGCCGTCACGGCCTGGAGTTGCTCAAGGCCGGGGGCTGGTGCGCTGAGCTGGATCACGCCCTGCTGATGGCTCCCCTCGTTCAAGGGGCGAACCTGATACTGTTTCTGAGTGCGGTCTTCGCCCGTTCGCAAAAGAAATACGGACCGCGGGGCTACCGCTATATTACGCTCGAAGCGGGACACGTGGCGCAGAACGTTTGCCTCAGCGCCATCGAGCAGGGCCTCGGCAGCCTGTGTATGGGCGGCTACCTCGACGGCCAGCTTAACAGCCTCCTCGGACTCGACGGCATTCAAGAGGCGGTAGTCTATTCCGTAGCTGTGGGCTACAGCACTTAAATCTAGTACTAGATTTTGGTGCAAAACCCATGGCGACCACCAGATATTGCGCCAAATGTTGCGGCAACCGCTATATATGGCAGCGAGGCGGCAGTTTCGCACCAAAATCTAGTACTAGTTTACGGACTACTCATTCATTCACGGTAATGGTGGCTGTGATTTCCAGCGGGTAGTGGTCAGAGCAGGCATAGGATTCCCCATTGTAGGGGAACGTCAACTGGGAGTTGACGTTGATGGAGTCCACTTGCACAGTCATTGACGTGCCGTCAGCGTACATAAAATAGTCTATACGCTGCGGGTCGCCGGTGGTGGTGTTGTTGAAATATTGCCATGTTAAGTTCGTGCTCGGGACTATCGTAGCGTATGCCTGGTCGGTGCCCGCGGCGTCAGTGAGGCCAGCCCACCCGATCAGCCGTTTTCCAACAGCTTCAGCGTACTCCTCTTTTCCTTTATCATCTTGCCTCAAGGCATCTATGTTGAGGTCTCCAAGGAGGATCACTGCGCTGCCCGGATTTTGGGTCCGCCATTTCGTTATCTTCTTGGCCAAATAGTCGAAACTGCAATGGACTTTATGCGGGTTTTCGTCATATCCGACTGGCATGTGGGTCGTGAACAAGCCGATCGTGTGCGTATCACCCTCGGAGCACTGGAACTGACCAGTCGCGTCCATCTTGCCTTTCCACACTGGAAAGTCTTGCGCGTTCCACCCATGCGGGTCGTTCGGTGTACCCGGTATCGTCAGAGGCAATTCGCCACACTCACTCTTATAGCTTTCCCA
>Ga0075421_100009558_pt1 | contig 11958 bp, 11 predicted proteins | sample SoiMetdeltSBSDD5_FD_75292 | JGI IMG/M metagenome (GOLD analysis project Ga0075421, IMG submission 75292) | Bulk soil microbial communities from a Populus tree surrounding site in Tennessee, USA - Soil MetaG P. deltoides SBSDD5 | ecosystem: Environmental > Terrestrial > Soil > Tree plantation...
ATCGGCCGCATCGTCGCGCACTGGATCATCCACGGTCTGCCGGACGTCGATGTCACGGCGATGAACATCAACCGCGTGCTGCCGTACCAGGCGAACCCCGAGTACCGACGCTCACGCACCGTCGAATCGCTGGGCCGGGTCTACAAGTGCCACTACCCGTTCGAGGCCTACGAGACCGCGCGCGGTGCGCGGCGGTCGGCGTTTCACGATCGGCTCGCGGCCCAGGGTGCGTACTTCATCGAGACCAGCGGCTGGGAGTCGCCGGGGTGGTATGCGGGCGCCGGCAGGACCGCGGACCCCGGCCCGCTCACCTGGCGCCGCCCGGACTGGTGGCCGCACTGGGAAGCGGAACATCGCGCCGCCCGCGAGAACGTCATCGTCATGGACATGTCGTTCATGGGCAAGTTCCTGGTCCAGGGGCGCGATGCGGGCCGATGCCTCAATCGGATCTCCGCCAACAACGTCGACGGCGCCGCCGGCGAGATCACCTATACGCAATGGCTGAACCGCGATGGCCGGCTCGAGGCCGACCTTACGGTCACGAAGCTCGCCGACGACAGGTTCCTGGTCGTGGTTACCGACACGATGGTTCGACACGCGGAGGCCTGGATGAAGCGCAACATGCCCGACGAGGCGCACGCGATCGTGACCGACGTGAGCTCGGGTCTTTCACAGCTCAACGTGCAGGGGCCGCGCTCGCGCGAGCTGTTGCAGTCGCTGACGAGCGTCGACCTGTCGAACGACGCGTTCCGGTTCCGCGCCGCGCGCGAGATCGATATCGGCTTCGCACGAGTGCTCTGCGTGCGGATCACCTATCTCGGCGAGCTCGGCTATGAGCTCTACATCCCGGCCGAGCAGGCCGTGCACGTCTACGACAGGATCCTCGAGGCGGGTACTGCGTTCGGGCTCGTGCACGCGGGGCTCCGTGCGCTCGGGAGCCTGCGCATGGAGAAGGGCTACCGCGACTACGGGCACGATCTCGACAACACCGACGACCCGTACGAGACCGGACTCGGTTTCGCGGTCGACCTCAAGAAGCCCGACGGCTTTATCGGCAAGGAGGCGCTGCTCGAGCGCAAGGCGCAAGGACCGCTGCAACGGCGACTGGTGCAGGTGCTGTGCAAGGATCCCGAGCCGATGATGTTCCACGCCGAAGTCGTACGGCGCGACGGTAAGCCCGTCGGCTACGTGCGCGCCGCTTCCTACGGTCACACGCTGGGCGGCGCCGTCGGGCTCGCGATGATCGAGCCCCGGCAGACGGTCGACGAGGCGTATCTCAGTTCGGGGACGTGGGAACTGGAGATCGGCGGCCAACGGTACCCGGCGATCGTGTCGGCCCGACCGCTCTACGATCCGAAGGCGGAGCGGACCAGGATGTAGACGCTGCTCGTCGAAAGTGCCTCAACGTCCGCGAGAGCTGCAAGTGGCGCGTCGTCAGAACAATACTTCGGGTCGTGAGACCGGCTCGACCTGCATCTGCAGCACGTCCCAGTGCTCGGTCATCCGGCCGTGCCGGTTGACCCGGAAAATGTCCACGTTGGTCGATCGCACGCCGTCGTTGCGGTTGATGCCGGCCATGAATATGCTCAGGTGGACGAAGACCAGGTCACCCTCGCCGCCGATCCGGTGGATCGTGACCGGGAACGCACTGCCGGTTCGCTCGACATACGAGCGAATGCTCGTCTGCACGACTTCGAGGATCCGCTCGTAGCCGCCGGGCATGTCGGGGTTGTGCTGCACGTAGCAACGCTCGTAGAAATCCGGGACGAGCGTGGCGTTGCCCGGCATCCACACCGTCTCGATCATGTCGCGCACGCGACCCTTCGCCCATTCGCTATTGAGGTCGCAGCTCGTTCCGACCTCCGGCGCGTCGGAGAACCATTCGTCCGCCCGCGCCGAGGTCTGCGGCTTCGGCTGCCGCACGCTCCAGTGCTCCGCGATGCGACCCGTCGCGTCGAAGCGGTAAATGTCCACCCCTGCGTAGGTCGGTGTGCCCGGATACTTGACATGCGCATACACGAAGTCGCGATCGGCGATCATGCGATGGATCGCGTTCGGCACCTTGCCGGCGGGCCGCAGGCGCGCTGCCAGCTCCTCGCGCCCGGGAGGAAGGCGCGGCGAACCCTCGAGCTCGGGCAAGTGGGGCCAATAATCGGGCGCGACGAGATTCCCGAGCAGATCCCACCGACCGTGGTCGAGTACGTCCTGGTGGAACCGCGCGACGGCCTCCTTGTGCCTTGAGCCGTTCGAAGCCATCGATTTTCAGGAGCGCAGCGGGTGCACAGCTGCGGGGGCGATTCTGAGCAGCTCCTCGACGAGCGCCTCCGGCGTCGAGAAGAACGGCGAATGATCGGTGTCTAGCGAAGCTACGATAGGGCAGTCCGATTCCCGAGCCATGCGTCGTTGCAGCTCAATCGGTATCGCCTGGTCGCGGCGGCACTCGATATACGCACGCGGTACCCGGCCGAAGCGCTCGGGCGTCACGTGCACCGGCGTCGCGCTGGGTGCCGCGGCTTCTGGCTGCAGCAACATTCGGGCGAGTGTCACGTCTTCTTCCGGACACTGGCCGTAGAACCCTTCGCGGAGCGCCGCGTCCGGCACCGTGATCGCCGACTGATCCGGCGTCGTGAGCAGGTTCGGCACGATTCGCGACGTTGCCGCGACTGTTTCCGCAACCGAAAGCAGCGTCTCGCCATCGCGCAGCAGGAAGGCCGTGACGTACACGAGCCGCGCGATCCGCTCCGGGAGTCGCTCGGCCACCGAGCTGATCACGATGCCACCGCGGCTGTGACCGACCAGCACGACCGGCTCCGTCGCCGCCTCGATCAGGGCGCCGATGCTCTCGGCCCAGCCGGCGAGCGTCACGTCCTTGATCGGCGTTCGGTCGCTGCCGAGGCTCGGCAGGTCGGGCGCGAGAACGGTGTGTCCGGCTTGCGCGAGGCGCGGCACGATCCGGTACCAGCACCAGGCGCCATGCCAGGCGCCATGAACGAGAACAAAGGTACTCATGCGGCGTGCTCTATCCTGCGGTCTGCTCGCGCAGCGCTGTCAACTACCAACGGAACGAGACGGCCACCACCGGGCCATTGAAGGTCAGCTCCTTGATCGGAGTGCCTGCGGCCATCTCGTAATCCAGGTACCGCCACGCGACGAGAACATCACCCCACTCGAGCGAGTAGCCGAGCCCGGCCATCGCCTGCCACGTCAGGTCGGACTCGCCGGTGCCAACGTCCAGGTAGTAAGGCACGAACCACGACTGGTCGTCGCCGAAGCCGATTCGGCCCTTGCAGCCGAGGATAGCGTCCACGTTCTGCAGCGTGGTGCGACGATCCCCCTCCCGGTCCAGCACGGGCACGGATCCGACGTCACCGGTGATCGCCCACGCCAGACGCGACTCGATGTCGAGGACGCGGGCGCCGGCAATCAGGTCGAGCGTCCTGGCGCCGTCGATCACCCCGTATTCGCCGGCCAGCGTCCAGGACCAGCCCTGCAGGTCGTAATCGAGGTCGGCGGCGGCGCCGACCGGCAACGGCTCGCCGTCGAGCGCCAGATCCCGCGACCCGGCGGCATCGGCCCCGAGGTTGAGGTAGACGAAGTCCGTCAGCGCTCCCCAGCTTCCACGCCGCGCCTCGATTGCGCCCATGAACGCGAACTCGAGGGCGTTCAGCATGTCCTCGCCATCGATGCTCGCGCTGCTCCCGCCCGCCGACTCGGGAAAGGTCGTCTTGCCGCTGATCGACGGCGCATAGACGTAGATCGTCCCTTGATACCGCCACGCATCCGCGGACTCTGCGCACGCGATCGCAGGCAAGGCGAAGCACAGGATGGCCGTCGCTGCCGCGCCCCTTATCGAAAACATGGGTTTACTCCACGGTTGACGAGCGCGATGCGTGGCGGTCTAGGCCGAGGCCGCGCGAATCCGCACAGGCAGCCTGGCCGGGCCATGACCGATCGTCGTCATCCAGGGCTCGGGCTCACCGGCCGGCTCGAAGCGCTCTATGTGTCTGATCAGTGCCCCGAGCAGCGCCTCCGCCTCGAGCAGCGCGAGCGTACGTCCGACGCAGGCGTGAATACCGTAGCCCCAGCCGAGGCTGCCGCGCAGGTCTCGCCGGATGTCGAAACCGTCCGGTGCCGGCCACTTGCGCGGATCGCGGTTCGCGGCGGCGAACATGAGACCGCAGCGTTCGCCCTTTGGCACGAGGAGGCCTTCGATCTCGACGTCGCGCGTGGCGATGCGCCCCGCCATGCGCGAAGGCGAATCCCAGCGCAGGCTTTCTTCGAAGGCGCTGCGCACGAGCGCGGGCTCGCGCCGCAGCACCTCGTATTGCTCCGGGAACAGGCTGAAGGCCCGGATCGCCGTGGACACGGTCATGACCGTCGTGTCCGCGGCCGCGGACAGCAGGATCCCGACCAGCAGCTTGGCCTCATCGTGCGTCACCTGCCCGCGATCGGCGGCCAGGAACATCTGCATGCCGAGGCGGTCGGCCACGAGGTTCTCGCGATTGCAGCACCGTTCGACCCACTCGATGACCGGGCCAACGTTCTCCATCGCTTCGCGAAACAGCTCGTTCTGCGGCCCGAGCGTGGCCCACACCATGTGACCGAATGCCGTCATGTGCTCGCGGCCCTGCTCGGGAAGACCGAGCAGGTCGGGCAGCACCTTGTAGACGAAGGGCCGCGATATCGCGGCCACGGCATCGATCGTCCCGCCGCTCTGCTCCTTGACCTCGCGCAGGAGGGCGTCGGCATCCGCACTGAACGCCGCTGCCATGTCGGCCAGGGCCTTCGGCGACAGCGCGCTCGCGATCACGCGGCGCACGGCGGTGTGCCGCGGCGGATCGTCGGTCAGCAGGATCTCCGGCCGCACCGAATCGGGGTCGTGCCAGGGACGCGACTGCGACGAGAATGTTTCCCAGTCCCTGAGCCCCTCCGCCACCGGCTCGTAGCGCGTGATCATCGTGATGTCTTCGCGCGCGAGCTTCACGACCGGCCCCAGCTCGCGCAATGCGTCGTCGACGGCGCGCGCGTTGCGCACGGCTTCGGTGCCGAAGATGTCGTCGTGGCTGACTGGTGCTGCCGAGACCACGGCGCTCACCCCGCTGCGGCGGCGATGCCGCCGTCGACGTGCAGGATCTCGCCGTTGACGAAGGAGGCCTCGGGACTCAGGAGCCAGGCGACTGCTTCGGCATTGTCCTGCTCGCGACCGAGCCGGCGCAGCGGGATGGTGCGCGCGCGCCGCGCGTACTCCGCCTCGTCGTTCAGCCCGCGCGCACCGGGTGTCGGCACGGACCCCGGGGCGACGGCATTCACGCGCACCCCGCGCGGGCCCAGTTCCGCGGCCAGTGTCTTCGTGAGCGTAACGATCGCGCCCTTGACGAGGCTGTAAACGGCTGTGTTCGGAAAGCCCCGCTCCGCCACGGGCGAGGCCATGTTGACGATCGAGGCGCCGCGCCCTGCATCCATGTGCGCGAGCAGCATCTGTGAGCCCCAGATCGTGCCCTTGATGCCGATGCCGAGCATCCGGTCGAGCACTTCGCCGGTCACCTGCTCGATCGGCTCGTAGCGCAGCAGCATGGCGTTGTTGACCACGGCGTCGATGCGGCCGCGCTCGGCGGCAAACCGGCCGGCCGCCTCTGCGAACATGGCGCGGTCCGACACGTCCGCCGCGTAGGCAATTGCCCGACCTCCAGCGTCGCGGATGCGCGCCGCGGCGGCCTCGCAATTCGCGGCGTCGATGTCGATGAGGCCGACCGTGGCGCCGCAGCCCGCCAGCTTCTCCGCCACCGACCGACCGAGTCCGCGCCCGGCTCCCGTGACGAGCACGGCGAGATCGCTGAAATCATGCTGGATGGCCATGAGTGCGCCTTCACTCGAGCGCGAGCTTCCACGCGTCGCCGTCGCGAACGATCCAGCCCGAGGTCGGATCACAGAAGTGCGTGCCGATGATCATCACCTTGCTGCCGGCATAGCGCTCGACGAAAGCGCGACGTGTGCGGGCGCCCTTTTCCTTGTCCATGTCGAAGTTGCCGTGCATCTCCGGGGCGGCGAGCTGGATCGGGTGATGCATCATGTCGCCGGTGATGACGGCCTCGTGGCCGCGGGAACGGATGTGCACGCTGACGTGGCCCGGCGTGTGGCCGGGCGTGGGCTCGAGCCACACCTCGTCCGTGATGGCATGGTCCGTCTCGATAAGCTTCTGCAGTTTCGCCTCGACGATCGGATCGACCGAATCGACGAGGTGATCGAAGCTGTGATAGCCGCCCGTCTCCCGCAGCTGCTGCCAGTATTCGTACTCTGTTCTGCCGAACAGATACTGCGCCTGCGGGAAGGTCGGCACCCACTTGCCATCGACCTTGCGCGTATTCCAGCCGACGTGGTCGAAGTGCAGGTGCGAGCACATCACCGTGTTGATGCTCGCCGGTGGAAACCCGGCCGCCGCGAGATCCTCGAGAAACGTCGTCTGCATGTTGCAGAACACGGGGTACTCGCGCTCGCGGTCGTTGCCGATGCAGGTGTCGATCATCACGCACTTGTCGCGCGAGCGCAGCACGAAGCACTGAAACGAGATCAGCATCCGGCCCGCCGGGGTCGCGAAGTTCGGCACGAGCCAGGGGAACTTCTGCACGTACTCCGCCTTGCCTTCCGGCAGCAGCATCGCGATGTCGTCTTCCCAGTTGTTGACCTCGACGATGCGTGCGACCTCGACGTCGCCGATGTTCCAGTGCCTGACATGCTCGATTGCCATCACCCTCTCCTTTCGAACCCGGAATTCAGCTCGCGATCCGACGGGTTTGCCCGCTGTCGTCGGTCGCTTCGAACGGTCGCAAGGCCGGACGGCCGAGCATCATGTCCGCGGCGCGCTCGGCCACCATCACGACCACCGCATTGGTGTTGCCACCGACGATCCGCGGGAAAACCGACGCGTCCACGACCCGCAGCCCCTCGACGCCGCGCACCCTGAGCTCCCCGTCCACGACGGCGCCGGCATCGGACCCCATGCGGCAACTCCCGACCGGATGATGAACCGTCGCCGCCACGCGGCGCACGTACGCGGCGAGTCCGGCGTCTCCCTGGACCGCGGGGCCCGGCTGGACCTCCACGGCACGATAGCGCTTGAAGGCGGCCGCCGCGATGATCCGGCGCGACAGCTCGAGACCGCGCAGCATCGGAGGCAGGTCCGCGGGCTCGCCGAGCAGCTTCGGATCGACCGCGGGCGGCACATGCGGATCCGCGCTCGCGAGCGACACACGGCCACGGCTTCTCGGGTACAGGTGCACGACGCTGAGCGCGAAACCGTGCCCGAGCGGAAACGGAAACGTCCCCGGATTGCGTCGCGCCGGCTGGAAGACGATCTGCAGGTCGGGGCGGTCGCGATCCGGCGCCGAGCGGACGAAGGCGTTGGCCTCGAATACGTTGCTCGCGAACGGACCGCGCCGGAACAGCGCGTACTCCAGGATGTTCCACGCGCCGCGTGGCGCGGCGCGCAGCGAGATACCGTACGACTCGCTGTTGCTCATCTCCATCAGGATGCCCGCGGCCAGGTGGTCGTGGTAGTTCGCACCTACGCCAGGAGCGTGGCAGCGTGTCTCGATGCCGAGCGCCCGCAGCGCATCGCCGTTGCCGATGCCGGACAGCATGAGGATCTGCGGCGACTGCACGGCGCCGCCACAGACGACGACCTCGCGGCGCGCCTGCACGCGTTGCACCTGCCCCCCACGCTCGATCTCGACGCCCGTCGCGCGGCCGTTCTCGAGCAGCACCCGCGTCACGAGCGCGTCGGTGCGCACCTCGAGATTGCCGCGCACGCGCGCGGGACGGAGATACGCCACCGCCGTCGAGTCACGGCGGCCGTCGCGGATCGTTCCCTGTCGCGGCCCGTAGCCTTCCGGGTCGGGTCCGTTGAAGTCGTTGCAGCGGCTGAAGCCGAGCGAGCGCATCGCGTCGAGGAAGGCCGGGATCATCGGGTTGGTCCGCGGGATGTGGCTCACGCGGATGGGCCCGTTCCGCCCGTGATAGGGCGAGCCTGCATAGGAGTCGTTGTCCTCGGAGCGGATGAAGTACGGCAGGACCTCGCGATAGCTCCAGCCAGCGTTGCCCATGGCCGCCCAGTCGTCGAAGTCGCGCGGCTGGCCGCGGAAGTACACCATGCCGTTGATCGAGCCGGAGCCGCCGATCACGCGCCCGCGAGGCAGCGGGATACGGCGGTTATCCAGCGCAGGCTGCGGCACCGTCATAAAGCGCCAGTTGAGGGCCGGCCGCGCGATCGCCGCGCCCACGGTCGCAGGCACATGGATGAAGGGGTGACTGTCCTCGCCGCCTGCCTCGAGGAGGCAGACGCTGTTGCCGCGATCTTCGGACAGTCGCGCGGCGAGCACGCAGCCGGCGGTGCCGGCGCCCACGATCACAAAGTCGAACGTGTCGCTCACCAGGAACCCGCCAGGGCCACGACCTCGAGCGTGCCCGTCATCAAGCCGCCGCGGAGACCGCGATGTCGGCGAGCCGCTGCCAGCGCTCGATGTTCACATCCGAGTTCATCACGCCGGTGCTGAGCCCGACGAACGTCATGTCGAGCTCCGGATCGACCCAGAAGATCGTCGTGCCCGCGCCATGCTGGCCGAAGGTCTCGGGCGAGGTCAGCGTACCGAACAGGTGATGACCCATCCGGTCGCCCCGCAGCGTGAACCCGAGTCCGATGGACGCCGGGAGGACCTCCCAGCCGCGCCCCTCGTAGATCTTGCGGTAGAGCTCGTTCGGCTTGTCGCCGGTCCAGCAGCGGCGGGCACGCGCGATCATCGTCGGTGAGAGTATCCGGGCCCCGTCGAGCTCGCCGCCCCGTCGCAGCATCTCGGCGAAGCGGTACATGTCGGCTGCGGTCGACACGCCTCCGACCCACGGCATCTCTGCCTCCTCTTCCTCGAACGCGCCGTTGGGCCCCAGGTTGCTGTGACCCAGGTGCTGCGTCGGGGAGTTGCCGCGAAACTCCGGCACGAGGTGCCGATCCTTGAGGTCGCGGCGCACCCCTATCCAGGTGTCCTTCATGCCGAGCGGCTCGAGCAGGTCGTCCGCGACGATCCGCCGGTAAGAGCGCTTCTGCGGATCGATGCGTTTCAGCGCCTCGCCCATGAGCGCGTGATGCACGAGCGGTGCGTACTTGACGCTCAAACCCGGCGGCTCCTCCGGGTAGATGTTCTTGCAGATCTCCGCGACCACTTCGTCGAGGCGGTCGATGTACATCCCCTCGCGGGCGGACCACACGCTCGGCAGGCCCGACGAATGCGTCAGCAGGTGGTGGATGGTGATCGCCTCGCGGCCGCGGCCCGAGAACTCCGGCACGACGTCCGAGATCGGCGTCGTGAGCGCCAACCGGCCAAGCTCGATCGCCCGCAGCGTCAGCACAACCGTGATCGCTTTCGTCGTGGAGAACAGGCTGAAGACAGAGTCCTTCCTGACGGGCCGCGTGCGTGCGGAATCCGCGTGACCGATCGCCTCGTGCAGCGCCAGCCGGCCGTGCCGGCCGACGGCGATGACGCCACCGAAGTAGCGATCGCGCTCGATGTCGTCCCGCATGACGTCCACCAGCTGCCGCAGCCGCGACTCGTCCATTCCGGACGCCGCGGGCGTGGTGCCGCTCATTTCGCCAACCCCTGCAGCTTCGCGACGTAGAGACTGTCCATGTACTCGCGCAGCTGATGCACCTTGCCGTCCTTGAACTCGAGAACGAAGACGTACAGGTTCTCGTAGGGGCGTCCGTCGGCGAAGGTGCCGCGACTGGTGCACTCGCCGCTGACGAGCGGGCCATTCGAGGCCATTGACGTCACCGTCACCTTGGGATCGCCCGGCTTGAACATGCCGCGCACCGGCGCGAGAAACTCGTCGACGATCGCCTTCTTGCCCCGGTGCGAGCCCTCGCCGAGGATGCCCTTGACCTGCACCTGCCAGACCGCGTCGTCGTGAAAGGTCGCGCGGATCCGCTCGAGATCGCCGCTGCTCAGCGCGTCGAAGAACGCGAGATAAAGCCGCTCGTAGTCGTTAGTCGCCTTGACCATGGTCGGACGCTCCTCAGCGCGACGGCGAATCGATTTCGGCGAACGCTTCGCGCGCGATCCGCACCGAATCGATGCCCGCCGGCACGCCGCAATAGATCGCAACCTGCAGGAAAACCTCGCAGATCTCCTCGCGCGTGACGCCGTTCGCGAGCGCGCCCTTGACGTGAAGCTTCAGCTCGTGCGGTCGGTTGAGCGCGCTGATCATGGCCAGGTTGATGAGGCTCCGGTCGCGTCGCTCGAGACCCGGGCGGCTCCAGACCTTGCCCCAGCAGTACTCGGTCGCGAGCTCCTGCATCGGACGGCTGAAATCGTCGGCCGCGGCGAGGGACTTCTCCACGTACTCGTTGCCGAGCACGGCCTTGCGGATCGCGAGACCACGCTCAAAGAGCTCGTTGCTCATCGCTGGCTTCCTCTGCTCATGACTTGCCTCCTCGCTTCGGAGAGATTTCGCAGCCGGACCGCGTCTCGACCACGCGCGCGACGCAGGTGCAGTCGGAATCTGCGCCGTACTCCTGCTCAGCGAGCGACAGCAGCTCGCCGACCGACCGGCCGACTGACATCGGAACCCCGAACTGCGCCGCCTCGTCGAGACACATGCGGACGTCCTTGAGCGCAAGCCCCGTCGCGAATCCGAAATCGAAGCCTCGGGTCAGCACGTGCTTCGGGAACTTGACGTCCGAAGCTGTGTTGCGACCGCTCGAGACGTTGATCACATCGAGCATCAGCTGCGGATCGAGGCCGGCCTTGACGCCGAGCGCGAGCGCCTCGGCGGTGATCGCGATCGCCGTCTGCGACATCAGGTTGTTCGCGAGCTTGAGCGTCTGGCCGAGCCCGGGTTTCTCGCCGACGTGAAAGACGCGTCCGAGCCGCGCGAGCACCGTCTCGACCGCGTCGAAGGCCGCACGGGGACCCGACGCCATCAGTGCGAGCGTTCCCGCCCGCGCACCCGCCACCCCGCCGCTGACCGGCGCATCGAGCGACTGGATGCCGCGCTCGCGCAGGCTTCCGTCGATCGCGATTGCAGCGGCGACACCGGAGGTCGACAGGTCGACGAAGATGCGGACTGCGCTGCCGTGGATCACACCGTTCGGGCCACGCACGACATCGAGCACTACCGCCGGAGTAGGCAGGCTCGCGAGCACGACACCCGCGGCGGACGCCACGGCCGCCGGCGAATCCGCGCGTGCCGCGCCGGCGGACACCAGCCGGGCGACCGCTGCTTCGTCGCGGTCGTACACCGCAACCGGATGACCCGCGGCCAGGAGACGCTCCGCCATGGGCCCGCCCATGCGCCCGACACCGATGAAGCCCAGCGGCTCGCGAGCGTCGGTCGGATCCCGCGTCACGTGCCGGTCCCCCATATCTCGGGGGCGAGATCGAGCCGCGCGACGCCGTCGAGCCCCGCTCGTGCGCCCGGATAACGCGCCAGCACCAGCGGATCGTGCCCGGGAATGAAATGCTGCGGCGAGCTCGCCAGGCGCAGCGCGGTGCGCTGCGCCTCGACATACGCGGGCAGGTCATCGAGGATCGGAAACGGCCGACCCGGCTCGAGGTTCGCGTAGAAGTGCGCGGTGTCGGAGCCGAGCACGACCCAGCCACGCGCGGTCGCCACGCGCACAACCTGCATGCCGCGCGTATGACCTCCCACCTTGTGCAGCGAGATTCCCGGGGCGATCTCCTCGTCGCCGTCATGGAACTGCACGCGCCCCGCGAACACCTTGTCGATCATCGCGGTTACCGACGCGGGTTCGAATACGCCCCCGACTTCGCTATCGGCCATGCAACGGCCGGTGCAGTAGGCCATCTCGGCGTCCTGGACGTGGTAGCGCGCCCGCGGGAAAAGCTCGTGATTTCCCGCATGGTCGTAATGCATGTGGGAAATCACGATATGCTCGATCCGGTCCGGCGAAAT
>Ga0075421_100009561_pt1 | contig 11957 bp, 10 predicted proteins | sample SoiMetdeltSBSDD5_FD_75292 | JGI IMG/M metagenome (GOLD analysis project Ga0075421, IMG submission 75292) | Bulk soil microbial communities from a Populus tree surrounding site in Tennessee, USA - Soil MetaG P. deltoides SBSDD5 | ecosystem: Environmental > Terrestrial > Soil > Tree plantation...
GCGAGCACGCGCATGGCGGTGCTGCTCTTCACTTCGTCTCCCTTTGCCCGATCAACCCCCGCCAAGTTTGTAGTGATTGTTATGCCTGAAATTTCCAGCGGGATGTTCCCCCTAATATGCCCTGCTCTCTTCCGGCTGGCAGAACCACGAACACGAGCACGGCAGTTGACCGACCCACGTCCGCTGACGGCAGCGTAGGCGGCCGCGTCCATCCGCAAATCGCCCGGGCCAAGCTCAGCGCTCCGCGCGACGGCGCGGCGATCGCGAGCAAGAAGTTGTGGACTTGAATTCAAAAGTGCCTGTGCGGGATGAACGAACAAAAAGCAAGAAAGTCTAGAATGAAAATATCGGCCGAGGAGATGCGGGAGACGAGTTAGTAGAGTTAGGCAAGTCTTCTCTGACACGGGTATCGGGTATCTGTGTAGATGGTTTCTATTTCTCCCATGCTACTCAGAGGTGGTCCCTCTTTCATATCATCTGAAACCGATCGATCACACCGATCGATCCGCGGTTACATAAAGTTGCGAAAGGGGGAAAGGTTTAGAACCTTTTCCCCTTTTTGTTCCGTCTGCGTCGCAGTAGCGAAGACGGACACTATGGCTTGCCGGGGTCGCTGACTGGAGCAACTGGCATGGTCGTTTCGGGTGATTCTGACACGAAGATAATCTTAATCGATTCATTGTTGACCGCTGTTGACAAACTCAGCTATAGACTGCTCGACACCTTCTGAACCCGTAAGCCGAATGATTCTGCGCCTTCTTAAATTGACCGTTTTCCTGGCTTGCAGCCTGCCAGCCATCGGTCTTGCCGACAAGCTCGTATTGATCTCGCCGCACTGGGAGGGCATTCGGTATGAATTCGAACGTGCTTTTAAAACGCGCTATCAGAGGGAAACCGGTCGAACCGTAGAGTTGGAGTGGATTGACGTCGGCGGCTCATCGGAAACACTGCGTTTTCTGCAATCGGAATTCAGGAACAAGCCGGCTGGAATCGGCATCGATATCTTTTTCGGGGGAGGACTCGAGCCTTACCTGACGCTAAAAACCGAGCGCCTGCTTGACGCGTACGCTCTGCCCAAGCCGCTGCTTGAAAAAATACCCCCGAGCGTCGCCGGTGTTCCCCTGTATGATCCCGATCACACTTGGTACGGCGCGACCTTGGCAGGCTTCGGCATCGTTTATAATAAAGTCGTACTGAATCTAGTAAAACTTCCGGTTATCACGACCTGGGATGATTTGGCGTCGGCGAAAGCGTTCGGCTGGGTGGGATCTTCGGACCCGCGCAAAAGCGGCAGTGTCCACATGGTCTACGAGATTATCCTGCAGGCGTATGGCTGGGAACGAGGCTGGCGGATTATTACGGGACTGGGAGCCAACGTAAGAAATTTCACCAATGCCGCGAGTCAAATTCCCAAAGATGTCGCGATTGGAGAAGTGGCGTACGGGCTAGCGATCGATTTTTACGCCTGGGCCCAAGTGAAGGAAGCGGGCTCTGACAAGATCGGTTTCGTCATGCCCGATAATCTAACGATCATTACGCCGGATGGGGTCGGCATCTTAAAGGGCGCAGCCAACCTCGATGCGGCGAAGGCGTTCATTCGTTTCGTAATGTCAGAGGAAGGCCAAAAGCTGTGGCTACTGACCGAGAAGGAGGCAGGTGGTCCTCAGCGGTTTCAACTTAATCGCTTCAGCGTGGTACCCTCCTTGTATGCGCTATCGCCGCAGAGTACTGCGGTAAAACTCAATCCCTTCTCTTGGAAATCGAACTTTGTGTTCGATCCAAAGTTGAGTTCCGAGCGTTGGTCGATCGTCAATGATTTACTCGGCGCTTTGGTGATCGACCAAAAGCATCTGCTTACCCGAGCGTGGAAAGAGGCCTTGGCGGCCAGCTCGAGTGAACAGGAATTTCAGAGGTTAGCGGCAATGCCCATCTCCGGAGATGAAGCTTTGGCGCTGGCGAAAACGAAATGGAAAGATCCCGCCTTTCGCAATCAAAAACTCAATGAGTGGATTCATTTCGCCCGCAGTAAATATCTCCTCGGGGTGAAGCCGCCCATCATACGCTACGAATGGTATAGTTTGATCGCCTTTGCTTTTCTCTCACTTGGTTTAGTAGCGTACAGTTGGAAGCGAAGGCGTTGAAGTCCGCGACGGTAACATGACGGTTAGCGTAAAATTCGACTCTGTCACCAAGATTCTCGGCCAGTCCCGGGCAGTCGATAATTTGACCTTGGAGATCGCCGCCGGGGAACTGTTTTTTCTTTTGGGGCCGTCCGGATGCGGCAAAACCACTGCGCTCCGTACCGTCGCCGGATTTTATTCCCCCGACGAAGGGCGAATACTTTTCAATGCCCAGGACGAGAGCCGGGTGCCCCCTCACAAACGGAATACCGGAATGGTCTTTCAAAACTACGCGCTGTGGCCACACATGGACGTGCAGAGTAACGTCGCGTACGGCCTCAAAATGCGCCGTGTACCATCGGCCGACAAAGAGAAGCGGGTTAAACGCGCTCTGGAAATCGTTCACATGCTGGCCTATGCCGAGCGCATGCCGAATCAGCTTTCAGGCGGACAGCAGCAAAGGGTCGCTCTCGCCCGCGCGTTGGTTATCGAGCCGGACGTGGTCTTATTGGACGAGCCGTTGTCCAATCTCGACGCCAAGCTGCGCATCGAAATGCGCACCCAGATCAAAGACATCCACCAGAAAATCGGCCGCACAATGATCTATGTGACTCACGATCAAGCCGAAGCCTTGTCCATGGCAGATCGCATTGCGGTGATGCGCCGTGGTCGGCTCGTCCAGGTGGGCACGCCCTATGAGCTGTACACTCGCCCCGAATCAGCATTCGTCGCTCAGTTCATCGGTGGGACTAACCTTATCAACGGAACCCTGGAAGAGATCGGCGATTTGTTAACGGTCAAAACTCAAGCAGGCGTTGTCCGAGCGAAAAACGGTGTTAAAGGCATAAAGCGAGGGGACACGGTTTTTTGCTCGGTCAGGCCGGAATCTTTGGTAATCAGACCGGCGGCCGAATCAAGCGCTATTCCCTCCCGTACGACCAACCAGCTGCTCGCCGAGGTAAAAAGCATCATGTATCTCGGCGACAACGAACAATACTCCTTGCATCTCGCCGATAGCGTCATGATGCATGCGGTGGAGTACAACGTGAGCGCGAGGAAGGCTCAGGTCGGCGAACGAGTCGCGCTCCAGTTCGATGCTCAAGCCGTAGTTGTGTTGCCCCAGGAGGAATTGGGTGACTAGCTGGTTGCGTCGCCATGACCTAAATGCCGCCAATGCCGCGGTGCTCCTCAGTCTTTGGCTTTTTTTCATCGTTTTCCTGCTGTATCCGCTGGGACATGTTTTTTCCCATGCTTTTTTCACGTCGGAAGGTTTTTCGCTGGTTTTCATGAAACTCCTGTTTTCCAGCCCCAACTATACGATCATCCTCGCCAACAGCGTTAATTTGGGACTGGCCGTTACGTTTTTCACATCCCTGCTGGCTCTGCCCTTGGCGCTGCTGCTTGTGCGTTATAATTTTTGGGGCAAAGGATTTTTGAACGGTCTCATCTTGATTCCGATGGTGCTTCCACCGTTCGTCGGGGCCATCGGCATGCGTCAACTGCTGGCGCGATTTGGGTCGATCAATCTATTGCTGCTGGAGATGGGCGTTATCAGTCAGCCCATCGACTGGTTGGGTGGCGGGAGGTTTTGGGGAGTGGTGATCCTGGAGTCGCTGCATCTTTACCCGATCATGTATCTGAATTTGGCGGCAGCCCTGGCCAATGTCGATCCCAGTCTTGAAGAAGCGGCGAAAAACATGGGCGCGAACCGCTTCAAGCTTTTCACCACAGTTACTTTCCCTTTGATGCTTCCCGGTTATTTCGCCGGGGCGATCATCGTCTTTATCTGGGCATTCACCGATCTCGGTACCCCACTGGTTTTTGAGTATCGTGAAGTCGTCGCCGTGCAGATCTTCAACATGGTGACCGATCTCCATCAAAATCCCATGGGTTACGCGTTCGTAGTGGCGGTCATTGCGCTCACGCTATTTTTCTTTTACCTATCCAAACGCATTCTGGGCGGGGGAAGTTATGAGATGCTCGGCCGCGGCCATGTAGCTTCCGCCGCGCGTCCTGCCTCACCATCGATGACCATCGTCGCTTATGCGGTGGTCCTGATGATTTCAGCGCTGGCGCTTATTCCGCACCTCGGCGTGTTACTCACATCGGTCACCAGCCGGTGGTTTTTGAGCGTGCTCCCGAGCGAATACACCGTACAATTTTATGTCAGTATATTTAGTCATGACCTCGCGCTCCTCAGTATCAAAAACAGTTTACTGCTTAGCAGTCTAAGCACGGTCATCGACGTTTTACTGGGGGTCACGATCGCTTACCTTCTGGCGCGCAAGCGAGTGCCCGGTCGAGGTCTGTTGGACGCGCTCGCAATGCTCCCGCTGGCTCTTCCTGGTCTTGTCTTGGCGTTTGGCTACGTCGCAGCGTTCTCCGCAACACCGCTCGATGCCCGCGCCAATCCGGTTCCACTGCTGGTGATCGCCTACGCCGTGCGCCGACTACCCTATATGGTACGCGCGGCGTACGCCGGCTTCCAGCAAACCAGCGTCGTTCTCGAAGAAGCGGCCATAAACCTGGGCGCTAGCCCGATGAAAACTCTCTATCAAATCACCATGCCGCTCATCTTCGCCAATCTCGTAGCGGGGGCGGTGCTGGCATTTTCATTCGCCATGCTGGAGGTCAGCGACAGCCTCATTCTCGCCTCCAAAGAGCAGTATTACCCCATAACAAAAGCGATTTATGCCCTCCTGGGGAGAATAGCGGATGGTCCTTATATCGCGAGCGCGATGGGCATGCTCGGGCTTCTGCTCTTGGCGGGAAGTCTTTTTATCGCGGGCCGTTTTTTTGGGCGGCGAATGGGTGAACTTTTTCGTGCATGACTGTAGCATGTTAGGTGTGAGTCTCGTCCCCCGCGCAATCCAGTCGGTCGCGATTATTTGTCTGACGAAGCTCTCATTCCGCGGCGAACGTCACCGGAATGGAGTAACTGAATGTCGCAAAATATTCTGATCGTCGATGACGAGCCGCTCAATCTTGATGTCCTGGGGGGATCGCCGTGGGGGACATTGTCGACTAGCTGGACAAACTCGCTGAGCACCTTTTCGGTCACCCTCTGCATCGCGGATTTTCGTCAGTCTCACCACGCGGTCGACGTGAGAACACTGTACTGTTATTTTTGTTTGGACGAAGTTATCCGATTACCCACCGAGCCCGGCAGAAGGCCTGAAGCCCAAAACATTTGTTCCAACCGTTCCAGCCGTTCAATCGCTACGCTCAGTGGTTCCAGACGTTTCAAAGGTTTCAAGCGTTAAACTAACCGTTGACCGGATCGTCTCTTCCTGCAGTCACAACGCCTGCTCGGTTATCTTCGCAAACATTTTACGCGAAGCGAAAAAGGTGACATTCTGCGCACAGGATGCGGGTCACGTCTTGAATCTTGATGTTTTCAACCCGAGGTCATCCGAAACGCACGAACTGTGTTTCCTTCGCTCGCAGCATACAGATCTTTACGGTTTTATTCCTTGTGCCGCGAATGCCTTATCGATAAAGCCGCTATCATCGAGTTTCTTGATCAGGCGCGCGTCGTTGAGCTCATCGAGGTTCACAGCGCCGATTTTTGGATTCTGCGCTTTCATCAAGCGCTGCACATGGACCATGCTTTCGACCGACGGAAGCGGCTTGCGCTCCAAAACGCGCAATAGGTCAAGGTAGCCCTCTTCGGCCCCCGCGGCATTGATTTTCATGCGCCGCATCAATGTTTTGATCGCCGCCGCCTTGTTCTTGGGTGCGACGATGTAGGCTACCGCTTCGATTTCAGCCTTGAGCAAGGCCTCTAATGTGTCGCTGCGCTGCTGCAAAAAACTTCGTTGCACCACCAAAGCCTGGCTGAGGAATTGATGCTTGAGATCGGAGTATTCGCCGATAACCGTGAATCCCTTGGGTTTGATTCGGCTCGAGTTGATGCCGTCCAGGACCGCAGCATTGATTATACCGGCCTCAAGGGCCTGCACCGTCAGCGCCTGTTCGCCGAGCGCCTGAAGCTGCATCTTATCGCGCTGAACATCGAGGTCGAAGTGCTCGAGCCAAAGCAGCAATGCCATCCAGGTAGTCCCGCCGATGCTGGTGAGCCCGATGCGCTTGCCGCGCAGGTCCTCTGGCCTTTTGAGGTTGGGTTGAGCCATTAAGTCGAAGTTGTTGCGGCTGCCAAAGGTCGCGATGATTTTTAAGTCCTGCCCGCCGGCGACGGCGGCGAGCGTCGCGCTGCCGCCGGTGCTGCCGACTTGGATGTCGCCCGCTGCCAGGCCGGCGACGAGAATTGGCGCGCCACGGATAAACACCGGTTCGACATCAACGCCATACTTGTTGAAAAGTCCAACATCCTGCGCCACCCAAAACGGCAGGGCGCGGCCCGGGCTGGCATAGCCGAGAATGATTTTGCCGGCGGCAGCCCCGAGAGCAAAATGGGAGCACAGAGAATTTAACGCGACCGAAAAAATCGCGATGAATAATAGGCGGCGCATAGCCATCGGTTCTCAAGCTATAACTTGGGACAGGATAGAGCACTTAACCCATTTTTTTGGCGAGCGGAAATATAGCCTATGAAGCTGGGGTCAAAGCTTGACTTTAGTGATTCACGCGGCACCGCGAAAGTTGGGGCGTTTCTCTATCACCCATAGTACCCGCCTCGCTGTTGTAGCGGCCGCGCGGGATGTTCTCTAGATTTGTCCCGGTGACGCGGATGAAACGCCCGCCGGCGGGGTAGACCTGTTTCGTGATCGTGCTTTATTGGCCGACGCCCACTGCAATGCCATCGGCCGGAGTGAATTCTTCCTATCACATTGTCAGCGCTTTGCACCAGAGCAAAAGTCCGCTGCAGGCCGTGTTCGTGGTTCGTGATCGTGGGTTAGATCCCGCTGCTATAATCGAGCAACTTGAATACACCCAAGCCTACCGCTCCCAATACAACCACGGCGACGACAACAACCAACACCTGCAGGATTGTCGAGGAGCGGCGCCATGCACACAAGCTCCAGGCGAGCAGTTTTCTCAGGCGAATCTCGCTCCAGTCCAGCGCTCGAGCCGCGACCAACGACTGTTGCGCGATCATGAATCCGCCGGCGAAGAGAAAGACGAGACCCGGTCCGGGAATGAAGAGAAGAAGGAACCCCGCGGCCATAAGCAAGACACCGCCAACAATTAGGAGGGCCTTTTGAATCCGACTGCGGCCTGCGCCACGACGGCGCCTGAACTCTTGCTGAAAACGCTGCCCCGGGTTACCCGCTTTGAGACGTCGCCAGGTTTGCTTGAACTTTTCCCGCATTGCGGCTGACCCCTCCAATGTTGTAGCGGATCTTGCCAAGTAGCTTAGCACTGGATCATTTCGATGGAAGCCGGGCAATATGTAGGAAAGATTCTTGAGGATCGACTGTTCAGCTCGTGTGTGGCTTCCCCGCATCTCTCAAGCCACAAGTGGCTCGCCACTCTCCGGGTTCGCTGGCGATCAGCGTGAATAGTTTCTGATACTCTTCAACGTCGGCGTTGCCTTCCCAGGGAACGCTCCTATGCGTAATCTTGGCGTCGCGGTCTAATATCCAGAGTGAGCGATAGTAAAAGCCGCCGTGGTGATGCTCTTCCTCGCGGAGCAGGCCATAGCGCTGCGCGATGTCGAGGGTGCTGTCCGAAACGTAGAAATAAGGGAGTTCCACGCCGAAGAGCTGGAGCGCGTACTGGCGATGTTGTTCGAGGGAGTCGGGCGAGATCATGACGAGATCGGCGTCCGCCTTCAGAATCTTCGCGTAATCCTGCTTCAACGAAGCAGCCAGGCTGGCGGCTCAGTTGGGGTGATATCGGTAACTATCTTGAGTGGTGAGAATCAGATTGTTATGCCGCGCGGCGAGTTCATGCAGCGAAACCCTGCCATCGGCGGTTTCGATGAAAAACTCGGGAGCCTTTAGCCCGACTTGAGGGTACTCAACGATCGTGTTCGTGTTTCGTGATCGTGGTGTCCGTTGCAACGACACTTCTTTTTCCATTGCGCCACGAATCCGTAGATTCGACTCGCGCTGAACCTAACGACACTTATCTTGATAGTTTTTTCCGACCGCCTGGTAGTAAAACTCCGTCGTCAGCAATTTTGAATCTAATCACAATTTCTGGGTTTTATCACTAAGAACTGCGGCCAGACGGGGATTTCCTCCTCCGGATCGCGTTTAACCTTCCTGGCATAAACGTTGCTCACTTCCATAATCATGAAAGCACTGCGCTCGATACTACGACCGCTTGCCCTCATAGCGATCTTTATCTGCTTGTGGCAGGTCGATGGGTTTGCGGCTTCGTTCCGAGAAGACACCGCAGTTTTGGATCGCGTCGTATATGTGCTCATAGCCGTCGCAGTTGTGTTCGCTGTCGTCTTCATCTTCTATGGCAATGTTCTCACGAGCTTCCTTGGCCGTCTGGGAAATAGTTCGGCAGATGAACGAGGCCCTTAGCCAGGCGACGGAGCAGTCATTCACGATTCTTCGGGCGAGGCCGACTTCTGACGGGTCATCGGGAACAGTCCGCCCAGAGACGCCTGATCGCGACTTCACATCCCAACCGAGAAAATCCACTTAGCTCGACACAAAATACGTGAGAGGAGTGCTCGTGAACTTCCTCACGCACTGAGCCGCCTTATTTCGTTTGCGAAACAGTAGATTCGACCACGAGGCCAGATCTTGGATCTTGCTCTTTCTCGTGGTTTGCCGGATTCCGCCTCGCAAACGGATTGAGCTTGAACTGCTTGTGTATGATTTCCGGGCTTCAAAGGAGCTGCTGCTGCACTAGAACTAGAATGAAAAACAGTGGGGATTTGCCCCGGCGTCTTCAATTGCGCGTAAGATTTGAAGGTCAGGCGGCACCGCGAAAGTTGGGGCGTTTCTCTACCACCATGGTACCCGCCTCGCTGTTGTAGCGGCCGCGGGCGATGTTCTCCAGATTTGTACCGGTGACGCGGATGAAACGCGCGCCGGCCGGGTAGGCGATGGAGTGGATGGCGCGGTTCTGGAAGATACCGGCCTGACCGCGCTCCATGCGATAGGTCTTCGCCTTTTCTATGGTCGCTTTGCCGGGAACGGAGCCGTCATCCGTACGCTTCCACTCGCTCATTTCGGTATGTTTGACCGCCTGGCCGTAAATTGCCCAGGAATCACCATGATCATGCGGTCCGCCGGCGTAGTCCCGGTCCATGATATGCGCCAGGATCTGGAAGCCCAGTTCCGGGTCCTCATAGAGTAGATTGGTGCCGACGCTGGCATCCGGCCCGCAATGGGCGGCGACGAAATCCTCGTTCATCAGCAAGTCCTGCAATCTTTTTCGCACCGTTTCGCGCCCCGCCGGACCTGGGTCGACCTTAAGGATGCGACGGCAGTCGGCGGCGAACTCATCGAGCGTGTAAGCCATGCGATTTCTCCTGACGTATCGGAAATTCAATCGACTTGTTTTCTGACGCGATCTTTTAGCGATTTACTTAGCCTTTGATTTTCATTTCCGAGGCAAGAATCTTACCGTCCGGTGAGCCCTTCCAGATAACGTTTCGCTGCACACCGTAAAGCTCCGCGAGCGTATAAAGCGGCGCGAACGGCACGTCTTCCATGAGAATGCGCCCGGCCTGGTGGAGAATCGCGATGCGCTTCTTGTGATCGCCGGTGCGTTGTTCCTCGTCGATGAGCTTGTCGAATTCCGGATTGTTGTAGTTGATACGCTTGGAACCGCCGGTGCGGAAGTATTGTTCGAAATAGACGTCGGCGTCGCTGCCGTTGCTGCCGGCGTAGTAGAACGGCAGCTTGCCGCCGTTGACGCCGTCCTTGCCCCAGTAGATGGCGTATTCCTGCGGCACCAGCTCGGCTTTGATGCCGATCTTGCCCAACTGATCGGCGATCACTTCGCAAACCTCTCTGCCTTTGAGGTGGCGGTCCGGCGCCAGATAGAGCTTGGTCTCGAGTCCGTTCGGATAACCGGCTTTGGTCAGCAGCTCGCGCGCTTTTTTCGGGTCGTAAGGATAGCGCTTGATCTTCGGGTCGAAGCCGACCCAATTCGAGCCCAGCGGCCCGTTCACCACCGCGCCGTGGCCGTCGTAAATGTGCTTCAGCATGACGTGGGGATCGAGCGCGTAGTTGATCGCCTGGCGCAGGAGCTTGTTGTCGAAAGGTTTCATCTGCACGTTCATGCCGAGAAAATACATGCGAAAGCCGACTACCTCCTGAAGGCGAACGCGCGGATGTTTGGCGATGCGGTCGACGTCTTCGATGGGCGCGTTGCTGATCAGATCGGCCTGCCCGGCCAACAGTCCGGCCACGCGCGCCGCTTCTTCCTTGACGCCTTTGATAATGACCTCGCGGATCTGCGGCTTGGGACCCCAGTATTCGTCGTTGCGACGCAGCACCAGGTTGCCGCCGCGCTGCCAGCTCACGTATTTGTACGGCCCGGTGCCGGCCGTGGCATTGTCCAGATCGTCGCCGTATTCCTTCGAGAGAATAAACCGAGTCTCCAGCCGGGTGAGCAAAAGCGCATTGGGGCTCTTGGTCGTAAGCACCACCGTGTAATCGTCGGGCGTTTCCACCTCGACACCCTGCACGTAGGCGCCCTGCAGGCTGCGTTTGTCGTTCTGCAGTTTGTCGACGGAATAGGCGACGTCCTTCGAAGTAAACGGCGCGCCGTTGTGAAAGCGCACGCCTTTGCGCAGATGAAAAATCCACTTGCGGCCCTGAAATTCCCACGACTGAGCGAGCACGCCGACGTATTCATTGCGGTCGTAATCCATCTGGATCAGCGGCTCGATGATGTGGCGCCAGATGCCCGTGATGCCGCCGCCGCTGTAGCCGTAGGGATGGAGCGAGTCGAGACTGACGCCTTGATAGATGACGATGCGATCTTTGGTTGCCGCCGACGCCCTTGGAGCCAAGGCAGGGCCGAAGAGGGTTCCCAATCCTAGAGCTGCGCTCTGCCGCAAGAACCGGCGCCGATCGATCGCTGTGCCATGTCTACGCATTGGAGTCTCCCACGCTTATTATCGTGAGCCGTTTATATTCAGCCCGCGACGAACCTGTCAATGAAATTCCACGGGGCATTGAGGGTGATGGATTAGCGCGGTGTCCTTTGCGCTATTTCTTCTGCGCTAATTCCTTGGCGGCCTCTGCGGCTAGGGAGAAATCGAAGATCGATCCGGCCGCAACCTCTCCTTTCAAACTTGCCGTCGAGGTGAGCATCGCGATGTAGGCTTTCGCCTGCTCCTCGGTGGGCACGCCGATTTTAGAGAACGTGTCGCGCACGGAATCATACGCCTTGGCCGCTTGTACCGGATTGAGCTTGATCCACTTGGCGATGATCTCGATGGTCTCCTCACGTTGATTCCACGTGAAGTCGATTCCTTCGATCGTCGCCTTGAGGAGCTCGACAATTTCCTGGCGCGCGGTCTTGATTTTTTCTTCGCTGGTGGCGAAACCGGCTTGTGGAATCGGCAGGATCGACCCCATCTGCAACAGCCGTTTCAATCCCATCTCCTCGGCCTTCAAGTCGGACGGCACCGGCACCACGGTGGCATCGATGGTGCCCCGTTGGGTCCCGATCATCCGATCGAGTGTCGAATTCAACGGCACGATGATAGTGTTCGCGCCTAAACGATATTTCTCGATGAGCACCCGAACCTCGTAGGCGGGCAGAGTGCCAAAGCTCCCGGCGCCTATCCTTTTACCGGCGAGGTCGCTCACCGCCGAAAATTCCGGCCGGCTCACCAGCACATGCTGGAGTTTCACTGATGTAAAGCAAATAACTTTCAACGGCGCGCCGCGCGCGCCCGCCGTGGCCGGCCCGCTCGGAATCGTGGTGTAATCAATCGCCCGGTTGAGCAGC
>Ga0075421_100009562_pt1 | contig 11957 bp, 9 predicted proteins | sample SoiMetdeltSBSDD5_FD_75292 | JGI IMG/M metagenome (GOLD analysis project Ga0075421, IMG submission 75292) | Bulk soil microbial communities from a Populus tree surrounding site in Tennessee, USA - Soil MetaG P. deltoides SBSDD5 | ecosystem: Environmental > Terrestrial > Soil > Tree plantation...
AAAGAATTTATTCACTACAGATATCCAAGACCTTTCAATCTCTCCTCAACATCTTGTTGACCTTCTCTGTCCATTTGTGACGGCGGTTTGATGTGAGACTGATCGAGATGTTTACCGATTGCCAAAAAAGGAATGTCGCGGAATGAGATCCTCCCAAAATCTCGAAGGTCACGGTTGGCAAAAATCACACCGGGAACAATATCAGCATCCATGCAGTGATCAGCACCCCAGTGATCATGATTGGGTTCTATAACGGCTTCAGGGATCTTACCTAACCCCGTCTCAGCGGAGGAACGGTATCCGGCTGCGTAGCCAACCACGAGGTCCGGCCCGAAGCGCGTGTAGGGACCAGTATAAATCTCATGCTTCGGCCGCGCGTTTTCCACTACCGTGCTTCCGTCTGCATCTTTCCAATCCAATAACTTTTCTTTGATCTCGGACAGCGTGGATTCAACTGCGTCTGCAGGAATACTTCCTTGCCCTTCCCTGCCTTGAATATTTAGATAGATGCTGTTCAAGCCAACTGAATAGGCGCGAGTCTTTTCCCAATCGACATTTGTTAGATCACCAGTTGAAGTGCCGTTACTAAATGCCAGATAATCACATTCCAATAACCAGCGATTCAAATGAACTTTATTTCTGAACTCACTGAACCCATGGTCAGATAGCACAAGAAAACGATACTTGTCATTCCACGAAGAGATTTTCTCTTGCACATTGCCAACAAAAAGGTCCAGGCGTTGATACCAGTTGCGCACAACGTCCTGACGATCATGATAAAACATATGCTGCACCCGATCCAAACAGTCGAAAATACTTGCCAACACACCTTCCTTGAAGTCACCTAATAAGTAATAAAGAATATTAATTCTCTGCTCGAAGATCTCCTTACATAATGTCAGGAATTGGTCATCAGTGATACAACCCTCTTCCAGTCCAGTTGTATCTTGAGGCCAACCAAGGGTGAGAAAGGGTCCGACATTTTTCCACAATTTTTTAGCAAATGAACCAGATGAGGCGTAATGCCATGTTGAATGCAAGGGATGGATCTGTAAAGGCAGAATATATAATCGAACAACATCTTTTATGCTTGTTAATATGACCCGTGTGATAGTATGAACTGTAAACAGCAAACTCGCTTTAAACTGTAACTCAGTGATTTGACTCCATTCCCCAATGCGTAAGGGGATGCTGGTTCCACCCATGGATAATTTAGCTGTACTGTCATCTAATATGTCCAGAATAAGAGGAATGGTAATTGGATGTCGACCAGATTTGCTTGAAACTTCCGGACCTGGTAGATCAGCTTGATAGCGATCTTTCCCAGCCGATGCCAGCTTCACTACCCTCACCTTTTTCTTCTCTTCGGCCTCTGTTGAAAATAAAGTGCCAACTCCCAGTTGACCGCGAATATCAGGTGTCCCAAGCCCTGGAAGAGTCATCACAGGTAGTTCTGGGCGCGCCGGAAACATAGCAGGCCACCATAAAGCAGTGGCAGGATAACCAAGTTCTGCTGTCTCCTCAAAAAAGGTCTTAGTGTTATAAGGTGGAACGAATTGTTCACCCAGCACACCTTTGCGCGTGGGCAAAATGGAAACATAAGGAAGATATGTTTGAGGGTCACGGTGAACGAAATCGAAGATACCATGACCACCCGGGTCTACACCGGTGGCAATGCTTGTCCACGACACCTCAGTCTGTGGGGGAGAGCATACGTCTAACTTTGAATAGCCGCCCTTTGAAATGAACTTCTCAAGATTCGGTAATTGATTCTGTCCCGCCATCGCCTCAAAGATGGCAGGATCGAATGAGTCAAACCCCAGGATAAGTGTCTTCATGAAACTGGAAAATTATTTTTCAGCATCCTCTTTATTGTCATCGTTGCGGGCCCGGCGTCGCAGACGCGCAATTCCCTCCTTAATCCTGCGCGAAAAGACAAATAATACGCCAGATATCGCCACTAAAGCCCCTGCAAGCGCCTGGAAAAGAATACCACCAGTGTTTGGATCAATATACATCGTAACTCCTTACACTAAGTAGTCGTTCATAAGTGGAGCTCAATTAATAGTTATATTTTCGAGCGACTACTTAAAGAAACTTTTTATGTTATATAATAATTTTATCACTACACATTAATTCCACATGATTATCTGACAAAGCCCTGAAATCCCCATATTCTGAAAATAATCTAATTGACTAAGGTGAGAGCCGATTACCAAATACCTGCACGAGCGCCGCAATCAGAGGATCATCATGCTTGCGCAGGTTCTCGTCAAGTTCGATATGGATGAAAATTCCTCCACTTGCAACTGAAGCCTGGGCATTTTTCGTTCCGCATAAATCCTGCCAGACATCTCCCGTACATAGTCCAGCATTAATCCCTTGTGCTGAAAATGCACTTTCTAGTTTTTTGGCTACGGTGAATTCTTTTCCTTCCATTTTTTTTCCAAAACCAAATACGGCCTGAGGATAACCTTCATGTTTGTTGGTATGAAACCCGTGAATTTGCAAGATGATAAGGTCTCCTGTGGCGGGTTTTAATTCTTCCAATAGGGTAACATGAATTGAATGAAAAATACTGTCGGTTGTATGTGCCATATCTGCCGATCCATCAGAATTGGCATTTCGGTGCGCACCAGCGATCAATAGTGCGCTCGCATCCAGGGCTCGGTAAATGTCCAGTGCAACCGATGGAGTTCTCCTATCATACAGTGGATGAGGTGCTTCAATGATGATACTGCTCGTGGAATCCATACGAAATGCATATAGCCCCCATCCATTTTGAATTGGCTTTTGTTCCCGCAACAGATAGCTCACAGCATTATTGTCACCGCGGTCTGCATAATTGATCAGTGTGTAATTGTTCTCCACAGCAATTTGAGCAGCGCCTGCGGGGTCAGCCATGTTGAGTAAGGATATTAATTTGGCGAAATCCTTTTGTTCTTTTTCTGAGGGGACAACATACCCTTCGCTATCTGCGCGTGGCATGTCTTTTTCCAGATGACCAATTTGATTCCGGAAGCTGCCCGCGATTTCCTCAATAACGTAGACTGAAGTGGGGGTAAGCGTGGGGGGAGGAATCGGAGTCAGTGTTTGTGTGGTTAGTGTCTGTATCGCAGTCAAATTCGGTTGAGCTGTACAACTGGTAATGAACAGAGGAATTGCCAAAAATACCGCGCCTAAAATAAATGAGATCCGCATGAATGCCTCGTGTCTGATTGTAAATAATTCGGATTCACATCATCACTTGCCACAACTATTGATTGGGTTGGGAATTGATCCTATACTTGGTTCAATATACTCAACTATGCATGCGGAAGAAATCAATGGCGTTAGATTGTTGGTATAAAAGTTTTTCTGAACTTAGCAGATCTGAACGTGAGGATGTTTCCTATCGACGAGAAGTCGTCAATCGAGGGTCTAGATTTACCATCATTGCTCCTCATGGTGGAGGCATTGAACCGGGGACATCAGAAATTACGAAGGCAATCGCTGGTACTCAGTTTTCCTATTATACATTCGATGGGATTCAGCAAAAAGGAAATGAGCGGCTTCATATCACTAGTACTTTGTTCGATGAACCGAAATGCCTGCAAATGGTTCATGATTCTGAGATCGTAATTGCCATTCATGGATGTGAAGGGGTTGGGAATTTCACTTATATCGGTGGACTGCACACTGAGTTAAAGGCTCTTCTGACCACTGAACTGGCGAAAGCAGGGTTTGACGCTCGTTTGACTGAAACCAGTTATGCAGGGACGCAATTGCAAAACATATGTAATCGAGGTCGGTTGGGGCGCGGTGTGCAGATTGAAATCAGTGAGGGTTTACGCCGAATCATGTTCAAGACGTTTGATCGTAAGGGTCGAAAAATCACTACGGACGTTTTTCATAGTTTCGTTGGTGCTGTTCGTAGTGAACTAATATCCCACTAATAGTGGGGAGAGGTTGTTATGAAGGTTAATGACAATTTGAGAGAGCACGTTCAGGGTGTTGAGTTACTGGAAGGAATAGTAAACCACTGCTCCGCCCCTGGCAGAATTTCCTGGGTAAAAGTTAAATCACCTGAGCCATTAAGCAGTGCATAGTTATAGAGAGGGCTAAATTGTGCTCCGGGTCGAGCCCATTCAATGACGCGAATATTGTCGAAATCAGCAGTAACGGTTCCCTCAACGGGAGGAGTGAGTCGTAGAAATACTTGGACTGCAACAGCACCGGCAGGTACATTTGTATCAAAATGGAAAGATTGCCACCGGTCGAAGGATTCAACTACGATAGGTTTATCCGTCTGCAAAAAAGAAGGTCCAAGAGTGTCTGGATACCAGCTAATCTGTAGGAATGCGGTGGCCCCGTGACTGGCGCGTATCATGCCTATGACGCTTAGCTCTATCCCTGGGTCGACCCGGAGTCGATGAAGGTTGGTCGTCACAACAGCCTTGATATTACTACCGCCTCGTGTCAAGCGGATGCCGGTTTCGCCCTCATAAGCATAATCCTTCCCGATTTGAACATCGCCCGATATCAAGTCCCAAAGTGGAGCTACGCGTGAAGTGGCATCTATTTCATCGTTTTCAAATCCACCTATCCACAACAAGTCGCGGCCGAGCAATAATTTGCCTGTTCCCTTGAAATCGGAGATCCATTGCGATGGAGGGACAGGAATGATCTGACCTGAATCTGGGCTGCTATTCATCGTTTGGGTGTAAGTTTTCTGAATCGCATGCCCGTCGAAATCAACTTCCATTGCTCCACTTTCAACGATAAAAGGACCAGGTTCACGCCCAGCCGCGCCGCGCGCAACATAATCTGCTAATTCACCAGTCAAGCCATGGGGCAAATAACCATCGATGATTAATGGTTCAGCGTAAGCTCGAATGACTTTTCCTTCTCGCACATAGACTGCAAGCATATAGGTTTCAAATGATGGCCATACAGTCTGATCAAATAGGAAGTTGCCGATCGTCCAAGCAATCAAGGATTGATCTCCCGCTGAAAACCCGCCAACGACGTGTGGATGATGATTGATAACCAGGGCCGCGCCTGCTTCTCTCGCCACCTGAGTGAGACGCCTGATTCTATCAGTTGGAGTGCGCTGATATTCCTTGCCTCCATGGATCATAAAGACCACCATATCCACCTGTGGTTTGACCTTAATGATCTCAGAATGTATGCGAGCGTCCGAGCAATAGGCCGCGCCGCCTTTCTTAAGTGCATCTAAAGCCACATACCGTACATCCGTTTTGGTGACAGATATGGAGGGGAGGCTGACGGTTGTGCAACCCATAAAAGCGATGGTCTGTCCCTTGGAGGAGATAATCGCTGGAGCCCAGGCATTGGCTTCATGAGTACCCGCGCCGAAATGCAGCATTCCGGCTTGATCGAGCGTAGAAAGCGAAGTGTTTAGTCCTTCTTCGAACATATCATAATTGTGATTATTCCCTATACTTAAGATATCTACCCCCGCTTGTTTGAGAGCCATTACGCTATTAGGATGACTCGCGTAAACATACTCAGCGGTCGCATGAAATCTTAAGGGTCGTGGCTCTTTCAGTGGAAAATATGGCTGCTCGCTAAGCGTTGTTTCAAAATTCAACACAGTAAAATCAGCGTTTTCCAATAGCGGCTTCACCGGCTCCAACAATTTGAAATGTGACTCAACGTCTGGACTGGTGGATAATAAGCCATCTGATGTATTATCGTCTTCATTGGGGTCAAAAAAGCGGCGCCCGAACATAGTATCGCCTCCAAAGTGAATGACTATCGTCTTGCCATCATCAGGAGTCAAACGAAATAACACTGGGAGTCCGGGTGCACCCGCACGCGTTCGGGAAATATAACCGTCACTTTTCACTGTAATCCACTCAGGATTATTTTCACTTGGAAGATCAAACCAACCATCAGGATCGCTGGCTGTATTGCTGCCTTGAGATATTACGCTCGCGCCCCATATAGGATTCCCGTCCATGTCAACTACGCGTCCCGTAATGCTGAATTTTTCGGGAGTGGGAACAGGAGTAGGTATAAAAGTCGGTGTTGCTGTGGGGGCTGCAAACCCAGGCAGTTGAGAACAGCCTGAAAGAAATAAGACCAATATTAGGGCAAGCGAGAATACTGGACGCAACATTATATGAATTCCTAAATATTTATCTAAGGGGACGTAATCCACTGCTCTGCACCGGGCAGAATTTCCTGAGCGAAGGTAAGATACCCTGAGCCGTTAAGAAGGGCAAAATTATACAGTGGGCTAAATTGAGCTCCGGGTTTGGCCCATTCAATGATACGAATGTTGTCGAAATCGGCTGTAACTGTTCCTTTATCAGGCGGTGTCAGCCTCAGATAGAGTCCTAAGGCCACCGCTCTAGGCGGTACTTGCACGTCAATGCGAAAGGGTTGCCAGGTACCATAGCCTTGAATATCAATTGGCTGGGTTGTTTTCACAAACGAGGGACCTACCGTTCCCTGATACCAGCTAAATTGGGCCAGGACCGCAACCCCCTGATTGATGCGAATCATTCCTGTAACACTAAGACTAGTGGTGGGAACAACAAAGATTCGATGAAGGTTGGTCGTTACGGCATCCTCGATCTTATTCGCGCCTCTTGTCAAGCGGATGCCTGTTTCGCCCTCGTAGGCGTACTCCTGTCCGATTTGGACGTCGCCCAGGCTCAGATCCCAAAGTGGTGCACCTCGCGAGGCGGAGTCAACTTCGTCATTTTCAAATCCGCCCACCCAGAGTTGATCACGGCCTAATAATAGCTTGCCCGTTCCTTTGAAATCAGAAATCCATTGGGCTTGGGGTATTTGGATAATTTCTCCAGACCTTGAGCTACTTTCCATTGTCTGAGCATAAGTATGATGAAGCGCGCGTCCATGCAGGTCAACCTCCATAGCTCCACTTTCGATGATAAATGGACCGGTCTCACGTCCAGCCGCGCCGCGAACGACATAATCTGCCAATTCCCGAGTCAGACCATGAGGCAGGAATCCATCAATCATCAATGGTTCAACATAAGCTCTGATGATTTTTCCTTCCTGTAGATACACTGCCAACATATAGGACTCAAATGACGGCCACACCGTCTGATCTGACAAAAAGCTGCCCATTGTCCAAGCCACGAGTGACTGATTGTCCAGGGAAAGCCCACCCACGACATGTGGTTGATGGTTGATGACTAATGTTGCGCCAGCCTGCCTCGCAATTTCTGTGAGGTAAGTGATTTTGCTGGTCGGATTGCGATCATATTCCTTGCCTCCATGGATCATCACAACGACAGCATCAGCACGCTGCTTCGCATCTATGACTGCGGAACGTAAAGCTGCTTCCGTGCAGTAAGCCGCACCACCCTTCTTTAGCACATCCGAGGCCACAAAGGGCACATCATTAGGTGTCGACGTATTAAGAGGTATTCTCAGGGTTGTGCATCCCAAAAAGGCGACGGTCTGTCTTTTTGATGTGATAATCACTGGCGCCCATGCATTCGCTTCGTTAGCTCCTGCGCCGAAATGGAGTACGCCCGCCTGATCGAGCGTGGAAAGTGACGTGCTTAATCCGACCTCCAACATATCGTAACTATGATTATTTCCTATGTCAACGATATCCACACCGGATTGCTTAAGTGCTCTCACGGCATTCGGGTTGCTGGCATAAACATAATTTGCAGTGGCGTGAAATGCCGTGGGTCTCGTATCTCTCTGGCGGAAGTACGGCTGGTGACTGAAGGTGGTTTCCAAATTCAGTACGGTAAAATCAGCGTTCTCTAAAAGTGGCGTAATCGGTGCTAATAGTCGCAAATGATCTTCAACAGTAGGATCAAGAGGCAACAGGCCATCGGCTGTGTAATCATCTTCATTTGGGTCAAAGAAGCGACGTCCAAACATGGTGTCACCTGCAAATTGAATCACCATTGTCTTGCCATCGTCAGGTGTGAGACGAAAAAGGACTGGAATACCAGGAGCAGCCGCGCGCGTCCGTGAAATGAAGCCGGTACGGGTAACTTTGATCCATTGTGGGAGTCCTTGGGAAGGGAAGCGAAACCCACCGTCTGATTCGCTTATCGTCGTATTGTTCATCGATTCCACATTCGCCCCCTGGATAGGAATCCCATTTTCATCAACTATGCGTCCGACAAAATCATCGTTCGCTTGTTGACCGGGCCGTGTATCAGGGCGAGGTGTCACAGTCGAAAATGACTGAACTATAGAGCCAGGCGTCGCGCTTTCGGATTGGGGCCCTGCAGACGACCGCAAACAGCCAGATAATAAAATGGCTATCGTCACGAAAAGAGAAATACGCGAACGATTCATAAGAAAAACGTTATGTGGTGAGAAACAGCCATTCCAGGTGAGTCTGGCTTAACACCAGCATCATGCCCTGCATTATTAGCCACACCCCGGCTGTAGCCAATGATGTAGTAATGATGGTCGGATATGTTCCCTCGCGTGCAAAGTCATTCGCGATCAGTGAAGCAATAGTTGGCATGATAATTACGAAACCGGACCAGGGAATAAACAAACCATGTGTGATATTGATAACAATGATTTCCAAAAGCCATGAAATCACTACGCCAGCTAGAATCATCATGCCCAATTTTGTTCTCCCAAATGCCAGTACCAGCCGCGAAGTCAGAAATTGTACAAACAGGAAAGTTAAAATGCTGGCCACAATTACGAATAATAGATCTAATGGACGCAATGCAAATAACGCTAAGTATGCAGCCGTCACAAATCCGCCGGATCGTGCTTTGAATTTTGAGTACGCTAAAAGATCCAGAAATACACTGACAATGATTCCGAATGGCAGTAGTTGTATGGGGTAGGCGTACATGTATGGTTGAGTGCGAAGCAATGGGGATGATGAACTCAGGAAAAGATTTGGTAGCAACTCTTCAATCGCTGAAAGAGGGAAAATAATTAGAGACACAATAAGGACACCCAGCAGGATTGACCCGATGGTGTTTTTTGGTCCCTGACGGCCCATATCGTGCGAAATAACTCCTGGCAAAACAAAACCGATGCCATAAAGAATGGCAAGGTCAATGTTAATCAAGCTAAATAGTCGGATGACCATGAGCCACATTACCTGAAAAATCAATCCGACTAGAATTTCAACTTCGAATAATTTCCGCCCATTGAGCATATAACGTTTTTGAAGGACCTTATACACAATCTGGTAGGTGAGGTAAGAGATTGTAAGTGTAACAAAAATATGGAGGGGTTGGCCGACAAAAAGTGCCAGATACCCACACACAATGACACCACCAAGAGTCAACCCTGTCCGTTTGTAGATAATTGTAGAAACGACAATCCCAAGGATAATAGTAAGCCTTGCCAGTTCGTTGCTAACATAATATTCGTACATACACTTAATCCCGTTCGGCCAAATGCCCAATCATTCTTTCCTTGACCGATTCCATGCGCGGACGATAATATTTCCACGCTTCACCTTCATGTACATGAACTGGTGAATCTGGACGATGATGGAAGTATTCAAGGAGTAGTTCAGCCTGAGGTGTGTGAATGTTAACTAAACCGATCAATACGCCTTGCTCGCCTTCGATCAATGTGGCGATCTTGTCGAAGATCTGCTCAAGCGTGGGGTTTACACTGAAGCCCATATTGATAATTCTCTCACGTGGAACTCCTAACCTAAGCATCTCATCTGTTACTTGTGACTCATACGCACCAAAAGTGATCCAATAATCAAAGTTCAGATCCTTGGCAGCAATGTTCGCAAACCGCATGGCACGGTCAGCTCGATCGTAGCGGTTGTTGAGAATACCGATCCGGGTAGCATTTTCACGATAATAAGGTTTCAGAGCATCCACGCTTATGATGGTGCTCTCACGATCATTGACTGCAAACAATGGAATCCAGACGATTTCTTTCTCTTTCCACGTGGTTCGCTGGATATTAACCACGCCGACATCTGGCCGCGCGTTCCACATGCCGCGCATTGCAGTTGAGCGTGGAATCCCCAGTATCTCCGCCACTGCCAGCCCAATGGAAATGTTCTCACGAAACGAAAGATAGTTGAAGCCCGCCAGGTCCTTTTCTGTTACGGATGATGGGTCTGCATACACCATACGACTTCCGCGCTCCGCTGCATTTTTGGTCAATCGTTCCCGTAGGTGGAGGCGATCTTCAGCTGTAATCAAAACACCATCATTGGGAATGATCAGAGACATGGTATCGGCGATCTCCTCCAACGATTCCCCCATTACATCCTGATGGTCCTCTCGCACATTGGTAATTACATTGATATTGCCCTTTACTAACAATTCCTGTGAAGCGGTTTGATTTGCCGGGAAAAGCGCCATGGTCTCAAAAACAATTGCTTCTGTATCTTTTTTCAAGTATCGTTTTGCGATGTTAAATAATTCCATGATGGTGGCAGAACTTCGCCGGTGAATTGGGATTTCGTCGCCATCGGGCAGAAGGACCATGGCTGCACTGCCTGTGGTTTTGGCGAGCGTCTGTATCCCGGCCTCGCGCAAAACTCCTGCAATAAGACGAGTGACTGTAGATTTGCCCCGAATCCCATTTACATAAATGCGGATCTTGAGTTTATCGAGCTGCTTCTCATAGTTCTCTCGTTCTATCCACCAGGATATGATTACGCCGAGAAGCGTCAGACCTAGAACAATAATGCCATACATCAAGAACTCGCTTTCTCGAATAATGGAGTTGACGACGGAGTTTCGCCCACTGTAACCCACTCAATAAATATATTCTGAAAAAGTTCGTCGGAATTTATTTCCCAGCTCTGTTCCAGGGACCTTTCAGCTGCTTCCATTAAATTTATCTTTGTCTTGCTGATCCCCAAAAAGGCCCCGAACCCAAACCGAAGTTGAACATGCTTCTGGATATTCATCGAAGCGCCAGAACGGCTGACAAATTGTGTTTCTATCATTCGGTTAAATATATTATTTACCACTGTATTGGCACCATTTGTATCCGTTTCAGGCAGAATGACAGCGATCTTCTGGTCACCTGCGAGAAAAGGAATATCAGTGTCACGTGTCGTATCCTTAATAGCAGTAGCAATTGAACGCATTATTTCGTACATATTAATTGACGTCCAATCTGCCCCCGATTGGGGTCGCACCATGATCAAAACCAGAGCGAATGGACGTCGATATCGAACGGAACGCTCTTCTTCTTCGCTCAAGCGCAGCAGCCCTATGGACGGTTTGATCAGCCCTACAGATTTATCCTCAAGGTCCAGTTGTTTTAATTGATTCTGATTTTTTCTATATATATTTAGAATGGATTGCAAACGATTATGATAAATTCCACTAAAGATAAATGTCAGGCCCACTAGGATCAATTCCAACAAGGCATCCAAAAGCCTGACTTGCTCCCAAACACCGAGAAGCCGTTTGATGGCAATCCAGAGGAAAATCATAAATAGGCCAACGAGTACGCCTCTAACCAAACCCAGAGCCAACATGATTCCAACGCCTAAAAATAATAAGAATATGAAAACTGGAAGGCTGCGAGCAGAGTTATTATAGATAATCACCAAAGCGGATGCCAATAGACTTGCTGCGAACACCAAGAGTGTAAAATAAAGTCTCTGTGAGGGCTCTATCGATTGACTCTTTTGACGTCCATCATTCATACTTTTCTCGTTCATCTGTCTTCTCAACTGCATCTGGAGCAATTCTGCTTCTTGCGATTTTTATGACCCATAAGACTAAAATAATGAGAGACAGGGCTGTTCCTACTGCAATTAAGGCCGGGACGAGAAATTCCTTTCCACCCTTCTGTAAAATTGGACCGATAATTGGAATATTACTTGCATCAGCGATCTGCTGAAAAAGGAACACTGGGCCTTCTGGGGTTGGTGCTACTCCTGTAGCTTGGCTTCTATTTGTCGAGCCAACCACCAGTAGATTACCTGCAAACTGATCACGTAAGTTGGGATTCAAAATGACGTCCCATGTCCAATCCAAGCC
>Ga0075421_100009563_pt1 | contig 11956 bp, 17 predicted proteins | sample SoiMetdeltSBSDD5_FD_75292 | JGI IMG/M metagenome (GOLD analysis project Ga0075421, IMG submission 75292) | Bulk soil microbial communities from a Populus tree surrounding site in Tennessee, USA - Soil MetaG P. deltoides SBSDD5 | ecosystem: Environmental > Terrestrial > Soil > Tree plantation...
GACATCTCACTCCCTGCTCAATGGGGCCGCACTGGATATCGTGACCTTCGGTACGCCGGTCCGCTATGGATGGGACCCGTCCGGAATCGGAAAGCTCCTGCATGTGGTCAACCATCGTAATCTGCGAACCGACGGCAAGACCTGGCTGTCCAAGATGGAGCTGCCGCAAGTGACGATGGAAATGCCCATTGCCTGGGGCGGCGATTACGTGCAGGAACTCGCGGTCGCCGGCACGGACGCGATGCCGTCCTCAGAATTAGCCAGGGCAGCAAACAAAGCCGTGTGGGAGCTGGTTGAACCGTACGATGGATTCGAGCGGTGGGTGGAATGTGCCCGCAGGGCGGTGAGATGTCCCAGCGAGGGAAGCTGCCTGCTCGTCGACTATAAAGATTGTACCGGTTCGACGAATGCGCGCGATCATTACTACGGCCACGCTGTCTATACCCGCATGGATGCGATGTTGTTCAATCACACCGAGATCGTCGGACGTCTGTACTCGTAGCGCTCGGCGGACACGACGATCAGCGCTTGCCTCTCTTGTCCTCGCTGTGCGACCCTCGTGCCGTGTCAGAGGACGCGTTCGCCGATCATCCCCGCGTTGGTTCTCATCCCGCTCCTGGCCGACTGAACCCTTCACGGTCTGTCCTCGTCATTGTTCCCGCATTTCTCATCGCCCTGTTGGGCTCGCTTCCCCTTCTTTCGCGCTATCACTTCGACGAGGGTTGGTACACGAATGCAGCCATTGAAATGGTTCGCACCGGCGACTACCTCACTCCGCGCTATGCCGACGGATCCGCGCGATTCCGCAAACCGATCGTGACCTATTGGGTCCTGGTTGCCAGTTACACCACCATGGGAATCGGACTGGTCGCCTCGCGTCTGCCGTTTTTGTTGGCCGGTTGCATCGTGCTCTGGGTGACCTATCGCATCGGTTGCTCGGCCACCGGCGATTCCCACAGGGGCGTAGCGGCGGTTGCGATTCTGGCGTCAAACATCGAGTTCATGGAGTCGGCGACGAAATCAACGCCGGATATGCTGCAATGTCTGTTTTTGACCCTCAGCATCTGGGGCGCCGTCGAGATCATATTTCAGCAACGCTATGAATCGCGTTGGTATGCATTGCTCTATGTGGGTGCAGGTCTCGCCATAGCCACGAAGGGGTTTCTGGCCGTCATCCTCCTCCTGTTCGTATGGGGATGCACCCGGTTCGTGCCCATGACCACTAGTGGAACACGCCGCATCATGCACTGGGGATGGCTCAGCGCTGGTGTTGTCATCGCCCTGTCCTGGTTCATTGGGTCATTCCTGTCACAAGGAACCAGCGCGATCTCCACGATGTTCGATGATCAAATCGGCGAACGGCTGGAAGGAGCCCAGGCATTCATACTAACGAATGTTCTGCTGTACCTGTTGACGCCCTTCCGATTCTTCGCTCCCTGGATTGTACTTCTTGTGATGGCCGTATTGACTCAGCGCGACTTCCTGTTTCAGTACATACGGAGAAGGAAACCGTTGGTCTGGTTTGTCCTCGGATGGTTTCTGGTCAACGTGATCCTGTTCTCACTGGGCAATCTCATGCGGTCGCGCTATCTCTTACCGACGTACCCGTTGTTGGCCGTACTGCTTGCCGACATGCTCATGCAGAATCTGCAGTCTTCTTCATTTTTCCACGCCACGACAAGAACAATCCGCGGCCTGATGTTGACAGCAATGGGGCTCGGACTCGTCGTAGCCGCGATAGGTTGGCGATTAGACCCACAGATTTTATTAGGGAGTGTCCTGTTTGCCGGTGTCACCGGGCTGCTGTACCTCGCAGCCTTTCGCGGCCCCGTGCTGGCGGTCTTTGTGGCCTTGAGTCTCACAGTCATTGCTGCATTTGCGACATTGGAACAATTCATCAAGCCAGCAGTCATCACGTCGCCGGCAAGGGCTATCACTCATCGACTGCTTGAGTTACAGCCTGTGCCTCAGCCAATTGCGGCTGTGGATGTCCGGCCGTCGTTGGTCAATCAGATCAGGCTGTTGTCAGGCGGGCATCTTGTTGTGCAGGAGTTTCGCCACGACGTGACTTCGGAGACGCTGCAACAGTTCTCTGTAATCCTGGGATCGGAACGAACCAGAGAGGCGCTGGCTGGATCAAACTACTATCTGATTGAACAATGCGGTGCGGCCTACGGCCCACCGAAACTAGCAGCGATATGGGAATGGATAATCACTGGGGAGAAGCCTCCTGCGGCAGTCGCAGATCGGACGGCGTATTACTTAATTAGACACGGAGCGGGATGACAAATGAGTTCTTTCTGTTGCATGCTCTATTGGACGGTCTGACACTGCGTTCCATAGGGCGTCCGATCGGTATGGGCGTTCTTGTGCCTGGAAATGCGTAACTCTTCGGCTCGTGTGCGCAATTTTGCCAAGGGACCTAACCGTCGTTGGCATCCGTCCCCCGCTTCGAACTTCAAGGAGTTGCGTTGGTAGCCTGAGCCCACGCCTTAGAACTGCTCGATGTCAGTTGGCAAATTACGGGGACATTCCGATCTTCTTGAGCTTCATTGCCGTAATCAGAATGTCCCCCCTTCCTATTTGTAGTGTGGCTTGAGACCGACAACTCCGGCCGCTTTTCTATTTTGCCAGCCCGAGCTGCCTCATCCATTCGGCTCGATCCCAGAACAGAATTTCCTCAGCTATCTGCTCGTTCTTCCAGCGTGCGAAGGTGGCCATCTTCATACGCGCTTTCTTTCCGGTTGGCGGGATGCTTGTCCCGTCGGGGAGAACCATCGGCTCTGTAAAGGTCCCGCTGATAATACCGACGACAGCTGTCCAGTCACCCTCGGTCACCTTGATCGGGTGCTCCTCAATAGTCATATCGGGGAACGATCTAAAGAGATCCACCATGTCTGACATGTGTGCCTTCATTCCGTGAACTTCTCGACCGTCAGGCATTACGACGAGTACGTCCTCCGTGTGGGATGTCGAGAAGCCCGGCCAGTCCTGCTTGCTGAACAGCTCGAAATCCGCAATGTCGAAGAGCTCGATGTTACGCTGCTCCTGTGCAGTTCTTGCAACTGGCCCATTAGAGGCGCAGGCAGCGATTGCCAATGCGAAGGGAACGAGCAGCCAGAGTCTGGCGGTATTCATTGTCGATTCGGTCAATTGTTTATATTTATTCATGGTGGCTCCTTTCTCTGTGGTTTAAATCGGAAGAACGCGAGCTCTGTAACGCTGTCTATGGCACAGATCATTCCAACCGATGACGATTCGCAATGCCGACATAAGTGATTGAGCGGCAAGGGATCGAAGAGAGAAGGATGCGGTTCAGGGAAGCCTAAACTGCGGGATGACGAAGTGAAAGGTGTCGATATCTCGTCGAGTGTCGAAGGATCGACGCTACGAAGCGCGAGAAATGCCGAGCTTCTTCATCTTGGACCAGAGGGTAGTTCGCTTCATGCCGAGCTTGGCCGCGGCACCGGAGACACCTCCGAGGACCCAATTGGTCTCCTTAAGCACACGCTGGTTATGCTCGCGTTCGGCTTGTTCGAAATTGGTGGTCCCAGAGGTCACGCTGACGTTCGGTGTCCGGCTCAATTCGGAAAGTGATACCAACAGATCGTGACCTGCGTCAGGATGACCGATCGTTCCATGAAATTCTCAAGCTCTCGCACATTCCCTGGCCAAGCATAGGTTTGCAGCGCGTTCATGGTTTCGACAGGAATCGTTTCAATTCGCTTCTTCATCCGCACAGCAAACTTCTGAACAAAGTGCCGAACCAGGATGGGAATATCTTGAGTCCGCTCTCGTAAAGGTGGGATGGTGATCGGAAATACGTTGAGCCGATAGTAGAGGTCGCTGCGAAATTTCTGGTCCTCCACCATTTGCCGTAAAGCCCGGTTGGTCGCAGCGATGATGCGGACATTGACACGGATTGTTCTATTGCTCCCCAGCCGCTCAAACTCCTGCTCCTGCAGCACACTCGGAGCAATTTGACCTGAAGCTCCAAGGGAATTTCGCCCACCTCGTCGAGAAAGAACGTCCCCCGGTCAGCGAGTTCAAACCGGCCAATCTTTGTGGCGATGGCTCCGGTGAAGGCGCCCTTTTCATGGCCGAAGAGTTCGCTTTCCAACAAGCCTGTGGGTATCGCGGCGCAATTGAGCTTGACGAACGTTCGTTCTCGGCGATTGCTGAGATCGTGTAGCGCCCGCGCGACCAATTCCTTCCCTGTCCCCGTTTCTCCAAGAATGAGAACCGTGGAGTCGGTTGCCGCGACGGTCTGAACCTGTTTGAGGACTTTTTTGAGCCCTTGGGTATCACCGATGATTTCCTTGAAGTTGTATTCCGTCTGGATTTCCTCTTCGAGATACAACTTCTCCTTCGCCAGCTTGTCCTTGAGTGCGGCAATCTCCTGAAATGCCAACGCGTTCTCGACCGCGAGGGCGACCTGTTTGGCAGCCCGCTGCAGGAATGCAAGCCCTTCCCCGCTGTAGTGATGTTCCTCAAAGCTCCCGACGGCGAGCGCACCCAGCTGTCGCCGCGCGGTATTGAGGGGAACCGCGCAGAACGATCGGATGCCCTCGTCGCGGATCATCTGCATTACTTTGGGGAATCGCGTCTCGTGTTCGACATTTGTGAGCACCAGTGGCTGTTGGTGCTGCCAGACCCACCCACCGACCGACTCTTCCACAGGTAATTCGACCCCGGGCGGAATATGTACCGGTCGCGGAGCCTCCAGAACGTGTAAACACATGACGTTCCGCTCGGGGTCATGCAGTACCAGAGCGATATAGGAAAACTGGAGTGCTTGGGGGAGTCGTTGGGCGAGATCATGGAATAGTTCGCCCAGATTCCGGTGTGTCGCGATGGATTCGGTGACCTCCAGGAGAAGGCGCATCCGGTCCCGATCATGACCTAGATCATGATGATGGACGAGATTATCCACCGTCATCCGCACCTCGCTTGCCAACTTCCTGAAGGAAGTCGCGGTTTATGCGAACCCAATTGCGAGGGCAATATCACCCCCTTGAGTGACCTTGTCAAGCATCGTACTAGATGGGGCTGCTGCCTCAGAGCCAAGGCCCTCCGAGTACCTTCGGTACTCATAACAGAGGGCAGCGATCATCTTGGGATCTGCATTTGCAACAAGATGGGCGTTGGTTAAGGCCCTTGCAAATTCTTTCCTAGTGGCAGCGAGTTCACCACTGAGACGTACGTTTTTGGATACGTCGCAAGGAGGCGTGCGCCCGAGAACGAAGCCTGGGAAAAGGCGCGTCTTGGCGCGCCAGGGTTGGGCGGGTGAGAAGATGACGTTCTTCGGCATTCTACCTCAGTACGGCATCTCGTCGTCGTCCAGCCCAAAATGATGCCCGATCTCGTGAACGACGGTGTCCCGGACTTCCTGCACGACTTCCTGTTTCGTGCGACAGAGGCGGAGGATCGGTTTTCGATAAATGGAAATCCTTGCCGGCATGTTGCCGCCCGTTTGGAAGAAGGATTCATTATCGCGTGAGATTCCGTGGTAGAGGCCGAGGAGTTCGTTCTCGTCGTCGATGTCCAGATCTTCCAAGACCTCTCGCGGCGCCTTCTCCTCCACGATGACCGCGACGTTTTCCATCAATCCGGCATAGGGCTCAGGCAGGCCGTCCAACGCCTTGCGGACCAAGTCCTGAAATTCCGGCTCTGAGAGAAGCAGAGTATGTGCTCGCTGAGCCATTGACCCCCGACGACGATTCTATCGCCAATGTTACTCACGCCCTTTCCAATTCGAACTCTTGCAACCGCACCACCTTCCCTAGACCCGCGGCCTTACAATAGTAGCGCTCATTCGCCGTCACCAATACGGTATTGGATTGTTGAAGCGCCACAACATGGTACAAGGTATCGAAGACATGCTCACGCAGAGATGCCGCTATCTGTGCGGCGCGCCGATAGACTGCCAGGTCCACCATTGCGGGCAATTCAAACGAATAGAGCAGGTCAATAGCTTCTTCGGAACGAGCCGCGCCAAAACCGCCGCCGCCTCGGCAAGCCAGTGGGGTGGCTGGAGTGCGTCCAGCCGAGCCATCTGAATACAGTCGAGAATATCCAATGCTTCTCTTGAATGGGATTCCTCAAATCTTGACGGAAGGACCCATTTTAAGACCACGCTCGCATCGAGCACGACTGTCTTCATGGTCTGCCTTTGAGTCGAGCCGCTCGAATCGCTCCGTCGCTTACGGGTTTGATTCTCTTCCTCAAAGCCAGCAGCTTCTCGATGGCTCGAGCCCGGCGACGACGACGTTTCCGTTCTTCCACTGCCTGGCGCATCAAATTGGTCAACACGGCACTTTTATTCTCTCCCGCGAACGCCTTATCGAACGCATCCTTGACTTCGCTCGGAACGCTGAAATTCACCGTGGCCATCGACATCCTTCATTGGTGAAATATTCAACAATGCTATGCCTGCATAGTTGCCTCGTCAAGGATTCGGGACGGGCCGGAACTTTATGGCGTGCGGTGCTGGCTATGACGGGCGCGCGAGTCTTGGCGAATGCCGGCGAGCGTATTTCGCCTAGGGATGCGCCACCCGCCAATTCTTTCCGACGCCCACATCGACTTTCAGCGGAACCGATAAACCGAGTGCTGTGCCGGTGGCTTCCATTTCGCTCTTCACGAGCTGGGTGGCCTGTTCCAGATCCACTTCAGGCGCCTCAAAAATCAATTCATCATGGACCTGAAGAATCATTTTCGTAGCCGGCAGTTCGTTTTGCAGCCGCCGGTTGACCTGAATCATGGCGACCTTGATCAAATCGGCAGCCGAACCCTGGATCGGGCTGTTCACCGCCATCCGCTCTCCAAACCCCCGCTGCGTGGGATCCGAACTCTGCAACTCCAGAATCGGCCGGCGGCGGCCCAAAATCGTCGTCGTATAGCCCTTCTCCTTGGCGCCTGCAATATTCCGGTCCATCAATGCTTTCACGGCGGCGAACCGCTCAAAGAACGTCTCGATGTACTTTTTTGCTTCCGCTTGCGAGACGCCGATGTTCGATGCCAAACCGAATGGACTGATGCCGTAGACAATCCCGAACACCACCGTCTTCGCAGCCCGCCTCATGTCCTTGGTGATCTCGTCGGCCGGCAGACGAAAAATTTCCTTGGCTGTCGCCATGTGAATGTCCTCGCCCTGAGAGAAGACGCGGAGCAAGCGCTCATCTTGGGAGAGGTGGGCCAGGATTCGCGGTTCGATCTGGCTGTAATCCGCGCAGAGCAGCGTATGACCCGGAGGCGCGATAAACGCTTCACGGATCCGGAGACCGTACTCGCCCTTGACCGGGATGTTCTGCAGATTGGGATCGGCGGAGGACAGCCGCCCGGTCGCCGCCACGGTTTGATTCAGCGAGGTGTGCAGCCGGCCCGTTTCAGGATTGACGAGCTGTGGTAAGGCATCGACATAGGTCGATTTCAGCTTGGTCAGCGTCCGGCATGTCAAAATCTGCGCGGGCAGTTCGTGCTGTGTCGCGAGGAGCGTCAGCGTCTCTTCATCCGTCGAGTAACCGGTCTTGGTCTTGCGGCCCGGCTTGAGGCCGAGCTTCTCGAAGAGCACCGTGGCCAGTTGCTTGGGTGAGTTGATGTTGAATTCTCCTCCGGCCAGCGTGGTAATGCCGCCGACTATACGCTCCAATTCACGCTCCAGTTCTTTGCTCAATCCCTCGAGGCTTGCGACATCCAGCAGAAACCCGTTGCGCTCTACCTCGGCCAGCACGGCCACGAGCGGCATTTCGACGTCTTCAAAAAGCGTGAGACTTCCCTGGTCCCTGAGGCGATCGGTCAGAATCGGAACAGACTTCGCGATCACAACGGCCGCTTCGCCGGCCTGGCGGACGAGTCCTTCATCGACCTCGAACAATGTCTTTGGCGGGCTGTCCGTCTTCGCCTTCTCAGCCGCTTCCAATTGGTGGCCCAACATATCCATCGCGAGTGCTTCCAGCGTATGTCCGCGACGGTTCGGATTCAGTAGATAATCGGCAAGCATGGTGTCGAAGAGGGGCCCTTCCACTACCAAGCCCTGGCGGTGAAAGGCGAGCAGGGCCGGTTTGAGGTCGTGCATGGCTTTCGTTCGCTGCAGCTTGCGCAACAACTCCAGAACCGGCCCCGGCCAGTCCACACGGCCACCTTGCACAAACGCGGCCTTGGCGTCCGCCGTGCCGATGGCGATGCCTTGTATCTCGGCACGAACGCCGGCTTCCCCGGCAAGGACGCAATGCAGACCGATCACGTTCTCATCCGACAAGGACCGCACAAACTCTGTGGCCTCGGCGTCGTCGCGCAGGTTCGCTACGTCGTCGACGAGCGACGTGTCCTGTGCCGTAGCCGGTTGAAAAGCCTTGACCAATGTCATGAATTCGAGTTCTCGCAACAGACGGACAAGCTCGTCCGTGTGGGGAGATCTCGCTTTGAATTGCTCAGGCTCAAACTGTACCGGACAGTCGAGCTGAATCGTGGCAAGACGTTTACTCAGTCGCGCATTCTCTCCTTGCTCCGCCAGCAAGGCCTTGATCCTTGCCGGTGTCACCTCGTCGATCCGTCTCAGCAATTCTTCGATAGTCCCGAATTGCGCGATCAATTTGAGTGCGGTTTTCTCCCCGATCCCTTTCACGCCGGGAATGTTGTCGGTCGCGTCACCCATCAAGCCCATCACCTCGATGACCCGTGCCGGTTCTACCCCAAATCGTTCCCGCGCGTCGGCTTCGGCGAACCACTTATCCTTCACGGGATCGTAGATACGCGTGAGCGGGGTCAGGAGTTGGAACATGTCCTTGTCGCTGGTGACGATCGCCACAGAATGCCCCTGCCCCTCCGCCCTTTTGGCCAAGGTACCGATGAGATCGTCCGCTTCATAACCGGCCTGCCGGATGCAGGGGACCGCCATCGCTTCGACCACCCGGTGGATGTAAGGAATCTGGGCGCTCATCCCCTGGGGCATGAGCGGCCGTTGTGCTTTGTACTCCTTGTATTCTTCATGACGCATGGTCGGTCCGCGCTCATCGAATACCACCGCGACATAGTCCGGCTTATGATCGCGCAAGATCTTGAGCAGCATGGTCGTAAAGCCGTACACGGCATTGGTCTGGAGACCTTTGGAATTGGACAGGGGCGGGAGCGCGAAGAATGCGCGGTAGATATAGGCGCTGCCATCGATGAGATAAAGAGTCGGCATGGTGAAGAAATTAAAAAGTAAAAATGAAAAAGTAAAAGGGCACTGACAGACTCTTAATTCTTTTAACTTTGAGTTCTTATTTTTTACTTTTAACTTTTGACTTTTTACTTAGACCTTGTCATTCAGGCGCGAGGATGAGCGGCGGCTTTCCGAACTTGGCCCGCATTTTGTTAATCGTGCTCAAGACGGTCGGTTGGCCGACGAGTCTTGCTTCCAGCCGACGCTTCCCTGGAAATTCCAGCAACGAGAGACCGATCAAGATAGTCAGAACCCCCTGCCCGGGAAGCAATAACATGGCCAGCCCCGCGAGCACAAAAACCAGCCCCACCAAGTTTTTCACCAGATGGCCGATGACTCTCAAGATGGGATGATGTGCCTCCATCCAGGGACGGGGCTTGCGGATATCGAAGTAATCGGCAGGCAACCGGACCAGAATGATCGGGATGGCGATCAATGTGCCGATGAACATGAACAGCGAGGAAACGGCCAGCCATAGGAGAAGTTGCGGTGGGAACAGGGAGGCAATGTCCGCAATCCAGTCAGTCATCGGCGATGCATCCTAGCATGGCCTCCACGGTTGCGGAAAGAGTCTCCAGTCTTCTCTGGTTTACCTCGTGAAAGTCATCGGGCTATAATGCCGACATATGATGAACGGTTCGACAACGGCGACGCGCTCGCTCTCCTCCCGCAGATTGGAAAGACATGTTGGACCCGCCTGGCTCGCCTGGAGTCTCCTGTTCTGGAGTTGCTCGTTGATCCCGACCTTCACCTTCGCGCAGTCATCGAGCGGGACTGAGGGGCTACAGATTGAAATTACGAAGATCGGGCTGGGCAAAGAAGTGGTGATGACCGAAGGGGCGATGGAGTGGTTCATGAGGGTGGAGGTGACACCGGAAAACACCGTCGTGGTGCGACAGGAGAAACAAGGCGAGCGATACCTTATTGATGAGAGCGAAACCCACGATCGGTCGATGACCGCCGTAGAAGTCGATGCCGCCATCACCGACTTTATCAATCACGTCAAAGTGAAGCGACAGAAACCGTAACCGGCATGGCTGACCCGCCAAAGTTCGTCATCTTCGCCCACAATGCCACGTACGATAAGCTGCACCAGGTCGCCACGTTGGGATTGACCGCTGCGGCAATGGGCAAAGATGTCATCGTCATTCTATTGTTTTGGACCATTAAGAAACTCGCCGAAGGGAAAATCGATATGCTAGACTTTCCTCCGGAATATGCGGCCTCGGCACCACAAGTAAGTCGCCTTCTTCAAGAAAAGAAGGTGCCGAAGATTTCCGAGATGTTTCAGGAAGCTCGCCTGGTGGGACGTTTTCGCCTGATCGCCTGCAGCGCCGGCCTGGAATACATGGGTGTGGAATCCGAAGCGGTCGACAAAAACGTCGATGAAGTCCTGGGCTTGCCTGCAATTCTGGCATTGACCGCAGAAGCGGAAACGAAGCTGTTTATTTGACCACGCCGTTCGTATCTTTTCGTTCGTATCTCGCTTAGCAATTGGCTTCCGTAGTTGCCCATCACTGGACATGACGCTTCTATTGAATTTACCGTGACCGGGTGACGTCCACGCGATCGCAGTACTTCACCAACTTGCAGCGGCTGCAGAACGGCGAGATAGGCTGGCAGATATTCTGACCGTAGGGCACAAGCAGGTCGTTGTAGATGATCCAGTAGCGGGCAGGAAGTTTTTTTCGAAGGGCCTCTTCGGTTTCCTTCGGGTTTCTGGTCTTAACGTATCCCCACCTGTTACTGATCCTGTGGACGTGAATATCGACGCAGATGCCGGGCCTTCTATACCCGACCGTGACGACCAGGTTCGCGGTTTTCCTGCCGACCCCCGGTAAGGTCACCAATGCTTCGATCGAGTTCGGCACCTGCCCATCATAGTCGTCGAGCAGCCGACGGCAGATCTTGTGAATCTGTTTGGTCTTGGTGCGGTAAAAGCCGACGGGATAAATCGCCCGTTCAATCTGTTCCTGAGACAACTTCAGCATCGAGGCCAGATCACCGGCCAATGCGAACAACCGCGCGCTCGCCTCGCTCGTGGTTTTATCTTTTGTCCGAAGACTCAACAAGCAGGAGATGAGCACCTTGAACGGGTCGCGACCCGACTCCCGCGCCACCACACCGACCACCGGCTCCTGCCATTGCCGCACTTCTCGCTTTAGAATGCGGATGGCGGGATGAATCTCACTGGCGCGCATGTTGAGGCGACTGAATTGGGTGACCGTTGGAGGAAAAGATCGCTACAGGGAGGATTCGATACGGGGCAGGATTCTCATTCGGGCCGACGTTTCGCCAACCACTTTTGACGCCGCCGCTGAGCTTCCCGTTCCTTGGCTTTCCTGCGCACACTGGGCTTCTCGTAATACCGCCGGCGCTTCAATTCCCGGAACAGTCCTTCACCCGCGAGTTTTTTCTTGGCGACCTTCAGAGCTTTTTCAACGTTGTTATTAAAAACTTTGATTTCCATATATATCTACGACCTTCGCATTCCCTTCACCTTAATTTCAGTTTATTCAGGAGTTTTTTGGGCCAGGGCTTGGACGGCGGAGTGTAACATAGGCCTTTTAGATCCACAAGTTTTTGTTCCGCTACTTTGATCCGGTCTCGAAATGAATCTATAAGCTGCTGATTTGGCTGATGTTTCATGTTGTCAGCGACAATATCCAGACAGCCGTCGATGATCGCACGCGCAAGCTGTAACCCAATCCGAAGATCGGGCCGCACATCCGGTCTGGCCTCATCCAGTAA
>Ga0075421_100009564_pt1 | contig 11956 bp, 8 predicted proteins | sample SoiMetdeltSBSDD5_FD_75292 | JGI IMG/M metagenome (GOLD analysis project Ga0075421, IMG submission 75292) | Bulk soil microbial communities from a Populus tree surrounding site in Tennessee, USA - Soil MetaG P. deltoides SBSDD5 | ecosystem: Environmental > Terrestrial > Soil > Tree plantation...
GCTCTTTAGTTTCAATGTTTTACCGCTGGCGCGCACCTTGCTGTTGAGCCCCCACCGTGCCTCGCCTCTCATTCGTGAAGGCTCTAGCTCTGTCTTTCGGCGTTACCTTGTCGGGCGCCACACCCGCGCATGCCAAGGCGGCATCATCAGCCTCGTCCGCGTCCGCAGCTGCAGCGCAGCCCTCTTCCAACGACGACGACGGAACACTTCGCCCGCTCGAGCCGGACTTCACGGTGGTCAACCTCCCGACAACGCTACCTCTGCCGCGTTTCAAGGGAAACTTCCACCTGACGCATCGTTTCAATCAGAATCTGGCAGATGCGTCGTTCGACGAGATGCTGAGCAACCTCTTCGGCATGGACCAGGGGGCGACGATTCAGTTCGAGTACCGCTTCGGGGTGATGAAACACCTCCAGGCGATTGCGGCGAGGACCAACAACGGCAAGACGTTTCAGTTCTCGGCCAAGTACGACGCGTTTCACGAATCGGCGTCGATGCCAATCGGCCTGTCGGGCATCGTCAGCATCGAAGGCCAGGACAACTTTCAGCGGGACTACATTCCTGCGCTGGGTCTCGTCGTCTCGCGGACGCTCGGAAACGTCGTCGCGCTGTACGCCGCGCCGTTCTGGGCGCACAACACGTTGTCCCGGAGCGGCACGACCCGGGACACTGGCTTCGTAGGCATCGGCGCACGCCTGCGGATTCGACCGACCGTCTACGTCGTTGGCGAAGTCTCGCCACGCGTCGGCGGGTTCACGCCGGGGGATGCGCAGTACGCGTTCGCGATCGAGAAGCGCGTCGGCGCACACGTGTTCTCGCTCGCGTTCGCGAATTCTGCGGCCACGACCTTCGGGCAGATCGCCGGCGGTGGATTCCCGGACGCGCTGTTTTTTGGTTTCAATCTGGCACGCAAGTTCTACTGAGGAGATCACGCATGAAGCCACTGTCAGTCATCGCCATCGCGCTCAGCCTGTTCGTTGCCGGCTGCAGCGACGACTCTCCGAACAACCCGTCGCCGTCGACCAACCCGATCTTCACCGCCGCGCTGTCGCCGGCGAACGAAGTGCCGCCGGTCACCAACGCGGAATCGACTGTCAGCGGCACGGCGACGATCTCCCTCATCACGACGCGCGACAGCGCCGGCAACGTCACCTCGGCATCGGCGACCTTCGTTGTCACCCTCGGCGGCTTCCCGGCGGGTTCGAACATCACCGCTGCCCACATCCACGAAGGCGCCAGCACCTGCGCCTGCCCCGTGGTCGTCAATACGACGGTGGCCTCGGGACAGGTGACAATTACGAACAACCTCGCGTCGTTCACCCGCGAGAACATCCCGGTGACCGCCGAAATCGCGAACCGGCTGATTGCCAACCCTGCCGGCTTCTACTTCAACGTCCACTCGACGCTGAACGGCGGCGGCTTCGCGCGCGGCCCTCTCGTCAAGACGAACTGACGCTACCTCTCGGAGTACCACGGCCCTTCGATCGGACCTGAGTCCTGCCGAAGGGCCGTTTTTCATTACCACAGCCCACGAGCGCCCCGACTCGCGCGCGCTGGCCACCGCCGACTACGCCCGCGCCGAGAAGTTCATGCCCTAACACCGCTCGTGCTGCATAGCGGCGTGCGGCGAGCCTGGCTCAGGGGGCCGGCTCGGATCGATTCTGGTATCGGAAGGCGACCGAGAAGGGGACGAAGCGGTGCTCGCGCGGCGCGATCCGCCTGCGACCTGCCGGTATGCCAAGCGTCGGACCGCGACGATCAGGCGCGGGAAAGACTGCGGCCGCGGTGGATTATTCGTCAAACATTGCTTGGCGCCGAACCGCCGCAGGGGTACGAGTTGAAAACCCCCTGCAACGGTCCAGGGCCAACACCAAACCGTCGGCAAAGTCAGTCGGCAATCTCAAATCGATCTTGGTCGTCAGACCAAGGTCGTTCGAGCGTCAGACGACCGTGCGACGGCCGCTCAGAATCCCGACCAGGAACAGCACGATCGCGATCACCAGCAGTACGTGGATGAACGCGCCGACGGTGTAGGTGCCGACCATCCCGAGCAGCCATGCAATCAAGAGAATGACCGCAAGCGTGTAAAGCATCTTCAGACCCTCCTGCCACTCCACGCTGCAAAGGTCGGTTCCTGAGCTGTATCCGAAACGAAACAGCAGGGTTTTGGCCGGAAAACTGGCTGGAGACAACGAATGACATCAAACAATGACGGCCGAGCTTAGGAATTCGTGTATCTTTCTCGTCGCAATCGGAGTCTAAGCAGGGGAGTAAGGAGTAAACCGATGGCTAAACGTTCCACCTCGGGAATTGTCTGTCCCCGTTGCGGCGTCCCGAGCGCGAAGGTAATTGGACGCTCGGAGGCACTGCCCGTTCTGTATCTGCGCTGCGACGACTGCGGAAAAACGTCTGTCTCACCCGAATAACCGCCATTTTCCTGTCGGTCCGGTCAGTTGGAGCACCCTCCGCTGACCGGACGGACGCTTTTCACCCGAAATTCCGGTAGCGCGACGATACCCGGCCCGGCTGAGCCGCCGGCCGAGGCGACAGCTGCGCGTGCAGGATCCATGTCTCCCGCCTGGGCTGCGACGTTTGCGTTCGGCGTCAGGCCGCCGACGATCTTCAGCCGCTTGGAATTGGGCACGCCCCCCAGCAGCTCTACGCGCTTGCCGATGAAATCGCGCAGATCAGTGCCGGTCAGGCGATAGGTCCCCTCTTTCGCGTCCTCGATGGTGTACTGGTTCGGCCCGCTCTCTCCGCGGACGACGCAGCCGCTCAGCGACAGGATCTTGGGCTCAGGGTCCGGCTTCGGCGGCTTCGGCTGCTTGTCTTGCGCGGCGAGCGGCGCCAGCATGACCGCAACGCCGAGGACTGCGGCAGCAAAGGACCCGTGCATCATGACCTCCCGATGAAACCGCTGGTGATCGCCGGTAGCGGCCGTCCCGCCAGCGTCGTCGCGACCTCGGCGGCAACCTCCGGTGCGACATCCGCCATCGTCGTCAATGGTCGCACATAATCGCCTTCCATCGCAGCCAGCGGCACGCCGTCACGGTAGAGCACGCGTGTGGCGGCGACGGCGCGCACGCGGTCGCCGGCGGTGACGATGCCGGCGAGGTTCAACGGGTCGGCGCCGCTGACAACAAGGCAGCGCCCGTCCGGCGGCGTGCGCCGCACTTCGCGGAGCCGATCGACGGCGTCGGCGAGCGCGAACTGTTCGCCGGACATGCCCGAGACGAAGCGGCCGCCGCGCACCTCGCCGCGGGCTTCGAGGCGGCGATAGACGCGCGTCAACTCGCGCCACGGCGCGACGTTCGCTTCGCGCGCGAGCAGGCGCCGGAAGACGACGCCGTAGCGGCGGAGGAGCACACGCGCCTGCGCCTCGACGGCGGCGTCATGGGCCGGCGCGCCGCCGTCGGCGGAGGCGAGCATCGACCAGCGGCCGGCGACGTGCGGACGACCCGACGGTACCGACACCCGCGCGCCGGCAGCGCGGAGCAGCGCGCGCAGGCCGCCGAAGCCGTCGGATGAGACAAGGCCGGCGGAGACGAGCTCGGCGAGCGCGGTGCGCACGCAGGCGTCGTCCATGCCACTGGCGGAGGTCAGCTCGTGGATGAATGACGCCCCGCGGCTGCGCAGGACCGCGAGGACGGAGCCGGAGTCGGACTGCGGCACCGTGCCGGGGTTGGACTCCGGCACCGTACCGGGGTCGCCGCCGGCTTTCAGCGCCGCCCAGACCGGCGCGTGCTCCCTGAGGAACAACGCGACCGGCGTCGCGCCGACCATCTGCGTCACGTCGCCTTTGCCGTCCGACAGCCGGGCCCAGCCCACCTCGCCGGTGAGGCAGAGCGTGTCGAGCATCGACGGCTCGTACCCCTCGACGCGCGCCGGCAGGACCGTGCGCTCCCAGGCTTCCGCCGCGAGCTCGAAGCCGTCGAGCGACTCGACGACCGCCCGCAGGCCATCGACGCCGGTCAGACGGCTTGATGGATGGACGTGCTGCCACGCGAAGAGGAAGCGCGTGAGGTCGGCCGGGCTGACCGGTTCGATCTCGGCGCGCAGGCGATTGAGCGTGTAGCGGTGGATGCGCGCCAGCAGTCGGCGATCGCACCATTCGAGGCGTTGGGGTGACAAGCGGTCAGGTAGTGAGGGGTCAGACCCGAATTGCCGGTCTGACTCCGCAGCTGCTGACCCCCCAAAAACCCCGCGCAGCACCAGCCCCTCGCTCTCGAGCGCGAGCAGCGCCGCGTCCACGCCCGCTTCGTCGACAGCCAGCGACTCGGCGAGCGCGCGTGCGGTGGTCGGCCCGACGATCGACAGCCGCCCGCGCAGCAGCTCGATGAGCGCCTCATCGCGGGTCCAGACGCGCGCGGCGCGAGAGGGGGGCGGCTCGATTGCCGGCTGGCACTGCGACTGCGGGTGCACGGCGCGCAGTTCGGGCAGCCGCTCCGCCGCCACTTGAATTTGGAATGCAGAGTTTGGAACCTGAAACGTTGTTGCCCTTCGCGCCGATCGCAGTTGATCGAAGAGCTCCGCTGGCAGCGCACGCGCATCTGCCTCGGTCAGGAAGCCGACGCTGAGCAGCGCGTCGTGCAGCTCGTCGGCGTCGCGGGGATCCGGCTTCGCTTCGTCGCGGACGCGATCGATCGCCGCCGCGTCGAGCCGGCCGACGTCGTCGGCGCTTGATGGATCCGTCGCGCGGCGCGTCTGCACCGCCTGCGTCCGCCGCTCTTCGAGCGGCGCATCGTCCATGAAGGAGTAGGGGCGGGCGTTCAGGATCTCGTGCGACAGCGGCGACGGCTCCACCGTGTCGCGTGCGACGCAGCGGATCTCGCCGGCGTGAATCCGGGTGAGGATGTCCGCCAGCGCCTCGAAGTCCATTGCCTCCTGCAGGCAGTCGCGAACCGTCTGCACGACCAGCGGGTGATTGGGAATCTCACGATCGCCCGGGATGTTCTCGAGACAAGCGGCGGCGTCGGGAAAGACCGCGGCCATCAGATCGTCGGCGAGCATCCGCTGCAGTTGCGGCGCCACCTTGCGGCCATTGCGGTTGCGCGGCACCGCGAGCGCGACCGTGGTGTTCCAGCGCCAGCGTGTCTGGAATACCGGCGCGTCGAGAAAGGCCTGAATCAGCACATCCTTTGCGGTTGCTGGATGTAGATACCGGAAGACGTCGGCGAGCGGGAACGAGTGCTGCGGCCCGAGCGAGAGCAGGAGCGCATCCTCGGTCGCCGCGGCCTGCAGCTCGAAGTTGAACTGCCGGCAGAAGCGCTTGCGCAGCGCGAGGCTCCACGCCTTGTTGACGCGGCTCCCGAACGGCGCGTGGAGGACCAGCTGCATGCCGCCGGACTCGTCGAAGAACCGCTCGAGGACGATGGTCTCCTGAGTGGGGAGCACGCCGAGCGCGGCGTGACCGGCGGAGAAGTAGGCGATGATCTGCTCGGCGGCGGAGGCGGGAATGCCCGCGTCGGCGATGAGCCAGTCCGTGATTGTCCGGCTGAAGCTGGACACCACAGCTTCATTGGGCGTTGTGTCCGCCTTCAGGCCAACCGCAACCGCTTCATCGTCAGTGGTGTCCGCCTTCAGGCGGACCTCGATATCCGCCCGCAGATCGCTGACGCCGCGCGACAGCTCGTCGCTCCTCGCCGGCGCCTCGCCGAGCCAGAACGGAATCGTCGGCGGCGCACCCCTGGCGTCGGCCACGCGGACCACGCCGGTGCCGACCTGCAGCACGCGCCACGAGGCGTTGCCGAGCTGGAATACGTCTCCGGCGGAGCTCTCGATCGCGAAATCCTCGTTGAGCGTGCCGATGAACGTGTCGCCGGGATCGAGGATGACGCGGTAATCGGCAACCTCCGGGATCGCGCCGCCTGATGCGATGGCGACCATCCGCGCGCCGCGGCGGCCGCGCACACGCGTGTTGACCTCGTCGCGGTGCACGAGCGCGCTGCGCCGCCCGCGCCTGGTCGCGAATCCCTCCGAGGTCATCGCGATCACCGAGTCGAACGCGGCGCGCTCCAGATCGCGATACGGCCATGCGCGTTTGCACAGCGCGAACAGCTCGTCCTCACCGTAGTCGCGGCAGGCGGTCTCGGCGACGATCTGCTGCGCCAGCACGTCGAGCGGCGCGTCGTGCTGGACGATGCGATCGAGCTCGCCGCGGCGCACCGCGCGCAGCAGCGCCGCGCACTCGACCAGATCGTCGCGCGACATCGGGAAGACGCGCCCCTTCGGCGTTCCCGTGATCGTATGGCCGGATCGGCCGACGCGCTGCAGCAGCGTCGCGATCCGGTGCGGCGATCCAATCTGGCAGACCAGATCGACCGAGCCGATGTCGATGCCCAGCTCGAGCGACGCCGTCGCCACCAGCGCGCGAAGCTGGCCGCTCTTCAATCGCGTTTCCGCGTCGAGCCGTTTTTCCTTGGAGAGGCTGCCGTGATGCGCGGTGACCGCCTCCTCGCCGAGGCGCTCGCTCAGGTGCCGCGCGACCCGTTCGGCCAGCCGCCGCGTGTTGACGAAGATGAGCGTCGTCCGATGCCGCTCGATGAGCGCGGTCAGGCGGGCGAAGTACTCCTCCCAGACCTCGTGCGCCAGCACGGCGTCGAGCGCCGAGCCCGGCATCTCGATGTCGAGGTCCATGGTGCGCCGGTGGCCTTCGTCGACGACGGCGCACGCGTCAGTGCGGATCGCGGATTGCGGATTGCCGACGAGGAAGCGCGCCACCTCTTCGATCGGCTTCTGCGTCGCCGACAGGCCAATGCGGAGCAGCGGGCTTGACGCGACCGCCTCGAGGCGCTCCAGCGAAAGCGCCAGGTGCGCGCCGCGGCGCGTGCCGATGACCGCGTGAATCTCGTCGACGATCACCGTCCGCACCGTCTGCAGCATCGCCCGGCTCTTGTCCGCGGTCAGCAGCAGGTAGAGCGACTCCGGCGTCGTCACCAGGATGTGCGGCGGCGTCCTCAGCATCGCCGCGCGTTCCGACGATGGCGTGTCGCCGGTGCGGACCGCCGCCGTGATCTTTGGCGGGTCCAACCCGAGTTCTTCCGCGAGCCGCCGGATCCCGGCTCTCGGCTGCGCCAGGTTCTTGTGGATGTCGGCGCTGAGCGCCTTCAGCGGTGATACGTAGACGACGCGGACTTCGTCGGCAAGCGGCGCCGACAGGCCCTCGGTCACGAGGTCGTCGAGCGCGGTCAGGAACGCCGCCAGCGTCTTGCCGGAGCCGGTCGGCGCCGCAATCAGCGTGTGCCTGCCATCGCGGATTGCCTTCCAGCCGCGCGCCTGCGCAGCCGTCGGCGTGCCGAGCGCCTCCGAGAACCAACGCGCAACTATCGGGTGGAAAGAGGACAGAGACATGGGACCTGGGGAGACGCTCCTAGGATAGCCCGTGTCAGGGATCAGGGGGTAGGGAGCAGGGATTGGTTCTGAAAAGGGAGAAGGGCGGAGGGATTCGTTCACGAGGGACTGGCGGCAGAAGTAGCCTGAGCAGAAAAAAAGGGCTCGGGAACCCTGACGGTTCCTCGAGCCCTCTGAACGCTAGTCCCTGTTCGGAACTAGTCCCTAATCACTGTCCAGCAGACGTGCGAGTCGACGCCGCCGGCAGCGCGAAGGCGATGTACTCGCCCGAGTAGTTGCCGCCGCTGACGCCGACGACGATGTACTGGCGGCCGTCGAGCATGTAGGTCATCGCCGAGCCGGTATTCGGCGCCGGCAGCCAGATGGCGCCGACTTCCTTGCCGTTCGTCTTGTCGTAGGCGCGCAGCATCGCGCCGCGCGGATGCTCCGGCGTCGTCGTCACGCTCGGGTCGCCCGAGATGACGAGCGTCTTGGTGATCGCGACGCCGACGTTGCCGCTCTGTCCCGTCTTCGGGATGTTCAATCCCTTCAGCGCCGGGTGATTGCGGACCGCGTCCGGCGTGTCGCCGTGCGGCGTCTTCCACACCAGGTCACCCCGGTCGAGATTGATGGCGACGATCGAGCCATATGGCGGCTTCACGATCGACAAACCCTGCACCGTCGCGCCGAACCCGCCGCCAGCCGGCGGTGCAGGCGGCGTCGCGCCGCGTCCACCTGCCGCAGGCGTCGGCGGTGGCGGCGGCGGTGGCGGTGGCGGTGGAGGCGTCGCCGGACGCGCGGGGCGCGGCGCATCGGCGGCTTCGCCCTCGCCGCCGCCGACGATCGGACGGAAGGTCGTGCCCGCTGTGCCCATCACGTAGTCGAGCGCCGAAAAGTCCTTCGGCGGCGCGACCAGGCCGAGGGGCGCGATGCACGCCTCGCAGACGTGGCTGAAGAAGGTACGGAGCTCCGGATCGTAGCCCGAGCCCGGCCAGTTGACGCCGCCGCTGAGCGTGCCCGCCGTCAACGTCGCAATCGGTCCTTCAAGCTTGCTCACCACCGGCGGCGTGAACACCGGGCCAAGACGATAGCGCTTCGCCGCTTCGAGGCCGGCTGCCTTCAGCTCCGGCGTGAAGTCGATCAGATCGCTCTCGACGACGCCGTTACGCGAGTACGCCGGCGGCTTGGTCGGGAACGGCTGCGTCGGCGCGGTTTTCTCTCCAGGCACGTCGGTCTGCGGCACGGGCCGCTCTTCGATCGGCCACACCGGCTGGCCGGTCACGCGATCGAACACGTAGAGGAACCCCTGCTTGGTCGGAAGTGCCACGGCCTTGATCGCCTTGCCGCCGACGTTGATGTCGGCGATGAGCGGCGCGGCCGGCAGGTCGTAGTCCCAGATCGGGTGGTGGCAGACCTGATAGTGCCACTTGCGCTGGCCGGTCTTGAGATCGAGCGCGACGAGGCTTTCGGCAAACAGGTTGTTGCCCGGGCGATGACCGCCGTACAGATCGGAGGTCGGCGTCTCGACCGGCGCGTAGACCATGCCGAGCTCCTCGTCGACGGTGATCTGCGTCCAGACGCCGGTGTTGCCGTTGATCGCCCACGACTCCTTCTCCCAGGTGTCGTTGCCGAATTCACCCGGCTTGGGAATCGTGTTGAACTGCCACACCAGCTTGCCGTTCCTCGCGTCGTAGGCGCGCACGAAGCCCTTGGTGTTGTTGTGATGCTTCACCGTCAGGCCCTCGCGGAACGACGAGCCGACGATGATGTAGTCCCTGGTGACGGTTGGCGTGGAGTGCAGGCCAATCTCGCCCGATTCGAGGTCGATCTGATCGCCCTTGCCGATGATCGCACCAACCTTCAGGTCGACGACGCCGTTGGTGCCGAAGCCGCTGACCGGGACGCCGGTCTTCGCGTTCAGCGACACGAGGCGATAGCCGGTCGTGACGTAGACGACGCGGTCGTCACCGCGGCCGTCGGTCCAGTAGGAGAGGCCGCGTCCCGACAGCTGGCGTGGTGCGTGCACCGCGCGCATGCCTTCTTTTTCCGCGTGCACCCAATTGAGCTCGCCGGTCTTGGCGTCGAGCGCCACGACCGAGCGGCGCGTGCCGCCGGTGGCGTAGATCGTCCCCTTGACCATCAGCGGCGTCCCTTCGAGCTTGAATTCGGGACGGCTGCCGAGATTGTCTGTCTTGAACCGCCAGGCGACTTCGAGCTGATTGAAGTTGCTGCCGTTGATCTGGTCCAGCGGGGAATACCGCGACCCCTTGATGTCGGCCGTGTAGTACGGCCACTCGCCGCTCGTGGTCGTCAGAAATCCTGGCGCCTGCCCCGCAAGATCGGTGGTGATGCGCGGACCCATGACGAGCAACGCGACGACGCCGGCGAGCGAGGCCGCCGCCAGAGCGATGCGTTGGAATGTTCGTGCCATCTTTTGTCCTTCGAAAATGTGAGGCCCCGCTCAAAGCGGCGCCGAAAGAGGTGCGTCCTGCACAATATATGGCGATGGGGCGTCGCTTCAAGTGAAAACTGGCCGGAGCGCACCCTCCATCGTCCAGGCTAACTACGCGTTCGACAAGAGGTTGACCGATCCCGAGCGGCTGCTCGATCGCTACCTCACGCTGACCGGGTGGGGTGAAGCGCTGCTCGCCGCCGGTGCTGATGCCGTTGCCGTGGTGCAGCGTTTTCACCGCGACCTGCAGATCACGAGAAATGGCGTCACGTATCTCTTCTGCGGCGGGAACTCGAGGAGGCTCGCGCGTCGTGCCGCCGAGACGCGAGCCGACGTCGCTCACGTCAACGGGCTGATTTTTCCGGCGCGGACCTGGCTCCTGCGCCGCGCTCTGCCGCCGCCGACCGCCATCGTCGTGCAGAACCATTCCGACGGCGGCGTTGTCGGGCGCGCGCCAGTGCTGCGGCTGGCCGGCCGGCTGAATCGCGGCGTCGCGGACGCTTTCCTGTTCGCGGCGCACGAGCACGCCGCGGCGTGGCGAGAGGCGGGATTCATCGCGCCGGGCCAGCCGATCTACCAGGTGATGGAGGCGAGCACGTCGTTTCGTCCCGTCGCGCGGGACGAGGCGCGCAGGTTGAGCGGCGTCCAGGGCGCGCCCGCTGTGCTGTGGGTCGGCCGGCTGAATGCCAACAAAGATCCGCTGACGGTCCTCGATGGCTTCGAGCGTGGGATCGAACGGCTCGAGAGCGCCACCCTGACGATGATCTACAGCGAGGCGGAGCTTCTCAGCGAAGTGCAGCGGCGCGTGAACGCGTCCGCGGCGCTCGCCGCCCGGGTGCGCCTGGTTGGTGCGGTGCCGCATGCGGAGATGCCCCTATGGTTCAGCGCCGCCGATCTGTTCGTCGTCGGCAGCCACCACGAGGGAAGCGGCTATGCCTTGATGGAGGCGAGCGCGTGCGGGACGGTGCCTGTCGTCAGCGACATCCCGACCTTCAGGCTGCTGGCGGGTGGCGCCGGCGCCCTTTGGCCGGCAGGTGACGCAAGCGCGTTCGCCCGGGCGCTGGTCGAGGTCAGTGGGCGGGACCTCTTCGAAGAGCGAGCGAAGCTGGTCGCCCACTTCGACCGGGAACTGACCTGGAGCGCCATCGGCCGGCGCGCGTTGGACATCTATCGGGAGGTCGTGGCGCGCCGCAACGATGCCGGGCACTGACCCCGGCGTCGTGCCGCAGTACCTACTCCGGCACCGTGCCGCAGCACCATTCTCGATACCGATAGCGATTTTCGCACGCAAATACGGCGCTCAGGTGCGGTCGAGCGCAGGCGATCTGGCATACACTCACGAGCGATGGCGTCCAATGTCCTGGTCGTGGACGACGACCCGAACCTGGTCCGGCTGATGAGCAAGTTCCTCAAGCTGGAAGGATTTGCGCCCGTGCCCGCCGCGAACGGCGAGGAGGCGCTCGCCTACCTGCGCGCCGGCGGCGACGCGAGCGTCATCCTGCTCGACCTGCGGATGCCGGTCATGGACGGCTGGGCGTTCCGCAAAGAGCAGCGCGGCGATCCGGTGCTTGCCAGCATTCCGATCGTTGTCATGTCGGGCGTTGCCGCCGACTCGTCGTCCGATCTCGAGGCCGCCGCCTCCTTCAGCAAGCCCGTCAACTTCCCGGACGTCGTCGACGTCGTGCGCCAACTCTGCGACGCGCGCGCTAGCGGAGAGCCTCCCGTGTGATGTTCTGCAGCAGCACGGGCTGCGTGCCGTAGTTCTCCAGCTCGACCTGCTTCTTGTCCTTGCTCGCCGTGATAGTTTCGCTGGACCTTTCTCGACCAGCGCGTTCAGCAGCCGATCGCGCTCGGCATCGGTCGACCAGCGATCGACGACCAGCTCGACGGTGCCCGCGCCCGGCAGCGCCACTGCGGAGCGGTCCATGTTCACCGCAAAAGCGGTGTACCGCTCGCGGACGCCGTGTGTCTGAGCCGCACTGACCGAGACGGCCGCCGAAACGAACAAGACGACGAGTGTTTTTTTCATAAGAGCGCAACTCCTTCGAACCCAACCGAACGACGGTTCGTTGGATTGAATACGCCGTTCTTGTGCCACCGATCGATGGTGGAGCGCCGGGAGTTTTGCGGAGGAGGTGTCCGTTCGAGCGAACGGGGAATTCGAAGGGCTAGGAC
>Ga0075421_100009566_pt1 | contig 11954 bp, 9 predicted proteins | sample SoiMetdeltSBSDD5_FD_75292 | JGI IMG/M metagenome (GOLD analysis project Ga0075421, IMG submission 75292) | Bulk soil microbial communities from a Populus tree surrounding site in Tennessee, USA - Soil MetaG P. deltoides SBSDD5 | ecosystem: Environmental > Terrestrial > Soil > Tree plantation...
CGCCAGCCTGCCGCTCGTCGCTTACCCTCAACCTGCGCAGAAGCTCTGGCGGGTAGGAAACGTCAACGGGGTGTCGGCCCCGGTGGCAAAGCCCTACGAGGACGCGTTCCTTGCCGGGATGAAGGAACGCGGCTATGTCGTCGGTCGGAATCTGATCTTCGATACCCGCTATGCTGATGGTGACCCGACGCGATACCAGATGCTCCTGGATGAAGTGCTCGCGCTCAAACCGGACGTGCTGATCGGCGCAAACACCGCCGTCGCGCTCCTCATGAAGTCACGGACGTCGACGATCCCGATCGTACTGGCGACGTCCGGTGATCCGGTCGGCGACGGTTTGGTGCAAAGCCTCGCCCGGCCCGGCGGAAACGTGACCGGCGTGTCGTTACAGCTCAGCGAGATAGGGGCGAAGCACATCGAGCTGATGGGCGAACTGCTGCCGCGGATGCGTCGCGTAGCGCTCCTCATGGACCCTTCCGGGTCGAAAGTTCAGAACGAACAGTATGAGACGCTGGCCACCGTGGCGGCCGCAGCGAAGGGCTATTCGACCCAGATCCATCGCATTCACAGCCGCGCCGACATTCGCGAGGCGTTTCTCCGAATGGACGCACAGCGGCCTGACGCGCTGGTGCTGTTTCTTTCTCCGCGCCTCAACACGTTCAGACGGGAGATTTCGCAACAGGCGATCGCGCTGCGGCTGCCGAGCATCGCTCACCAGGACGGCTTCGCGCAGGACGGGGGGTTGATGAGCTTCGGCCCCAGCTTCGTGGAGGGATGGCGTCGCGTTCCCTATTTTGTCGACCGGATATTGAAGGGCACGAAGCCGGCCGATCTGCCGATTGAGCAGCCGATCAAGTTCACGCTGCTGATCAATGCGAAGACCGCAAAAGCAATTGACCTTGCGGTGCCCGGTTCAATTCTGCTTCGCGCCGACCGGGTGATCGAATAGCAGCCGCGACTCTCGTACGCTGCGAAACCCGCTCGGATCTCGAAGCGTACGGCATCGCAATTGTCATCCTGAGTAATGTCCTGCTTTTCTTCGCGATCGGCGCCGCCATGGCGGCGCACGACGGCGAGTCTCCGGATCTGGAAGAACTCGTGTTATTCGCTTTCTTCGCCATGGGCTATCTGTTGCTCGTGGCGTGGGTCGCGCTGCGCATCCGTGAATGGCAAATTCTGGGGGACGCCACGCTGCATCTTTCCCCTGCGCGGCCGCGGGTGGGGGAACCGTTTACCTGCCGAATGCAGTTTGCCCGGCCACCTGCCGAGCAGGGCGCCGCGCGCGCCGAGTTGATCTGTCAGGTCACCACGCACTCCGGGATCGGCAAGAAGAAGAAGTCCAAGACCAATACACTGTGGCGCGACGCGCAGACCGCGCCGACGATTGCGCTGCTTCAATTCGCTTTCCATCCGCCCGAGAACCTTCCGCACGCCGAGAATTCCATGGGCAGGGAGGTGCGTTGGTGGCTCCGGGTCCGAAGCCAGGGCCTCAACGGGTTTCGCCGCAGGTTTCGCATGCCTCTAGGCTCGAAAGCGAGCACGGCGCCGGACGGCGCGCGCGCAATGTTCGAGACCGAATTTGCGGCGAGCGCTTCAGCCTCGGCGCCGGCCACCCGACCGAGTGCCGCATTCAAAGTCATCTACACGCTATGCGTAATCCTGTTTATCGCGATCACCGGTGTGATCGCGTGGGGATTTGCGGACCGACTTCCGATCGGCCAGCAAGACGTGGCGCAATTGCAGGGAAAACTCCGGCTGGGTGACTTGCGCCAGTCCAGCACCTCGGACTTTGCCGCCCAGCTCGACGGCAACTTTACCTGGCAGCGCGGCCGTCTCGACGTGCAAGCCGACAGCATTCGATTGCGCGCCTGGGATTGCGACGGCGCCTGCCCGCGGGTCAAGGAACTGAATCTGATCCTGTGGCATTTCGGCATCGACGAGCAGGGCGGAGTGGGAGGGACCACCGTAGCGCGCAGCGAGCCGATGGCGATAGACAAGGTGCCGCAGGATGGCGTCGCGCTCGATCTCGGCGCGCAATCGTTTGCGCTGAGGCTGCCGAAGAATCCCGATCCGCGACAGACGTCGCTGATGCTCGAGATCCGAACCGAAAAGACCGAGCACCGTTACGGGCAGCGTTTTGGCGGAGCGTCCGACCTGTTTGGTCTCGTCCAGATCCCGGGCGAACCCGGAACCTGCGCGAAAGTGAAGCGCGCAGTGGAAGCACTGGAGCACTTCTGCCATGAGCATTTCTCGAAGATGCTCCTGGAGATGGAGCTGGCCGAAAAGCAGCGCCTGCTTTTCCTCGCAGTCAGCCGCGGGAACCTGGAGGCGGTGAAAGCATTGCTCGGCGCCGAAGTTCCGGTCGATCCGGTGAACTCGCGCGGCTACACTCCCCTCATGGTTGCGGTATTCGCCGACCTTCCGCAGATCGCTGCAGCGCTGCTCGACGCCGGCGCGAATCCGAATTTCGTCGCCAATCCGGCCTCGGAATACGGCAGCGATACCCCGCTGGGCGCGGCGTTGACGGCGGGCGCGCTGCGTAGCGCCCAGCTCCTGCTCGACAAGGGTGCTGATCCGAAAGCGACGCACGGAGGTTCGCCGATCGTTCACGTAGCCGTGGCTGCAGATCTCGCCGAAGCTCTGGCGCCGCTTGCGAAAAGAGGAGGGGATGTGAACGTGCGCGCAGCGTGGGGAAATCAGCCGACACCGCTGATGGCAGCCGCGGGCAGCGGTAAGCTGCAGGCCGTGAATACGCTGCTCGAGCTGGGTGCAGATCCCGCTGCCGGGGACGGCAATGGCAATACCGCCCGCGACTACGCCGCCACGCACAAGCGGCGCGAAGTGCTGGAGCGCCTCAAGTCGTCTCCCGGAAAATGCCCGTTGACCGGATGCTGATCTCCCTTACGAAGGTCCGCGAGCTCGATCTCTCGGCGCCGCCAAGCGCCGGACGCCCGGCTCATGTCAGCGCTGCCAGCGGGCTGGTGCGCGCGGGTCGATTTCTCTACGTGGTCGCCGACGATGAGCTGCACCTCGGCGTATTCCACGCCACCGAAGCGAAAGCGGGCCATCTGATCCGGCTCTTTCCGGGAGAGCTGCCCGCGCCAGCCAAGGAACGCAAGGCGCGCAAACCCGATCTCGAGGCCCTGGCGCTGCTCCCATCATTCGCCGGATATCCTCACGGCGCGCTGCTTGCGCTCGGTTCCGGCTCGAAACGCAATCGCCGCATGGCTGCGCTGCTCGCGCTCGACGCGCAGGGTGAGGCAGGCGACATACCGCAGGTGTGCGATCTTTCAGGGCTGTTCAGTGTGCCGGAGGAGATCTTCGCCGCGCTCAATATCGAGGGCGCGATCGTGCTTGGCGACGAGCTGTGCCTGCTGCAGCGGGGCAACAAGCGCACGGTGGAGAACGCGGTAGTACGGTTTCAGCTCTCCGCGCTGCTCGATGTGCTCGGCGCGGGTCGTCCGATCGCAGCCGCAGAGTCGTTGATTCCGTCCGCGATCTGCCCGGTCGTTCTCGGAGAAATCGAGGGGATTCCGCTTTGCTTTACCGATGCAGCCGCGTTGCCGAGCGGCGAATTCGTCTTTGCCGCGATCGCCGAGGACACGGAAGACAACTACAACGACGGGCCTTGTAAGGGTGCGGCGCTTGGGATCGCGGATCGACAGGGACGCCTGCGCTGCCTCTACCGGCTCGACCGGTCGCACAAGATCGAAGGCGTGCACGCCGACCTCGAAGGCGGCACTCTCCGGTTGCTCCTCGTGACCGACGGGGACGACCCGGCGATCGCCGCCGGCCTCTACACGGCGAGCCTCCCCATTCTCTGACGATGCGCTGCGACGTTTACGTGCCGAACGAGTCCGACGGTTTCGTCTTCACGTCGGTGGCGATGCGCGGACGCGGCATTTCACCCGGCGGGCGGGGGTGGACGAAGGCGGTAGCGGACTGCGAACTGCTGCCTTTATCGGTCGAGAGCGAAGATGCGGCGAATGTGCGGGTCGTGGTGGACGAGCCGCTCGATGCGGCAGAGCAAGACGAGTGGGTAGGCGTGGTCAGGAGCGCCCTGCGAGTGCCGGACGGCAGGCTCGCATTGTGCGGCGGAAGCGTCTATGTGCTCGAGAAGGAGCGTCGGGCAGAAGAATTCGTGCGCACGGTCGACATTCCCGCTGGCGACTATCGCGCCACGCTCTGCTGCTACGCCTCGGCGCCCAACGGCCGCGCCTGCGTGGAGCGCTCGGGCTCGGACGAGCCCCTGGGCGCCTGGTTCCGCCGCACGCGACCCGGCCAGGCGATGCCGCCCTGGCTGCACAACTTCTGCGTCAACGACCCGTCGGCGGATCCGGGCCACGTCAAGCAATGGAAACGTGCTGGGCTGAAGTCCGGCGGCGCGGTCGTCGATTTTCTTCTGCATCTGGAAAAAACGGACAAGGTGCTTCGCAGTGCGACTCTGAATGAGGAAGGCGTCATGGAGGCCGCCGAGTGCCGTAAGCCCGACGCGTTTCCAATGGGCATCGCTACTGTGAATCTGCGGGGCGGGGAAGAGCAACCGGTTCCAGCCGCAGAGCCGGTTCATGCCGTCGCCCCTGCGATCGGCGGAGACCTCGCTCCGATCGCGGGCGGGCCGGTCGCCGTGCCGATTGCAAAGCTTGCGCGCGTCGCGCAGATCGCCTGGATGTGCCATCCGTACACGCATCCAGCCCTGCGGATCACATTCCCCGGCAAGCCGAAGAAACTTGGACTCGACGCGGTCGAAGACGCCGACGTGGCGGTCTCGGGACGAGAAGCGCAGATTACTTTCATCCACAACAGTCAGCCCGCGGATGCACTGTTACCGTTAACGCAGGTGGCGAACCAGCTCGCTTCCCTCCCCGATGGCGTTGTCATCGAGCTTCAGACGTCGCGGCTCAAGACGAAAAGTGCGCTCGGTACGCATCGCTACCGGGGCCCGGTGCGAGACGGTGTCTGGCTGATCGAAAGCGCGTTTCCACCTGTCGACGCGGCGGCTCTCGCCGAGGCGGTGTCGCTCGCCGAGGCGCTCGAGAGCGGACGCCGGCTGCTCGCGCGCGACGAGGCAGAGGCGATACGGATCGAAGAACGCGTCCGGCGAGTGCTTGCCGACTACTTCGGCGCAAATTCCCTGCAACGCTCGGGCGCCGAGCTGTCCTTGCGAAAGCGCGATCCCGCGCTGTTTGCGCACGTCGTAACGCGGGTCTTCTGGTCGCGCTATGCCGCGATCTGGCCGCTGCAGGACGCAGACGCGTCCGCAAGCTGAGTCCTACTCCGGGGGCCGTGCACGGCGACCGACCAGCGTGCCGCTCAAGCCCGTTGCGTCGGTATAGACGAGCCCGCCGCTCGCGCCCTGGTCGATTTCCGCGGCGTTCGCCTCGTCGGTGTCGATGTGCATTTCGAGCTTGAACATCGGGCTGACCCGGATCAGCACGTCGCCGAACGTCAGGTCCCTCGGGCCGCCGGTGACCCTGACCTCGACCTCGTCGCCATCCTTGACCGCGAACCGCTTGGCATCCGCGGGCGCCATGTGGATGTGCCGCTTCGCGCAGATCAGGCCTTCGCGCAGGTGCAGCGTTCCTGCCGGCCCCTCGAGGATGATCGGCGCGGAGCCTTCGACCTTGCCCGAGTCGCGCACCGGGGCATCCACGCCCAGCTTGAACTCGTCGGTGCGCGAGATCTCGACCTGGTCCTTGCCGCGCAGCGGACCGAGCAGCCGGACGCCATCGATGCGCCCGCGCGGCCCGATCAGGTTGACTTTCTCCTCGCAGGCGAACTGGCCGGGCTGCGAGATGTCGCGCCACCGGGTCGGCTGGCGGCCCGGGCCGAACAGCTTCTCGAATGAAGCCGCGCAGAGGTGGAAGTGGCGCGCGCTCACGGCGATCGGGATCGCCGTCGAATCGGCGCGCGGCTGGCTCTCGCGCACCGCGTGCGCAGTCTGGCGCGCAATCGCGAGCTCTTCGTTCGTCCGCACGGCAAGCACGACCACGCGGCTGACGTCCGAGCTGATCCGCGCGACCGGGTTCGCCGCGTCCAGGCGCGCATCGGCATTGCGCTCCTCGTCGACGAGGAGCCCGAGATAATCGAACCGCTGCAGGATGCGCAGGCGCATCGCAGCGCCGTTTTCCCCGATGCCGCCGGTCAGCACGACTGCGTCGAGGCCGCCCATGACCGCGGCATAGGCGCCGATGTACTTGCGTACCCGGTGCGCGAAAACCTGGATCGCGAGCCGCGAGCGCTGGTCGCCTTCCGCTGCGCGCCGCTCGATGTCGCGCAAGTCGTTGCCATGCCCGGAGAGTCCCGCGAGGCCGCTCTGCTGATTGAGCAGCGTGTCCAGGTCGCCTGCCGTCATGCCCTTGCGGGCGAGCGCCAGCAGCACGCCCGGATCGATGTCGCCGGCGCGCGTTCCCATCACCAGGCCCTCGAGCGGCGTCATTCCCATGCTCGTGTCGGTCGAATGGCCGAGCTCGACTGCGCAAGCGCTCGCGCCATTGCCGAGATGCAGCGTGATCATTCGCAGCTCGGCGAGGTTCCGGCCGATTGCCTTCGCGGCGAGGCCCGCCACATATTCGTGCGACGTGCCGTGAAAGCCATAGCGGCGGATGCCCTCGCGCTCCGCGACCTGCTGATCGATCGCGTAGGTGCGCGCCCTGCGCGGCAGCCGCGCGTGAAACGCGGTGTCGAACACGGCGACGTGCGGGAGGGTCCCGAGCGCCGCACGAGCCGCGCGAATCCCGGCGAGATTGTGCGGATTGTGCAGCGGCGCGAGCGGCACGCAGGCGGCGATCGCCGCTTCGACCTCCGCGTTGATCAGCGCAGCCTGGTGGAAATCGTTTCCGCCATGGACGACCCGGTGGCCGACCGCATCGATCGAGATCCCGCCGCAGCGCTCGAGGATCTGCGAGAACGCCTGCTCGTGCGTGACGCCCTGGCCGATGCGCTCGATTTTTCCCTCGAGCTCGCAGGCCTCCGTTTCCGGGTCGATGACCACGTGCTTGACGCTCGACGAGCCGGCATTCAGGACGAGCACCTTCATGGCGATACTCCCTTCGCGAAAAGGTACAGCAACAATCCCACCAGCCCGCCGATCAGCGTGCCGTTGATGCGGATGTACTGCAGATCCTTGCCGATCTCGGTCTCCGCTTTCTGCGTGATCGTCTCCGGGTCCCACCTGCGCACCGTATCGGCGATCAGCGCGGCGACGTGGTGGCCGTGGGCCGCCACCTGCTCGACGATCTCGCGCCGCACCCAGACATTGAGCTTTTCCTGCATCGCGCGATCGCCGAGCAGCGCCAGCCCGACGTTGCCGATGCTCGCCTGCAGCTGGCTGCGGATCGCCGAGGCGGGCAGGGCGGCGTCGGCGAGCACGCGATCGCGCACTTCGTGCCAGACGATCCCGAGGTAGACCTGGAGCTCGCGATTCTCGAGCAGCTGTTGCACCAGTGACTCGCCCATGGCACGAAATTCGGGCGATTGCCGCAGGTCCGCGATCAGCCGGTGCAGCCGCGCGTCGATGCGCGCGCGCATCTCGTGCGTCGGCGTGTCGCGCAGCTCTTCCAGAAACCGCTCGAGCGCGTCGATGATCCGCGTATACAGCACCTCATCCACGGCGACGGTGCGCAGTCCCCACCAGACTTCCTTGCGCACGCGCTCGCGGATCTGCGGCTTGAACTCCTCGAGCAGGTCCTTGGCCTGGTCGATCAGCTGCGTGACGAGCACGTGATGGCGATTGTCCCGGGTGAGCAGCTCGAGCACTTCGGCGGCGATCGTCGCGAAATCGATCTTGCGCACGCCGGCGACCAGGTGCTCGCCGGCGAAGCGGCGCAGGTCGTCGTCGTCGAGCGCGTGCAGGATCCTCGGCAGGATCGAGGCGATGCCGCCGGCGAGCCACGCGCCCTGCGCCGGTTCCGACAGCCATTTTGCGAGCTTGCCCGCGAAGTCGACGTGGGCGACGCGTTCCGCGACGAGCGGCGGGGCGAGGAAGTTCTCCTCGACGAAGCGGCCCATGTTTTCGCCGATGCGATCCTTGTTGCGCGGAATGATCGCCGTATGCGGGATCGGGATGCCGAGCGGATGGCGAAAGAGCGCGGTGACGGCGAACCAGTCGGCGAGCGCCCCCACCATCGCCGCCTCCGCGAACGCGCGCACGTAGCCGAGCTGCGGCACGCCCGGCTCGAAGTAAAGCGCGGCGAGAAACACCAGGGCCATCAGCACCAGCAGGCCCGTCGCCAGCCGGCGCATGCCGGCGAGGCCCTGCAGGTCTGCGCTAGTCGCCGGCAACGCGAATCAGCAGCTTGCCGAGATTCTCGCCCTTGAAGAGCCTGAGGAGCGTTTCGGGAAAGGCGTCGAAGCCGTCGACGATGTCCTCGCGCGTCTTGAGCTTTCCTTCCGCGATCCAGCCCGCCATCTCGCGCGCCGCGAGCGCATAGCGGCCGGTGTAGTCGAACACGACCATGCCGGTCATGCTGGCGCGATTGACGAGCAGCGACAGGTAGTTCGACGGCCCCTTCACCGGCGCGGTGTTGTTGTACTGCGAGATCGCGCCGCAGATCACGATCCGCGCGCCGCGCGTGATCCGCGTCAGCACTGTATCGAGGATGTCGCCGCCGACGTTGTCGAAGTAGACGTTCACGCCCTGCGGGCAATGCTGCTTCAGTCCTTCCTTGAGGTCGCCCGACTTGTAGTCGATCGCGGCGTCGAAGCCGAGCTCCTGGGTGAGGTAGCGGCACTTGTCGGCACCACCGGCGATGCCGATCGCGCGGCAGCCCTTGATCTTCGCGATCTGGCCGACCACGGTGCCGACCGCGCCGGCCGCGCCGGAAACGACGACCGTGTCGCCGGGCTGCGGTTTGCCGATGTCGAGCAGGCCGAAGTATGCGGTCATGCCCGGCATGCCGAGCGTTCCGAGGTAGACCGGCAGCGGTGCGACGCGCGGATCCACCCGCACGAGCCCGTTGCCGTCGCTGAGCGAATACTCCTGCACGCCGGTCCAGCCGGTGACGTAGTCGCCCTCTGCGAACGCGGCATTCTTCGACGCGAGCACCCGTCCCGCCGCACCCGCGCGCATGACCTCGCCCAGCTTCACCGGCGGGATGTACGACTTGCCCTCGTTCATCCAGCCGCGCATCGCCGGGTCGAGCGAGATGTACTGCACCTTCACCAGCACTTCGCCGGCGCCGGGCTCGGCCACCGGCACGCTGGTGAACTCGAAATCGGTGCGCTTCGGCAGCCCGACCGGTCGTGCGATCAGCTTGAACTGGCGGTTGGTCAGCATCGGCGCGTCCTCACTTCGGCTGCATCAGCTTTCTCATCTCCTCGAGGTTTTCCTGGAACCTCTTGTTCAGCACCTCGTAGGCCTGGGTCTGCGATTTCGTCGCCATCTCCGCGAGCTCGCGCATGTTGGCGAGCGCGCGGCCGAAGGCCTGGGTCGCGAGCTCGGTTCCGCTCGCGGCCATTTCCGCGGGGCTCTTGCGGGACATTCCCGCCATCGCCGCCTGCCACTCGGTCATCGTCTGCTGCAGGATCTCGGCCTCGCGCTTGGCGAGCGCCTGCATGTTGTCGTAGGCGATCTGGTTCGCCTGGGTCAGCGCTTCCACGTCCTTGCGCCGCGCTTCGAGGACCGCGTTAAGGTCGACCCCGGGGATCTTGAATTGCTCGAGGATTTTCGTCACGTCGACGAACGGCGTTCCAAACGGATTTCCGTTGCTCATGGTTGTTCCCTTCGCTATGTGGCCTGCTGGTGCCTGAGGATCCCGGGCGGACGGAGCTGGCCGGACGCGCCCATCATACTCTCGGTAGCACCGGCGTGAAGTCGCCGAGGCGACTGCGCCGGTCTCGGGGCGGCTTATAATCGGTCCGCCTCCCAAGCCTGCCCTGAATCCCATGAAAGCACTCGTAGCCGTCAAGCGCGTAGTCGACTTCAACGTCAAGGTGCGGGTCAAGGCCGACGGCTCGGGCGTCGAGACCGCGAACGTCAAGATGTCGATGAACCCGTTCGACGAGATCGCGGTGGAGGAGGCGGTGCGGCTGAAGGAAGCCGGCATCGTCAAGGAGATCGTTGCGGTGTCCTGCGGCGTCATGGCCTGCCAGGAGACGCTGCGCACGGCGCTCGCGATCGGCGCCGACCGGGCGATCCTCGTCGAAACCGACGCCGAGCTGCAGCCGCTCGCGGTGGCGAAATTGCTGAAGGCGATCGTGCAGAAGGAAAGCCCGGACCTGGTGATCCTCGGCAAGCAGGCGATCGACGACGATTCGAACCAGACCGGGCAGATGCTCGCGGCGCTGCTCGGCTGGCCGCAGGCTACGTTTGCGTCGAAAGTGAAGATCGCCGAGGGCAGGGCCGAGGTGACGCGCGAAGTCGACGGCGGCCTGGACACGATCTCGATCCAGCTGCCGGCGGTCGTCACGACCGACCTGCGGCTGAACGAGCCGCGCTACGTCACGCTGCCGAACATCATGAAGGCGAAGAAGAAGACGCTCGAGACGTTCAAGCCCGATGCGCTCGGGGTCGACGTCGCGCCGCGCCTGCAGACGCTCAAGGTGGTCGAGCCGGCCAAGCGCAAGGCGGGCAGCAAGGTGCCCGACGCGAAGACGCTGGTCGACAAGCTGCGCAACGAAGCCAAGGTCATCTGAGGAGACGCCGATGACCGTCCTGGTCTTCGCCGAGCACGACAACAAGACGATCAAGAAATCCACGCTCAATGCGGTGACCGCCGCGCAGAAAATCGGCGGCGACATCCACGTGCTCGTCGCAGGGCACGGATGCGGCGAGGCGGCGAAGGCGGCGGCGCAAATCGCCGGCATTGCGAAGGTGCTGCACTCGGACGCAGCGCAGCTCGACGACGAGATCGCGGAGAACGTGGCCGCGCTGATCGTCTCGATCGCGAAGAACTACACGCACGTGCTCGCGCCCGCCACGTCGAACGGCAAGAACGTGATGCCGCGGGCCGCCGCGCTGCTGGATTCGCAGCAGGTGTCCGACATCATCGCGGTCGAGTCCGCGGACACGTTCGTGCGCCCGATCTACGCGGGCAACGCGCTCGCCACCGTCAAGTCGAAGGACCAAATCAAGCTGATCACGGTGCGCATGACCGGCTTCGACGCGGCCGCCGCGACCGGGGGCAGCGCGACCGTCGAGAGCGTTGCGCCGCCCGCGGACAGCGGCCTGTCGAAGTTCGTCGGACGCGAGGAAGCGAAATCCGAGCGCCCGGAGCTGACCTCCGCACGCGTGGTGGTGTCGGGCGGGCGAGGCATGGGATCCGGAGAGAACTTCAAGCTGCTCGAGCCGCTTGCCGACAAGCTCAATGCGGCGATGGGCGCATCGCGCGCCGCCGTCGACGCAGGGTTCGTGCCGAACGACTGGCAGGTCGGGCAGACCGGCAAGATCGTCGCGCCCGAGCTCTACATCGCGGTCGGCATCTCCGGCGCGATCCAGCACCTCGCCGGGATGAAGGATTCGCGCGTGATCGTTGCCATCAACAAGGACGAGGAGGCGCCGATCTTCCAGGTTGCCGACTATGGCCTCGTCGGAGATCTGTTCAAGCTGGTGCCGGAAGTGATCGAGGAGCTGAAGAAATGAGTGCCTACGTAGCGCCGCTGAAGGACATGCGGTTCTTGCTGCACGAGCTGGCGGGGCTGGACGCGGTCGCGCAGCTGCCGGGCTGCGAGGAAGCCACGCCGGAGACCGTCGACGCGATCCTCGAAGAAGCCTCGAAGTTCGCTTCTGAAGTCCTTGATCCATTGAATTATTCTGGTGACCAGGAAGGCTCCAGGTGGCGCGACGGCGCGGTCACGACCCCGAAGGGCTTCCCGGATGCGTACCGCAAGTACGTGGAAGCCGGCTGGGGTGCGCTGCCGGTCGCCGCGCAATGGGGCGGGCAGGGCCTGCCCAGGCTCGTCGCGACGCCGGTCGAGGAAATGTGGTGCAGCGCGAATATGAGCTTCTCGCTCTG
>Ga0075421_100009567_pt1 | contig 11951 bp, 9 predicted proteins | sample SoiMetdeltSBSDD5_FD_75292 | JGI IMG/M metagenome (GOLD analysis project Ga0075421, IMG submission 75292) | Bulk soil microbial communities from a Populus tree surrounding site in Tennessee, USA - Soil MetaG P. deltoides SBSDD5 | ecosystem: Environmental > Terrestrial > Soil > Tree plantation...
CAGGCAGTACGCCCGCATGTGACGGTCGGTTTTGCCGCCGAGTCACAGGATTTGGTGAGCAACGCACAGTCGAAGCTGGCCCGTAAGGGACTTGACCTCATTGTTGCAAATGACATCACTGCCCAGGATGCGGGCTTCGCGGTCGATACCAACCGCGTATTGTTCATTACGACAGAAGGGGCAGCACCAATGCCATTGATGGGTAAGGATGAAGTCGCGGAGCGGATCATCGAATGGGTAGCACATCGCTTGGGGAATGAGTAAAATATCCTCACCTGTTTGAAAGTGAGCACAAATACGATGCTTCGTTAGGATCGCCCGCCTCTAACCCGCACCAGCTACATCATAACAATGCAGCTTTGATTCATCGTATTTGCTGCTCAACGGCGGGAATTATCCCGCTTTAGTCAAACAGGAGTCCCAAATGAATGCCCCTTCCCGGACATTTCATGCTTTAGTTCCACACCCTACCCGCCCCCAAATTCTTCTCGTCCGACAGAATGATGGTTGGAGTTTGCCATGCTATAACTCGAGCCAGCGCGGCGAGATCGCAATGCCTGCCCTGATTCAGTCCATTCAGGCTCAATATGGATTAGAGGTCATCATGCTGCGGATGCTCCAACTGACCGGAGATTTCGGCACAACGGGTATTGAAGTAGTGCTTTTGATGGAAAATCTTTCGCCGGGCAATGGTCTTCCGGCGGATGCGTGTTGGTCAGATGCTGATGGATTAGCGCAAATTTCGTCCTCATTTGTGCGCAAAGCGGTCGAGAGCTGGTTCCAAGAACCTTCTGATATTCCACCACAGCGTGCGCCCTGGGCGATCAAAGGATGGTTCGCCGAAACTCGTAGGTGGGTAGAGGATCAGGTAGTGGCAGCAGGGATGGAAGTCAGTGGGCCACTGCGTCAACGGCGAGTGTGGTCAATTACGGCTATGTTGATCCAGCCAACCAAACAAGGTGCTCTTTTCCTTAAGGCGACGAATCCGATGTTTGGCCCGGAGCCTGAAATCACGCGACTGCTGGGCGAGCATTTCCCTGCAAATATCCCTCAGACAGTGGTGATTGATCCGTCGCAACACCTAACGCTGACGCGAGATTTTCAGGGGACATTGTTGGCAGAAGACCCCGATACCCAGCATTGGGAAACGATGATCAAAACGTATGCCAGCATCCAGCGACAGATAGAAGCCAAGAGTGAGGAACTTCTTACAACGGGATGTTGGGATCGGCGCATCCCGGTGATTGCTGCACAGATTGACGAATTGATCGCAGATACCGAGCCAATGCTAATCGGTTCAGATCGATACGGATTCACATATGAAGAATATGACGAACTTGTTGGCCTCGCGCCTCGGCTTAAGATGGTATGCGATGAGCTTGTGCAGATCGGGATTCCGCCCACGCTGGTACATGGCGATTTCCACGCGATGAATGTCGCGATGCATGGAGATACGCCCATCTTCTTTGATTGGTCTGATACTTCAGTGGGACACCCCTTCATCGATCTCGTATCACTCTTCGAGGAGGGAGATGTGTTGGCTGACACTCCTGATCAGTGAGATCATCTGCGCGATGTCTATTTGTCACACTGGCGAGATGCTACTTCGGAAGCTGATTTGATGCGCGCTTATGAGCTATCGAAGCCGCTCGCAATACTCAACCTTGCGATCAGCTACCGCTATATCTACTCTCATCAGGAAGAGTCAGCACGCGCGGAACTTGCCGGGGCAGAAGCCTACTGGCTGAAGAAGCTGGTCAAACAGATGCAGAGCTAGATCAAAAGAGGCCCGTTCGAACGGGCCTCTTGATTCATAGTCAGTTCACCCTAGGTGACACGGTGACAGGCGACCCAGTGCCCCTCAACAATTTCACGGAACTCTGGCTCTACTTCGGAGCAAAGCCCGATGGCGACCGGGCAGCGCGGATGGAATCGGCAGCCGGGCGGCGGGTTCAATGGGCTGGGTACATCGCCCTTGAGGATAATGCGCTCACGCTGAACCGTCGGATCAGGAACCGGGATGGCGCTCATGAGTGCTAGCGTGTATGGGTGCATCGGGTTCAGGAACAACTCATCGCGGTCGGCTAGCTCAACCATCTTGCCAAGGTACATCACAGCAACACGGTCGCTGATGTGCTCTACGACGCTCAGATTGTGAGCAATGAAGAGATAAGTCAAACCGTATTCTGCTTGCAGCTTCTTAAGGAGATTGAGTACCTGTGACTGGATGGACACATCCAACGCTGACACTGGCTCGTCGCAGACAATGAACTTCGGCTGGAGCACCAACGCGCGGGCAATCCCGATACGCTGACGCTGACCGCCGGAAAATTCATGTGGGTAGCGGCGGGCGTGTTCCGGGTAGAGGCCGACGGCTTCCAATGCATCCTGTACCATACGATTGCGATGCTTTGGCTCACCAATCCCGTGAATCGTCAAACCCTCACCGATGCTCTCTCCAATCGGAACACGCGGGTCAAGTGAGGAATACGGGTCCTGGAAGATGATCTGCATATCCTTACGGGCCTTTTTCAGGTCGTTGGGTCTCATCTCCGCAACATCGCCGCCTTCAAAATAAACATGACCGCCTGTAGGTTCAAGCAGACGCAGAACGGTGCGGCCCAGCGTGGTTTTACCGCAGCCGGATTCGCCGACGAGGCCCAGCGTTTCGCCCTTACGGACGAAGAAGCTGACATCATCGACGGCACGAACCCATGCTTGCACGCGCTGGAGCAGTCCGCCACGCACAGGGAAGTACTTTACAAGGTTCTGGACTTCCAGCAGAACTTCGTCATCATGGACTCTGTTGCTATTTCCGTTTGTCGCCATGATTTACTCCTGTACCTTTGCAGTTACAGCCGAACCGTAACCAAGATCAATCTGCCCAAGTGGAGCAGGCTGGAAATCGGGGTGGTAAAGCCAGCAGCGCACCGTACGTGCATCGCCGACGGGAAACAGATCGGGTTCTTCTTCGGTGCACACTTGAAGATTATTGGCAATGCGTGCCAAGCAGCGACCGGCAAAACGGCAGCCCGGAGGCAGATTTAATGGCTGTGCTGGTGATCCGGGGATAACTGCCAATTCTTCTTTAACTTCGCCAAGCACGGGAATAGAACCCAGAAGGCCAACTGTATAAGGATGCAGGGGCAGCTCGAAAATTTCTTGAACTGTAGCTTCTTCCTGGATGCGCCCCGCATACATCACGTTCACACGATCCGCCATTTCTGCTACGACACCGAGGTCGTGGGTAATCAGCAGAATAGCGACTTCCATCTTTTCACGAAGCTCGCGCATCAGGTCGAGAATCTGAGCCTGAATAGTCACATCGAGCGCAGTGGTAGGCTCGTCTGCAATCAGTAGTTCAGGGAGGCAAGCCAGCGCCATAGCAATCATGACACGTTGTGCCATACCACCCGACATTTCGTGGGGATACTGCTCGGCGCGGCGCTCAGGTTCTGGAATACCAACGAGCCGCAGTAGTGAGATGGCACGCTCACGGCCTTCTTCCCTACCGAGCGAACGGTGAATGTCGAGCACTTCAGCAATCTGATCCCCGATCTTGAAGACGGGGTTCAAGCTACTCTGGGGCTGCTGGAAGATCATCGAGATGCGGTTGCCCCGGATGTGCACCATCTCGCTTTCGGGCAGGTCGAGCAAATTCTGGCCGCCGAACCAGATTTCACCATCGACGATCTTGCCGGGAGTATCGACGAGACGCATCACAGAGAGTGAGGTAACACTCTTGCCGCTACCCGACTCACCGACAATGCCCAGCGTTTCGCCCTGCTTCAAACTAATATTGACACCATCTACAGCTTTGACGATGCCATCTTCCGTGAAGAAGTAGGTGCGAAGGTTCCTAATTTCTAGGAGATTCCCTTCCTTGCCACTCTCAGCCAATTGTTCCCTCCTCAACGAAGTTGTCGTAAGGCATATGCGCCACAGGCGCTAGGACGAAGGTTTCAAAACGACGGCAATATGATGAATATCAGATGTACCGTCTGGAAAAGTATTGTTAAGCGGCCCTGCGCCTTCAGGGGCGGATCGCTGTGTCGAGCCATGCCCATCGGTGGCGCGCACGGCAACATTGACAGTTGTAGGTTGGGTAATGTGCGGTAAGGTCCACTCATATTGCCATTCTGTCCAGACTAGCGAGCTAGGGCCATGAATTAGCTCGGCTAGGTTCCATGTGATTCCCTTGTCTGTGCTTACCTCCACCTGGCTGACCCCACTGTCATCGGCAAAGGCAATTCCGGAGATAGTAGCGCTATCGCCAGTAATGTCCGTAATCTGGCGCGGCCCCCATATTTGCGAGTTCACCCGCACCTTTGCCTCGTTCGACCAGCCGCGTTGTTCCCAATAGCCGAGAACTTCCTTCGTAACCACTTCTATCCCGGTGATCCACTTGGGCTGTTTCTGCCCGTAGTGTCCGGGAAGCAACACCCGAAGCGGATAGCCATTTTTGACTGGGAGCGGCCCGCCATTCATCTCATACACCAATAGCGATTCGGGGTTGAGAGCCAAGTCAACCGGAATGCTGGTGAAGTAGCCATCCGCAGCCGTCATCAGTATTTCGTGGGCTGCATCCTTCATGTCTGCCAGATCGAGCACATCGGCCAGTTTTACGCCCCGCCAGGTGGCATTGCTAATCAGAGAACCGCCAGATGGATTGCTGATACATTCCAGCGTCTGCATCCGATCCACCTGCGGCAAGTCTAAAATATCCTCAAGGGATAGCGCCTGAGGATATTTCACCCATCCACTAATTGTCAACTTCCAGTCCGCAGCATTGATTTCAGGCCGAGGGCTGGCGGTTCTATAGCGGGTTTCGTAGAACCGTTCCTGCGGCCACGTAATCAAGATGCCATCTGGCCCACGCTTTACAGATGGGCCGCTCGGCGCTGCCTGCGTTTCTGCTGAGGTCTCGGGCTCGTGCGTTGCCTCAGGGGCATTCACCGATTCTGGAGTGGATGCTAAGGTTGGTTCCGGCTGCACACCCTGAGTCGAGGTTGGCGGCTGTGCCGACTGCGCAGTACGGATTTGCTCGATATTTGCTAAGGTAGGGATTCCCGGCGCGCCGTTGACCTGCGCCTTGCAAGCGGCCCAAAAAGCGCTAAGTGATGCAATTGTCAGTGCCTTCAGTGCGCCGCGCCGATTAGAGCTATGCACGGTTGGAATCCCCACAAAAATCACCGAGTCTAGTTTACCCTACTTGACCGGGATTGTCAGATTATCGTTTGATAAATCATATTACTGCTTCTGCTCGCGGATAATCACATTTGCTGCACTGCGAACGCGGTCGAGCGTATCCACACGGATTGGCGCAGCCCAGTAGTCATCAACGCTGCCCCGGAAAACGACTTCCCCTTCGTGACCAACGACGTTCAGAGGAATGAACAAGCGAGTAGGGTCTGCAATATCAATACGGCTGCCGGGCAGTTTGACCGGATCAGTGTAAATCATTTCCAGTGCTGTACCTTGAAGACGCGCCTGCTCGAATCGTTTGTCAGACCATCCCATTTCGTTAATCCCGTTCTCATGCGCCAGCGTATCATAGGCCGCATTCACTAGCTGGTCATATTCCGGTTCGCCCGGCTCAAACGTATAGGATTGGCCGTTATTGTAGAGAATCACCTGCGCGGGGCGGCGGCTGATGTGATCGGTGGAAAATAGAAGATTACCACTCAGAATTGCTGGCAGCGCAAATAACAAGCACATCAAAATAAGCATCAAGGAAAAAGCAAGCCCAAGCCAATTCATTGCTGCCGAACGGCCTACACTCTGGGCTTTGGTGGATAACATTATGGTGAATCTCCTCTAAAGAACACCAATGAGCGACTACAAATCATTGTGATCACCAGCTTCAAATATGGCATTGTCCTGCACACTGATTACTCCTAAGTGTGCAATTGGGTTCAAAAAGCAAACCGGAGAGTCGGAAGACCCTCCGGTTCTTACTTCTAGAGCGAGGTGCTTAGCGCACTAGCTCAGAATGCTTTAGCGGGTTTGTTACTCGCTCGCCGGGCACTCTTCGCCTGCGTTCGCAAAGTACCAGGTCTCGATGTTCCACGGCGGGTAGTTGGCAGGGCCGGGCTGAACATTGCACAGGTCCTTAACCCAGCCGACGACAATCAGACGCTGGAACAACGGGACGACAGGGACATCTTCCATGAAGATCTGCTGGGCCTTCTGGTAGAAGGGCGTGCGATCCTTTGGTTCGAGCACGTTCCCACCATCCCAGGTAGCTTGGTCAAAGTCTTCGTTGCAGTAGCCGGGGTTGTTCTGGCCGCCCAGGTTGTTGCGGGTTTCAGGAACCTGTCCCGGGGACGCCTGAATCATACCTGCGGGCAACTTATCCGCCCCGAATTCCGAATTAGCGGCATTCGGCGGGGTCTCCGAATCGGCGGCAAGCGCCCGACCGAACTTGAACATCTCTTCGGTGATTCCAGTGCCATCCAGAATGTCAGGCTTTTGCTCAAGAATCTTGGATGCCACAAGGAAGGGGCCTGTCTCGCTAGGCTGAAGATCGGTCAGCACAGCTGGATCCCATCCGTAGATGTTCTCGCCCTGATAGCCTGCGGGTGTTGATCCCGGATCAGGACTGGTCTGGAACGCAAACTCGAAGATGTCGGGTGTGCGGACATACAGTGGCCCGCCATCGGCGAACATCGTCGCAGCCGGAACCGTATTCAGGGTTACATTGATCCCTACATCCTTCAAGTTGGACTGGACAATTGTGGAAATCTGGCCGCGGAACGAAGGTGTCGCGGGGATCCACATGGTGACATCGAAGGGCGTGCCTGCGGGGATATTCCATGTGCCACGACCGCAGGAGAAGTCACCCGTGAGAGCGCTCTGCGCTTCGACCGTTCCATCAGCGTCTTTGTCCTCCCAGCCGGCCTCTGCCAGTAGGGACTTCGCCTTGTCGGCATCAAAAGCATACTTGCCGTCAAGCGAAGGATCGTATGCCCAGTGATCGCTCGGCAGGAAGCTGTTGAGCGGCTGAACTTCACCAAACAGAATTTCCTCGGTCATCTGCTGCCGGTTGACGGCATAGGCGACCGCCTGGCGGACGCGAGGATCGGCAAAGAATGGGAACTTAGTAGTTGGCTTCCCAGTGTCAACCGGGTAGTTATTCAGGTCGAGATGCTCCCAAGTCGTGCCGGGTGCTGCCGTAAAGGCGATCAGACCACGGCTGGCCGACTGCTGGAGGAAGGGGACCTGGGTGGAGTTCAACACGTCGGACGTACCAAGGTCGCATTCACCGGAAAGCAGCGAAGCCATCATCTGGTTGGAATCAGGGATGAAGCGATAGACCAGATGCGGAACCTTGATTTCTCCACCCCACCAGTTCTCAACTGCGTCGAGCGAGATGTGATCGCCTTCCACCCAGTCAGTGACTTTGTATGGGCCAAGCACCGGATCGGGCTTGCGGGCGTAGTCGCTGGTGATGATGTCGGCAGGAGCCGTGTTCTCCAGAACGTGCTTCGGGAGAAGTTCTGCCAGGTCAGCTGGGCCGGAAACCGGCGGCAGGAAGTACGTCGGATTCTTGGCACCTTTTGGATAGGTAACCTTGAAGGTCAGATCATCGACCTTCTCCCAGGTATACGTGCCATAGCTGCCGGTTGTCGTTGCGCCTGAGTTCGGATCGAGAAGCACATCCTTGGTGAAGAGGACATCATCCACGGTGAACGGCTCGCCGTCAGACCATGTGATGCCATCCTTGAACTTGTAGGTGACGCTTAGAACGTCATCCTCAAGTGTCGCACCGCCGTTTTCGAAGGACGGGAATTCATCATTCTCAAGCATCTGAGTTGCGTAGAAGTACGCGGTGTCGTAGTACCAGCCACGCCCTGCGAATGCGGCTGCAACCTCTTGACGAACCGCCATGCTGCCGGTGATCCCATACAGAGTGTCCGGTTCCTGACCCATGCAAATAACGATGGTGTCTCTCACAGGGCCTGCTTCTGGCGGAGCGGGGGTTGCAGTCACTACAACTTGCTCGCCTTCTTGGGTCACAAAGACAGTGACAGGTGCTGCTGGTGCGCATGCAGCGAGGGCTAGCGCTGCCGCCAGCACGAGTGCTCCAACGAGCACCCATTTTTTATCGCTAAACATTTGGTTCTTTCCTCCCTAGTAGATTCAATCTTGCACGTACAGTGTTGGGTGAGTCCTCTTACTCACCTGGTAGTGCTTAATGCTGCTGGCTATCACCCCCTTTCTTACTGAAATAGCTTTCGGTAAGCCATAGAACATCATGGTTCGTTGATTTACCGATCAAGGAAGGTTGACTTTCACATCTGGCCGGATTGTGGGCAGAATGAATAAAAGTCAACACAACTTAGTAAGTTGAAGGCAAACAGGGGATCGGAGCTAACATTCGTCATCGAATAAGAGTTTGATAGCGCCATTTTGAATGTTAACCTGCACTGAGCCCCTCAACCGTCATCCCGCCAGAGATTTCGGTCAGCGATTGTGATTGCTTATCATGAAGGGACAGAACCAGATTATTATAAAGAGGAAGGGTAGGTAATGCCGACGAATACCCATTCCCTTTTTATTAGAGTAACCGAGACTTTCTGAAAAGGCAAGTAAATAGATGATGGGCAGATAATCTAGTCGATTGTCTGCCCATTTCAAAGCGTCGAAGTTTACTAGTGCCCGCGCATACGTGGGTCAAGAGCATCGCGCAGGCCATCGCCCATGAAGTTGATACTGAGCACAGTCAGGAAAATACATAGACCCGGCCAGATCGCCAGCGTTGGGTTCAGGAACATATACTCCTGAACAGAAGTCAGCATGTTGCCCCAACTGGGCGTCGGCGGCTGAACGCCGAATCCGAGGAAACTCAGAGCCGCCTCTGTGACCACAAAGTCGCCAACTGCCAGCGTTGATGCGACGATCACCGGGGCCAGTGCGTTGGGAAGCATGTGCCGGAGGATGATGCGAAGATCGCTCGACCCAAGTGCGCGGCTTGCTTCCGCGAACTCCTGCTGACGCAGGCTCAACACCACCCCGCGTACGAGGCGTGCTGTGCTCAACCAGCCGAAGAGAATTAGGATCAGGATGAGATAGTTGATACGTTGAAACGAGGTTGGCGCACTGACCGCGATCACGACGCTCAGAACGAGCAGGATCGGCAGCAGAGGAAGGGTCAGCATAAAATCGACGATGCGCATCAATACCTGATCAACCGAGCCACCATAGTAGCCGGAAATCGCGCCGATCAGTGCACCGATCATTTCAGAACCGAGCGTTGCGACGATGCTCACATACAGCGAGACACGCGCCGCATGGAGCAGCCGGGAGAAAACGTCGCGGCCCACCTCGTCGGTTCCGAGGATGTGACCCTGCTCGCCAGGCTTGAGGTGCTGATTCGGCGGGTCGATTGCATCGGGATCAGGCAGCAGCCCGACCTTCGTGACATGTAAGCCAGTCGGCACTGAAGGAGCAAGCACTGGGGCAAGGGCAGCGAGGAGGATAAAAGTGCTCAGAATAATTGCCCCAAGCAGCGCCAGACGGTGTTTGCGAAAGCGCCGCCACACAATTGATAGCTGGCTTTCTTCAGGGGTAAGAATCTGTTCGGTTCTAAGAATGCTATCGGGTTGAAGTTCGTGGACAGCCATCTTTTACCTCGTCTTCATCGTCATGACATGAAAGTAATCATTCGCTTGTCAATGCAGAGGAAGTTCCAAACTTCCTCTGCGAGCAAATTGAGATTGTTAATCGTATCGAATACGCGGATCGACCACAACATAGGCAATGTCCGCTATAAGGTTCGAGGCGACGATAATCACCGAGAGGATGATCAGATACCCCTGCAATACAGGCCAATCGGAACGACCAAGAGCATCGTAAGCCAAACGCCCCATCCCCGGATAGGCGAACACCGTCTCGGTGAGAATAGCCCCGCCAAACAAAGCGCTCAACTGAAGGGCCACAATTGTGATCAAGGGGATCAGTGCGTTGCGGAAGGCATGCTTGGCAATCACAATACGCTCTACGAGACCCTTGGCGCGGGCAGTCCGGACGTAGTCCTGATGGAGAACGTCGAGCATGGAAGTACGCATGAAGCGGCTCCACCCTGCCATAAACAGAAGAGAGAGAGCGATTGTGGGCATGATGAGATGCAGCAGACGATCCCCTAAGGTTCCCGCACCCGCACCTCTGACAGAAATTGCACCTCCAGAAGGCAACGAGGGCAAGCCCCAATCATGGAATTTCAGTGAAAAGAGGATCACCATCATGATACCCAGCCAGAAAATGGGCATGGAAATTCCGATGAATGAAAAGGTAGTGGCGACATAATCTAGCGTGGAATACTGCTTGACTGCCGACAGCACTCCTACCGGGATGGCGACGATCAGCGACAGTAAGGTGGAAGCGGTCATCAGCGTGACAGTATTTGGCACGCGGTTTAACAAAACTCTAAGCACAGGATTTCCCTTGGCAACTGCCCATGACTCGCCCCAGTCGCCGCGCAGTATGCCGAGCCGCTTGCCGTTCGGGAGCGGTCCGTACTTGCCCATTCGCCATGCGGGAGGCAAGATTTCTATCCAGTCGTCGCCTGCAAGCCACGCTACATAGCGTAGATGTGTAGGCTTGTCGAGGCCGAGCATTTGCTCCAATCGCTGGTAGTCTTGCGGATTGATCTGCTGGCCTTTGTCTCGTCTCTGAAACTTCAGGTCGGAAAGAGGACCGCCTGGGGCGGTATTCAGGATTACAAAGATGGCGAGCGAGCTAAGAATTAGCACGATTGCCATTGTGAACATGCGGCGGATGAGATAGTTAGTCATGCCTCCACTCCGTTTCTCTCCTATGAGCAGCGCTCATTTTAGCACACCTGAGAATTGCCCAGCAATAATTACGAGATGCCCTGATTTGGGAATCAACGAGTCAAATTCAGACGATCTGTGATCAGGTCTGAATTCCTCTGACCTAATTACCCGAACGTCAGGCAAAAGGTTCAATGGATTCTCAAAGTTGCTGAACATTCTCCCAATTAGGCCAGTCCACAGCCAGCCTTTATCACAATTTAGAATCTCGGTAGGGCACAGTTGGCTGTCCACGCGTCGCTGCACCCTACCGATTTCTGAAAACACCCTACTTGCTCATGCGCGGATCAAGAGCATCGCGCAGACCGTCGCCCATGAAGTTGACTGCCAACACAGTCAGGAAGATACACATTCCCGGCCAGATGGCGAGGGTAGGATTCAAGAACATATATTCCTGAACGGAAGTCAGCATATTGCCCCAACTTGCAGTAGGCGGCTGTACCCCGAAACCGAGAAAGCTCAATCCAGCTTCCGTGGCGATGATTGTGCCTACGGCTAGCGTTGCACTGACGATGATCGGTGCAAAGGCGTTGGGCATCATGTGCCTCAGAATGATACGAACATGACTCGCCCCTAACGCTCGGCTGGCCTCAGCGAAATCTTGCTGACGGAGAGTCAGCACAACGCCTCTCATGAGACGGGCTGTACTCATCCATGTAAACAAGACCAAGATCAGGATGAGATAGTTAAGCCGTGTAAAAGCTGTAGGCGCGGCAGCAGCGACCAACACGCTTAGGATCAACAGAATTGGAAGCAGGGGGAGGGTCAACATGAAGTCAACCAGGCGCATCAGGATTTGATCAACCATGCCCCCATAGTATCCCGCAACTGCGCCGATCAGTGCGCCAAATGTCTCTTCGAGGATTGTTGTGACAATGCCGACATAAAGAGATACCCGTGCCCCGTACAGCAGGCGGGCGAGAATATCGCGCCCAACCTCATCCGTGCCAAGAATGTGTCCCTGTTCGCCGGGTCCCAAATGCTGATTGGGTGGATCGATTGCATCTGGATCAGGCAGAAATGCCCCCGGGACTTTGGTGTAATGCGCTCCTACTGGAACACGCGGCGCAAGAATTGGAGCAGCGAGTGCCGCGAGTATAAAAATCCCTAGCACGA
>Ga0075421_100009569_pt1 | contig 11951 bp, 13 predicted proteins | sample SoiMetdeltSBSDD5_FD_75292 | JGI IMG/M metagenome (GOLD analysis project Ga0075421, IMG submission 75292) | Bulk soil microbial communities from a Populus tree surrounding site in Tennessee, USA - Soil MetaG P. deltoides SBSDD5 | ecosystem: Environmental > Terrestrial > Soil > Tree plantation...
GGTAGGCCAAACCAGTCGGGCCGCTGAATCCAGGCCAGGTTGAGCGCCAGCAGCACTCCTCCGCCGAGATATCCCAGGGCATAACCCGCGGTGGAGACCCGGTCGATCTCGTGACGCTGGGCGATGTGGGGGAGCAGTGCCTCATAAAACACGATGCTTCCGGCCACCCCGACCAGCGACACGGCAAACAACGCGGAGGCGAGGTCCAGATCTCCCCTCTCTACGAAGAACATGCCCGTAATCGCCGCAGCCCCAATCAACATGAACAGGGCGAGCAGGGGCTTCTTGCTTCCTCGGTAGTCCGAGACCGCACCCAGCACGGGAGAGAGCAGTGCGACGATAACCAGGGCGATCGAATTGACGGCTGCCAGCCGTTGAGTGGCCCCACTCTCTGGAACTCCGGCTCCGGCAACCTTCACGAAGTAGATGGGAAAGACCGCCACCATGATGGTGGTATACATGGCGGAGTTAGCCCAGTCGTACATCGCCCACGCGCGCAGCTCGGGACGGTCCAGGCCGATGCGGGAAAGCAGAGAAGTCGGCGTCATGCGGCCAGCTGCTCCTCGCGGGCGCTGTGGCGAAGGGAGAGGCCGACGGCAACAGCCAGAGTGGTGACGATGACCAGCAGGGAGAGCAGAGTCGGGATGTGGACCCACGCGCTCAGGGTCATCTTAAATCCGACGAACACCAGGATGAAGGCAACCCCGGTTTTCAGATACACGAACTTGTCCAGCATGCTGGCGAGGACGAAGAACAGGGCCCGCAGCCCCAGAATGGCAAAGATGTTGGAGCTGTAGACCAGGAAAGGATCCCGGGTGATTGCAAAGATCGCGGGGATGCTGTCGATCGCGAACACGAGGTCCGACCACTCCACCACCAGCAGGACCAGGAGAAGGGGTGTGGCCAGCAACTTCCCTCTCACCGTTCGGGTAAAGAACCGGGTCCCGTCGTAGGAGTCGCTGAAGGGCAGGAAGCGGCGGGCCAGCCGGACCACGGGATTCCGCTCCAGATCCACCGGCGCTTCCTTCTGGAGGAACATCCTGATCCCGGTAACGATCAGGATGCCGCCAAATACGTAGATGATCCAGTTGAACCGCTCCAGCAGGAGCGCGCCCAGCGCGATCATGATCAGGCGCATGACGATGGCGCCCAATATTCCCCACTTCAGGACTTTGGGCTGGGCGTCGGCCCGAACGCAGAAGTAGGAGAAAATGAGGAGGAAGACGAAGAGGTTGTCGACACTGAGCGAGAGCTCGATCAGGTAACCGGTGTAGTACTCCAGGGCCGACTGGGTCCCCTCCCGCCACAGCACGAAGAGACCGAACAGGAGCGCCACGGTTATGAGACCGCCGCTCCAGCTCAGCGCCTCCTTGAAGGTGAGAACATGAGCGCGGCGGTTCAGGACTCCGAGGTCGAGGACCAGGAGCCCGGCGACCAGGCCGGTGAAGCCCAGCCAGACCGAGAGATCATGCTGACCCACTCAGCGGCCCAAGGCCATCGCCTCTAGGCGCGCCACCCGCTCCGCCGTCGGCGGATGGGTACTGAACAGCTTGGCCACTGGTCCCCCTTGATAGGCCAGCGGATTTACCTGGGCCAGGGGCGCCGCGGCGGGGGCCACGTGCATTGGAATGCGATGGGCCAGCGAGTCCAGACGCAGAAGGGCGCTGGCCAGCGGCTGGGGTCGGCCCAAAATGAGGGCGCCCACCCGGTCGGCCTCGAATTCCCGCTGCCGGGAGACCGCAAACTGAATCAGCATGGCCCCGATCGGCGCCAGCAGGATCAGCGCCAGCTGGGCGTAGGGGTGACTGCCGTCGTCGTCCCGTCCGCCGCCGAACATGAGCAGATAAGGGAGGTTGCTCAGCGCGCCGGCGATGCCCGCGGCCACGGTGCTGATCAGCATGTCGCGGTTCTTGATGTGAGCCAGCTCATGCGCCAGCACACCCTCCAGCTCCTCCTGGGGCACGTATTTGAGGATGCCGGTGGTGACGGCAACGACCGCGTGCTCGGCATTGCGCCCGGTGGCAAACGCGTTGGGCTGCTCGTGGGGGGCGACGGCCAGGGTGGGCATCGGGAGGCCCGCCCGCTGCCGCAGCCGGTCGACCATCGCATACAGCTCCGGCGCCTCCTGGGCGGTGACTACCTTGGCCCCGTACATCCGAAGCACCAGTCGGTCCGAAAAGAAATACATGATGAAGTTGAAGATGCTGCCGATGACGAGCGCAGCGACCAGGCCGCTGGCCCCCCCGATGAGCTGACCCACCAGTACGAACAGCCCCAGCAGTCCTGCCATGAGCACGAAGGTCTTGACGTTGTTCATCTGTCCTCCCGTGGGGCCTAAATGAAAGAGCGAGACCCCGTCGCTCCGCTTTCGCGTGGACGAAGGTCTCGCTCTAAGGCCATCCCGCTTTGCCTTCCAAATGAACCGTGCTCGCCCCTGGCGAACAGTCCTGACGATTCATTCGTCCGCCCGAGGGCGGATAAGCTACTCCCCTTCTTGAGGGTACAAAACTAATAAATGCAGAAAAGAAGGTCTAGGGTCGAGGGTCTGGAGTCGAGACGTTCTAGAACCCTGGCTCCGCTCGATGCACGGGATCGTCCAGGATGAGGGCCGGCACGGTCGAGCCAGCCGCGGTCTCGAACTGGCCCTCCGGGATCACGAGCAGCGCGTTTGCTTTGACCATGGAGGTCAGAATGCCCGACCCCTGCGGACCGGTGAGCCGGGCCTCGAGCCCTGACGCCCCCTCGCTCACCACCCCCCGCAGGAAGTGCTGGAGCCGGGGTCGTACGCTGATCGTCTCCCCAACCCTGACCGGTGCCGAGCGTCGAAAGTAGAACCGGTGTCCCATCATCTTCCGGATGGCAGGGCGTACGAACAGCTCGAATGTCACCATTGTGCTGACCGGGTTGCCGGGTAATCCGATCCAGGGCAAACGATGCAGGACCCCGAATCCCACCGGTGCGCCGGGCCGCATCCGCAGCTTCCAGAAACGAAGCTCACCGCCCATGTCCTCCATCACCGACCGCAGGTAGTCATGCTCGCCCACGCTGATCCCGGCCGTCGTCACCAGAAGGTCGCAGTCCATCGCTCTTGCCAGATGGTCCCGCAGACTCTCGGGATCGTCCGCCGCTATCCCCAGGTTCACCGGCTCGCCGCCGGTTTCCCGGACCAGCGCCACCAGGGTGTGGGTGTTGCTGGTCGCGATCTTCCGGCCGCTCAGGATCGCCTCGGGCTGGTCCACGTCGACGATCTCGTCGCCACTTCCGAGGATGGCAACCCTGGGCCGGCGGTACACCAGCGGGTGGGCCACAGCCAGTGACGCGAGCACCCCGAGGTGAGCGGCCCGAAGCTCGGTGCCGGCCGTGAGCACGGTGCTGCCTCGTTTGATGTCCTCGCCCGCCTGGCGGATGTTCACCCCTACATCTCGATCCTTGACGATGGTGACGGTCTTAGCGCCGAGGTCGGTGTCCTCCTGCCGGATGACGCTGTCACTGCCGTCGGGGAGAGGCGCACCGGTGAAGATCCTGGCGCACTCGCCGGGACCGATCGGCCGGGTGGGGAATTTGCCGGCCGGCAGGTGTTCGACCACTCGGAGCTGCACCGGGCTCGATTCGGAGGCCCCGCGCACGTCCTCGCCTCGCGCGGCGTAGCCATCCATGGCGGAGTTGGTCCAGGCGGGGATGTCCAGCCGGCTGACGACGTCCTCTGCCAGGACACTATCCAGGGCGTCATCCAGGGGAATGCGCAGCGCCGGTTGGCGCTCGACTTCCTCGAGAATGCGGCTGGCGGCTTCGGCCGCGCTGAGCGCGGTCACCCCTCGAGGACCAGTGAGCGCTCCCAGGCCAGATTGGCGAGGAGTTGCAGCCAGATGGTGTCGTGAAAGTGGAGGACCGGGCATTCCGCCGTGAAATCGGGATCGTCGGTGATCACCGCCACCCACTCATTGGCATTAGGAGCGGCGGCGTCATACAAAGGTTCCCGGGCGGCGGCCCGGCGGAACACTTCGATCTTGGGCAGAGGAGCGGCCTTGTATCCCTCGGTGAGCACGATGTCGGCCCCCTGCATGTACTGCCGGGCCAGACTCACCGGGTCGTAGGTGTCGGGGCTCCGCTCGAACAGTACTCGGAGATCCGGAGAGGCGATGAGCACCCGCTCTGCCCGACCCTCGTGAAAATGGCGCCAAGTATCGCTGCCGTGGCGGTCGGCTTCAGCGGGATGATGGCCATGCTTGATGGTCATCACTCGATGTCCCCGACGCACCAGCTCGCTGGCCAGGGCCACGGCCAGCGTTGTCTTGCCCGCGTTCTTCCGGCCGATTACCGAGATGATGCGCGTTGACGCCACAGCTGGTCCGCTCGGCTAAGATCTTCCGCAGTGTTGACGTTGAAGAACACCAGCTCCGGGTCGGCCAGCGCTTCAACTTGATCGCGAGAGAGGGTGCCAACCCGGATGCGGCCATGGAACCCGATCGCGCGCAGGTCCCCTTGGTCGAGGCTGGCGGTGATCGCATCGGCACAGGCCGGTCCGTACCCGGCGCAGAGTGGCTCGACGCCGCGTCTCCCACCACTCTCCGGAAGTATGGCATCATAGGTGGTGAGACCGTCAGCCAGGGCCTGAAGCAGCGGCTCCGACACGAACGGCATGTCCCAGGCAACGCAGACCACCGGAGCCGGTGCGCTGAGGACTGCAGTGTAGATCCCGCCCAGGGCTCCGTAGCCAGGCTTCGAGTCGCTCACGGTTCTCAGGTCAGGTCTCCAGCCAGGTGCATCGGGCGCATTCGCCACCAGGAGCGGGGGCTCACCCAGGGCGTCGGTCATCACCCGTGCCAGCCGGTCGAGAATCCGTTCCCCGCCGACGACCTCGAGCCCCTTGGGCCGCCCACCAAATCGGGTGGCACCACCTCCCGCCAGAATAGCACCCCGTACCACGCTGCTCTAATACCTCCTGCCCGGCCTGCGCTCCAGCACCACGTCGAATCCGAAGGTCAGGCTGAAGAGATGCTTGTACACCACCTCGTGGGGCGGGATGGTGCGCGCCTCGGGAGTGGCACCGGTGACCTTCTCCACGCCCATGATGTTGTCCCGCAGCTCCAGACGCAGATGGTACCCCTTCGCGACGGCAGCCGTGAGACCGATCCCCAGTCCGAGGTACGGGGCCACCCGGGACTCGCTGTCGTCGTCATAGACCACGAGATCGACGGCCCCCTCGGGACTGGGAAATTGTCCCACCATCCTGATGGAGCTCTGGCTGCTGAAGAGCAGGCCCAGATTGGCTCGGCCATAGGGCGAGAAGGAACTGCGGCTGTTTATTCGATAGATCGGGCCGGTTGACACCGACACCGCGGTTGCCGACTTGGTAGCACCCTGGATCGAGGTGCAGGCGGTAGCCACGTCGGCGCGGCCGGAGGAGAATATGTGACGGCAGCCATCCTCGTAGCCCAGTCCCACCAGAAATGCTTCGCCGCCCCAGCCAAAGTGGTCACCGGGAAAGTAGGTGCCGGCGAAGCTCACCCCTAGAGTGCTTCGAATCTTTCGGGTCAGGGCGAAGGTGTCCGCTGGAACGATGAACTGCACCGGCTGTGCCGGCACCGCCCAGAGATCCGCACCGGTGATTACACCAGCGGAAACTGTGAAGATCAGCCGGGCTTGGTCCTTGGTGGCCTGAGCCGGGGCGGACGACGGCGCACCAACCATCCCGAGGACCAGGACGACACGGGCGAGCTCTCGGACGTGCATCAGACCCCCAGGAATTGATGATCCACCGCGAGACAGCGGTCCATCACCACCGCGATGCCGGCGGCCTCGAGTCGCTGAGCCACCTCCTCATGCCGAATTCCCTGCTGCATCCAGACCAGTTGGGGCCGAATCTCCAGCAGCTGCTCCAACAAGGCCGGAATGTGCTCCGAGCGGCGGAAGATGTTCACGATTTGGATCGGTCCGGCCACGGCGGCGGCCGTCCGCAGATCCGGGTGCACCGGCTCTCCCAGGGTCACCCCGCCGGCGGGATGCACCGGCACGATCTTGTATCCCGCCCGTTGGAGATAGCCCGCCACCATGTGGCTGGGCCGCTCGGGCTTGCGGCTCAGCCCGACCACCGCGATCCGCTGGGCTCCGCGGAGAAGCTCGGCCAGCTTGACGCGGTCGGGAGGCACCTCAGACGGCGCCGTGATGCTGCGGATGTCCGCTCACCGCTCGACCTACCAACACCATGCCGCTCCGCCGAGCGATCTCGACCGCCAGGGTAGACGGCACCGAGGGTGTCGCCACGTATGCCAGGCCCGCTCGTGCAGCCTTGAACGCCAGCTCGGCCGAGATGCGGCCGGTCACCAGCAATCCCAGGCCTTCGATTCTTCGGTTGGCCAGTAACGCGCCTCCCACTGCTTTATCTACGGCGTTGTGGCGCCCGATGTCTTCGGCATGGGCGATCAGCTCGGGTGAAGGAGCATCCACCAGCGCGGCAGCGTGAATGCCACCGGTGTCCTTGTACCGCTCACCTCGGGCAAAGAGGGCCTTGAAGAGAGACCGAAGCTGCTCCAGCTCCGGCACGGGCCCCCGAGCCGGCCTGGATTCGAGCGTAGCGGGGTCTGCTAGAAAGGTGGAGACGGCGCCACAGCCCGATGCCAACACGGGCCGCCTACCCTCGGCCACGACTGCCGCCAGGCGGTCCTCCGGGATCTGGGCCCAGAAGCCGAGGTCGGTGGCGCAGGGACGCAGGTGCACCTGTTCGATGGCATCGATGTAGCCCTCGCCGTACAGCCATCCGATCGCCAGCTCTTCCAGCAGGTCGGGCGTGCACATCCATGTCACCACCGGACGGCCATTCACCTCCAGCCAGACCGGCACTTCTTCCACCGCGGCCAGGTCGGACATCCTGCCGCCACGCTTCAGCGGCTGAATCAGCTCAGATGGATCCGGTGCAGTCGGCATAGAGCGTCGGGTCTTCCTCGATACGCACGCGCTCCAGCACGACTCCGGCCGGCAGACGGGCGGCAATCCGGGGAAACAGGTAGGCGGCAATCGCCTCACAGGTGGGCAGGGTCTGCCCGTAGGCGAAGGTGGGGAGATCCAGGTTCAGGTGCTTGCCGGCCAAAGGTGTGAGAACCTCATCGTGCAGAACACTGTCCAGAAGCTGAAGGTCGACCACCATTCCCATGCGGTCGATGATACCGCCAACTGTCACCCCGCACCGATAGTCATGACCATGCCCCGGCGGATCAGCCAGCGGCCCGAAGACCTCTCGATTGCGCTCCTCGGTCCATTCCGGCCGATAGTACCGGTGCACCGCATGAAACCCGACGGTTCGAGTCAGTGAGGCCCGCATCTAAAGCGAAAACGAGAAGCCAAGCCCCGCTTGAACCCACCAGCTGGTATCCCATTCATCCAGATTGTTGCCCGGAATCACCGCGGGGGTCTCCGGCTCCTGCACCGGCCGCTGCTGAAATGTGGTCGGGTAATCGAGCTTCCAGAAGGTCGCCCGGCCCTCCAGCCGGAGGTGAACTCGGTCGGTCACGAAGACTCGAGTCCCCCCGCCGGGCGCCAGGTAGAACTTGGTACCAAAATCATATCCGCTGGTATCAGCTGAGGTCCCGCTGCCAAAGGCGAGCCCACCCGCTGCACTGAGAAAAGGTGCCAGCCGGTGCCAGCTCTTTCCGCCGGTCACGTTGAACTGCAGATCTATCTCGGCGAAGGTCACCGACTGGTCGACGGGATCGGAGAATCGGTTGGCCAGCCCGACAAAGGGATCCACGATGATTCGCTGGAGCTGGGCGTAGGAGACTCCCAGCCCCAGCTGAATGGAGCGCGAGGTGCGGATATCGTAGCGAACCCCGTAGATGGGGCCGTCGTGCGGGCCCATGCCGAAGTCCCCGCCGTCGCCGAAGAAGTACCCTCCGAGGAGGGTGAAGGTGTGCCCCCTCCGGATATCGCGGTAGGGTGAGGACTGAGGTGGATGGCCGACCTGGGCCAGCAATGCGACTGGGCCGACTATGAGCGACAGGCTTACCAGCAATATCGCCCTGCGACCGACCGCGCCGTGCCGACGCATCAGTCGCTGTCTCTCAAGTCACGTCCCGTCATCTCCGCCGGGGACTCGAGGCCGAGCAGTCCCAGAACTGTGGGTGCCACGTCCCGCAGCGAGCCGCCCGGGCGAAGCGCGTGCGCCCCCGTGCCGACCGCTACCAGCGGGACAGGGTTCGTCGTGTGCGCCGTGTGCACTCCTCCCGTTGCGGGGTCGATCATCATCTCGCAGTTGCCGTGATCAGCGGTGATGAGGACGCTGGCCCCTGCTTTCTCTGCACTCACCAGCGCTCGGCCCAGGCAGCTGTCGACCGTTTCAACCGCGCGAATGACAGCCGGGAGCACACCGGTGTGTCCCACCATATCCGCATTGGCGTAGTTGCAGAGGATGAAGTCGTGGGCTCCGCTCTCGATGGTGCGGCAGAGCGCGTCGGTGATGCCGGGGGCGCTCATCTCCGGTGCCAGGTCATAGGTGGCTACCCGCTGCGAGGGGATCAGGCAGCGCTCCTCCCCGGGATAGGGCGGCTCGTAGCCGCCGTTAAAAAAGTAGGTGACGTGGGGGTACTTCTCGGTTTCCGCGGTGCGAAACTGAGTGCGTTCCTGGTCTGCCAGGACCTCGGCCAGGATCCGGGCCAGACTGAACGGCGGGAAGGCCTGGGGGATGTCGAAGGTCTGGTCGTACTGGGTCATGGTGACGCAGGAGAGCCGGGGCCGGTTGCGAACCGGGAAGCCGTCAAACCCCGGGACCGCGAGCGCCGCCACGATTTGGCGCATGCGGTCGCTGCGGTAATTGAAGAAGAACACCCCGTCGCCATCCCGCATCGTCGCCACGGGAACGCCGTTCCGTACGTGCACCCGGGGCGTGATGAACTCGTCGGTTTCGCCCACCTGATACGCGGCCTGGATGGCCAGTACCGGATGCTCGACCGGGGTGCCGAGGCCGTGGACCATGGCATCGTAGGCCAGCCTGGTCCGATCCCACCGACGGTCGCGGTCCATTCCATAGTACCGGCCGGTGAGCGTTGCGACGTCCACCTTGCTGCCGGCGATCCGGCGCATGTCCATGAGCAGAGTGCGCACCACTTCGGCCCCGAGCGTCGGAGCAGAGTCGCGCCCGTCCAGGAAGCCGTGAATGGCAATCGACTGCACCCGGTGACGCACCCCCAGCTCGACGCAGGCGAGCAGGTGCCGGTCCAGCGCGTGCACCCCGCCGGGCCCCAGCAGGCCAACCAGGTGCAGCGTTCCCCCGGTCTGGCGCAGTGTCTGACAGAGCTGCACCAAGGGGTCCAGCTCATAAAAGGATCCGTTCTGAATGCTCTGGGAGATGCGCACCAAGTCCTGGGGCACGACTCGGCCGGCCCCCAGGTTCAGGTGCCCGACCTCACTGTTGCCCATCTGGCCATCGGGGAGTCCCACGGCGAGCCCACTGGCTTCGAGCAGGGTCCGGGGATAGGAACGCCAGAGCCGCTGCCAGTTCGGGGTGGAGGCCAACTCGATTGCGTTGCCCTCGCGCTCCGGCCGGTAGCCCCATCCATCCAGCACCACCAGGACCACCCGTGGAGCGCGTCCGTTTGACATGGATCTCCGCGTGCTCTACAATGCGCCACTGTGATTTACGCGCCGCAATCTAGTCCCGCCCTGCGTTGGCTACCAGCCTGGGTGACGGCCCTTTCTCTGGCTGCGGCCGCCCCCACCAGCGCCCAAAATCCGAGCGAAATTTCTACCGATACCCGGCTCCGGAAGGAGCCGGACGGCACCCCCCTGCTTACCCTGCCGGCGGGCGCCGAAGTCGAGCCTCGGGAGGCTCGGGGAGACTGGCATGAGGTCGTGGTGGAAGGCTGGATCTTCAGCAGCTCTACCGGACCAACCGAGCGGGACGGCTTCGATCTGGTGGTCAGGGCGCCCGACGGAGAGAATCTGCGGGAATCACCCAATGGAGAGGTAGTCGGCCGGGTCCGGTCGGGCACCCTGTTGCGGAAACTGGAAACCCGCGGCGGCTGGACTCATGTCAGTCGAGCCGGATGGGTCCCCAAGGCAGCGATCAGCTCGCCCACTGCACCGGATACTCCAGCCGTGGCGCAGGCTGCGTCTGCCTCGCAACCCACCGCATCGCCCGCCCGTCCGTCGGCCGATGGCGACCGGGCTGCCGTGTCCCGGGAGACTGCCCTGCTTGCCACCCCCCAGGGCGGCCCCTATGGCACCCTGCAGGCCGGCGCTCCGGCACTAATCCTGGGACGTTCCGGGGAATGGGTCCGGGTGGCGCTGGAAGGTTGGGTCCGCGAGGGCGACCTCGAGGGCGCATCGGGCGGGGCGCTCACCGGGGTCACGGCGGCCGAAGTCCGTTCCGAGCCGAGCCGTTACGTGGGTAAGGCGGTGGAATGGAGGCTTCAGCTGATCTCGGTCCAGACGGCCGACGAGCTGCGGACCGAGATGCCTCGGGGCCAGAAGTATCTCCTCACCCGGGGTCCGCTTCCCGAACCCGGATTCGTCTATGTGACGGTGACCGAAAGCCAGGCTGCGGAGTTGCAGACCCTTCCGGCACTCCAGGAGATGACTCTCCGGGTTAACATCAAGGCGGCACGGACCAAGTATCTGACGACTCCGGTGGTGGAGTTGGTCGCGAGGGTAGATTAAGCAATGAACGATCTCCTCAAACAGCGCATCACCCGCCTGCTCGAGTCTCTCGACGACGAGAAGGCCTACCAGGTCCTCGACTATGCCGAGTTCCTGACCAGCAAGTATGCAGGGCGGTCGGAGCCGGGCGGGCTCCTGGCCAAGATCACCCAGACGGTTGAGAACACCATGCGGGCAGGAAAGCTGCCGGTCCAGGCGATTACCGGCACCATGACCCTCATGGACAGCGCGGCCAAGGTCATGAAGGGGCTCGCGGCCGCCGGTCAGGCCGTGGTCGAAGAGGCGGTAAAGGCAGCCGAGAGTGGGGAGCGCGAGCCGCCTGAAATTCGGGAATCTAGGGTCAAAAGTCTGGGGGCTGGCAAGAATGAGTCGAGAATCGAGAGTGACTCGACCAAAGACCCTGGACTCTAGACCCTCTAAAATGTCCGCACCCGCGAAAACCCGTCCCGCAACCACACCGCCCGCCGAGTTTATCCGCGGCATCGGGCCACTGGCCGCCATTTCGCTGGTGGTCGGATCCATGATCGGGTCGGGCATCTTCATCGTGTCGGCCGATATCGGCCGGCAGGTGGGACCCTGGGGTCCCGGCGCTCTGCTTCTGGTCTGGATCATCACCGGCGCAATGACCGTCACCGGCGCCCTGGCCTACGCCGAGTTGGCGGCAATGATGCCGCGCGCCGGCGGCCAGTATGTCTTCCTGCGGGAAGGGCTCTCGCCGGCGACCGGCTTCCTCTACGGCTGGACCCTTTTCGCCGTGATTCAGACCGGCACCATTGCCGCGGTTGCGGTCGCGTTCGGCCGGTTCCTGAGCGTGCTGGTTCCCAGCGTCAGCCCGGACGTATTTCTCCCGCTGGGACAGCTGCGCCTCCCCGGCGCGACCGACGCGATTCAGCTGGGGCTCTCACCCCAGCGGATCGTCGCAATCGTGATGATCCTTGCCCTCACTGCGCTCAACATTCGGGGAGTCCGGCTGGGAGCCGCGGTGCAGACCGTCTTCAGCGTGGCCAAGATCGGCGCCCTGGCCGTGCTGGTCCTCCTGGGCCTGACCTTCTTCCGGCAGCCCGACATCGCCGCTGCGAACTTCTCCAACTTCTGGGGCACCGGCGACTGGACCCTCGCAGTTATCCCGGTCATCGGCGCCGCCATGGTGGGCTCGCTCTTCTCCTCGGATGCCTGGAACAACGTGACCTTCGCCGCCGCCGAGGTGCGCGACCCGACCAAGAACCTGCCGCGGGCCCTCGCCATCGGGACCGGGTTGGTCAGTCTGCTCTACATCCTGTCCAACGTGGCGTACCTCAACATCC
>Ga0075421_100009573_pt1 | contig 11949 bp, 14 predicted proteins | sample SoiMetdeltSBSDD5_FD_75292 | JGI IMG/M metagenome (GOLD analysis project Ga0075421, IMG submission 75292) | Bulk soil microbial communities from a Populus tree surrounding site in Tennessee, USA - Soil MetaG P. deltoides SBSDD5 | ecosystem: Environmental > Terrestrial > Soil > Tree plantation...
GGCGAGACGCCCAGGACGTCGAAGAAGTTGCCGGCCACCATCCCGACGCTGACCCGCTCGCTGCGGTCGTCGCCGACGAGGCTGGCGGGCTGGACGATCTGGCCGGTGAGGCCCGCGAGCACCGTGTTGCGGTCGCGGAACGCCAGATAGAGAGGATGCGAGAACGTGTGCAGGCCGTCGCCGGACTGGGAACCGACCCGGCCGCCCTCGAGCCGCAGCTGGACGAGCTCGCGGGGGTTCTGGACCGGCAGCAGCCGGATCAGGATCTGGTCGGCCAGGCCGAAGATCGCGCTGTTGGCTCCGATCCCGAGGGCGAGGGACAGCACCACCACCCCAGTCACGGCCGGGGCCTGACGCAGTGACCGCAAGGCCAGGCGTACCGGGCTCATGCCTGCTGGGACGCCAGCCGCAGCCGAAGGGTTGCTTCACATCTCTTGACCACCCTTGGCGCCTTCTGGCAGCCCGCCTCATGGGCGTCATGCGAGAATTCGGAACCGTCGCGCTCAAAACGCGGCTACGGAGGGACCGTTGAGACAGTTCGAGGCAGCCGTTGGCGCGACACTGGTGGTCGCACTGGTTGGAAGCACCCCCTGCCGCGCCCAGGACGCCACGCCCCTCCAGGAGCCAGCCCCCATCCAGGAGCCGTCGGCGGAGCCGGAGCCGCTGCAGCCGCGCAGCTTCGATACCCGCAACCTCTTCGATCTGCCCGAGGACCGGCGCACGATGGGCGCCTTTCCGAAAAACCTCGGCCGCAACATGGTCGGCCTGTTCTCGGGCCAGAACCTGTTCCCGTTCGCGGTCGGCGCGGGCTTGACGACGCTCGCCTCGGCGTTCGACGGCCACACGGAGCAGGCGCTCAAGGGCGTCTGCGGCGCGTGCGGACACACCGGCGCGAAGATGGGCGGCGCCGCCATGGTGCCGATGGTGGGCGTGCTCTTCGTGGCGGGCCGCTTCGCGCCGCAGGGCCGGTTCCGGTCCATGACCTACGACTTTGCCCAGGCGCTGGTCGTGAACGGCGCCTATACCGGCCTCCTGAAGTACACGGTGAAGCGCGAGCGTCCGGACGGCAGCGACTCGCTGTCGTTTCCTTCGGGCCACACCTCGACGGCGTTCAGCCTGGCGACGATCGCCTCGGACCACTACGGCTGGAAGGTCGGAGTGCCCGCCTACGCGCTCGCGAGCTGCATCGGGCTCACGCGCATCGAGCAGGATCGCCACCACCTGAGCGACGTGATCGCCGGGGCCACGCTCGGGCTCGTCGTCGGCCGCACCGTGTCGCGACTCGACTCGCAGGCCCCGGGCAGGAAGCGCCTCGTCAGCATCGCCCCCGCGACCGACGCCAACGGCCAGGGCGTCGGCCTCAGCCTCTCCGCCAGCTGGTAGCGGGCGGCGACCGCCGCTACGCTTCCGCTTGCGTGCCTGACACCGCGCTCCTGGATTTGACGGCAGCCTGCCGCGCGTCGTAGTGTCCTCCCCGAAACTCGGCAAACAGTTCGGACATCAGCAAGCGGGTGAGGGCCGTGGAACAGTCCTCCTGCGACGTGCTCGTGGTTGGCGGTGGCGGTGCGGGGCTGCGCGCCGCGATCGCCGTGGCGGAAGCCGATCCGGCGCTCCGCGTGGCCGTCGTGTCCAAGGTCTACCCGATGCGCAGCCACACAGTCTCCGCCGAAGGCGGCGCAGCGGCCGTGATCAAGCCCGGCGACAGCCTCGACCACCACGCCTACGACACCATCTCGGGCGGCGACTGGCTGTGCGACCAGGACGCGGTCGAGGCCTTCGTGAAGGAGGCGCCCGAGGAGATGCTGCGCCTCGAGCACTGGGGCTGCCCGTGGAGCCGCGAGCCGAACGGCTCGGTCGCGGTGCGCCCGTTCGGCGGCATGAAGGCGGAGCGCACGTGGTTCGCCGCGGACAAGACCGGCTTCCACATGCTGCACACGCTGTTCCAGACCTCGCTCAAGTACGAGGGCGTGCGGCGCTTCGACGAGTGCTTTGTCACCCGCCTGCTGGTTGAGGACGGGCGCTGCCAGGGCGTCGTGGCGATCGAGCTCGCCACGGGCAAGGTGCTCGCGATCCTGGCGCGGGCCGTGATCCTGTGCACCGGCGGCTGCGGCAAGGTCTTCCCCTTCACCACGAATGCGAGCATCAAGAACGGCGACGGCATGGCGCTTGCGTACCGGGCGGGCGCCGCGCTCAAGGACATGGAGTTCGTGCAGTACCACCCGACCGGGCTGCCGTTCACCGGGATCCTGATCACCGAGGCCGCGCGCGCCGAGGGCGGCTACATGCTCAACAAGGACGGCTACCGCTACCTGCAGGACTACGACCTCGGCAAGCCGCAGCCGAAGCCCGTGCTGCGCTCGATGGAGCTCGGGCCGCGCGACCGGCTGTCGCAGGCGTTCGTGAAGGAGATGGAGAAGGGGCGCACGCTCAAGGGGCCGTACGGCGACTACGTGCACCTCGACATCCGCCACCTGGGCGAGAAGCTGATCGACAAGAAGCTGCCGTTCGTGCGCGAGCTGTGCAAGAAGTACGAGAACATCGACCCGGTGAAGGAGATGATCGCGGTGCGGCCCGTGGTGCACTACATGATGGGCGGCGTCTCGACCGACATCGAAGGCAAGACGTCGCTCGCCGGTCTCTACGCGGCCGGCGAGGCCGCGTGCGTCAGCATCAACGGCGCCAATCGTCTCGGCTCGAACTCGCTCCCGGAGCTGCTCGTGTTCGGGGCGCGCGCCGGCCGCGCGGCCGCCGCGTTCGCCCGCGGCGCCGCCGAGCCCGGGCTCGCCGCCGCCGAGCAGGCCCACGCCGAGGAGCAGCGGCTCTTCGAGCTGCGCGGCCGCCAGGGCGGGCGCGAGCGCGTCGCCACGCTGCGCGTCGAGATGCAGCAGACGATGGAGGCGAGCGCCGGGATCTACCGCAGCGAGGCGACGCTCCGCGAAGGCGCCGGCAAGCTGCGCGAGCTGCAGGCGCGCGCCGTCGACGTGGCGCTCGACGACCACAGCCAGACCTTCAACACCGAGCTCACCTCGGCGCTCGAGCTCCAGTACATGCTCGACCTCGCCGAGGCGATCGTCCACTCCGCGCTCGAGCGCAAGGAGTCGCGCGGCTCCCACCAGCGCCTCGACCATCCCGCGCGCGACGACAAGAGCTATCTCGCGCACTCGCTCGCACTCCGGCGCGAGGACGGCTCCCCGCGAATCGAATACATGCCGGTCAAGATCACGCGCTGGCCGCCGGGCGAGCGCGTTTACGGGAGGTAGGCAGATGCCCGAGACCGTCACGCTCTCCGTCTCGCGTTATCGGCCCGAACGCGAGGCGGAGCCCGTGTTCCAGGACTACGAGGTGCCCTTCCGGAAGGACTGGGTGGTGCTCGACGCCCTCAACTACGTGAAGGACCGCCTGGACGGCACGCTCTCCTTCCGCTGGTCCTGCCGGATGGGCGTCTGCGGCAGTTGCGGGATGATGGTGAACGGGCAGCCGAAGCTCACCTGCAGCGCCTTCCTCGCCGACCAGCCGCCGGGGCCGATCCGGGTGGAGCCGCTGCGCTTCTTCCCGGTGATCCGCGACCTGGTCGTGGACCTCACCGACTTCCTGCGCAAGCTCAAGAAGGTGACGCCCTGGATCGTGCGCGAGCGCGAGCAGCCGCTGTCCGAGGGCGAATACCGCCAGACACCAGAGCAGCTCGACGCCTACAAGCCGTTCAGCATGTGCATCAACTGCATGCTCTGCTACGCGGCCTGCCCGATCTACGGGCTCGAGCCGAGCTTCGTCGGGCCGGCGGCTCTCGCGCTCGCCCAGCGCTACAACCTCGACTCGCGCGACCAGGGTGCCCGCGAAAGGCGCGAGCGCCTCACCGAGCCGGGCGGCATCTGGGAGTGCACCTTCGTGGGCGAGTGCTCCGAGGCGTGTCCCAAGAACGTCGACCCGGCCGGCGCGATCCAGCAGTACAAGGTCTCGAGCGCGCTCGCCTGGGTGCGCATGCTGCTCCCAAGGGGCGGAAGATGAGCATGAGCCACACTCCCTACCACCCCCGCTGGCACCGCGAGCGGATCTCCGTCTGGTGGTGGCTCGGCAGCGCGCGCTATGCGCGCTTCGTGCTGCGCGAGCTCACCAGCGTCTTCGTCGCGTTCTTCGCGCTCGTGACGCTCGCCGAGCTGCGCGCGCTCGGCCGCGGGCCCGAGGCCCACGCGCGCTTCCTGGAGCTGCTGTCGCGCCCGTGGATGGTCGGCCTGAACGCGCTGGCGCTCGCGTTCGTGGCGTTCCACACAGTGACCTGGTTCAACCTCGCGCCACGCGCCATGCCCGTGCGCGTGGGCGGCCGGCGTCTGCCCGACGCGCTTGTCGCGGGCGCGAACTACGCGGCCTGGCTCTTCGTCTCGGCCGCGATCGCCTTCTTCCTGCTGAGGCGTTAGCCATGCACCGGATCACGCCGCTCTTGTGGCTCCTGTTCAGTGCGGGCGGCACCGTCGCCGCGCTTTTCTACCCCGTCCACCTGCTGCTCCTGGGCATCGCCTTCCCGCTCGGCTGGCTCGCGGCACCCGGCTACGACTCGCTGCATGCGCTCGTGGCGCACCCGCTCGTGCGCCTCTACCTGTTCGTGTTCATCTCGCTGCCGCTCTTCCACTGGGCGCACCGCTTCCGCTACACGCTCTACGACGGCCTGCAGCTCAAGCACCTGACGGCACTCATCGCCTGTCTCTGCTACGGCTCGGCCGCGCTCGGGACGCTCGCGGCCGCGTACGCGCTGGTTCGCTTTGCCGGATAGACTGGCTTTCGCGAGGGTCACGCTCGCGAGGCGAGGGAGGCGGGCATGTTGGAGCTGAAGCCGCTCACCCGAGAGGCGATCCCGAAGGCGCTCGAGAAGGCCGAACGCTACCGGTTGCTGAACGAGCCGGTCGAGGCCGAGAGCATCTGCCTCGACGTGCTGCGCGTCGAGGCCGACAATCAGCGCGCCCTGGTCATGCTGCTGCTCGCCCTCACCGACCAGTTCGAGGAGGACATCCCGGATGCCGTGCTGAAGGCGCGCGAGCTGCTGCCGCGCGTCGCCGGTCCCTACGAGCGGGCGTACTACGCGGGGCTGATCGCCGAGCGGCGGGCGAAGGCGCGGCTGAAGCACGGCGGCCCCGGCGCGGGCAGCGTCGCCTACGAGCTGCTGAGCGAGGCGATGGCCTGCTTCGCGCAGGCCGAGCCGCTGCGCCCGCCCGGCAATGACGACGCGCTCTTGCGCTGGAACGCGTGCGTGCGGCTCTTCGCCCGCCACCCGCACATCGTCCCGGCGCCTCAAGAGGTCGCGGAGCAGCAGCTCGAGTAGTCGCCGCGACGCTCAGCTCGAAGCGGGCGCGGGCGCTCCGTAGCGGATCACCTGCACGCGCTCCAGCGTGATGAGCCCGCTACCCATAATCGGCTCGATCGCGTCGAGCAGCGAGCGCACCTTGGCCTCGGCATCCACGATCTCCACCACCATCGGCAGGTCCGCGGACAGGCGCAGGATCTTGGCCGTGTGGATGTGGCTGTTGCGCCCGAAGCCCATCGGGCCGCGCAGCACGGTCGCGCCGGCGAGGCCCATCTCGCGGGCCTTGAGCACGACCGCCTCGTAGAGCGGCTTCCCGCCCGGCGCGCGGTCGGCCTCGCCCAGGAAAACCCTGGCGAGCACGGCATCGGTCGGGACCTGCATGGCGGTCCTCCTCTAGCGATTGGCGGCGGCCGCGAGCACCGCGCCGAGCCACACGCCTATCAGGCACAGCGCGACCGAGAGGCCGATGTTCGCGCCGGCGCGCGCCCACTCCCCGTCCTGCGCCAGGCTCAGCGTCTGGAGGCTGAAGGACGAGAACGTGGTGAAGCCGCCGAAGATGCCGGGCATCCAGAACTGGCGCGTCACGGGGCTCACGAGCACGCGCCCGTCGGGGCCGGTGATCGTCGCCACGAAGCCGATCAGGAACGATCCCAGCACGTTCACGACGAGCGTGCCCCACGGAAACGTCTCGCCGAACGAGCGCGCCACGAGGCCGGAGAGGCCGTAGCGCGCGACCCCGCCGAGCGCCGAGCCCACCGCGACCGCGAGCACGATCAGGGTCTCCGTTCGCATCAAGCTTTCCTCCCCAGCTGCTGGCGCATGAGCGCCACGAGCGGGCCGTCGACGAGCACGAGCCTCAGCGTCTTCAGGCTGGTGTCGGGGTGCGCGCGCATGAACTCCCGCACCGCGTGCACGTAGGCGCGCGCGCAGACCTCGAGCGGGACGGCGAAGATCCCGCTGCTCACGGCCGGGAACGAGACCGACTCAAAGCCGCGCTCGTGGGCGCGCAGGAAGGCCGCGTCGAGCGCCTGCACCAGCCGCTCTTCCTCCCGCCCGATCCCCTGCTGCGGGCCGACGGCGTGGATCACTCCCTTGAAGGGCAGTTTGCCCGCGGTCGTCACCACGGCCTCGCCGACCGCGAGCGGCCCGTGCGCGGCGACGATGCGGTCGCCCTCCTGCGCCAGGGCTTCCCCCGCGGCGCGCGCGATCGCCGCAGCGACGCCGCCGCCGTGCGCCAGGTGCCCATTCGCGGCGTTGACGATCGCGTCCGTGGTCTCGGCGAGCAGGTCGGAGACGACGACCTCGAAGGCGCGGCCGCCCGGGTACTCCTCGCGCGCGATCATCGTCGCACCACGCTCGGGCGTCGCACTTCAGGGGATGAGCAGCAGCTTGCCCGTCGTCTGCCTCGACTCGAGCGCCTGGTGCGCGGCCGCGGCCTCCGCGAGCGGGAAGGCGCGGTCGATGCGCACGTCGAGCCGGCCCGCGGCCACCTGCCCGAGCACGTCCGCGGCGCGCGCCTCGAGGCTCGCGCGGTCCGCGACGTAGTGGAACAGCGTCGGCCGCGTCAGGAACAGCGAGCCCTTCTGCGAGAGCAGCAGCGGGTCGAGCGGGCCGACCGGTCCGCTCGCGTTGCCGAAGAAGACCATCATCCCGCGCAGCGCGAGGCAGTCGAGGCTCTTGAGCGCCGTCTCCTTGCCGACGCCGTCGTACACCACGTCGACCCCGCGGCCGTTCGTCAGGCGCTTGACCGCGGCCAGGAAGTCATCCTGCCTGTACAGGATCAGCTCGTCCGCGCCGGCGGCGCGTGCCAGCGCGGCCTTGGCCTCGCTGCCGACGGTGCCGATAACGCGCGCCCCACGCTGCTTCGCCATCTGCACGAGCAGCAGGCCGACGCCTCCCGCCGCGGCATGGACGAGGCAGGTGTGACCCTTGGCGAGCGGGAACGTGCTCGTCGTCAGGTAGTGGGCCGTCATGCCCTGGAGCATCACCGCGGCGGCGGTCCGCAGCTCGACGCCCTCCGGCACGGCCACGGCCTTCTCGGCCGGCATCTTCACGCTCGCGGCGTAGGAGCCGATGGCGCTCGTCCACGCGACGCGGTCGCCGATGCGGAAGAGCGTGACCTCGGGCCCGACGGCGGTCACGACCCCCGCGCCCTCCATTCCGGGTACCAACGGCAGCGGGTTCGGGTAGAGCCCGGTGCGATGGTAGGTGTCGAGGTAGTTGATCCCCGACGCCTCGGAGCGAACGACGATCTCGCCACTGCCCGCCACCGGATCCGGGAGGTCCGCGAGGCGCAGCACCTCGGGACCTCCGAACGCGTCGATGCGAATCGCCCTCATGCGGACGCCTCCTCACGAGCCCCGGGCTAGCCTACGACGAGTCATGCTAACCTCGCCAGAGTGAGGACGCTCAGCCGGCGAGAGAAGGTGATGCTTTCGCTCGTGGCGCTCACGGCGCTGGCGCTCGTGTTCCTGCGCCTCAACGACCACGCAGGAACGCCGGCCGCCCGGGCGCGCGCCGAGGCGCTTCCGCCGCCCGTACCGCGCATCGACCTCGCCCGTCTCGCGACGGAGCGCCCCGACACCAAGGCGGGACACCGCGATCTCTTCCGCTTCGGCTCGGCCGCCCGCGACGAGGACGAAGCCGAGAAGCTGCCCGTGCCGGCGCAGACGCCGGAGCCCGTCCCGACGCCTCCGGTCGAGGCCGCCTACGCGCCCCCGCCCGGTCCGCCGCCGCTCAACCTCAAGTACCTGGGGTCGGTCGAGAACCGCGCCGGCGTGAAGGTGGCGGTGCTGATGACCGACCGCAAGGAGGTCCTCACCGGCCAGATGGGCGAGATGGTGGCGAACCGCTATCGGATCGCTCGCATCGGGCTCGAATCGGTGGACCTCGAGGACGTGGGCTCGGGCCAGTCGCGACGGATCCCGCTGCGCGGGAACTAGTACAAGCGTTCGAACTCATGCTACGGGGCATCCTCGACGAGAAGCGCAAGAGCCTGCTCAGGGAGCTGCACCGCCAGCTCGGAGAGCTGCGGGTGCTGCTCGTGCGCGTCGAGACGTCGGAGGAGCACCAGAAAGCGCTCGCGCGCGCCATCAGCCAGCTCGACGAGCTGTTCCTGCTCGTGGTGGTCGGCGAGTTCAACGCGGGCAAGAGCGCGGTGATCAACGCGCTGCTCGGCGAGAAGGTGCTCGAGGAGGGGCCCACCCCCACCACCTCGCGGGTCGAGCTCGTCAAGTACGGCGCCGAGCGCAAGCGCACGCCCGCCGGTGGCGACTTCGAGGAGATCGCGCTGCCGCTCGAGCTCCTGCGCGAGATGAACGTCGTCGACACGCCCGGCACGAACGCCGTCGTCGAAGGTCACGAGGCCCTGACGCGCGACTTCGTGCCGCGCTCGGAGCTCGTGCTGTTCGTGACCTCCGCCGATCGGCCGTTCACGGAGAGCGAGCGGCAGTTCCTCGGGACGATCCGCGACTGGGGCAAGAAGGTGGTGGTCGCGGTCAACAAGATCGACATCCTGGAGGATCCGGCCGACGTCGAGAAGGTGGTCGAGTTCGTGCGCGACAAGCTGCGCGAGCTCCTCGGCCTGCGCTCCGAGGTATTCGGAGTCTCGGCGCGCCAGACCTGGAAAGCGAAGACGGCCGGCTACCTGCCCGACGCGGCGCGCAACGGCTTCGGAGCGCTCGAGGCGTACCTCTCGCGCACGCTCGACGACGTGGGCCGCCTGCGCGTCAAGCTCGAGAGCCCGCTGGGCGTCGCCGACCGCGCGATCGAGGTCGCGGCGAGCGGGGCGAAAGCCCGGCTGGCGACGCTCGCCGAGGACGAGGCCGCGCTCAAGGAGGTCGAGGGCCAGATCGCGCAACACCTGCAGGAGACGGCGCGCGACCTGCGCGTGCGGGTGTCCGAGGCGGAGAAGCCGCTGCTCGAGATGGAGACGCGCGGCGACGCGTTCCTCGACCGCGAGCTGCGCCTGCCGCGCGCGCTTTCGCTGCTCGACCGCGAGCAGACTGCCGCGCTCTTCCGGCAGGACTTGATGGGCGGAATGCAGGCGGGGATCGAGAAGCGGGCCGACGGGCTGGCGGACGCCGTCGCGGCTGCAGACGCCCGCCTCTGGCCCACCGTGGTCGAGCGCGTCAACAAGCGGAGCGAGACGCACGCCTCGCGCGGAGCTGGCCCACCGATCGCGGCGCCCGCTCCGGACAAGGCCCGGCTGCAGCAGGCTTTCGCACGCGACGCGGCGCGAGCGCTCGAGAGCTTCTCGCCCCGCGAGGAGCCGGCGCGCTTCGCGCGCGCGGCGCAACGCTCGGCCGCCGCGACAATGTTCCTGCTCCTGCTCGCCATCGTCGGCGCGGGCGTCGGCATCGTGCAAGCCGAGACCGCGGCGACCGCCGTCGCGGCCGGCGTCGTCGGCGCGGTCGTCGCGCTGGCTTCGCCTTTGCCGCTCCCAATTCAGCGCGCTCGCGAAAAAGCGCGCCTCGGGGAAGCGGCCTCTGCCCTGCGGCAGCGGCTCGTGGCTTCGCTGCGCGCCGGCTGCGATCGCGAGCTCGAGCTCGGGCAGAAGAAGGTGCAGGAGGCCATCCTGCCGTTCGCGCGCTTCGTGCGCGCCGACGGCGAGCGCCTGCGCGCGCAGTCGCAGGAGCTCGCCGCGCGCAAGCGCGACCTCGACACGCTGCGCACGCGCATCGCGGGACTGCGCTAGCGCGTGGCCGAGATCACGCCGTCCCCCGCCGCGACCGAGGCCGGGGCGCTCTTCGCCCGCTTCGTCGAGCTGATCGCGCGGCTGCGCGCACCGGGCGGCTGCCCCTGGGACCGCGAGCAGACCCACGAGAGCGTCAAGCCGATGACGATCGAGGAGGCCTACGAGGTGGCCCACGCGATCGACGAGAAGGACGACGCCGAGCTCGCGGGCGAGCTCGGCGATCTGCTGCTCCAGGTGGTGTTCCACGCGAACATCGCCGAGGAGCGGGGTGCCTTCCGCCTGCGCCAGGTGATCGAGCGCGTGGCGGAGAAGATGGTCAGGCGCCACCCTCACGTCTTCGCCGACGACGGGGCTGCGACCTCCGGCGAGGTGCTCCGAAACTGGGAGGCGATCAAGGCCGCCGAGCGGGCGCAGAAGGGCAAGGAGGACGCGTCGATGCTCGACAGCGTCCACACGGGCCTGCCCGCGGTCATGGAGGCGTTCCAGCTGACGACGAAGGTCTCGCGCGTGGGCTTCGACTGGCCGGGGCCCGGCGACGCCCTGCTGAAGCTGGACGAGGAGGCGGGCGAGCTGCGCGAGGCCGTGCGCGAGAAGGCCGACGCGCGCCGCGTCGCGGAGGAGGTCGGCGACCTGCTGTTCGTCGCGGTCAACGTCGCCCGGCTGACCGGCGTCGATCCGGAGAGCGCTCTCAAGGCCGCCAACCGCAAGTTCCGGCGCCGCTTCCGGTTCATCGAGGAGCGTCTGCGCGGCGAGGGCAAGAAGCCCGCCGAGTCGACGCTCGAGGAGATGGACCGGCTCTGGAACGAGGCGAAGAGCCGGGAACGCTGACGGCGCTCACCGTCGAATAAGCCCCGTTCGCCGATTCCTGCTGCGTGGCGCCGCTGGCGCGCGTAGAGTGCTCGCGAGATGCGAGAAAGCCTGCTGACGGTCCAGGGCGCACGCAAGTCTTTCGGCAGCACGCCGGCGCTCCAGGGCGCCTCGCTCGCGCTCGACGCGGGCGAGCTGCTGGGCCTCCTGGGCCCCAACGGGGCCGGCAAGACCACGCTCGTGCGCGCGATCGCCGGGCGCGTGCGGCTCGACGGCGGCGAGATTGCGCTCGCGGGGCGGGCGCTGCGGCCGGAGAGCCCGCGCGCCGAGCTCGGCGTCGTTCCGCAGGAGATCGCCGTCTACGCGCAGCTCACGGCGCGCGAGAACCTCGAGGTGTTCGGACGCCTGCACGGGCTCTCGCGGCAGGCGCTGCCGGAGCGCGTCGCGTGGGCGCTTTCCTGGACCGGCCTCGACGCGCGGGCCGACGAGCCGGTGAAGCGCTTCTCGGGCGGGATGCGCCGCCGGCTCAACATCGCGTGCGGCGTGCTGCACGAGCCGCGCGTGCTGCTGCTCGACGAGCCCACCGTCGGCGTCGATCCGCAGAGCCGCGAGCGGATCTACGAGATGCTGTCCGCGCTGCGCAAACGCGGGACCTCGCTGCTGCTCACCACGCACCAGCTCGACGAGGCCGAGGGCCTCTGCGACCGGATCGTGGTGATCGACCACGGGCGCGTGGCTGCTTCGGGCACGCTCCAGGAGCTGATCGCGAGCACGGTCGGCGAGCGCCGGCGCGTCTCGCTCTCGGTCGAGCGCCTGCCGGAGCGCCCGCTCGCCGGGCTCGCCGCCGACGGCGACGGCCACACGCTCAGCGCCGAGGTCCGGGACGTCGCGGCGGAGCTGCCGGCGCTGCTGCAGCAGGCGGCCGCGGCCGGCGTGGTCGTGCGCGACGTGGCCGTGAAGAGCCCGAGCCTGCACGCCGTCTTCATCCACCTCACGGGAAGGGAGCTGCGCGAGTGATCGCCACGGTGCTCCGGATCTCACGCCTCAACCTGCGCCGCGACCGCGTCGCGCAGCTGATGGCCTTCGTGCTGCCGCTCGCGTTCTTCTCGATCTTCGCGCTCGTGTTCGGGCAGCAGCCGCGGCGCAGCCCGAA
>Ga0075421_100009575_pt1 | contig 11948 bp, 5 predicted proteins | sample SoiMetdeltSBSDD5_FD_75292 | JGI IMG/M metagenome (GOLD analysis project Ga0075421, IMG submission 75292) | Bulk soil microbial communities from a Populus tree surrounding site in Tennessee, USA - Soil MetaG P. deltoides SBSDD5 | ecosystem: Environmental > Terrestrial > Soil > Tree plantation...
CATGAACTCGCGGAACGAGCCGGACTGACCGACGCCCACCGAACCCCCGGAGGTGTTGATGATGTCGACGATGGTCCCGCTCTTGACCGCCGCGCCGGTCACCGGGTCGCGGTAGGTGGAGCCCTTCGGCTCGATGATGTGCGCGCCGAAGAGACCGTGCGACCATGACTCGATGCCGTCGACGTGGTCGTGCCAGAAGACCGTCCCGGAGTCCACATCGGAGTACCAGCGGTACTGCGCGAACTCGACCGTCACCGGCTCGCCCGCGGTGTGCGTCTTCACCAGGTTGGTGTCGAACGTGAGCTGGTTACCCGTGATGGCGGTGATCTTCCGGATCTCGATGCTGGTCCGGCCGACGCCGACACCGATGGAGATGCCGGTGCGGAGCTGACCGATCGTGTTCACGGTGATCGTGTTCGGCGCGTCCACCGAGACCAGCGTGCGACCCTCCCTGGCCGCGCTGAAGGTCGACTGCTCGAACGAGAAGCCGGTGATCACGCCGTCGGAGGCCTGCGGGTCGAACTGCACGAAGTGCGTGTGCATGTTCGTCTTCGCCTGCACCGTCGGGTCCAGCTCGTGGCCGAACGTGATGGCCACACAGTCACCGACGTTCGACCGGATCGCCAATGGCTCGACCGGTTTCGTGCCGCCGAGGACGGCGTCCTTGTCCTCGTTGAGCACGAAGATCTCCCCTTCAGCATCGTTTTCCCGATGCGTCGCCTGGAACGGCACGGAGATCGCCGTGATGTCGTAACTTCGGACCGCCGACGACGACGGACACAGGCCGTCGGGTCTTGTCGCGGTCACGGTGTTCCCGAGGTACGGGGCCGGTGAGTGGCCGTTGGGCGAGAAGGGTGGTCGCATCCCCAGATGCGGGGTCAGCATCGGGAACGACGGCCGCCCGTTGACCGGGTTGAACAAGATCTCCGGTCTCAACCCGGGGGTCGGGGACCGGTAGTTGGCCCATACCGCGGTCGTCTCGGGTTCACCAAGGTAGACCGGTGCGGTCGGGGTACCTCCCTTGAGCCAGTCCCAGACGGTCGCGTCGTCCGGGTCGGGGCCGGCGGGCAGCGCCCACCGGGCGCCCTGCGGCGGAAGCTGCCCCTCCACCAGGGCTTCGAGCGCGACCTGCGTGCTGGGGTTGGTGAGGTTCGCCTGCAGCACAACGGTCTTGCCCTCGATGACCCGGCCGAGCAGCCCGGCCGAGTTCACCGCGGTCGGTGCCGGTGACTTGCCGGGCAATGGTGGCCGCCCGGCCTGCGCGTTGTTGAACACCCGCCACATCCCCCACATGCCGGCGATGTAGTGGTGCGCGATGTGGCAATGGAACAGGAAGTCGCCGACCGCCTGCTGGCAGCCGCCCGCGCCGCACTCGTGCTCGAGGTTGAAGGCCTCCATCGGGCTGACGGTCTGCGAGTCGAGCCGGATGGACTTGGCGTTCTGGATCGGCACCTTCTGCAGACCGGCGTCCATCGCCGTGTTGTCGGCCCCCGGGTTCTGCCGCCACCGGTCGCCGCCGCCGTGCAGGTGGTGCACGTGCAGCTGCTCGAACCCCGCGTGCACGAGCCGGGTCTTGGTCGGCTCGCCGAGGTACGACTTCGCGATCGGGGTTGCCGGGTCGCCGTTCGGGTAGGAGCTGTACGCGATGGACTCGTTGGCCTGCATGGCCGCAAGGCCGCGAGGGGCATCGTGCTGCAGCCGCCGATAGAACGACTCACTGCGGTAGTTGAGCGCCCGGCTTCCGGGACGGTAGGCGTTGGTCCCGCCGCCGCCCGCACGCGGGTTGGCCGCGTTGGGCGCACCGGTGTCGATCATCGGCAGCGGCCGGCCGAACTGCACCTGGTCGCCGACCGGGGCGCCGTCGGCGTTCTCCCGGAGCGGACGACGCAGGTTGAAGACCTCGTCGCCGACCTCGTGGTAGATGATCGTGAACTCGCGGAAGGTCGGACCCACGGCCGGGTCGATCATGGCCTCCCAGTTGCTCCAGTTGTTGTCGTTGGTCTTCTCGGCTCCGCTGACCGGGTCATACCACCGGGCACCGGAGTCCTCCGCGATGAGGGCACCGAATAGACCGTGGGCCGTCAGCTGGACCGAGTCACCGCCGCTGCGGAACACCTTGGCTCCCTCGCCCATCAACGGGTCGAGGTAGTACTTGTACTGCCGGGTCGCCCCGGGAGCCGCCATGACCGCGGCGGGGTTGTTGCCAACCGCCTGACCGCCCTCGCCAGCGCTCGCGTTGTAGGACACGCCCGCCATGTCAATCGAGACCGGCGGAACACCGCCGGGCTGGGTGACGGCCGGGTTGCCGTTGGCGCCGCTGCGCGGGGGCACGGTGAGCTTGTTGGTCAGGTTGATGGTGACGCACTCGCCGAGCCGGGCCCGCAGGACCAGCGGCTGGATCGGGTCCTGGCCGAGGCCGTTGGAGACCTTGGCCGCGCTCGGGTCGTCGATCGGTAGGGAGGACGCGGCGATGAGCGCGGCCTCCTGGGCCCGAACCGCGGCCTCGTTGGCGGCGAGGACGTACATGAAGCCGTACGGGTCGTGGTCACCGGTCCGGTTGACCACGATGTCGACGTTGATGGCGTTCACGTTGAACACCCGGTTGGGCGCCCCCCCGCCGCACCCGCCGCCCGTGAGGGCCGCCGTCAATGGAGTTCCCACCGAGCTCGCGGAGGCGGGTCCGACCATGACCCCCAACAGCCCGGCGGCAAGCGTGAGGGCGGAGGCCCCCACACCGATCGGGCGCAGCTTGGAGGTGACCCATGCGCGCCACAGGTCCCGCGGCGAAACCGCGACGGCGGTGACGCCGATGAGCGCCAGGATGAGGATGACTCCCTGGACGCGTACCGCCTGGTTCACGCCGTAGCCGAGCCAGCCGACCAGGTCGCCGGCCGGCAGCCCGCCCGCGCCGTGATGATGGCCGGCCGGGGTACCGAGCACCGTATGCCCCACCGCCTGCACGATCGCCAGCGGCACGCACATCACGGTCATCACGATGGCGAGGCTGGCGGCTCGAACGATGGGCTCCCCGGCGCTGTACCGCAGCGCCGAGAGTGGGCCTGAGCTGGTGTTCAGACCCAGCCGTGGTCCCACCGCGTTGATGATCCATACCGCCAGACCAGCGGCCGGCAGCGCCAGCAGAAGATCCACGGCGAAATATGGCGCGTGCGTGAGTAATGAGCCTGTTCCGGGGAAGAGAACGAGGTGCTGCCAGCTCACGGTTCCGGCGGCCAGGACGACCGCCAGGATCAGCTGAGACCTCGTTACAGGGGGTGTGCCACGGTTGGACAGGCCATCGAAGCGTTTACCGAGCGACCTGCCTACGGGCACGCGTATCGACTCGCGCATAGTGGGTCCTCCTTGTCTATTGCGCGAGGTCTCTTCTGTCGGCGTACGCCGGCTGTCCGTGGCGGGGTGCCTCCCACCGCGGCTACCGACGCTGCCGCGCGTTCGTCATGCCGTTGTCGGCTGATCACCTCCTTCGAGTTAGCGGCGGACCGGTCGGATGGGTCCGCCCCGAAGCCTTGGCCGGGCTGACGGCGCTATCCGCCGTGCGGATGGTCGGGGACGTTGCTGATCCGCGGGATCGCCAGCCGCACCGTTTCGCCGCCGCGCTTCCAGATCAGGTACAGCGGCGGATCGCTCTCGCTGGGCACGATCGTGTCGAAGTACATGACGCCGTCCACCGCGCTGCCGGGGGCCAGCCGGGGAAGGGGGCCGAATGTGTCGGAGTGCAGCGCGCGGGGCGCGGTTTCCCGTCCGCCGGCGAGGAAGAACTCATCGACCAGGCGGAAGGCTCGGGCCTCCCTGCTCGTGTTGACCAGCGTGAGCGGCACGCCGAGGCGCAGCTCGTCGCCGGCGGGCGCGCCCGGCATCATCTGAGCCGGCATCTGGTAACCGCCCTGCATCGCCTGGTGCATCTCCATCGACAGCCATCCGGCGTCGCGCAAGCTGGCGGTCAGGCCGTCAAGGGTCGCCGCGTCGGGCAGGCTCTGTTCCGCCATCCGGTCGCGCACGAGCAACCCGCCGCCGACCACGGCACCGAGAACCGCGATCACGGCGACCACCAGCCAAGCACCACGGACGGGGGGCGCGGCGGCGACTTCTGACGGCCGCACGCGACGTGGGCTGATCACGACTTGTCTCATGATCGCTCCGGCAAGCGTAGACATCTGTCCATGGATTGAAGTGGGGCCAGTCTGTCCAGACACTTTGTGATCTGTCAACCGCAGCGAGGTTTATCAACGCCGACTGAACGCTCGGACGGTCCTCTCCCCGGTGGTGTTGACTGGGCTGGTGAACCCCGACGGACACGACCACAGCGGACACGAGCGCCACCACGACCATGCCGGTCCCGGCCGCGTCGAGAGCAGCCGGCGCTGGCTGGAGGCGAGCTGGCCGTTCGTTGCGCGGCGGCTGCCCCCGCCGCCGGCCCGCGTGGTGGATCTCGGCTGCGGACCGTTCGGCGGCTTTGTGCCGGTGCTGCGGTCGGCGGGGTACGAGGGGTTCGGGGTGGATCCGGAGGCGCCGGACGGTCCGCATTTCCACCGACTCGAGTTCGAGCGGTATGCGCCGACCGTCCGGGTCGGGGCGATCGTTGCCTCCACGTCGCTGCATCACGTCGTCGACCTCGACGCGGTGGTGAGCTTGATCGTGAGCACGCTGCAGCCCGACGGCGTCCTCATTGTGCTCGAGTGGGCGTGGGAGAACTTCGACGAGGCCAGCGCACGCTGGTGTTTCGATCGGCTGGGCGACGACGAGGGTTGGCTCCACCGCCACCGCGAGGGCTGGCTGGCCTCCGGTCAGCCTTGGTCCTCCTATGTGAACGATTGGTTCCGGGCTGAAGGTCTTCACGCTGGCCAGGACGTTCTGCACGCGTTGTCGAGGTCGTTCGTCGCGCTGGACGTCACATACGGCCCGTACTTCTTCGCCGACCTGCCCGCCGTCACGCCCGAGGAGGAGCAGAACGCGATCGCGGCCGGCCAGATCCGGGCGAACGGCATCCGCTACGTCGGCCGGCCCGCACCCGATCGGTGACCGCGGCGGCGTGACGCGGCCAACCATGTCCGTCCACCCGCATGCCGGACCCCAACCGGATCGCGTTCAACGATGTTCAACTCGCCTGTTCAGCCGAGTTCAGGATGCGCCGCGGGCCGCAGCCGTCGCCCGCACCGTGAAGGTCCGGATCCTGGACACCAGCGATGGAGGGACGTCGCAATGCTGAACAAGAGAGTCGCCCAAACCCTGGGGGTGCTCCTGCTCGCCACGGCCGGCACGGCCGCGATCTCCGGGCCGGTGCAGGCCGCGCCCTTTCCCACGACGCCGTACCTGGCCGGCGCGGCCGACCCGGCCGTCACCACATTGGCGGCCGAGACTGGCATCTCGGTTGCCGAGGCCCGCCAGCGCATCGGATGGCAGGTGCCGGCCGCAGAGCTGGACGAGCAACTGCGCTCCACTATGGACGAAGGCTTCGGCGGACTCTGGATCGACCAGTCCGACCGCGGCCGGATCAAGATCGGCATCACCCGGGTGACGGCGGCCGCCGCGTTCACGAGCGCGATCTCGGCGCGCCGGCTCGGCGGGGTGACGGATCTCGTGCCGGTGCAGCACAGCTACGCGTCGCTCGAACGCGCCAACGAATGGCTCGGGCGGGCGATGGCACAGGTCAACGACGGCAAGGGAGCCGACCTCACCTCGATCATGCTCGTGAACAAGAACGTCGTCGAGCTGCGCCTGCCGGACGGTGAGGCGTTGACGGCGGGCCAAAGGGAGGTGGTGCGTCACGCGCAGGCGATGTTCGGATCGATGATCACCCTTGGCACGTGGTCGGGTCGGGTCTACGACGATGCGTGCGGCCTGCACCTCGGCTCGTACGTCTGCGATGCGCCGCTGAGGGCGGGCGTGCGAACCTACAACAGCAGCCTCACGGCGTGGTGCTCGACGGCGTTCACCGCCCGCAGCCTCAGCGACAACAAGTGGTACATCATGACGGCGGGGCACTGCGGCGATGCGGGCGAAGAGTTCTGGACCTACCAACACGTCACCGACGACTTCCACAAGATCGGTGCGGTGCACAACGCGATCGACCCGGGAACGTCCGACGACGACATGGCGATCATCACCATCAACAACGTCGCCGGCTGGGACCCCCGCCCATGGGTCTACGTCAAGGACGGGGTCGGCCAGGGCGTGCCCGGCTCCAGCGAGGACCAGGACTATGTGATCGAGGGTGTGTCCACCTCACCCGTCGGTACGCGCGTGTGCATGAGCTCTGGCAACACCGGAACGTCCTGCGGTGAGGTCACCGGCATCAACCACAACGGCATCACCGGCGGCAAGGCCGAAGCCAACTACTGCCGCCAGGGCGGCGACAGCGGCGCCGCGGTCTTCAGCGGCGGGCGCGCGCGTGGCATCCATAGCGGCTCATTCGCGCCGGGCAACTTCTGCGGCAACGCGCTGTTCCAGGGCGCGGTGGAAGCGGCGAACAAGCTCAACGTCTACATCGTGACCGGCTGACCCGACGGCTCCTGGGCCTTTGGGCTCCAGCGCTCCCACCTCGACCAGGGGTGGGAGCGCTGAGGCCCGTTAGCAGGGTGAGTGGTCTGCGTGAGCAGGCCCATCCGCCACGGAAGCGCGTCGCGGGCAGGGCGTTGACCGACCGTCAAGCAGGACCCTCATACCGTCTAGCGCTGTAGCGTGAGCAGACCCGGCCGGTAAGGCAGCAGGCCATAGTCACCTCCGGAGCTGGGACTGCGTCCCTGATAGAGCAACTGCAAGTTGCACGCGTCGACGGTCATGGTCTGATCGGGGTTGTTGCGAACCAGATCGCCGTGGCTGATGTCATTGGTCCACGTGGCCCCGCTATTGGCCCTGCCGGCGAAGGGGTTGCTTTCGGTTGCGGCCTGAGGCGTCCACGATCCGGAAAGACTGGTTGAGGTGAACGAGCGGAAGTATCTCCCGTTGGCGCCGATTGCCTCGACGATCATGAGGAACTGGTTCTGGCCCTGGATCTTGTAGACCTGAACGGCCTCGAATAGGTTGTTTGTCGAGTCGCTCATGACAATCGTTGATGAAGTACCGAAGTTGCCCGGGAAGTTACCAATCGGCATACTGGCCCGGTAGATTCTCCCATTGTCCCCGGCGAAGAACAGATACATGTTTGTGTTGTCGCCGATCAGCGTCTGGTCGATAGGCCCTGTAGGGGAGCCAGAAATGGTTCCGGAGAAGAGTGCGCTCGGGGATGACCATCCATTCGCGTTGGTGGGGTTGCTCGACGTCCTGTAGACGAAAGCGGTCGCGCCCCACTGGTAGGCAAGCACCCAGATATTCTTCGGGGCGAAATAGAGGAGCGTCGGAGCAACGGTGGACGAGGACATCGTGTTCTGCGTGGCCGTAGCCATGTTAGACCAGTTGGTGAAGAGGCTGAAGTTCATCGAGCCCCATGTCGTTCCTGTGTCGTGGGTTGTCGCGTAGACAAGATGTTGGCCGTTGTAGACGACGTTGGTGAAGTCCTTGAGCGAGACCCAACCCGCCTTCGGGTTCGCGAGCGACCCGGTCGAAGTCCAACGGTACGTCGAAGGAAGGGTGCACGACCCGCCCGTCGAATTGTTGACGAACGAAGCGTCGTCGATGTAGAAGCTGTCGGTGCCAGCGGTCGTCTCGACGTAGAACGTTGCGGATGACAACGTCCCGCTCCAGGACACGGTTATAGTGCCGGTCAGCTGCGTCCAACCGGATGAGTTCACCGCGCCCTGCGCCAGGGCTATGTAATTCGTCGTCCCACCGGCAACGACTTGCAAAGTGACCTTGCCCGTCGGCGTTCCGCTCTGCGTCCGCATCCATACGCTCGTCGTATAGCTGCTGTTGTTCGCTAGCACGGACGTCACACTCTGGGCGGTCCCGTTCCACGATGCCGTGCGGCCCGTGCGCAACAGCGAACGCGTGCCACCGTGGACCACACTCGTGTTCGACGCCAGCGTTCCAGCGCCGAAGGCCGACCAACCGGTCGTGCCACTCTCCGTGTCGGCATTAGTCAGAAGATTCCCGCTCGCGGCGACGGCGGGAGCAGAATGGACCGATGCAGCCACTAGCGAAGCCAGCATCACGACGACGGCGAGGCGTACCGAGCGAATTCTGATGATCTTTTTCCAGTTCATTCTAGTACTCCTATTCCTATGGTCGTTGCCCCGCTTGGTATGGACTTGTGCCAGGCCGCGCGACCTCCAACAAGGACCTCACGTCCTCCTCCGAACACCCGTGACCGGCCGGGGACTTCGGGTTGTTAACGTTCACATTTGATGAGCATCTCGATTTTGGCCGCGTTGAGCTGATGTTGGTGACGGCGGCCGAGCCGGCCTGCGTCCTGCCGGTTGGGTCCGGCGGCTCCCCACGGACGCGAGCCGTCAACCGCTTCAGGCTTACAGAAAGTTGCCGGACAATCAAGTGATGTTTTTCAGTACATGAAGCCGCAGACTCGGCTCATCGGTCGCTCAGCCTGGTCACCGACGCGGAAACGTTCTCTCCCACGGCCAGGCCGATCAAGCCTTCCGCAAGATCGCGGTTTTCCGTATAGATGTCGAGCGAGACTGCGTGTCTGTACGGAAAACCGCGATCATGAACGGGGGGCGGGCGGCGGCGGCATTGGCGCCCAGGATCCGGCAAACATCGCCCGGGAGCTTGCAACAATCAGGACCGCTGGGCGGTGCTCCCCCGCGCCTGGGCGGGCAACCGGGCCGATGCCCGCCGGGCTCGGGTCGTCGGCACCGACACGGTGCTGCCGCGCACGACGAGGCCGGTGGCCAACTCGACCCGCTCCTGTGGCAGGGCCTCCCCTCGGGCCATCGTCATGATCATCGTGGCGGCGGCGACGCCCATCGAGGTCAGCGGCTGGCGCACCGTGGTCAGTGGCGGGCTGATCCAGCGCACCAGGGGCAGATCGTCGAAGCCCACGACGCTGAGGTCCTGGGGGATGCGTCGACCGGCCTCGGCGGCGGCCTGGTAGACCCCCAACGCCTGTAGGTCGTTGCCGGCGACGATGCCGGTCGGCGGAACGGCCAGGCCGAGCAGGCGGCGGGTCTGTTCCAGGCCATCCTCGACCCGGAACTCGCCCTCGCAGATCAGCTCCGGGTCGACCGGCACGCCGGCCGCGTCCATCGCCGCCCGGTAGCCGTCGCGGCGAGCGCGGCTGCACAGAATGCGCATCGGTCCGGTGATGACGGCTATGCGTCGGTGGCCGAGGTCGAGCAGATGACGGGTGGCGGAGAGCCCGCCGCTCCAGTTCGTGGTCCCGATCGACGGTGTCTCGTGGCCCGGTTCCCCGGTCGGATCGACAACGACGAACGGGATTCCGCGCGTCTGGAGCCGGTTGCGTTGGCCGGACGTGAGGTTGGAGAAGACCGCGATGACCCCCGTCGGTCGGCGGCTGAACACGCCCGCCATCCAGGCCTCGTCGGGTGTGTGCTGGCCCTGCAGCTCCGACAACACAACGGCCAGCCCATGCTCGCGGGCAACCTGCTCGACGCCACGGATGATCTCCATGGCGTACGCGCCTTCGAGCTGATGGAAGACCAACTCGAGAAGCTCCGCCGGGTGGGCCGGCTTTCGGAGCCGCTGGTACCCGTACTCGCGGATGACGGTCTCCACACGAGCGCGCGTGCCCGATGACACGTCGGACCGGCCGTTCACCACGCGTGACACCGTCGGGATCGAGACCCCGGCCAGCTCGGCGATCTGAGCGATGGTCAGCGGCTGCCGCGCTGGCGCCTGCCCGGTCGCTGGCGGCTCGGTGGTGGATAGGGCGCGGGCCATGGTCGAGCGACTGCTCATCGCCCGATCGTTTCAGTTGCGTCCCCGGCGCTCAAGACGCTCCGGCGCCCGCATCGCGGAATTGTCGCTGAAAGCGTTCAGGCTAGGTAGGCCACCCGGAAGGTCAGGGTGAGGCGATTATTGGACTCGTCAGGACCATGGCGGCAGTGACGACCCGCCGGAACCAACGTCCGCGTAACACGACCCGCGCCCTTTCACCGACGGACCGCGTGGCGCGCCCGGCCGGTGATGGCCGTCGCCCGGTCGTGGCCGGGGCGGTGTCCCGTCTCAAGGTGGATGTCCGCCGCCTGCTCGGCGAGGTCGCAGGCGAGATCCAACTCGCCTCGGTCGAGGCGGATCTCGGCGAGCACGGTGAGGGCCCGCCCCTCGTGCATCCGGTATCCACTGTGGCGGGCAAGGTCGAGCGCCTCGCTCGCCACCTCGGCGGCCCGGTCCAACCGGTCGGCGCGCGCGTGTGCACCGGCGAGACGGATGAGCGCGTCGTTCACGTAGTAGGACGCACCGGCCTCCCGGGCAAGATGTAGCGCCCGATCGTGACCGTCGATCGCCGTCTGTACAGCGCCGCCGTCCAGGTCAAGGCTCGCCAACGCCGCCACGGCGGTCGACTCCAGTCCACGGTCTTCGATCTCGTACGCGATGAGAAGGGCACTCTCGGCGAACGGCCGCGCCCGCGTACGGTCGCCCAGCTCGCGGTGCACGTCGGCCAGGCTGGTCAGGGTGTTGCCCTCGCTGAGGCGGGCGCCGGCCGCGCGGAACACCTCGAGCGCCTTGGCGAGCATGGATGCCGCGTCGTCGAGGCGCCCGAGGGCGTGGTAGACGTCGCCCCGGGCGAGGTCGGCCCGCGCCTCGGGGATCGTCGCGCCCAGCCGTCCAAAGGTAGCGCCGGCGTCGGCGAGATGTTCCGCGGCCAGCGTCAAACGTCCGCGCTCTAGGTCGATCTGACCGAGGTTGCCCAGCACCGAGGCTTCGCCGATGAGCCAGCCGACTTGCCGCCGCAGCACCAACGAACTGAGGTAGCGCTCCGTTGCCGCGTCGAGATCGCCCATGGTCGCGTAGGTGCCGGCGAGGTTGCCGAGCGCGGTGGCTTCGGCCAGCGGCCATCCGGCCTCTCGAGCCTGTGCCGCGGCCCGCTCGTCGTGGTCGATCGCGTCCTGGAAGCGGCCGCAGACAAAGTCGAGCATGCCGAGGCTGATGTAGCCGGCCGCGATGGCGTGCCGGTCGCCGTCCGCAACGGCGGCGGCCAGTCCGGTCTCGGCCACCAACTGCCAGTCCACAGTAGACATCCGCGCGTTGAAGTAGCCACGGAGCGCATCGGCGAGCCGCCAGGCGGCCGAACGCGGACCGTGTTCAGCGGCGTGCACGACCGCGGCGACGAGGTTGGCCCGCTCTCCGTCGAGCCAGGCCGACGCCTCGGCCAGGTCGCTGAAGCGGCCGGGGTCCGGTGCGACGTCCGGCAGTCGCAGGATGTTGGGAAACATCATCGACGCGGCGGCGTCGGCGTGGCGCAGGTAGTGGTCATACAGGCGGTGCAGCGCCAAATCATCGGGGTCCGTGGTGGTGGCCAGCTCGGCCGCATAGGCGTGGATCAGGTCGTGCATGGTGAACCGGCCCGACGCTTGCTCGTCGACGAGGTGGGCGGCGGCCAACTGGTCCAGCTGCGCGGCCGCGGTGCCCGGGGCGGTTCCCGTCAGGGCGGCCGCGGCCATCGGGGCTATGTCAGGCCCGGGGGCCAGGCCCAGCAGTCGGAACACCCGGCGCGTGTCGTCGGGCAGAGCGTGGTAGGACAGGTCGAAGGCGGCGCGTATGCCGTCGTTGCCGAAGTCGAGCCCGTTGAGACGGTCGCGGCCGAGCCGCTGCACGTACTCAGCGACCGTGGTGTGTGGACGGGTGACCAGGTCGGCGGCGGCGAGACGTAAGGCGAGGGGGAGGTGGTCGCACAACCGGGCCAGCTCGCCGGTGGCGCCGGCCGGCTCGGCCCGGACCCGTTTGTCGCCGAGCAACCGGGTGAGCAGCTCGTGCGACTCGTCGGCGGAGAGGACGTCGATCGGCAGCGGGATGGCGCCGTCACGGGCGATGAGTCCATCGAGCCGCTGCCGGCTGGTGACCAGAGCCAGGCAGCCACC
>Ga0075421_100009577_pt1 | contig 11946 bp, 5 predicted proteins | sample SoiMetdeltSBSDD5_FD_75292 | JGI IMG/M metagenome (GOLD analysis project Ga0075421, IMG submission 75292) | Bulk soil microbial communities from a Populus tree surrounding site in Tennessee, USA - Soil MetaG P. deltoides SBSDD5 | ecosystem: Environmental > Terrestrial > Soil > Tree plantation...
CACGCAGGTTTCAGAAGACATGCCATGCAGACCGGAAAGCAGCAGCAATGGCCAGATTGCCAATAGGGAATAACATTGCGGCAGGCGGGGCATGGAAACTTACAGAGGCGGCCCACCCGCCTCTGTCATTAAGAGCGCACAACTCTGTCAGTAGAACAGTTTCATGCCGAACTGGATCACACGCGGGCTGAGCACGCTGGTAATTCTGCCGAAGTTAGCTCCGGCAGTCAGGTTCGTATTCGGATTCCCGAATACCGCTCTGTTGAGGGGATTGGTGATCTCCATTCGAAACTGATTCCGCACGCGCTCACCGATCATCGTGTCTTTAAACACCGAAAAAGATTCATCCAGCCAGAGGGGACCACGAACATTTAGATAGCGAGGCGCATTCCCGAACTGACCGGGCGCCGGATCAGCGAACGCGGCGCGATTGAGGTATACATTGCGTGCCGGGTCGAAGTCGGACATATCCACATCGCTTCGGATGTTATCCGACAGAAGGTTCGGCCGCCTTCCCGGATTGAAGTAAGGCAGCGTGTTGTTCGTAGTGACGTTCAGGGGACGGCCGCTGGTATAGGCCATGACAGCGGCAACCTGCCATCCGCCCGTAAGAACGTTGGCGATGCCTTTCAGTCCGGAGCCAAACCGCTTACCCCGGCCGAACGGCAGATTGTACAGAGTGCTAGCAGTCAGCATGTGCGGCAGGTGCGAAGGATGATAAGACTGCTCGCGCAGATAGTGATCCTGACGCCCTGGGTACGAATCGTACATCGGGGCATTGGTGAGGAACTTCGACCACGTGTAAGCCAGCGTTCCGGTAAGCCCGCCGCGATACCGCTTGTCGACCTTCAACTGGAACGAATGGTAGTTGGAGTTGCCATACGTGGAACCGTAAATTTCCATATCGCCGAACTGCGGGTACGGCCGGAGCGCCTGAGCGACAGTTCCTCGAGTGCCCCAGAGTTGCGCAAACCCGGCGAAGGGCGCTCTGATGCCGGCCGCCTGGGCCTGAGCGGAATCGATGTGCGAACGGAGCAGCGATTCCGGCAGCGACTGGGCGGAGCGAGGCAGCTGATTGATTTGCTGTGTTGCGTAGAGGTGCCGGCCCACGTTGGCGACGTATCCCGCGCTCACGCCGATATCGTCGCCGATCTGCCGCTCCACGGTGAAGTTCCATTGCAGTTTCCGGGGCAGTGTGTAGTCGCCCGGCAGTACCACCGTTGCATTTTGCCCGTTCAACTGGAACGGATTTGTATTCGGCGGAAGGACGAAATTTTGCGGAAAACCATTGTCCCAGTTGAACGCGGGCGTGATGCCGTTGTCACCCGTGGCGAAGGTGGCTGTAGTGGAGAAACCCGTATTCGGCAGACCTCGGTTCAGCAATCCACGATTGATGAAATCGGAATAGAAGACTCCGGCGCCGCCCCGAACGACTGTCTTATCCGTCAGCCTATAGGCAAAGCCGAATCTAGGAGCCGGATTGGCCCACATCATGTTCAACAGGCGATTGCCGAAACCCTGATCGCCGCCAAACACCAGCACTCCGGGCAGATTTCCCGCCACCGCATTCGGTCTGTTGATGTCCACGTACGACAAGCGTCCCGCGGGGTCGGCATGCGGCGCTATGATCTCCCACCGAAGTCCCAGGTTCAGCGTCAACTTGCTGGTTAACTTCCATGTGTCGTCAATGAACAGCCCCCAGTTGGAGTACCGGCCACTGGGGTGAGTCGCCAGAAAGAATGCCTGGCCCGAATCCACTTCGCCAACCAGAAAACTGGCAAATGCGTCTCCAGTGGTATTCAACCGGGCCGGATCGCCTGTCTCATTGCGGCGGAACGTGTAATTGCCGGCTCCATTGTCTCCCGGGCGGAAGTTGTCCTGGTGGTACTGCATCTCTGCGCCAAACTTGAGGGTGTGCTTGCCTCGGACTGTCGTCAGAGTATCGAGGACCGTGAACGTATTGAAGAACGACTCTGACGCGGCACTCTGTCCGTAGGATGCGTAGCCGTCGGTTGCAAAGCTGATCGCCGGGAAGAGATCGAACTGAACCCCTTTGAGCCCCAACCGGTCCGCCCATCCCAGATCCCTGGCGACGGTTCCGAAGGGATTACGGAACATCGAGTAGCCAATACCGATATGGTTCATAGTCGACGGACTGACGGTGCTGTCGATATTGGCGTGCATCACCTTTGTCCGCACTCGTTGATAGGTGTAATTCACGAGTGCCGTCTGAGTGTCGTCGTTGACAGGCAGCGGGAACGATCCGCTCTTTTGCGCGGGCCGATCCGTGAAGTTGTACAGAAAACTCATTCGATGCTTCACATTGAATATGTGGTCCGCCTTTCCGCCCGCATGCCGGTTGTCCTGAATCGGCTCGGCCGGTGCCGGAACCGCATTCGCCTGAATTCCCGGCAGGGTTGGCTGCGGATGGTACTTTAGGATCGCCGTTGAAACTCTACTGCGGCGGTTCTCCGGAATCAAGTTATTGGCGAAAGGGGTTCTGGTGACTGTACCATCCGGATTGCGAGCGGTCGCCGCCGGATCGTAAATCTGATGAGGCAGTTCGCTGAAATCACCGCGCTGCATCCTTGTCGTCGGCAGCGTCAGCAGGCTGGTGACTTGCCCGCCGCGAAAGTAGAATTGATCAAATGAAACAAACCAGAATGTCTTGTTGCGCCCGTCATAGACTTTCGGAATGACGACGGGACCGCCGATCACCCCTCCCCACTCGTTCATCTTCGAGGGAAGCCGGGACGCCGCGAAGAAGCTTCGCGCATCCAGTTTCTCATTGCGAAGCAGGTAGAGACCTTGGCCGTGCAACTCGTTCGTGCCGCTCTTCATGGTGTAGCTGGTGATGCCACCCATGGCGTGAGCATACTCGGCCGAGTAGTTGTTCGTGATCAGTTTGAATTCCTGAATCGCTTCAACCGAAGGCGTCACTTCATCATCCTGGGATTGGTCGCCGCGGCTGAGCGCGATGCCATCATAATATGTTTGATCCTGGAAGCCCCCACCACCGCTAATAGATCGCGTCCAAGTGCCGGAGGGCGCGACGCCGGGCGACAACTTCATGAAGCGGGAAGGAGTTCGCATCTGACCGCTCATCGTCAGCGGCAGATCGAGGAATCGTTTGGATTCCACAACCATGCCGACTTCCATCGTTTCCGTCGAAATTAACGGAATCGAGGCACCAGTTACGGTGACTACCTCCGTCACAGCGCCGACCGACAGTTGAATATCAATGTTTGTGGTTTGGTTGGTCTGGATTTGCACTTCCGTCCGCCTGTACCCTTGAAATCCCGGCGAAGCGACGTTCAGTTCATATATGCCAATGGGCACGCCGATCAAACGGTAGTTTCCAGACTCATTGGAAACCGTTTTCATAGTCAGGTTGTTAACCGTATTGACGATGGTAATTTCGGCGCCTGCAATCGCGCTCCCGGAGGAGTCCGCTACCAGTCCCGTTACCGTGCCGCGATCCCCCTGCGAAAAGGCCGCTGACGCACAAAGCATCAGCAGAGCAGCGAGTATTCCCGTGGAGAAAACCGACTTCACTTGCGTCGAAGCCGAATGTGATGGTTGAAATCCATGGCCAAACATAGAGTCCCTTCCCACAATGTGATTCAGAGCCTCGCCCGGCGCCGCGACGGCAGCGCCCTTCCGCTCCAAACATCATACCTTAAGGGTGAATCCTCGTCGTGTCAAGTCCGGGCAGCTTGCTTAGGCGTACGAAATTGACGGCGAGTACCTTTGGAACCGTGAACCATGCGAGCGGCAAATCTTCGACAGGTGCGGCTTGCTCGGTCGATAAGCTACATCAAGGCTATGATGTAGCCTCCCGAGAACGGGCCTCGATACGAAGCGATGTCCGTTCGAAGGCGATGTCGCTGATCGCTGGCGGGGGATCTGAGCTTGGCGCGGTTCCGGGATGCCAGGGCAGAGCGAGGAATCGGAGCGCCCAGCATAAAAATGCGCATTGCGATTTGAGTGCCCGGCGCCGCCAGAACCTCAATGTCCATGGTCGATCCACGGAAACCGGTTGAACAAAATCTGCCACAACCGCCGGAAAGATTCGTTGGTTTTCTGGTCCTGGTAGGCAGGATCCGCGGCGACCATCGGGGCTAACGCGCTTACCAGAAATGAGTCGCCACGATGCTTGGCAGACCGGACTTGCCGCGAATCACGTCGGTGGAGAGGATAATTTCCATGTTTTTGCGCTCCCAACCGTCTGGCGCCACACTTTTCAACTTGCGGAGCTCGTTTCCGCTGGTTAGAAACACACCCGCCGCCTCGGTTCCGAAGACTGTGATGCCCGCGGCGGTGACCACCATCTGCCCGGTCTTCGGATCCATCACACGGAGGACCAGAGCGTAGTCTTTCGTGAACTGGAGGAATGGCGTGGAGTAGTCGACTGACCAGTCGCGGTGGGGATTTTCGCTGTCCCGAATGACGACCCTGCGGTTCGCCGTACGCTCGACCGAAAACCGCCGTTTCCCGACCAGCCGTTCTGTCCAGTCGTTATTGAACAGACCGATGAGCACCGCGGAACTTCCTTGTAGATCGGCAAATGTCACTTCCGATTGCGAACCGATGCGATACGGTTTGCCCCGGGCGTGCAGTAACCCGGCAAGTCGCGAGAGTGTGGTTGCATCGGCGATGTGCATCGCTTGGGAGCGCAGCCGATGGAAGTCCCCCAGTGTAATAGGGGGTGCATCCGGGGGAGTGGTGTAGCGCTGGCCCTGTTCCAGGTTTCCCACGCACAGGAGAACTTGGTGCGAAGACGAAAGTACGGGCCGCCAAAACGCGTCCAGCGGATCGCTAGCGCGGGAGGACGCCGACGAAATTGCAATGATCGCGATCACTAGCACCGCCGCGGTCGCCGTCCCGGCGTACATGACCCACCGGCCATGGATGACGCCATTGCCCGGGCGCGCTGCCGCAGCAACCTCGGGTTCCGGAATGGGTACCGGACGCAGGCCATTATCCGGCGCCGCATGCTCGGCGGGGATGCGAAACAGGGGCACGTAGGAGCCGAGTTGTAGCTCGATCCGGATTCCGGCGGCATCGCTTCCCTGGTAGTATTGCGCGAGCCGCTTCCGGATCTCGGCCACGGCGCTTCGAACCACATGGTCGGCCGCGGTGTCGTAGTCCGGTGGCCGCCCAAACACTTCGACTCCAATCGTCCGTTCTTTCAGTTGCTCCGCGCGCCCCTCGAGCGTTTGCACGACGACATACCGGAGCACGCTCGCGTATCGCTTGCTGTTCCGGAACACCGAACTTGCCAACACGCTCTCGAGGTGGCTGATAATCGGCCCGCGCATTTCCTCCGCAGACCGGGGAGAAGCACCGATTTCCTCACTCCGCGTGGCCACGATCCTAGGCACTTGGTGGCTGGCCATCGTCCTCCCTTGAAGTCGCAGAAAAGTCTATCACGTCGGCGGTATGAGGGGGATAAGCCGGAGCCGGGCACAGGCTCATAATCATGCCGTAGTCAGGCGAGATGTGACAGCGCACGTACCGTCACGTGCTTGAAACTCCGCCGGAGCCATCTTAATCTTGGCCGAACTCAACACCCATCAAGTCATGGATACGGTCAGCCTCGGTCTATCACGTCGGACGTTGGTGACCGGCGTCACAATGTCGACCGGTGTCGGGTTCGCCCAAGATCCTCAGCTCACTGCGCGACAGGTGCTCGATCGGATCAAGACAAATGTCGGCGTTCCGTGGCGGCAGCAGACCGTGGACAATATCATCGCCGGCACTGCGGACACCCCGGTAAAGGGGATCGCGACGACGATGATGGCGACGCTCGACGTGATCCAGCGCGCCTCGGCCGCCGGCTTGAACATGGTGGTCACCCACGAGTCCACCTTCTTCTCACACCAGGACACGGTGGCAGGATTGCAGATGGACGAGACTTATCGTTACAAACTCGATTTCCTCGACCGGAACGGCATGGTTGTGTTCCACTTCCACGACCACTGGCACGCCCGGCGTCCGGATGGGATCGCCGCCGGCATGAGCAGAGAACTCGGCTGGGATAAAAACGCCGATCCGGACAACCCACGTCTGTTTTCATTTCCGGGCGTTCCCCTCGCGCGCCTGTCCAGAGACATACAGTCCAAACTCCAGATACGGACCATGCGCGTACTCGGAGATCCAAAGCTTGCCGTTCGCCGTGCGATCGCCAGTTGGGGCTACGCCAGCCAGATACCGGCGATGAGGCTGATTTCCCGGCCTGACGTCGATGCGCTCGTCGTCGGAGAGACACGCGAATGGGAATTGGTTGAGTATGTGCAGGACATGATCGCCTCAGGCCAAAAGAAGGCGCTCCTAGTTCTTGGTCATGTTGTGTCCGAGCAGGCGGGCATGAAACTTTGTGCCGAATGGCTAAAGCCGTTCGTCCCCGAAGTCCCCATCCAGTTCATCGCAGCCAGCGAGCCATTCTGGCTCCCGGATCATCCCGGTGCGTGACATCGGCAGCAATGAGAGAAGGAGTACGCCGTGAAAGCCAGTAAATCAGTTCGATTGTCTGGTCTAGCCATTCTGTTGCCGAGGTTGACTTGGGCTTTTCAGGCGGCGCCAGCACCGGCAGGGCCAGCGCAACTCACTGCGGCGCAAATCGCCATGCGGGAAGCGTCTCAACAGGACCGCCAGAAAATGCTCGACCTGCTGAACATCAAAACGCTTCGGAACCCTGTGGACGCCCGAAATCCTCTGGCCGTCCATCCGGCCAACTGGGACGAGTCCAAAGCGAATCCATACTCCAGGCTTCCCGATCCTCTGTTGCTAAAGAGTGGCAAGAAAATCAAAACATCGAAGGAATGGTGGGAGCAGCGGCGCGGAGAGATCGTTGAGGATTTCGACCGTGAAGTCTACGGCCGCGTGCCCCCAAACACACCGAAGGTGAAATGGGAAGTCACCAGTACGAGGCTGGAGAAGGACGGCGATGCCGCGGTGACCGTTAAAGAGGTTGTGGGTCACGTCGACAACACCAGCTATCCCCAAGTCTCCGTCGATATCCAACTGGTTCTGGTAACGCCGGCGAAAGCCTCTGGTCCCGTGCCGGTGATTGTGGAGTTCAGCGGCCGAGGGTTTGGCGGTGGACGCGGACCGGCCGGGGCTGGGCCGGCGGCCACAGCTTCCCAACCGCAAGGACCGAGTTGGCAGCAACAGGTATTGGCCAAGGGCTGGGGGTACGCGCTGTTGTCGCCCGCCAGTATTCAGGCAGACAACGGCGCCGGACTGACCCAGGGCATCATCGGTCTGGTCAACAAAGGCCAACCGCGCCAACCCGAAGGCTGGGGCGCGTTGCGGGCCTGGGCCTGGGGCGCCAGCCGAGCGCTGGATTATCTGGAAACCGACAAATCCGTAAATGCGAAGAAAGTCGGGATCGAAGGCGTTTCGCGATATGGTAAGTCCGCCTTGGTCACCATGGCATACGACCAGCGATTTGCGATCGCCTTTATTGGTTCTTCGGGCGAGGGCGGCGCCAAGCTGCATCGGCGGAATTACGGAGAGCCGGTCGAGAACGTAGCCGCAGTAAGCGAATATCACTGGATGGCCGGTAACTTCCTCAAGTACGCCGGCCCGCTGACCTGGGACGACCTGCCTGTCGACTCACACGAACTGATTGCGCTTTGCGCTCCCCGTGCGGTGTTCATCAGCGCCGGTGTCTCCACGCCGCCTCCTGGAGACGGTTGGGTGGATCCGAAAGGTAGTTTTCTTGCGGCTGCTGCCGCCGGACCGGTTTATCGGCTTCTGGGAAAGAAGGACATGGGTACAACGGAGTTTCCGCCCGTCGAGAGAGGTTTGATGGACGGCGAAATCTCGTTCCGCCAACACGCCGGAGGGCACACGTCCGGGCCGAACTGGCCGACATTTCTCGCATTCGCGGAGCGGTATTTCAAGTCCGGCTCATAGCGGAGCCGGGTTGCGTTGGGCCGCCCGGCGCGTGGGGCGCGGGGCGAGAGTCGAGGCTGTACATTTCTTTGGTGGGAGGGGTCATGGTCAGAAATAGAATCTTTGCGATTGTCGCGGCGGTTACCGCTCTGACGGCGGTAGCAGTGGCACAGACCGGAGTGGGACAGATTCAAGGCACAGTCGCGGACGCGACCGGCGCCGTGCTGGCGGGGGCGGCGATTACGTTGGAACAGCCGCAGACAAACGTCAAGTTCGAGACGAACACGAGCGATGTGGGCTTCTATATTTTCCCATCGTTGCAATCCGGGGAGTACCGGCTGGCGGCGAGCGCACCCGGCATGCAGCGCTGGCAAGGGAACGTGAACCTGAACGTCGGCCAGCGGGCCGTCGTGGACGTGTCCATGCATGTGGCGCGTTCGGCCGAGCAGATTACCGTGATGGGCGACGTCACGCCGCTCATCACGACGTCGGCTCCCACCGTCGCAACCACGGTAGAACGCGCCCGCATTGAGCAACTACCGCTCAACAGCCGGCAGATTATGAACCTCCTTACGGTGACCGTACCGGGATTGGAAGGCAGCGTGGCGCAACCACGCGTTTACGGCTTACGCGATTCGGCGATGGAGCTGCTTCAGGACGGTGTGAATCTTCAGGACCGGAACACCGGGTCGATGCAATCCCGTCCACCGGGCCTCGATACCGTGCAGGAGTTCCGGGTGGAGACCGCCGTGTCGAGCGCCAAGCTGAATCGCCCCGCCAGCGTAATCCTCACCACGCGCAGCGGCAACAACGAGTTTCACGGCTCGGCGTTTCTGACGGGGCGCAATAGCGGATTCGGTGTCGCACGCCAGCGTCAAGACACGTTCGTCAAGCCTCCACCGCTGGTCCGGAACGAATTCGGCGTTTCGGCTGGCGGACCAGTGTACCTGCCCAAGGTCTATAACGGTCGGAATCGCACGTTCTTCTTTGCGGCCTGGGAGGAGTTCCGGCTGCGGCAATACACCAGCACCGGGTCGGCGGTTTGGACCGAAGCGATGCGCCGCGGCGATTTCAGCGCATTGTCCGATTCACAGGGACGACGCATCACGCTGTACGACCCCTGGTCTGTCGGCGCAGGCCCGAATTACACGAAGGTTCCGTACGTGAACAACCAGCTTCCGTCCGCCCGGCAGAGTCCGCTTTCCAAGTACATCTTCGGAGTGACGCCTCTTCCGACCGCTCCGAATGTGAACCCCGTCGTCGAGTCCAATTACTTCGGACCTGCTCCCAATTTGCAGGACACCCGTACGTTCACCATTCGCGGGGATCATCGCGTGAGCGACCGCGACACGGTTTTCGGGCGCTATTCAAAAGGACTCAACGATCAGGTAACCCGCCGCGCCTTCAATACCGGCGGCCATCCGATTACTTTGGACGGATACTATAACCGCGAGACCTACTACGAGAACTCGCACACAGGCATGGGCTCATGGACACACACGTTCAGTCCCACATTCTTCGTCGAGACAGTCGGCACGTTGTCGAGGATCGATTGGCAGTATAGTCTCAACCAGCCGACCGCTCAACAAGATATCTCTGCTCAGTACGGAACCCCGAACCCGTTCAACGTAAACGGCGCGCCGTACATCATTAACGCCGGATACGGCAATACTCAGTTGCATGGGATTGTGCCACGCCGGCAGTTCACCAAGATCTTCAGCGTCGAGCAAAACTACACCTGGGTGAAAGGAAACCACCAACTGGAATTCGGCGGCCGCTATCGCGACGAAATCCTAGATACCATTCCCGACCGGCCCAATCAGTCGACACTCTCTTACGCCAGCTTGGCTACCGCGATCTACAATCCTTCTACAGGCTCTTCCTGGGGCGCTCAGGCGCTGACTGGCGACAACGCCGCCAACTTCTTCCTGGGAATCGCCGATTCCTACTCGCAGCAGCGTCCTCCTGGCAACTACGACATGACATCGAAGGACATTTCCGGCTACCTGCAGGACAACTGGAAGGTGCGGCCCGACCTGAGCCTGAATTTTGGAGTGCGCTGGCAATACTTGGGACCGTATCTGGACTCCAATGGCGTGACCTCCGTGTTCGACTTCGCAACCAGAAGTCTCGTCAGAAACGTCACGACACAGCAATTGATCGATACGGGCTATACGACCAAGCCGATTGCCGACGGGTACGCGGCGCTTGGCGTGAAGTGGACGACGCCGGACAAGGTCGGTTTGCCATCCAGTCTGATCTCGTCCAAGAAGCGAGACATCGCTCCTCGCGTGGGTGTGGCGTACAGCCCGCGCGTTCGGGGCCGCAGCTTCGTAATCCGCGGCGGCTACGGCATGTACTACTTCCCCGTGCCAGCCAGAACTTTTAACGGGCAGCGCAGCAACGCACCGCTGCAGGGGTCGTATAGCCTCAGTTGGAACAACGCGGCGCAGACCGTGGATGGACTGGCGAACGCGCTGCTCCGGCACGCTCCCACGGTCATCAGCGGCGTGAACTCGGCGAACGTGCTAGACATCAGTCAGCCTCCCACGGTTCTGCCTGGAGAGACGATCAACTCCCTGGCTGGCGACCTACCGACATCCAAGGCACATGAATGGAACCTGACGCTCGAATTCGAGGTCATGAAAGACACCGTCGTGCGCGCGGGCTACATCGGGACCGCCGGCCGCAACAACGAGGGCATGGAGCAGTTCAACACGAATCCGATCAGCAACTACGTCTGGTTCGTGACTACAGGTCAGCCGCTGCCGCAGGGGCTGTATGCAAACACCGCGCGCCGCGCCTACGACCAGACGGTCTATGGCGATATCAACGTCTACAGCAAACGCGCGTTCTCAAATTTCTCCGGAGTTCAATTGGAGGCCGAACGGCGTTTCAGCCGGGGACTCGCGTTCCAGGTGTTCTATCTCATGAGCAATGCTCTGTCGGCCGGCAATATTGCCTCTCAAGGCGGGGGAGCCTTCAACAATTCGATTATCCTGCCGGACCGCTTTCTCCCAGGCGCCATGCCAGCCGACGAGGACGACCGCCTGCGGTTTTATCGCTACGCGAGGGATACAACGATTCCCAAGCATCGTGTTCGCTGGAACTGGCTCTACGACCTGCCGATCGGCCGAGGCAAAGCCGTGCTCGGCGGCGCCGGATCGTGGCTCGACCGCGTGGTGGGCGGATGGCAGATCGCCGGTTACGGTACCACTCAAAGCCGTTATTGGAGTCTGCCCACGACCAACTGGGGCGTTCTGGGGAAGGCGGAGATTTATGGGACTAAGTATCCCATCGAGGATTGCCGCAGCGGCACCTGTTTTCAAGGGTATCTCTACCACAATGGGTATTTGCCGGAACATCAGATCAACGTTGCGGGCGGTATCCGCGGAGTTCCCTCCAACTACACGCCATCGAACGTGCCAGTCAATCCGGCCCGGCCCACTGGGACCGTGGACAACAACTTCAACAACACGAACAACGTCTTCGTGCGCCTGAACAACGGCACAAACCAGTTGGTTGCCTTGGATACAGGGCTGCATCCGTGGCGAAACCAGGCCATGCCGGGGCCGTGGCTCACCAACGTCACCGGCAGTGTCTTCAAAACGGTCGCGATCGCCGAGCGCGTCTTCCTTCGCCTCAATGTGGACGCGTTTAATTTATTCAATCAGCCGGGTATGCCTCTCCCGGGAGCCGACGGTCTGCTCAGCCTACGCACATCGGCCCAAGCCGCGCGCGTGCTGCAATATACCGCGCGCCTGACCTGGTAAGTACCTGCCCGCACTGTGTTCCCGAGGTCTAGTTACAGGCTTGCGTTCTGAACAAGACCGTCCCTACCATTTGGTGAGTCGCGGCTTAGGAGGTTGTCTCTATGTTTTTCAGACTATTTGCTGGCTGCCTGTGTCTCACCCCCTTGTGGGCGCAGACTTCTACTGGCACGATTGCCGCTTCAGTCACCGATCCTTCCGGCGCCCTTGTCCCCGGGGCCAGCGTGACTCTTCGGCACCTGGCCACCGGCGAGGCGAGAGGAGGTATTCGCAT
>Ga0075421_100009579_pt1 | contig 11946 bp, 8 predicted proteins | sample SoiMetdeltSBSDD5_FD_75292 | JGI IMG/M metagenome (GOLD analysis project Ga0075421, IMG submission 75292) | Bulk soil microbial communities from a Populus tree surrounding site in Tennessee, USA - Soil MetaG P. deltoides SBSDD5 | ecosystem: Environmental > Terrestrial > Soil > Tree plantation...
TCCGGCCTTCAGGGCGATGCCGTAGGCACGGAGGTGATCTGCACCCACGAGCTGCAGCTGGATCCGTCGGGACTCGTCCATGGGTTGTCCCTGAATCTCGAACGGAGTACGCGGTCCGGCAAACGGAACTCCATACGTCGCAGCCTCAACACCCGGCAAGGCTGCGACGCGTTCGAGCAAATCGTGACTGAACCGATTTCGTTGCTCGAGCGTTGCGTACTTGTGCGGCGGCAACGGCACGTCGAGCAACAGGACGCGATCCGACGTGTAGCCCCTGTCCACGCGCAACAGCACTTGGAACGTCCGCACCGTCAGCGCCGCGCTCACGAGCAGCACCACTGACAGCGCGACCTCGGTCACGACGAGCAAATTGCGGGTGCGGCCGCCGTGCGTGCCCGCGCCCGTGCTACGGCTTGCTTTCAACGCGTCCGTGACATCCGGCTTCGACATGTCGAGCGCCGGCGCGAGCCCGAATAGAATCCCTGTCAGCACCGACACAACAAGCGAAAACGCGAGCACCTGCCAGTTGATCGTGACTCGCGCCTCGTTCGGCACGTAGAACTCCGGCATGAGTCCAACGATGATGCGGATCGCGGCGAAGGCGAAGAGGACACCAAGAATGCCGCCCGCGAGCGAGAGTACGATGCTCTCCGTGAGCAGCTGACGGAGGAGCCGCCGGCGGCCGGCTCCGATCGACATGCGAACCGCCATTTCGCGCGCGCGGGTCGTGCCGCGGGCGAGCTGCAAGTTCGCGACGTTCGCGCACGCAATCAACAACAGAAACGCCACGCCGCCAAAGAGTAGCCGGAGGCTCGTCTGCATCTCGCCGCTCGCGACGGTGACATCCAGGTAGTTCAGAAGCCGCGTCGTAAACCCAACCTTGGGAAACGACGCCGGTTTGACCGCGGCGAGTCGTCGATGATAGGCGTCGAGTTCCTGCTCGGCGGCAGCGGCCGACACGCCGGGCGCCAGGCGCATGATGGGATTGATCCACGGGATGTCGGTTCGGGTCGGCGACAGCGGCAGCCAGAAGCCATCGTTCCCGTACCAACCGAAGCGCGGCGGCATGACGCCGACTATCGTGTGCAGCCGGCCATTCAGGCGCAGCGTTCGCCCAATCGCGTCTGGACGTCCCTCGAACAGCCTGAGCCAGAACTTGTGGCTGATGACCACCACGGGCTGCGCCTCACCGCTTGGCGCCACGTCGCTCGGCTGAAGTGTCCGGCCAACGATCGGCGGAACGCCGAGAAAGTTGAATGCGTTGGCCGAGAGCAGCGGCGCGTTGAAGCTCTCCGGCGCGAACTCCCCCGTCAACAGCACGGTCTCGATCGAGGTCGCCATGACGCTGGCGAACGCCGGGAGTGCCGAGAGCTCGCGAAGCTCGTCCAGCTGATAGCCGCGCCCGCCGCGTCCGTCGAGTGCGCGAACTTGCGGCGCCCAGATTTCACCGGGCTTGGCGTACGGATATGGCGCAATCAACACGCCGTAGATGACGCTGAAGATGGCAGAGGTCGCACCAATGCCGAGCGTCAACGAGAGGAGCGCAACGAGTACAAACCCGGGACCGCGACGAAACGATCGCAGCGCGTATGCGAGATCTTGGAGCATATAGCTCAGACGGGGCTGACCGTGATTTCGTTTGGGGTGGTTCGCATTTTGTCGCTGGCGACCGGCCTACCGTGTAGACAGCGAGATCTCTTCCACTATCGCGCGCGAGGGGAGCGTCGCGACCAGCCACACGCACGCGGCGAGATCTTCCGGCTGGAGCATTTTCGCGCGCGCCTCGCTGGTGGGCGGCTGCGGACGTTTGTCGAGGAGCGGCGTGTTGATGTCGCGCGGGCAAATCGAACACGCGCGGACACCGTTCTGTCGCTCTTCGGCGTTGATCTGCTGCGTCAGCCCGCTCAGCCCGAACTTCGACGAGACGTAGGCCGGCCCCGCGAGATCGCGGGCGACTTTGCCGACGTCTGAATTGATATTGATGATCGTGCCGGTGCCGCGTTCGCGCATTCGGGGAAGGAACGCGCGAACGCAGTAATAGGCGCCATGAAGGTTGGTGGCGAGCACGGAGTGCCAGTCCTCGAGCGACAGCGCCGCAAAGCTCCGGCGCGGAACGTTCATGCCTGCGCTGTTCACGAGGACATCGACGTCGCCGAGTTGCGCGTGCACCGCCGCCGCCATCTTCTCGACGTCATCAGCCGCGCTGATGTCGCAGGGAAAGAGACCTATTCGACCGTCCTGGGGACCCGCGAGCGCCGCCGTTTCAGCGAGCGGCTCGGCGCGGCGTCCAACCAGCGCAACGGTCCAACCTTCAGCGGCGAATTTGAGAGCAATGGCGCGACCGACGCCGCTCCCGGCACCTGTGACGACGGCAGTGAATTCAGTCACGAGCTCTGTGCGACTCCGCGATCAGCACCAGCCCGCTTTGAAGCGTCTCCGGAATCTTGAGGGTGCTGCCAAGACTGCCCAGATCGAAGCCCTCCTGTATGCGGCCTCTTACCTCTACCCGCGCACCGTTGCGCGGCGCTCCCCCCGTCGTCACCACCCACAAACTTTGCCCATTGTCGGTAATCCGATAGGCGCCTCGGCCGAGCACAGACGCACTCTGATCGACTGTTCCTCGAACGGTAATGGTTTGGTTCCGGAACCTTGCCGGATCCGCCAGCACTTGATTGATCGTCGTGCCGCAACCTGCCACCGACAACGCGAAGAGCACAACCATGAAAGCGAGTATTCGACGTTTACCCATGGGCCCTCCAGTCTTCGAAGATATCTGAGGTTCAGGGGATTGCAAAATGGGGGCGAAGTAAGATTCTTCCATAACCGCAGCCGTCTACGGTTGAGTTGTCGTCCCAGGAGGAGACATGAGTTCAGGAACGAAGGTCGTGCTGTTGGCAGGAATCGCCGCCGCGGGCATCGTCGGTGGATCCGCGGAACCGCGTGCGTTGGCCCAGCGGCAGACGATCGATCTGGCACAGGCGCTCGACGCTGGCAAGGTGCGGGTCGTCAACAGAGAGGTCAGCAAACTTGGCGAGCGCAACGGCGTGCGTATGTCAGGCGCTCCGGGCGACGGCGTTGCCTGGATTGACGGCACGGATCTGCAGGCGGGCACCATCGAGGTGGACATCCGTGGGAAGGATGTCATGCAGCAAAGCTTCGTCGGCGTCGCTTTCCATCGCAAGGACGACAAGAACTATGAGGTCGTCTACTTGAGACCGTTCAACTTCCGCGCCGAGGATCCCGTCCGAAAGCAGCACGCCGTCCAGTACATGGTCTCGCCGGAGTTCGAGTGGCCGCGCCTTCGCAAAGAGAACCCCGAGGAGTTCGAGAATCCAGTCGATGCGTCGCTCGATCCAAACGGCTGGGTCCATCTTCGCGTTGCCGTCGATAGCACCAAGCTGCAGATCTTCGTCGGACCTGGCAAAGAGACGACGCTCGAGGTGCGCAAGCTGGGGCAACTTGACGGCGGTCAGGTGGGACTGTGGGTCGGCAACAACAGCTCTGGCGACTTCGCGAACCTGGTTGTGACTCCGCGGCAGTAGCCGCTACACACGCAAGTGCGCTCTGAGAAACCGGCCCGTGTGCGATGACTTGCACCGGGCCACGGTTTCCGGAGTGCCCGTGGTCACCACCTCGCCGCCGGCGTGCCCGCCTTCTGGCCCGAGATCGATGACGTGATCCGCCGTCTTGATGACGTCCATGTGGTGTTCGATCAAGATGACGGTATGACCCGCCTCAACGAGCTTGTTCAGCGCTTCCAGGAGCCGTTCGACATCCGCAAGATGAAGCCCGGTCGTGGGCTCGTCGAGGATGTAGATGGTGTGCTTGGAGCGCTGGAGCGAGCTCAGCTCCGTCGCGATCTTGACGCGCTGGGCCTCGCCGCCTGAGAGCGTGGTCGCTGATTGCCCGAGCGTGAGGTAGCCCAGCCCGAGGTCGTTCAGCACTTCGATCTTCCGGCGCAGCGCCGGTTCCGCCGCGAAAAACGCCACGCCCTCCTCAATCGACATCTTCAGCACATCGTCAATCGTCTTGCCGCGCAGGGTGACCTCCAGCGTCTCGTTGTTGAAGCGCGCGCCTTTGCAGACGCCACACGTCACTTCGACGTCCGGCATGAAGTACAGCTGCGTCGTGATCGATCCTTCGCCTTGGCACTCCTCGCAGCGGCCGCCCTTGACGTTGAAGCTGAACCGTCCGGGCTTGTAGTCACGTTCGATCGACAGGGGCGCCTGAGTGAAGAGGTCGCGAATCGTGTCGTAGAAACCGACATAGGTCGCGGGGTTTGACCGGCTGTTTCGGCCGATTGCGGCCTGGTCGATGCTCACGACTTTGTGGACATGCTCCATGCCCTCGACGGCGTCATGCTCTCCGGGCAGCGTCCGCGTATCGATCAGCCGCTTCCACAAGGCCTTGTAGAGAATCTCGTTGATGAGCGTGCTCTTGCCGGAACCGGACGCGCCCGTAATCGCGACGAGCGTCCCGAGCGGGACCGTCACGTCGATCGACTTCAGATTGTTCTCGCGCGCGCCTCTGACGACGAGCGTTTTGCCGTTTCCCTTTCGCCGCTGCTTGGGCGTCGCGATCGATCGTTTGCCTGAGAGGAACTGCCCCGTCGGCGATGCCTTTGACTTGATCAAATCGTCAATCGCGCCCTGCGCCACGACGAGCCCGCCGTGCACACCGGCGCCGGGGCCCATCTCAACCAGATGATCCGCGGCCCGAATCGTTTCTTCGTCGTGTTCGACAACGATGACCGTGTTGCCGATGTTGCGGAGGCGTTCGAGCGTGGCAATCATCTTGACGTTATCTTTTGGGTGCAGGCCGATGCTCGGCTCGTCGAGCACGTACAACATGCCCATTAAGCCCGATCCGATTTGCGTGGAGAGACGGATGCGCTGCGATTCGCCGCCCGACAGCGTGCTGGAGCGACGATTGAAGTTGAGGTAGTCGAGGCCGATCCCCAACAACAACTCGAGGCGCCCGCGGATCTCCTTCAGCACCTGCCGTCCGGCATCAGCGCCGCGGCCGATGGGCTTGACGTTTCCGAGGAATGCGTGGAGCTCGTCGAAGTTGAGTTGGCCGACGTCGTAGATCGTCTTGCCGGCGATCGTGAAAAGGAGCCGTGTTGCACGAAGTCGCGCGCCCCGGCAGTCGGGGCAGGTGTGCTCGACCATGACCTTGTCGAGCCATGCTTCCATTCTCGAGTTCGCCTCGCCCTGCTGACGATAGCGCCGATAGTGCCGCTCGATTCGTCGCGCGATGCCGTTGAACCCGACTTCCCGGCCGTCCTCGTGTTCGCGCCGGATCTTCGCGTCCGGCGGCGTCATCAGCTTGATCTTCTTCGGCTCGATGCCGTAGAGGATTGCCTGGCGCACCTTCTCCGGCAGCTGGTGCCACGGGGCGTCCAGCGGGAATCCGAGCAGCTGCGAGAGGCTGTACATCATCCGCCCGTCCCACGTGTCGGGGTTGTACTTGAAGGCTTCGCGTACGAAGCAGCCGCCGAGAATGCTGCGCTTTGGATCGGGGATCAGCAGTTCGGGATGCGTGAGTTTGTCGACGCCCAGGCCACCGCACGTGCGACAGGCGCTCTCGGGATCGTTGAAGACGAAGTAGGCAGGCCCGATCTCGCCGTACACGACGTGGTGCGTCTGGCTGCAATTGTTCTTGTACCAACGCTCCGCCTCCGCACGGCTGGGGCCCTTGGTAATCTGAACCTGCACCAGGCCATCGCCGACGAGCAGCGTCGCGGCAATGCCGGCGCGAATGGCCTTCTCGTGCTTGCGGCTGACGATGAAGCGGTCGACGACTGCTTCCATGTGCTGAACATCGGCGCTCTCGATGTCGAGCTGCTGCGAGATGTCGACGGGCTTGCCGTCGATAATCACGGTGCGGCATCCCTTCTTGCGAAGCTCCGTGAATACGACATCCAGCTCTTCGCCATAGATTTTGAAGACGGGTGCACGCAGCTCAATGGCGGTACCTTCCGGTAGTGAGAGAATCGCCTCGAGAATCTGACTGGCGGATCGGCTGGGCGTGGGTTCGCCTGTGCGCGGGCAATGCGGATCGCCGATCGTGGCGTACAACAGGTTCAGGTAACCGGCGATGTCGGTCATCGTCCCGACTGTTGAGCGCGGATTGCTCGCGATCGTCTTCTGCTCGATCGAAATGACCGGCGAGAGGCCAAATACAAAGTCGACGTCCGGCTTCGAGACCTGCGCGACGAATCGCTTCGCGAAGCTCGAGAGCGATTCGAGATAGCGGCGCTGGCCTTCTGCGTAAATCGTGTCGAACGCCAGGCTCGACTTGCCGGATCCCGACAGACCGGTGATCACGACCAAGCTATCGCGAGGAATCTCGAGCGAGATGTTCTTCAGGTTGTGAACGCGGGCGCCCTGCACGGCAATCGACGTTCGCGGAGCGCTCTTCGCCTTAGACGGCATCCGGACCCTCCGGTCTGTAGTAGAACGCCAGCTCCTCTACATCGATGGTGCTGCGCTTCGTGAGGCGGACGTTCGTCGCGGCTTTGCCGATGACGTTCTGCTCGGCGAGGTACTCGCACGCCATCGTGACGCCGCTCACATCGAAGTGCTTTTTGAAGTAGCTCTCGATTTCCGTGCACGAGCGCGGCTCGCCAGCGTCGCGCAGGTAGTCGATGACTTCGGCGAAGAGCTGACGCGCGCGCTCGGCGATGTATGCATCAACCGCCGCCAGCGCCGCCTCAACTCGCGATGCCGTTTTGCGTTCGTTGAGAAGATCCGTGTAGATGGCGTTGAAAAACTTCGGATTGAGACGCTGTGCTTGTGGCAAGGCTTCCCGATCGACCAGCTGCCCGGCCGCGATCACTTCGACCCGCGCCAGGGAACTGGCCGCGAAGAGAATCCACAAGGTGGCGTAGTTGAGATCGCGTCGCGTCACGAACCACTTGCGGGCTTTGTCGATCTCGCCCAGCGCAGGCAACGCCGCGGTGAGCAGCTGCACCGAGGCATCTCTCGTCCCGATGCTGTGGAGGCGCTCGCAGAGATCTGCAATCGAGGGGTCGTGCGTAAAGAGCAGGCGTCCCTTGGCCAGGAACGAATGGCCGAACGATTGGTGCATCGAGCCTTCGACTGCTTTACGAAAATCTGCGCGCGGCATGAGGATCGCGTGAACGTTGATCCCGTCGACATTCAGTGCCAGCCCTGAGGCCGGCACCTTCTTGTCGTCCACGGTCACCAGCACCAGATCGATGTCGGACTTCTCCCACACGGTGTCGTGCGACAGGCTCCCGCACAGCACTGCGGCCAGAACCGCGCGATCCTTCTTGACGGTTTCAACGAGCGACGCCAGAGCCGCGGTGAACTTCTGCTGGACGGATTGCTGCGTCATGGCCGGTCAATCGTAAGAAAAGAACAGGAAAACACACAAAACGAAATGGAAATCGTAGATACTCTTCGGTCACACAGGAGGTCGTCATGGTTCGTTCTCGCACTCGTGGTGCTGCGGCGGCCATCATGGTGCTGGCTGGCGTCGCGGTCATGGCGCAAACCGACGTGTCGCCCAAGCCGCTGCAGGTGCGGGCCAACGGTACCGACCTCTCGTACGTATCGCAAGGCTCGGGCGATCCGGTCGTCTTCGTGCACGGCGCCGTCGCGGATCTGCGCTTCTGGGAGCCGCAGCGCGCCGCCTTTGCCAAGCAATACCGCTTCATTTCCTATACTTACCGGTACCACGGCACCGGCCCCTGGGCCGATGACGGAAAACAGTATTCTGCCGAAACCCACGCCCGATCTCGCTGCGCTGATCAAGGCTCTCAACCTCGGTCCCGTGCACCTCGTCGGTCTCTCGTATGGCGGGACAGTGGCCACGATCGTCGCCACCAAGGAACCCCAGCTCGTGCGAACGCTGACGCTTGCCGAGCCAGGGATCTTTGCAGTACTCGGTGAATCACCTGAGTCCAAAGTCGCGCTCGACGAGTGGACAAAAGGCCTCGTGCCCGTGATGGCCGCGCTCAAGGCGGGCGATAGCACCGGCGCCACCAAGCAGTTATCGGCCCTCGTGACGGGAACCCTCGTCGAGGATTTCGACAAATTCCCCGCTGGCCTGCGCCAGGGACTCCTGGACAATGCCCGGACGCTGCCGCTGCTCTTTGCGGCGACGGCGCCGCCGATCACATGCGAGACGCTGCGCGGGATCAAGCATCCGACGCTCGTCGTTCGGGGTGAACGCACGCCACGATTCTTCACGGCGATCACAGCGGAAGTCAGCCGCTGCATCGCGGGCAGCAAGCCGGTGACGATCTCCAAGGCCTCACATGCCATGTCGTACGACAATCCGGCCGAGTTCAACCGGGTGGTGATGGCATTCATCGCGCAGCACGCTGGCGCTCGAATGCCAAAACCCTGAGGGGACTCGGGGTCCGGGGTTCGGTACCTACACGCCAGTCTTCATGTATTGGCTGACGGCCGCGAGGACGCGATCGACCTCCGCCGGAGAATTGTAGATGTGTGGTGAGAAGCGCAAGCCCGGCCGATCGCTGCCGCCACGAGTTGCGCCGGCAATTCGATTTTTCTCGTACAAGACCGCCGCGAGCTTCCGGCTGTCGAGCGAACCCGGCTTGAAGCTCACCACCGCTGCCGAACGATCAGGCGACGAGTGAGTCCACACCTGGACGCCGTCAATCTTTTTCAATCCGTCAATCAGCATTTGCGTTAACGAACGAGACCGTGTCTCGATCTCTTGTCTGCCAATCTTGGTTTGAAAGTCGAGCGCTTCGCCAAACGCGATCAACGCGCCATCGTCACGCTGACCGAATCCTTCGAACGTTCGGGACACGCCGACGGCGCCAGGATAGGCGCTGTACACGGACGGCCAAATCTTGGTCTGCACGCGCGCGTTGATGAACAGCAAGCCGGCTTCCTTCGGACCGCATGGCCATTTGTGAGCGCTGGCCGTGTAGAAGTCGGGCTGCATCGCACGCAAATCGACGTCGAGCAAGCCGGCTGACTGCGCCCCATCCACGAGCGTCAGCACGCCGCGGTCGCGAGCGACCCGGCACAATTCCGCTGCCGGCAAGAGATCGCCGACCGTACTGGTCAAGTGCGTAAACGCGAGCACTCTGGTCTGCGGTGTGATCGCCTTCGTAAACGCGTCGACGTAGTAGTCGAAGCCGGGGTGCGGGTTGATCGCGTCGACAATCTTCACCGAATAACCAAAGCGTTTGCTCTTTTCGCGCCACGCCTGGTGGTTGCTCGGATGATTGTCGCCGAAGAGGACCACCTCGTCGCCTGCCTTCAAGTCCAGACCACTCGAAACCAGATTGTTCGACTCGCTGGTGTTGCGCGTCAGAACGATTTCTTCCGGCGTGACGCGTAAGAACTCGGCGACCTTCTTACGTGTCGCTTCCTTCGCGGGCCCGAGCTTGTCGCGATTGGCAGGCGACGGATCCCGATCGACGTCGCGCGTGCTGTTGTACATCGCTTCCAGAACCGGACGCGACGACGGGCAGAGGTTTGCGGCGTTCATGACCGCCAGGTCCGGGGGCATGACGAACTGTTCGCGGATGGAAGTCCAGAACGCTTCGCTGCCGGCTGCACCCTTGAATGCGACCGGCTTGCTCGACGATTGCACTCCACGAAATTCGGGGTGCGCGAAAAGGGCCGCCGAGCCGCCAACAGCGAAGAGACGCGCGAAGTCACGGCGTGAGACAGACATGGCTGAGATTATCGCCAAATGAGGGCGTCGCAGCGACGATATCTGCTACAGTGAGCCGAGCGTACGGGACGCTTCCAGTCCGCGGATAGGGCCAAGCCCACCCGATCGTCGACCGAACATTCGAGGCAAGCACTTCCTCGCCTGATGCTGCGGACCACAGGCCTGCAGCCCGCTCCGCGCGGGCGAGGAGGTCGCTATGCCGACACGTCCACTGCCGAACGATCCCTCCCTCGAACATCTCCGGAAAGACGCTAAACGGCTGCGCAAAGGTGTAAGCGCGCGCCAAGCTGCTGCGCTGGCGGAAGTTCGCGAGTTCCACCCGCGAGGCGAGGCTGCGCTGACCGAGTTCACCCTGGCTGACGCCCAACTCGTCATCGCGCGAACTTACGGGTTCGCCACCTGGGCACAACTCAAAAACCATCTGAACGAGATCGCCGCGTTCGTCTGGAACACTCCACCGCCACCCGATCCTCGTTCAACACAGGACGTGTTCCTGCGCTTAGCGTGCCTCGTGTACGGCGACTGGCACCGCTCGAACGCGGGACGTGCCGGCCGTATGCTCGCGGACCATCCGGAGCTCGCGCGCGCGAGCGTATACACCGCCGCTGCGACTGGCGACGTCGAGACCGTGCGCGACATGGTGTCGCGCGATCCATCGCTCATCAATAAGAAGGGCGGATCGCTTCACTGGGAACCACTCCTCTACGCGTGCTATTCGCGCATGGCCGGACTCGATCCAGGCAAGTCCACACTGGGTGTGGCGCGTCTGCTGCTCGCGCACGGCGCGGATCCCAATGCCGGCTTTCTCTGGAATGGTTCTTACGCGTTCACCGCCTTGACGGGCGCGTTCGGCGAAGGCGAGGACAGCATCAACGAGCCGCCGCATCCCGAGTGCGATGCGCTGGCACGATTGCTCCTCGACGCAGGCGCCGATCCAAACGACTCGCAGGCGCTCTACAACAAGCACTTCAAAAAAGATGATGCGCACTTGCTGCTGCTGTTGTCGTACGGCCTCGGTCGCCACAAGGGTGGGCCATGGTTGAACCGCGTCAACGTGCGCGAGTTCACGCCCGAACGGCTGCTCGTCGAGGAACTGTGGGCCGCGGCGAAGAACAATTACCCAAAGCGAGTGACACTTCTCGTCGAGCATGGAGTCGACGTCAACACGCCTGGCCTGCGAAACGGCCGCACGCCATACGAGGAAGCACTCCGCGCTGGCAACGACGAGATCGCTCGTTACCTGTTAGCCGCTGGGGCGCGCCATATCGAGCTCGATCCACTGGAAGCGTTTGCAGCCGCCTGCATCTCGGGGCGGATTGACGACGCCCGCGCGCAGTTAGCGGCCGATCGGTCGCTCCTCGACAGACTTGACGATCGCGGCCGGATCGAGTTGGTTCACCGCGCCGTCGACAGCGGCCGGCTCGACGCCGTCCGGTTCGTCGCAGGGCTGGGCTTCGAGGTGAACGGCATGATCCCGAACACTGGCTACGATCGAACGCCGCTTCACAACGCGGCGATGAGCGGCAATCTCGACATGGTCCAGCTTCTGCTCGACCTTGGTGGTGATCTCACCATCAGGGATCACCCGTACCGAGCGACGCCGATTGGCTGGGCCGCCCACAACGACGAGCGACACGTCGTTACCTACCTCCTGCAGTTCGCGAACATCTTTGACGCCATTCGCTGTGGTGGTGTGGAGCGAGTGGCGACGCTGCTCGCATCAGATCCGTCACTCGCATCGGCCGTGGACGAGTCGGGCCATCCGCTGACGTCCTACTTGCAGGCGGATATGCCACGCCTCACGGAAATGATTCAGACGCTCGTGAATGGTGACGTCAATCTCAACCAGACCGACCGCACCGGCCGCACGCTGCTGGATCACGCCAACGCGCGAGGGCTAACTGATCTCGCTGCGATCGTGCGCGCCCATGGCGCGCGAACCAGCGACCAGTCCACGGAAGGCTGAGCGCTCTCGTCGCCTTGACGCCCCACTTGGCGAATCACACGAGCAGGAGTTGGGCAAGGCCGAGGAAGAGCAAGAAGCCCATGCTGTCGGTGACAAACGGCCGCGTAACAACACGGTAAAGGAGTTGTAAACGAGGGGCTGGCAGCCAACCTCAGGCTTGGAGTACCATGCAGGGCATGTCATACAAGCCAACCGTCCAGATGCTTGCCAGCTTCAGCCTGGCAGCGATCGCGGTGGCCGCGTACGCACAAGGTCAGACCCCGCAGACTCCTCCAGCAGCGCCGCCGCAGTAC
>Ga0075421_100009580_pt1 | contig 11945 bp, 15 predicted proteins | sample SoiMetdeltSBSDD5_FD_75292 | JGI IMG/M metagenome (GOLD analysis project Ga0075421, IMG submission 75292) | Bulk soil microbial communities from a Populus tree surrounding site in Tennessee, USA - Soil MetaG P. deltoides SBSDD5 | ecosystem: Environmental > Terrestrial > Soil > Tree plantation...
TGTCCGGGTAGCAGGTCCGGTCCTGGAGCAACTCCTGGGCGCCGTCCACGTCGAGCTGGCCGCGCTGTTCGGCTGCCAGCTCGCGGATCCGGCCCATTCGGGTCTGGGAGTTGCGCACGTCCTCGGGCGTTGCCTGATATACGGAAACATCCCGTCAGCCTTGGCGCGGCGAGTGGGTGTCACTGTCCGACGCCGTCAAGGCGGCCATCCCAATGCGACCGTACTTCGAGCTGCGCACGGTCAGGCCGGTACCGATCCGGGACCCGAAGCATCGTGTCCAGCGCGCCCCGAAGAACAACGGCGCGGTGTATCTGGTGTCCCGGAAGGACGGCCACCGTCACCGCGACTTCGACCGCCTGTACGAGCGCCAGTGGGCGCGGGCGCGGGCCTGTCGGACGATCCGTTGGAGTTCAAGGACGGCTACATCATCTTGCCGACGAAGCCGGAGCTCGGGATGGACATGAACGAGGACGCGCTGCGGGCCAACGCTTACCAGCACTTCCCACAGCGCAACATCCGCCAGTACAGCGACGAGCCGTAGATCCTTTTGACCGGCTGAGGCATGCGCTCCGGCCGGTCAGTTCGGATCGTCGTCAGCGAACGCAACGATCATGTAGATGCTTGCCGGCGGCCGGTATAGACTCGCGCTACTCGGTACTGGGCGGACCAACCCGGATCCACCGCCCGACCGCTGCTACCACCTGGTTCAGGTCGAATGGCTTGCTGAGGGCCTCGACGGCGCCGAGCTCGGTGGCCCGCGCCCGAACCTCGCGCGCCCCGGACGACACTAAGATGGGCACCTGGGCCGCGTCGCCGTCAAGCTGACGCTGCGCGGCGCGGAAGGCTATCGGGCGGCCGCCGAGGAGCTGGTTCGAGTGCTGACGCCCCGCCAGCGCGAGATCGCGGCGCTGATCGCCGGTGGCTGCAGCAATGCCCAGATCGCGGACCGCCTCGTCATCACGCGGGGCACCGTCGCCAACCACGTCGAGCAAATCATGCGCCGCGGGAGCTTCCGCAGTCGAACGCAGATCGGCGTCTGGGCCTCAGAGCGCGGGCTGTACCGCCCCGAGGACGGATCGTCGCCAGGGCGATCTCCCACAACTCCTGCCTATCAGAGCTGCCAGCGCAGGTCCTGGAGATCGTGCAAGAGCAGCCGCCGTCTCACGACCTTGAGCGGGTCGTTCCCCCATGAGCGCGGCAGGTCCTCGAAATGGTCCAGGTCGTTCAGCATGAGCCTGGCCGCCAACTCGGCCGGCAGCTTCTTACCGTCCGAGAGCGTCACCGGTCCGAGATCACCGAGCTCGCCGTGCGTGAGCCGAGCACGAAGCGAGGTGATCCAGGCGTCGAGGCCATCGGCGACGATGTCGGGGGATGAGGGGACCCAAGAGGTGGGCATGCGAGGCTCCTTGCGCGAAGGGCCGCGCGTGGCGTCGGACGCGACACTGGCGTACGTCGGGGTGTCCGGGGAATCGACAGGGTCGGGAGCTTCAGACCCAGCAAAGGCACCATGTCCCCGTAGCAACTACCACATTCACCAGACCACGGAACGACGTGCGCTGTTCATGTCGGGCCACCGGGACCTGTTCCGAGCATAGTCTCCGCGGAAATCCGCTTCCGCACATCGCAGCGTGTCCAGTCGCGTCTGCCGCCGGCCAAGTTGTGCAGTAGTACACGGGTCTAGGAAGGATCGGGTGGCCCCACCCGTGCGCTATATGGGCGCAGGTGAACGTGATGCATCCGGTAACTCCTAGCGTACCGGCGGCTGCCATCTGGCGGCTACGAACATTGCGAATCCGAAGGAGACCCGATGCACAAGAAGATCGCGGCCGTCGGCCTGGCGGCGCTCCTGACCGTGGGGACGAGCGCCAGCGCCTTCGCCCAGCAGCAGTCGGGAACGGCCACCCAGGCGCCGACATCGCAGCAGGCGAACCAAAGCCGGGACGACGATGGCTTCCCTTGGGGCCTGCTCGGCCTGCTGGGCTTGGCCGGCCTGGCCGGGCTCAGGCGACGAGACCACGACGTGAGGCGGGACGAGCGCATGCCGACCGGGACGCCCGTCGGGACGCAATCCCGGACGAGCTGAACGCCCACGGGTCGGCCAGGCTGACCACCCGGTCGGCCATCGTGGCCCGCTGCTGACAACCGCCGGTGTATCCCCTGACGCGATGAGCGTGTCATTGAGGCGAGCGCCCGGCGTCGCGTAATGGGAGAAACGATGGAAACCTATCTGAAGTTGATGGAGGCGGTGCCGACCCAGGCCTATCTGGGGGCCGCCGTGGGCAGCATCGCACTCTCGGCCCTCCTGCGAGTGTTTGGGAAGAAGGACGCCGCGATCTTCGTGGGCCAATGGCCGCCGACGTTCATCCTGTTCGCCCTGGCGTACAAGATGCTCCGGCCCAGTGACGAGGACGTGGCCCAAGAAGGCCATCAGGCGGTCCAGCATGCCTCCGACTTGATCGGCGCCAATCGCTAGCCTGCAACTCGGCCTCAACTGAGAGCGGTGGCACCCAGGTTTCTGGGCGCCATCCCTCGCTGTGCTCGGGTGCGGAGCGCATCCGGGCACGGCGTATATCGAAGGTTTGCGTCCCCGGGCCGCGGCGTTGTGGGCCGAATAGTTAAGAACTCTCGAGGTTTGCAATGCAGCGTACGGTTAGCTCACCCCCGCGCTTTCTCTCCTTCGACCACGCGCGACTCGGCGAGTCCGCCCGCAAGGCGGCGGTCCTGGTGGTCGTCGTCGCCCCGTTCCTCGCGACGGGCGTCGCGATCGTCCAGCTCTGGCAGTGGGCGGTCACCTGGCGCGATCTCGCCCTGCTCATCGGGCTGTACGTGCCCATTTCCCTGGGAGTAACGGCCGGCTTCCACCGGATGCTCACGCATCGCAGCTTTCGGGCCCATCCGGTCGTGCGTGCGGCCATCCTGATCCTTGGATCGATGGCAGTGGAGGGCACCGCGATCACGTGGGCGGCGAACCACCTGAAACACCACGCCCTCGCCGACAAGGAAGGCGATCCTCACAGTCCGGTCGACGGGCTGTTCCACGCCCATCTCGGCTGGCTGTTCACCACGGACGACGCTGATCCCCAGGTGTATTGCCGCCACCTGTTGAAGGACCCGGTCGTCGTGTTCGTGGACCGGACGTTCTTACTCTGGGTTGCCCTCAGTCTCCTGATCCCGTTCGCCCTCGGCGGGTGGACCGGCCTGCTCTGGGGCGGCCTGGTGCGGATGTTCTACGTCCACCACATCACCTGGAGCGTGAACTCGGTGTGTCACACCTTCGGGCGACGGTCGTTCGAGACGACGGATCGCAGCCGCAACCAGTGGACGATCGGTCTGCTGGCCCTGGGTGAGGGCTGGCACAACAACCACCACGCCTTCCCGCGTTCAGCGGTACACGGCCTCGATCGCTGGCAGTTCGATGCCTCGGCGTGGCTCATCGCCGGTCTCGAGCGCCTGGGGCTTGCGCGGGACGTCCAGCGTATTGCTCCGGAGGTCATCGCTCGCAAGCGGCTCGGCTGACCTCGAACCGTACGGCGCCGCGATGATTGCCGGGACAGCCTCCCGCCCCCGGTACCCAAACGAGTACGACGATGAATGACTGGGACTGTCTCGTTCGCCGACGTCGCCGCGAATGGGGGTCGATGAGGCTGAGAAGATCCTCACGAACCTCTCAAGGGCCTCGACACGACCTCAAAGAGAACGGTTCCCAGATCGCCCCGTTCGGTGAATGACGCCGCTGCGGATGTGGGCCATCAGGGACACGAGACCGGCGGCCGCCCTGGGATCGAATCGTGCAAGAGCGCCGCCGAGTTCGCCGTCGTGCGTCCTCGACGCTACACCCCCAAGACGGCCCGTACGGGTGCAGGACGGAGGAGTTACGCGATGCCCGACGACCAGCCTGCCGGCCTGACCGGCTACATCTGCCCCCGGTGCGGCGGGGCGCTCTCCCGGCGGGAGGACGGGCATGGCCCGGGCGACGACGAGTACCGGTGCCGCATCGGCCACGCCTTCACGGCGGCCGAGGTGTGGATCGAACACTGCGCGATGCGCAACCGAGCGCTCGGGGCGGCGGCCCGGGCCCTGGCCGAGAACGCCGACCTCGCCCGCGCGCTTGCCGAGCGCGCGAGGTCGCTCGGCCAAGGCGCCCTGGCGGAGCGCCTGGAGGAGGAGGCCCGGGCCGAGGAGCGCCACGTCGGGACGATCGTCGAGATGCTCGAGGAGATCGGGGCGGGCGAGGCCGAGGGCGACCTCGGGCCCGACCGGTAGGCCATCGATCCTTCGTTCGACAGGCCATCGGTGCTGGTGGTAGCCTCTGAGCGCCACCGGGAGCATGCAGATGAATCAGGGAATGGGCTCGGGACACGACGCGCGACTCCTGCAGATGCTCGAGGATCTGCTCGCGCTCGACGCCTGCGGCCTCGACGACGCCATGCAGGAGGCGGCCCAGCGACTCGCGGAGACGCTCGCCGCCGACAAGGTGGACGTGCTGCTCTATGACCCGGCGACGGAGGCGCTGGTGGCCATCGGCACGAGCGACACGCCGATGGGGCGGCGGGAGCACGAGCTGGGCCTGGACCGCCTGCCGATCGCCGAGGGTGGTTGGACGGTCGAGGCCTTCCGGAGCGGGCGCAGCCACCTGGCCCGCGCCGCCGATCGCGAGCCGGGCGAGGTCAGGGGGTTAGTCGAGGAGCTGGGCGTCCGCTCGTCGATCAACGCGCCGCTCGAGATCGCGGGCGAGCGGCGCGGCGTCCTGCTCGCCTCATCCGCGACGCCCGGATTCTTCTCGGAGCATGATCTCCGGTTCGTCGAAGCGGTGGCCCGCTGGGTGGGGTTGGCCGCCTACCGCGCCGCGCACACCGGACGCGTTGTCGCGGAGGCGACCGAGGAGGCGACGCTGCTCGCCGCCGAGCGAGCGGTCGAGGTCCTGACGCGGCGCCAGCGGGACGTCGCGCGCCTGGTCGGCGCCGGCTTGACCAACGAGCAGATCGCCCGCCAGCTGGTGATCACGCCGGGCACGACCGCCAACCATGTCGAGGGCATCCTGCGTCGGCTCGGCTTCACCAGCCGCGTGCAGATCGCCACCTGGGCGACGGAGTGGGGGCTCCACCGCCGAGGTGACGAGGCTCAGGGCGTCTAGCGCCCGCCGGTTCGAGTGCGCCACGTCGCTCGTTGAGCGAGCGGCCGAGCATGAGCCCGACCCCGCGGCCAGACGGGTCACGCGCTGCTCTGACACACCCGCGGGCGAGTGCTTGACAGCGTGGGAGAGAAGATTCTCCGGGACGAGTCGGACACCCTCGGGCTCGATACTCGCCTCAATCTCCTTGGGTGCCTGCACGCAGATGGTCCGCTTACTGGAGTCAGGGTCACCTGCCGCTCCTGGACCTTCGAAGTTATGTAGTCCTGCACCCGTACGTGAGGTCCGGGCGGCCCGGGCTGTGCGATGCAGGGCCGCAGGTGAAAAGGATGCCCTCTCAGTAGCGCTGAGAGTACGGGTCGGGAAGCGGCACCTGCTGGGACGGCTCCCGGCCTCGTAAACAACCTGGCTGGTCGTCGTGATCAGTTGATGACAGCGCGAAGGACGCGTCGGTACGTCATCGCCAGGGCCAGGCGCCGCACCGGGACGAGCGATAGCGGACCCCGGACTCACGTCCTCCACACAACAACGAAGGGACTCCCATGGCTGACCATCAGCGTACCACTCGCATCGATGCCGAGGATCTGGCCGACCGCCCGGGTCGCGCCGACGTCACCGCTCGAACAACGCACGATCCCGTGTCGTCCCAGGACGTGCCAACCGCTGCTCCGCAGCGTATGGCCGCGGATCCCGCCTACTGGCGTGGACCCGATCGCGAGCGCGACGTCGAAATCCCCGAGGCGCTGAACTTCACCCGCGATCGGGTCCGCTGGGGGCCGATCACGGCCGGCCTGGCCACGGCGCTCACCTCGCTGCTCATGCTGAGCCTGCTTGGGCTGGCGATCGGGCTGACGGTGGTGAACGCCGGCGACGCGGCGGCCCAGGGCGGCGCGCCGGACGGCCTCGGCCGAAATTCCGCCATCTGGGGCGCGATCTCCGGGCTGATCGCCTTCTTCCTGGGTGGCTGGATGGCCGGCCGCTCGGCGGCCGTCTTTGACCGCGGCTGGGGCGCACTCAACGGCGCGCTCGTGTTCCTGGTGGCCGTCCCGGTCATCTTGTGGCTCGCGAGCATGGGATTGGGGACGGTCCTCGGATCGCTCGGCAGCCTCGCCGGCAGCGTGAATCCGGACCCAGGCACCGCGCAGAACGTCGCGGAGCAGGCCCGCCAGGCGGCACAAAATACGCAGCCCATCGACGTCGCCCGCGCTGCTGCCAACGCGCGCAACACGGCCTGGGGGACGCTGCTCGGCATGGTCCTCGCCCTCGGCGCGAGCGCTGTGGGGGGCATGCTGGGCACTCGGCGCGAGCTCGAGGTGAATCAGAAGACGGGCCGCGTCTCAGAGTAGGCCGCGACCAACGACGCCACACCAGGAACCTCGGCGTCGTCTTCCGCGAGCATCGGTGCCACGAACTACGGGAGCTCTGGACGCGGCTCATGGTGAGCCGCGTCGGTCACACACTTTCTGGAGGAAAGACACGATGGACCTGAAGGGCAAGCTGCGAAAGGGCCTGAAGATTTTCGGCACGGACAATCGCGAGTACGGCACGATCGACCGCTACGACGATCAGTACGCCTACGTCGGCAAGCGACGGATTCCGATGAGTGCCTTCGAGCACATGGACAAGGACCGCCTGTACGTCGGCGACCAGGGTCGCCAATATTTCGAGACGGATAGCCGCACGGCTGACGAGGGGCAGATCCGCGTCCCCGTGAGCGAAGAGCGCCTGGATGTCGAGAAGCGCCAGCGCGAGATGGGCTCGGTTGACATCCGCAAGGACGTCACCACCGAGCAGGTCAACATCCCGGTCGAGCTACGCCACGAGGAAGTCACCGTCAATCGGGTCGACGTGAAGGATCGCCCGGTCGCCGCCGGTGACCTTGACAATGCCTTCGAAGAAGGCACCATCCGCGTCCCCGTACGCGGCGAAGATGCGGTCGTCAGCAAGGAGGCCGTCGTCACGGGGGAGGTCGTCGTCGGCCGCGAGGTGAAGACGGAGCGCCAGACGATCAGCGACACCGTCCGCAAGGAGCGGGTGGACGTCGATGAGAACTATCAGCGCGACCGCTCCACATTCGAGGAACACTTCGGCAAGCGGCGAACGGCCATGGGCACCGATGCCGATACGCGGACGTTCGCTGATGCCGAGCCGCACTACCGGCGAGGGTATGAGGCCGCGCACGACGAGCGCTACGCCGGCCGCGACTTCGCCGACGTCGAGCCCGAGCTGCGACGCTCCCATGCCGGCGGCGAATCGTGGGAGCACCTGCGTGACGAGATCCGCGAGGGCTTTGACCGTGGCCGACGGCGCTAATCAGAAGAAGGAAAGACACCATGGCAATGGCTGATAGAACAACGACTCGAAACACATCGGGGCACACCGTGGTCGGCGTCTTCGACGGCCAGAACGACGCGGAGAAGGCGCTCACCGAGTTGAAGGAGGCCGGTTTTACCCCGGACCAGGTGTCCGTGGTCGCCAAGGACACCCGTGAGACCCAGTCTCTGGTCGAGCGCTCTGACATGCAGGGTGCAGAGACGACGGGAGCAGGGACTGGCGCTCTCCTCGGCGGGCTCTTCGGGGGCGCCGCCGGCTGGCTGATCGGCATCGGCGCGCTGGCGATCCCGGGCATCGGACCGATTGTGGCGGCTGGGGCGCTGGCCACGACGCTCGGCGGGGCGGCCGTCGGTGCTGTCGCCGGTGGGCTGATCGGGGCCCTGGTCGGCGCGGGGATTCCTGAAGACGACGCGCGGACCTATGAGTCGCACGTCAAGGAGGGTCGCATCCTCATCACGGCCCAGGCAGCGACCGGCCAGCAGGCCGAGGCGGCTCGCGATGCCTTCGATCGATACGGCGGCTCCGATGTCCGTGCCTACGACCGGAGCGCGGCGGCGAACGCCGATCGCGCCTGATCGTGCATCCTCGATCCCGCCCCGCGCCGAGTCTGCATCCGGCGCCGGGGCGGTCCTGGCTGCAGCCCCGTCCTCCCACGGGGCTGCAGCTTCTCCGTCGGGCAGCCTGTGCGGACCTCGGCCGCCGGCCGCCGCAGCACCAGCCCGTTGTCCAAGAGGGGCACCGAGGTCATCGTCAGGAGCCAAGCACCAGATGAATCCGAAAGACACGCTACGCCCGGGTATGCGGCTCGTGGGACCCGACAACCACGACTACGGGGCCGTCGAGCGCTACGACGACGAGTCGGTGTACGCGAACGGTCGGCGCATCCCCCTCGGCGCCATCGAGCGGGTCGATCAAGACCGCCTCTACCTCGATACGGCCGGGACGTACTCGCTCATCGAGCAGGACACGGCGGACATCGGCACCGATGGCGAGGTTCGGATTCCCGTCACGGAGGAGCGGCTCGAAGTCGGGAAGCGTCAAATCGATCTCGGCGAGATCCGGGTCCACAAGACGGTCGAGGAGGTCGAGGAAGTCCGGCGTGGGCCACTGAACCGCGAGGACGTGGAGATCGAGCGGGTTCGGGTGAATCGTCGCGTGACGGTGCCTGAGGAGCGACGTCAAGAAGGCGATTGGCTCATCATTCCGGTGATGGAAGAGATCCTCGTGGTCGAGAAGCGACTCATGGTCACGGAAGAGATCCGGATTCGGAAACACCTGGTGACCGAAGACCGAGAAGTCCGCGCGACTGTCCGCCGCGAGCACGCCTCGATCGACGATACGCGAGCCCAGACTCCCACAAGGCCTACCTCGAAGACGGACTCGGGGGGTGATGACGCCGCCTGGGACGAACTGCATGCGGAGGTACGAGGGGCTCATCATTGACGGCGGGAGCATCGTATGCGCATCGCCCAAATCGCCCCGCCGTTCCAGTCAATCCCGCCTGTCGGGTATGGCGGCACCGAGCGGGTCGTCTCGCTGCTGACGGAGGAGCTCGGCCGGCGCGGTCATGACGTCACCGTCTTTGCCAGTGGTGACTCGGCGACATCAGCCCGACTCGTCCCCACCGTCGACACGGCGCTCTGGCGCCAGTCCGAGGTGCGGGATCCGCTCGTCTGCTGGGCGATCACGGCCGGCATGGCCTACGGCTCCGCTGCCGCACGAAGTACTGTTCCTGCTCTTCTTGGCGATCTTGCTTGCTCGCCACGGCGATCGAGCCGAGAGGAGGCGAGATGACGATCGCCACTGACAGCGTCGCCGCGTCTCGCCACGCCCATCTGGACATTCAACGGCTGGCGCAATCCCCGGTCCTGATCTTCAACCCGAGCTCGGGTCAGAAACTCGGGATGTCGACGAACGCCGGTGGTGCGGAGGAAGCCCAACACGCGTTGCGCGCGGCCGGTGTCCCGTTCGACCCCTGGCCGACCGAGCGGGCGGGCCACGCCACCGAACTGGCACGAAGGGCCGTGGGCGAGGGACGCGCCCTGGTCATTGCGGCCGGCGGGGATGGGACGGCCGGTGAGGTCGCCCAGGCCCTGGCGGGAACGGACGTCATCCTCGGCATCATGCCGCTCGGCAGCGTCATGAACGTGGCGCGGACGCTCTGCATCCCTCGCGACCTGCCCGAGGCGGCGCGGGTCATCGCCGGCGGTCAGGTGCTCGCGATAGATCTGGGGAAAGTCGGCGACGTCTACTTCCTCGAGGCGGCTGGTGTGGGCCTCGACGCCGGGCTCTTCGGCTATTTCGAACAGCTCGAGAGTAAGGGCCTCCGTCGGAATGTCCTCGGGGCGGCCGTGCGGTTCCTGCGCGGCCTGGGGACACCGAGGCTCACCGTCCAAGTCGACGGCCGTCGACATCAGGTGTGAGCTCCGATGGTCGCGGTGGCGAATAGCCCCTTCGTCGGCGCGGCCTACGCGCTCGCCCCGGACGCCCGAGTCGACGACGGCCTGCTCGACGTGGTCACCTTCCACGGAGCGAGCGTGCCGCGCATGCTGTTCCACCTGGTGGCGGTGGCGGGAGGACGCCGCCTCAGCATCCCACCAAAGGCCGTGGTACTCCGCGGTCATTCCATTCGGATCGCCAGCCGTCGGCGCCGGCGAACGCTGCCCGTGCATGCCGATGGGACGGCGATCGGCGCGACCCCGATCAGCTTCGAGGTCGCGCCGGCGGCGCTGCGGGTGCTGGTTGGCGCGGCTGAAGTGGGCGCTGCCTGCGCCTGGGAGGCACCGGTCAGCGTTGCTCCTTGAGATGCGGTGCTGACGCCGTCCCCGCGTCAGGCGAGGAGTTGGCGACCTCATGCATCCGCGCCGCGCCCATGTCTTCGGGCGCCGTCTCGGTGAGATCCACCGGCTCGCGGATCAAGCCCATGGCCACGTGCAGTAAGCTGCGCTCCACCAGGAGCTTCTCGCGCATGATCACTTCCCACTCCTCGTAGGAGAGATCCACCGTCCGCAGCTCCCCTTCGACGGCTTGGAGTCGGTCGATCACGGCAGCATCGACGCGCGTGTCGGGAGCGTCCTTGAAGTCCTGCCAGATCGAGCGGAGGCGATCTTCGATCGCATTCGCCTCCTCGCTCCAGGTGAGATAGGCCGGGCTGAAGGCGAGCTGCTCCGCGAGCAGGGCCCGGGCACGGTTGACATCCGTCTCCCGCCCACGCAGCACCAGGTCGGACAGGTGGAGAACGGCCTCCAGTTTGTCCGACGTCAACGCCATCGGCCGCTCGGTCAATAAGCCCCGGACGGCGAGCCCTCCGGCCACGGTCAGGATCTTGGTCGGCACGCTCAGTGTCCAGCCGGCTTCGATCGCCCGGACCGCCAGGTCACCCTGGGCCAGGGATTTTTGGACGTCGTCGAGGACGGTGGCGTAGTCCTCGGGCTGGACGATCACCGGGACGTGCCGCTCGATCCAGCCCCGCCCACGGTTGCGTAGCATGGTGAGCAGCCGCAACATGGACATCATCACCAGGATCAGAGCGAGGCTGAGCACGAAGGGATAGCCTTTGAGGAGCATCCCGACGAGCGCCGCAGAACCCTGCGGTCGATCGCCCGGATCCAGCGCCCGCAGGATCGCGACCGCGACCAGCGGTGGAATGGCCACCGCCAGACTGAGCATGATGTACCAGGCAATCAGGCTGTCGAGTCGCTCGGGGAGCGGGAGGAAGCTCAGCAGGAACGCGCCCACGGGCGGGATGGCGACGCTCACCGCGGCGACGATCCAGCAGATCGAGCCGACTGACATCACGAAGAGGTATGGCTCCCGCGTGCGCGGCACCTTCCCGAAGAGCATGACGGTGCTCCAGCCGACCGCGATCTTGACGACCTGCCGCAGCATGCCGGGGATCACAATCAGCAGCGCCAGGCCAATGAACCGCATCGGGAACCTCTGCTCTGCCTAGCCGACCGTCTCCGCTGGGGAGGCAGCCGCCACTATGACCGGACTGTCTCACGGGGTCAAACGACCTGACACCAGGCGCCGCTGCCCACACCACGGATCGGAAGTTACACCCATCCCGATTCTCGCGTAAGGTAGCGCACAAGCATGGCTCAATTGCGCTCTCCGTGTTCAAGTGAACACTGTGAACTTCTCGATAACCGGTCGTCGCCGACTGGACCTGTTCGTCCGATCGCCATGGCGCCACGCGCCCACTGTCGCCTCTCGCCATTCGGCGAGCAGCGCCGCGCCCTCTGGATCGGGCCGGCGGAGCGGCACCGGCTTATACCCGTTCAGGTACGACGCGGCCCCATCCCTGCACGACGAGCACGTCGCTGACCGCGTCGAGGGCGTCACAGGGCCCGACTCCCGGTAGTCCCGCCCCGCCGGATACCCACCTAAACCTAGCCAGGTGAACCTGAAAGCTGCCGGGCAGTGTCAGCCCGGTGAGGAAAAGGAGCGCCCGCTCCGGCGAGAATGGAGGTGTCAGCCA
>Ga0075421_100009581_pt1 | contig 11945 bp, 6 predicted proteins | sample SoiMetdeltSBSDD5_FD_75292 | JGI IMG/M metagenome (GOLD analysis project Ga0075421, IMG submission 75292) | Bulk soil microbial communities from a Populus tree surrounding site in Tennessee, USA - Soil MetaG P. deltoides SBSDD5 | ecosystem: Environmental > Terrestrial > Soil > Tree plantation...
ACCGATGATGACGACCTTTTTGCCCGTGGCGAGAATCTGATTTGCCACCGTGTCGCCTGCGTTCTTCTTGTTTTGCTGCGGTAAAAACTCCATCGCGAAATGGACGCCGTTCAATTCCCTGCCCGGCACGGTTAGATCACGAGGCCATTCGGCGCCACCAGCCAACATCAGCGCATCGTATTCGCTGAGCAAATCCTTGACCGGAACGTTGCCGCCCACAGTGGCGCGAACACGGAACTCCACACCTTCGCTCGTCATCTGATCGATGCGGCGATCGATATGGTGTTTTTCCATCTTGAAGTCGGGAATGCCATAGCGCAGCAACCCGCCCAGGCGATCGGCCTTCTCCAGAACCGTCACCCAATGACCGGCGCGATTCAACTGCTGCGCCGCCGCAAGACCGGCCGGTCCGCTTCCGACAACCGCAACACGCTTCCCCGTCCGGTGCGCGGGCGGTTCCGGCTTGATCCATCCATACTCCCATGCGTGATCGATGATCGTGCGCTCAATCACTTTTATGGCTACCGGAGGCTCATTAATGCCAAGCACGCAAGCCGCTTCGCAAGGGGCCGGACAGATGCGTCCGGTGAACTCCGGAAAGTTGTTCGTCGAGTGCAGGACACGAATTGCCTCCTGCCAGCGGTCGCGATAGACGTAGTCGTTCCAGTCGGGAATGATGTTGTTCAACGGACAGCCGGTGTGGCAAAACGGCACTCCACAATCCATACAGCGCGCGCCTTGCGTGCGCACCTTTTCGTCCTCGAACGGCTGATAGATTTCAAAGTAGTCGTTGACGCGCTCGGCGACGGGCCTCCGCTGGGGAAGCTCGCGCGTGTATTCCATGAATCCGGTGTCTTTTCCCATCGTGAATTCCTTGCGGCTACTTGCGCGTTGCTCCCACCGGTTCAACGGAAGCACCGCTACTGATGGCCGACCGAATGTAAACGGACTTCTGCGCATCAGTTCGCGTAATCCCCAGAACGCGCTTGTATTCGTGCGGAAATACTTTGACGAACTTGGGGAGCAGAGCCGCCCAGTGGTCGAGCACGTACCGGGCGCGGTCGCTGTTTGTATAGCGCTGGAGGTTGGCGATGTAATGACGCAAGAGGTCGACATCAGCCGGCTCCATCACGGGCTCCAGGTCGACCATAGAGAGATTGCAGTTGTAGCGGGCAAAGTCGCCCGTCTCGTCGAGGACGAATGCAAAGCCGCCCGACATGCCGGCGCCGAAGTTACGGCCCGTCGGTCCCAGGACAATCACAAGCCCTTTGGTCATGTATTCGCAGCCATGATCGCCGACGCTGGTAACAACGGCGGTCGCACCGGAGTTACGGACGGCGAACCGCTCGCCACCCATGCCATTGAAGTACGCCTCACCACTCGTTGCACCGTAGAGAACGACGTTTCCGACGATGATGTTGTCCTGTGGGACGAACGTCGAACCTTTCGGCGGATAGACGATCAACTTTCCGCCGGAGAGGCCCTTGCCCGTGTAGTCATTGGCATCGCCTTCGAGGGTCAGCGTCACACCCTTCGATAAGAAGGCGCCAAAGCTCTGGCCGGCCGATCCTTTGAACTGCAACTTGACCGTGTCATCCGGCAGCCCATTGCTGCCGTACTTGCGCGCGATTTCGCCGGAAAGCATCGTACCGACCGTTCGATGAACGTTTCGGATATCCAACGCTGCCTCGACCTTTTCACCGCGTTCGAGCGCCGGAGCGGCAAGCCGGATCAGTTCGTGATCGAGCGCTGACTCAAGACCATGGTCCTGTGCGATGGAGCAAACTCTTCCAACCCGCGACGGCACCTCCGGATTGTGGAAAATCTGGCTGAAGTCCAGTCCCTTGGCCTTCCAGTGATCGATAGCTCCGCGCACATCGAGCTTATCGACGCGGCCAACCATTTCGCGGACCGTACGGAAGCCGAGCTTGGCCATGATGCGGCGCATCTCCTCGGCGACGAAGAAGAAGAAATTAATGACGTTCTCAGGCGTGCCACTAAACTTGGCCCGCAGAGTCGGGTCCTGCGTCGCGATGCCCACGGGACAGGTATTCAGATGGCACTTGCGCATCATGATGCAGCCCATCGTGACCAGCGGTACCGTAGAGAAGCCAAATTCCTCGGCGCCGAGAAGAGCGCCGATGGCCACATCGCGGCCCGTGCAGAGCTTGCCGTCGGTCTGGACGATGATGCGCGAACGCAGATCGTTCATTACGAGCACCTGCTGCGTTTCAGCAAGACCAAGTTCCCACGGGACGCCCGCATGTTTGAGCGAAGTCAGAGGGCTTGCACCCGTGCCACCGGAGTCACCCGAGATCAAGACGACATCGGCGTGTGCCTTGGCGACGCCAGCGGCGACAATACCAACACCCACCTCGGAGACGAGCTTTACCGATACGCGGGCGCGCGGATTGGAGTTTTTCAGGTCGTAGATGAGCTGCGCAAGGTCTTCGATCGAGTAAATGTCGTGGTGCGGAGGCGGCGAGATAAGGCCAACACCGGGCGTCGCATGGCGCACGCGTGCAATCACCTCGTCCACCTTGTGGCCGGGAAGTTGTCCGCCTTCACCGGGCTTTGCGCCCTGCGCGATCTTAATCTGCAACTCATCGGCGTTGATCAGGTAGTTGATGGTCACGCCGAACCGGCCGCTGGCGACTTGCTTGATCGCGGACCGGCGCCAATCTCCATTCGGATCGCGCGCAAAACGAGCCTCGTCTTCCCCGCCTTCCCCGGTATTCGACTTGCCGCCGATGCGGTTCATGGCGATGGCAAGCGTTTCGTGGGCTTCCTTGGAAATGCTGCCGAAGCTCATCGCTCCAGTTGCGAATCGCTTCACAATCTCGCTGGCCGGCTCGACTTCTTCGAGCGGAATCTCTTTATCGGCGTACTGAAATTCCATTAAGCCGCGCAGCGTGCAGAGCTCCCGATTCTGGTCGTTGATCAGCTTCGAGTACTCTTCGAATGTCGCGAATGCGCGCTGCGGATCCTCCGTGTGCACGGCATGCTGCAGCTTGGCGATCGTGGCGGGATTCAGCAGGTGATACTCGCCGCGCGTGCGGTACTGATAGCTGCCGCCGACCGGCAGTTCGGTGTCGGATTCGGTGACCGGCTGATAGGCCAGGTCGTGCTTCATCTTCGCTTCGCGCGCGAGCACTTCCATGCCGACGCCTTCAATGCGGGACGCCGTGCCGGTGAAGTAGCGGTCGACCACCTCTTTGGCCAAACCAATGGCCTCGAACACCTGCGCGCCGCGGTAACTCTGCAGCGTGGAAATGCCCATCTTCGAAAAGACCTTCAGCAGGCCCTTGTTGATCGACTTCTTGTAGTTCTTGAGTGCCGTTTCGAAGCTGATGTTGCCGAGCATGCCCTTCCGTTGCATGTCCTCGAGCGTCTCAATGGCCAGGTACGGATTCACAGCGCTGGCGCCGTACCCGATCAGCAAGCAATAGTGCATCACCTCGCGTGGCTCGCCACTTTCCACAATGATCGCTACTAGCGTGCGCGTGCCTTCGCGGATCAGATGATGGTGCACGGCCGAGAGCGCGAGTAGCGACGGAATCGGAGCATATTCGGAATCCGTATTCCGGTCGCTGAGTACCAATACGGTATAGCCGGATTTGATAGCCCACGACGCACGGCGGCAGACGCCTTCCAAAGCGCGTTGCAGTTCCTTGGCGCCCCCTTCGGCAGGGAAGACGGTATAAAGCGTCGTCGCCACGAAATCGCCCTGGGAAACACGGCGCAGCTTTTCCAAATCGTAGTTGGTGAGAATCGGCTGCTTCAGCTTCAGCGTGTGGCAATGCTCGGGCGTCTCTTCCAGAATGTTGCGCTCAGTGCCGATGTAGCTGGTGAGCGACATGACGAGTTCTTCGCGGATCGGATCGATCGGCGGGTTCGTCACTTGTGCAAAGAGCTGTTTGAAGTAGTGGAACAGCGGCTGTGGCTTGTCCGAAAGACAGGCAAGCGGCGTATCCGTGCCCATGGACCCGATCGGCTCCTCGCCCTTGGTTGCCATCGGCGAGAGGATCATCTTGAGGTCTTCGTCGGTATATCCAAACGCCCTTTGGCGCTGCAGCAAAGTGTCGAAATCGGTGGCGTGCCAGCGGCTAGGTACCGGTAGCTCGTCGATAAGAAGCTGCTGCTTCTGAATCCATTCACCGTAGGGCCGGCGTGCGGCGAGCCTAGCTTTCAACTCCTCATCGGGGACGATCCGCCTCGCTTCCAGATCGCACAACAGCATTTTGCCAGGCTGCAGGCGGCCCTTGAACTTCACGTTCTCCGGCTCAACTGGAAGCACGCCCGTCTCGGAGGCCATGATTAGCAGGCCGTCATGCGTTTCCATGTAACGCGCCGGACGAAGGCCATTGCGGTCGAGCGTCGCCCCAATCACGCGCCCATCGGTGAAGGCGATCGCCGCCGGACCGTCCCACGGCTCCATGAGCGACGCGTGGTACTCGTAATAGGATTTCTTCTCGGCTGGCATCGTCACGTCGTGGTCCCACGCCTCGGGAATCAACATCGACATCACGTGTGGCAGCTCGCGCCCCGCCTGGTACAACATTTCGGCCGCGTTGTCGAAACTCGCCGAATCGCTTCCGCCCGGTTGAATCACCGGGAAGGCCTTGGGCAACTCGTCGCCAAACAGTTCAGATTTCAAAACCGCCTGGCGGGCGTGCATCCAATTGCGATTACCCTGAACGGTGTTGATCTCGCCGTTATGGCAGATGTGCCGGAAGGGATGAGCCAGTTGCCAAGTGGGAAACGTGTTCGTGGAAAATCGCTGATGAACCATGCACAGCGCGCTCACCAGTTCGGGATCCTTTAGCTCCTGGTAGAACTCGGCGATCTGCGGCGCCAGCAGCAACCCCTTATAGACGATGGTCCGAGTGGATAGCGAGGGGAGGTAGAAAAAGTCCTTCTGCGCAATGTCGCTTTCGGCAATCTCAACTTCGGCCAATTTGCGTATGACGTAGAGCTTTCGATCGAGCTCGTCGCGCGACATAGGCGACGCGGGCTTGAGGAAGATCTGTTGAATGTATGGTTGCGCGGCGCGGGCGAGGCGTCCAATCGCGTCGGGATCCACGGGCGTGTCGCGCCAGCCAAGAACCTCCAACCCTTCTTCGCGGGCAATTCGTTCGAGCACGCCTTCGCACGTATAGCGCGGCTGCCGGTCCACCGGCAGAAATACCATGCCCACGCCATATTCCCCCGGCTCCGGTAGCGTAAAGCGGAGCTTTGCACATTCGCGCTTGAAAAACGCATGCGGAATCTGAATTAGGATGCCGGCTCCATCGCCTGTTTCCGGATCGCAACCGCATGCGCCGCGATGCGTCAGGTTGATCAGGATCTGAATTCCCTTGGTAATGATCTCGTGTGACGATTCGTTGTTGACGTTGACAACAAAGCCGAGACCGCAGGCATCCCGTTCCAACTGTGGACGGTAAAGGCCTTGCTCGGCCGGTAACCCTGGCTTGGTGGCGGTTGGATGAATATCGCCCACTGAGAGGTGGTGGTCGTGAGAATTGGGAAGAGAATGTTGCTGACTCACGGTTAGCCTTTCCATCAGGGAAGATAGGGGCTTGAACCTAGCCCCACGGTTTAGGATAAAAGTATAGCCAGCATTGCAAAATTAGTCAAACAGTAGTCGATGCTATTGTAATATAAGATAAACAGATGTTAGGATTGGGTTGTGGACTTTCATCATTTTCGCTTATTCCGAGATCTTGCGAATGAACGATCCATCTCAAAAGGCGCTGAAAACAATGGCATTAGTCAGTCTGCCGCAAGTCAGCATCTGCAAGAGTTGGAGCGAACGATAGGCGCAATCCTCGTGGATCGCTCCACGAGGCCCCTTCAGCTAACGGAAGCTGGCCGCCTATACTGCGAGTTTTGCCAGGACGTCCTCCATCGCAAGGAGGAATTCGACGCCGCAATTGAGCGCTTGAAAGAGAAGGTCGAGGGGCAAGTTAGAGTGGCATCGATTTATTCGGTCGGGCTTTCCGAGATGTCGAGGCTTGAGCAGGAGTTCACGGACCGGTTTCCCGACGCTGAATTAGTGGTCACCTATCTGCGCCCCGAGAAGGTGTACGAGGCCATCCTTTCTGACCGCGCCGACCTCGGTTTGGTGAGCTATCCGAATCAGACTCGTGAAATCAGCGCTACACCTTGGCGTCAGGAGCGAATGGTGGTTGCCGTCGCTCCGTCGCACCCGTTGGCACAGAAGGTCTGGCTACAGCCTTCAGATTTGAATGGAGCCGATTTCGTCGGATTTGATGACGATCTTCCCATCGCCGCACATGTTAAGGAATATCTCGAAGAAGGCAACGCACGGGTAAACATTGTGATGCACTTCGACAACATTCAAATGATGAAGGAAGCCGTGGCGTTGGGCGAAGGGATCTCCATTCTTCCCGTGCGAATCCTGCGTCAGGAAGTCGAACTGGGAAGGTTGGTGGCAATCCGCCTTGACAAGCCTGCACTCTTCCGGCCCCTTGGCATCATCCACCACAGCAGAAAGCGGTTTAACCGGGCCGCGGAGAGTTTTCTTGCGCTTCTGCGTGAAGAAGAGCCGGCCTAACGGCCGTTCCTCCGGACCGCAAGATCGACCTTCGACTCAACCCGTCCATTGTTCCTCCGGAGGAAGCTTTATCTGGAAGACTAAAGATATCGCGATCTCGGACGGTCGGGTTTCACAGCAGGCGGGCGAGGTTCTCGCAAACGTGAAGCCCCGCTTGAAGACTGATCAACCCCACAAATTTAGAATCCGCCCGATCACACCAATCGCATCCGAATTCGTCTTGTTACAATAGCGATATCCCATGAAAGTTCCCGTTTTTCTGCTGATGTGCGCGGCAGTTGCGTTCGCACAACCCGCCACTGCGCCAGCCGAGGACCGCAGCCCCGATCACGTCGTGGCGGAGGTAAATGGAAAAGCCATCACAGTGGCCGATCTGCGCCGGATTCTCTCCAACGCGCCCGACAACATACATCAGGTCCTGAACGAAAATCCGGCGGATTTTCTGGAACGGTACACGATGCTGAGCCAGTTGACCGCCGAGGCAATTCGAGACACTCTCGACAAGCAGTCTCCTTACAAAGAACGCTTGGAGTGGCAGCGCACAACCGTGCTCATGATGGCGCTACTGGAAGACAAGTCCAAGAACACTCCCGTACCCAAAGAGGAGATCGAAGCTGCCTACAAAGCGGATTTGATGCGTTACCGTGTGGCCGAAGTGCTGCCCATCGTGATTCCCTTCGACAAGGCCGCCGGCGTGCGCAAGACTGAAGCGGCCGCTCGAAAGTTGGCGCAGGAGGTGTGGCAGGAACTGCGTAAGGGCGCCCCCTTCATGGCCACCATGGAGAAATACTCGGATCCCAGTGCATCGGCTCTTTACAAGAAAGAGTATCCGACGATCTTGCCCAACTCGAAAATTCCCGAGCCGGTCAAGAAGGCGGTGTTCGCCACGTTGCCTGGGCAGATCACGGATCCTTTGCCATTCGGCAATGCGATCTATATTTTCCAGGTTGTCTCCCTCAACGCCGCCCCGCTCGGCGAAGTCGCCGATTTAATTGCTTCTGAAATCCGCGAAAAGCGCGTCGATGCGGAGATGAAACAGTTGAACCAGGAGGCGAAAGTAGAGATAAACCACCCCGTCTACTTCCAGCTACAGGATCCAACGGCCCCCCCGGGACGCGAAATTCCCGCCGATCTGCGGTCAGAAACCGTGGTCGCCACGGTGAACGGCCGCGGGTACACATCGGTCGAAATGACGAATGTGTTGAACGGAGCCCCACCCACCGTCCGTCAATCGGCCTCAAAGCGCCCCAGAGAATTTCTCGTGCAATTGGCCATGATGAACGAGCTTGCCGAACAAGCACGGAGACTCAAGCTGAACGAGGGGCCCCCTGCCTCGGATCGCATCCGTTGGACCGACATGCAGACCCTCATGCAGGCCAAAATCGACGAGACGATGAAGGGCATCTCCAATTCTGCGCAAGAGCAGGAGGCCTACTATAAGGACAATCAAAAGCGGTATCAAAAGGCTCGTGTGAAGTTGATCTACATTCCCTACAGTCTCGCTCCGGCTCCTCCCACCGCCGCTAACCGGCCGCGCACGGAGAAAGAAGCCAAAGCGCGCGCCGATGAGGTTCTCGCGAAACTGAAAACCGGCGCGGAATTCACGCTGCTCGTACAGGAATACAGTGAGGATACTTCGTCCAAGGGCAATAACGGCGAATTCATGCCGATCCTGGCTACGGACACGCGCATCCCGGAAGACATAAAGAAGGCGATCTTCGCGACGGCTCCCGGCGCGGTCACACCGGCACTCCAGCAGGCCAACGGATACTACATATTCAGAGTCGAAGAGAGTGGCGTCATCCCGTACGACCAGATTCGCAACCAGATCTACGAGGAGATGCGCCAGGCAAAATTCCAGAAATGGTTTGAAGATCTGCGCAATGGCATTAAGGTCAAAATCGTCGACGGCACTGCCATTCGAGCCGAGTTGGTTCGCCCCCTCTAAGTCGAAATTAATTGGCGTCACACTCCCTCCCCTGGCGGGGGCGCCGATCCGAATTTCCTACCGCGCCCCCCTGCTCGTCCGGCGGGGAGCATTTGTATCCAGCGGAGGAGAGGAGATGCATGCGGCAACTTTCCTCCGCGAGAGGCTCATTGTCATGGACGCGGAGTTGCGCGGCGATCCAAACGAATGGCGGCGCGTCTTCGTCCATGAATTGTTCCACTTCGCCTGGATACGGCTGGGTAATCCGGCTAGGGGCAGTTGGCAGACGCACCTTTGGCGGGAATTTCAGGCCCGGGCGAGAGGCGAATTGGGCTGGAGTGCGGAATGGCGGAAGAAAACGATCATTATCGAACATATACTCCGTGGAAGTCCGGCATGGAAAGAGTACGCTTGCGAATCCTTCTGCGACACCGCTGCCTGGCTCTATGCCGGCCTTGACGGACATGACGAATTCACACTTTCCCTTATTTGGCGGAAACGGCGGCGGCGCTGGTTCATCCAACAATTTGGGGATCGCGCCGTTCCCCTATAGACTAGGGATAAGGAGATACCCCTTGACGCGCGCACCATTCGCCACCGCACTGGCACTGACCATCCTGGCCGGTTGCTCCTACGCACCGCCCAGCCGCGCGGCCATTAAGCCCGCGGCCAAGCGCAATCCCGCGCCAGCCTTTACGCTGAAGGATTCGCAAGGGACGAGTTTCAACCTCGCCGACTACAAAGGCAAGGTTGTCCTGCTGAACTTTTGGGCGACCTGGTGCGGCCCTTGCAAACTGGAGATCCCCTGGTTTGTGGAATTTGAGAAGAATTACCGCGACAAGGGCTTTGCCGTTTTGGGCATTTCCATGGACGAAGAAGGTTGGGAGGTCGTGAAGCCCTACCTCGATCGTTCGAAGGTGAACTATCGCATCGCAATTGGCAACGACATGATGGCGCAGCAGTATGGTGGCGTCGAATCCCTGCCGACCTCGTTTCTGATCGACCGCAACGGCAAGATTGCGGCCGTGCATGTTGGATTGGTGAGTAAAGGTGATTACCAGAAAGACATTGAGCATCTTCTTGGCTCGGCCAAACAGAGTGCTGCCAAGCCTCACGTTCCTATTGTTCCCGCAACTGCTGTTCCCGCAGTTCAATAGCATTCTGACCGTGCAGAGCCCGCCTCCGATGGCGATGAAGACTGGTGTCGAAACACCGGTGAAGCTGCACGTGAAGTTGAATAGCGGCTACCACGTCAACTCAGACAAGCCGGCCGACGAATACCTGATTCCCTTAAAGCTCACCTGGACGGCGGAGCCGTTGACTATCTCCTCGATCACGTTTCCCGAACCGAAGATGGAGAAGTACTCTTTTAGCGAAAAGCCGCTGAGCGTCTATACGGGTGACTTCGACATCGTCACCAAATTCCGGGCGCCCGCCAACACGCCAAAGGGCGAGAAGACGATCACCGGCAAAATGCGCTACCAGGCCTGCAGCACGACAGCCTGCTATCCGCCCCGCTCAGCCGACGTGAAAATCATCGTCAACATCTACTGAAGGCTACCGTGCGCCGACTTCTGATCCGGCCGGGCGCGTTGGGCGATTTCATTGTTTCGCTGCCGGCCCTGGAAGCTCTGCGCGCGGACTATACCGAAGTTTGGACGGCAGCCGCACACGTCCCATTAATACGCTTCGCCGACCGTGTGCGTGCCATCTCCTCCACGGGTCTCGATCTTCTCGAACTGGGGCAGGCGTCGCCGGCGCTGGAGAGTGAACTCGCCGCGTTCGATTCCATCGTGAGCTGGTACGGCTCGTCGCGTCTCGAGTTCCGCGAGGCCGTCGCCGGACTACCATTCCAATTCTTCCCCGCCCTGCCTGATGGCGGCGAAATCAATGCAACGCAATTCTATGCCCTTCAGGCTGAGTCGCTGGGTGTACGAGTCGTACGACGTACGCCTCGTTTGGAAATTCCGCGCCTGCCGTCGATGCCCTATGCCGTCATTCACCCTTTTTCCGGCAGCACCAAGAAAAACTGGCCTCTCGATCGCTACGTTGAACTGGCCTCCCAGCTCGACCTTCCCGCGGCTTTCACCGCCGGCCCCGAGGAATCGCTGCCGTCTGGAATGGCCGCGCGGCGATTCGACAACCTGTGGGATCTCGCCACGTGGCTCGGCAACGCCGCCTACTACATCGGCAATGACAGTGGCCCGACCCATCTCGCAGCAGCCGTGGGAACACCCACGCTCGCGATCTTCGGACCAAGCGATCCGCGCGTATGGGCGCCACCCGGCGCGCGCGTAGTTCGCGCAATCGCCGCGGGAGACTGGCCTACGGTAGCTGACGTGTTGGCCGCTCTTGTAGAATTGCGTCGATGCAACGAAGAGAACTCGTCATTGGATCGCTCGGCGGCTGGCTAACCACGCACGCCCTCGGCGCGGCCGAAGGCACGCGCACGCTCGCCGGCACGGGCTCCCCCGGCTACACGAACGACGGCGGTCAGGCGGCAACCGCGCAAATCAACAATCCCTACGGTCTGACAACCGGTCCGGATGGCGCGCTCTACGTCTGCGAGATCGGAAACCACCTCATCCGCCGCATCGATCTCAGACGCGGCACCATCTCCACGGTCGTTGGCACTGGCAAGAAGGGCTATTCAGGCGATGGCGGGCCGGCGTCGCAAGCCGTCTGCAACGAACCCTATGAAGTTCGTTTCGATCGTGCGGGCAACATGTTTTGGGTCGAGATGCCGAACCACATCGTCCGCCGAATGGACAAGGCAACCAAGATCGTCACTACCGTCGCGGGCACGGGCACGGCCGGTTTCTCGGGAGACGGCGGCCCGGCGGTGAAAGCGCAACTCGCACAGCCGCACTCCATCGCCTTCGATCCCGCGGGCCGCATGATGATCTGCGACATCCGTAACCATCGCGTGCGCCGCGTCGATTTCAAGACGGGACTCATCGAAACCTTCCTCGGGACCGGCGCGCAAGAGGCGACTCCGGACGGTGCGTCCATCAAAGGCACGCCGGTCAACGGCCCGCGCGCCATCGATCTCGATCCTAAGGGCAACCTCTACCTCGTCCTCCGCGAAGGCAACAAAGTGTTCCGCGTCGATCCGAAAGCCGGAACCTATCATCACCTCGCAGGCACCGGCGTGAAGGGCTACACCGGTGACAACGGCCCCGCCACGGCCGCGCAACTGAACGGTCCGAAGGGCATCGCCTGGTCACCCGAAGGCAGTGCCGTCATCGCCGACACGGAGAACCACGCCATCCGCCGCATCGACCTCAAGACCGGCGTCATCACCACCCTCATCGGTACCGGCGCGCGTGGCGACGGCCCCGATGGCGCTCCGCTCCAGTGCAAAACCGCCCGCCCCCACGGCGTCTTCATCGACCGCGCGGCCAACTTATACGTCGGCGACAGCGAAGCCCACCGCGTGCG
>Ga0075421_100009583_pt1 | contig 11942 bp, 11 predicted proteins | sample SoiMetdeltSBSDD5_FD_75292 | JGI IMG/M metagenome (GOLD analysis project Ga0075421, IMG submission 75292) | Bulk soil microbial communities from a Populus tree surrounding site in Tennessee, USA - Soil MetaG P. deltoides SBSDD5 | ecosystem: Environmental > Terrestrial > Soil > Tree plantation...
GTGCTACCAGAGTCCGGCTTCTCGAAAAGCCAAAGCGGTTCGAAGGTTATCCAGAGGGCGAGCGATCGATGATCTTGGCTGTCGTGCTGCTTTTATTGACCGTCGGATCTGTCCTGTTTCACTTCTATAGTCCATGGTGGTGGACGCCGATCGCGTCCAACTGGGACTATATCGATCACACCATCATCATCACGTTCTGGATCACCGGCGTCGCCTTCGTCCTGATCATCGGCTTTGTCGCCTATTGCGTGTATCGCTTCCGGCACCGCGAAGGGCAGGAGGCGCATTACGAGCCCGAGAACAAACGGCTCGAATGGTGGCTCACCATCGCCACATCGTTGGGGGTGGCCGGGCTCCTCGCTCCGGGGCTCGTCGTGTGGAAGGATTTCGTCACGGTGCCGGCTGGTGCCAGCGAGATCGAAGTGATGGGCCAGCAATGGCAGTGGAGCTTCCGACTGCCGGGCAAGGACGGCGTCCTGGGCAAGTCGAGCGATGGGGCGGTCACGGTCGAGAACCCGTTCGGTATCAACAAGGACGATCCGCAGGCGCAGGACGACATCGTGCTGGAGGCCGCCGATCTGCATCTGCCGGCCGGCAAGCCAATCAAGGTGCTGCTGCGGTCCAAGGACGTGCTGCATAATTTCTATGTGCCCGAGTTCCGCGCCAAGATGGATCTCATTCCAGGCATGGTGACCTATTTCTGGTTCACTCCGACCCGCACCGCCAAGTTCGACATCCTCTGTTTCGAGCTGTGCGGCACCGGCCATTACACCATGCGCGGGTCGGTCGTTGTGGAGGACGACGCTGCCTATCAGACCTGGCTGTCCCAACAGACTGCGTTCCGGGACACCTATCAGCGGACCAAAGTGGTGACCAAGGACAGCTCGGTGCAGTGAAATTGACTGTGGTGAAAAGAGTCCTCCTTGAGAACCAATTCGGCGCTTGTCAGGCGTCTATAACTGAGCGAAATGAGGGTGTCTGATGGTCGATGTAACTCCGTCTGCGGTCGACTATGTCGCGCCAGCCCATGAGGAAGACGAGCTCTATCATCCTCATAGTTTTCTGACCAAGTACGTCTGGAGCCAGGACGCGAAGATCATCGCCATTCAATATGCCGGTACCGCCACGGCGATTGGCCTCGTCGCGCTGGTGCTGTCCTGGTTGATGCGGCTGCAGCTCGGTTTCCCCGACACCTTTTCCTTCATCTCGCCGGAAGCCTATTACCAGTTCATCACCGTGCACGGGATGATCATGGTGATTTACCTGCTCACGGCGTTGTTCCTCGGCGGCTTCGGGAACTACCTCATCCCGCTGATGGTCGGCGCCCGCGACATGGTGTTTCCGTATGTCAACATGCTGAGCTACTGGGTCTATCTCCTGGCGGTGCTGGTGCTCGTCGCCAGCTTCTTCTTGCCGGGTGGAGCCACCGGTGCAGGCTGGACCCTCTATCCGCCGCAAGCCATCCTGAACGGCACGCCCGGGCGCGACTACGGCATCATCCTGATGCTGGTGTCGCTGATCATCTTCATCATCGGTTTCACCATGGGCGGCCTCAATTATGTAGTGACGGTGTTGCAGGCGCGCTGCCGGGGGATGACGCTGATGCGCTTGCCGCTGAGCGTCTGGGGCATTTTCGTCGCCACCATCCTGGCGCTGCTTGCCTTCCCGGCACTGTTCGTCGGCTGTGTCATGATGCTGTTCGACCGCATTCTCGGAACCAGCTTCTTCATGCCGAGGATCGTCGAGTTCGGCGAGCAGCTGGCCTATGGCGGCGGCAGCCCCATCCTGTTCCAGCACCTGTTCTGGTTCTTCGGCCATCCCGAGGTCTATATCGTTGCGCTGCCGGCATTCGGCATCGTGTCGGACCTGATCAGCACCCATGCGCGCAAGAACATCTTCGGCTACCGCATGATGGTGTGGGCGATCGTGGCGATCGGCGGCTTGAGCTTCGTGGTGTGGGCGCACCACATGTATGTCAGCGGCATGAACCCGTATTTCGGCTTCTTCTTCGCGACAACGACGCTGATCATCGCCGTCCCGACCGCCATCAAGGTCTACAACTGGGTGCTGACGCTATGGCGGGCCAACATCCATCTCACGGTGCCGATGCTGTTTGCCATCGCCTTCATCCTGACTTTCGTGAATGGCGGGATCACCGGGCTGTTCCTCGGAAATGTGGTGGTCGACGTGCCGCTGTCCGACACCATGTTCGTGGTGGCGCACTTCCATATGGTGATGGGCGTGGCGCCGCTGCTCGTGATCTTCGGCGCCATCTATCACTGGTATCCGCTGATCACGGGGAGAATGTACAACAACGCGCTCGGGCAATTCCATTTCTGGGTTACCTTCGTCGGTGCCTATCTGATCTTCTTCCCGATGCACTATCTCGGATTCGTCGGCGTGCCGCGCCGCTATTTCGAAATCAACGACACGACTTTCGTCCCCGCGAACGTCCATGAGCTGAACATGTTCATCTCGGTGGTGGCGCTGATCGTCGGCTTCGCCCAGATGGTGTTCCTGTACAACATCATTTCGAGCATCTGGTACGGCAAGAAGGCGGAGCGGAATCCGTGGCGGGCGACGACCCTCGAATGGCAGACGCCGGAAGTTCCGCCCGGGCACGGCAATTGGGGCAAGGAGACTCCAGTGGTGTATCGCTGGGCCTATGACTACAGCGTGCCCGGCGTTGCCCAAGACTACATCCCGCAGAACACGCCGCCGGATGACGTGCCGATGGCGAAGCCGCACCGGCTGCAGCCAGCCTGAGGACCCGTGGGCATTCTTGGGAAATTGTCGGAAAAGCCTTGGGTGAAATCCCAGAGCGACGTCGACAACCTGCATGAGGGCGGCACGTTCACCATTCCCACCCCGTGGCTTGGTCTGAACGTGCTGTTCGCGGTGATCGCAGTTCTCTTTCTGCTCCTGAGCATCGCGTATTATCATCACCGCATCGTTCATGCGTCGGAATATCAGGCGGCGGCGGCACAATCCGCGTCGTTTCTCGATCTCTGCCTGTCATCGGGACCGACGTGGTTCGGCCTGCCGAAGCTGTGGCTGCTGTGGGTGAACACCGCAATCCTGTTCCTCGGCAGCATCGCCATGCAGGGGCTGCAAAGTGCGACACGGCGGGGCCAGGCGGACTCGGTGCGGGACTATCTGCTGATAGCCGGGGCGCTGACGACGGCTTTCCTGGTGGGCCAGATTGTGGTGGCGCGGCAGCTGGCTGGTCTCGGATTCTTCGCGGCAACGACGCCAGCAGTGGCGTTCTTCCTGATCATCGCCCTGCTGCACGGGCTCCATGTGTTTGGCGGTCTGTTGCCGCTTGGCCGGGTCGGAGCGCGGTTGTGGCGCGGTGACAAGGTTGCCGACCTGCGCCTAATTGTGGAATTGTGCACCGCCTATTGGCATTTTCTGCTTGTGATTTGGCTTTTGTTGTTCGCAATGCTGCTGCTCACCTGAGGGGTGCCTGTCGCATGTCGCATTCTGCCGTAGCTGACACCAACGTTCCGCATGCGCATCACGGCTGGTCCGGCCTGGTGCATGACTGGTCTACCGATCAGAAGGCGTTCAAGAACGTCCCTTGGGGGAAGGCCATGATGTGGATCTTCCTCCTGAGCGACACTTTCATCTTCGGGTGCTTCCTCCTGTCCTACATGACGGTCAGGATGTCGACGCTCGATCAGTGGCCCAATCCAAGCAAGGTGTTCGCGCTGCATATTGGCGGGCAGGAAATCCCGCTCATTCTCATCGCGATCATGACCTTCGTGCTGATCAGCTCGAGCGGCACCATGGCGCTGGCAGTGAAATACGGCTACCAGAAGGACCGGGTGAAAACCGCGATCCTGATGATCCTGACGGCGATTCTCGGCGCCACCTTCGTCGGCATGCAGGCATTCGAATGGACGAAGCTCATCATGGAAGGGGTGAGGCCGTGGGGTAATCCCTGGGGCGCGCCGCAGTTCGGCTCGACCTTCTTCATGATTACGGGCTTCCACGGCACCCATGTGACGATCGGGGTGATCTTCCTGTTCATCATGGCGCGGAAGGTCCTGCGCGGCGATTTCGACGTGGAGCGCAAGGGTTTCTTCACGAGCCGGAAGGGGCGGTACGAGATCGTCGAAACCACCGGCCTCTACTGGCACTTCGTCGACCTGGTCTGGGTCTTCATCTTCGCTTTCTTCTATCTGTGGTGAGGGACGCATGGCACACGCTGAGACCCAACAGGCTCCGGTACACCACGCCCAGAGCCACCACGCCCAGGGGCAACAGCATCCGATCGGCATCTATCTATGGATCTGGGGGCTGCTCTTCGTACTGTCGTTCTTCTCCTACCTCGTCGACTATTTCCACCTGCACGGGATGCTGCGCTGGTCGCTGATCCTGCTGTTCATGATCCTCAAAGCCGGGCTGATCGTCGCCGTCTTCATGCATATGGCATGGGAGCGACTCGCCCTGATCTACGCGATATTGGTACCGCCGGTGCTGCTCCTGGTGTTTGTAGCGCTGATGACGCTTGAATCCGACTACACCTTCCTCATCCGCGAGGAATTCTTCGGGATCGGACGCTGAGCATGCTTGTCATCATCTCTTGGGCTGGGATCCTCATGGTGATTGCCGGGGTGGTCTACTCGGCCGGACAGGTGCTGTGGCGCGGGCCGCTGAGCGGCAGCCGGCGCCTTCGTTCCGGAGAAGCCAAAACGCTCGAGCCGCCGCGCGGTCCGGCGCGATCGCTGGGGTTGGCGCGGGAATGGCCGGGGCTGGCCCTGATCGGGCTCGGCGCCATCCTGCTCCTGGCAAGGGCGGCCGCGATGTTCATCAGCGGATGATGCTCGATCGTTTCATGACTTGAGACCGATGATCAAATTCACCCATCTCCGGGCAGCCATCTTCGATTGGGCCGGGACGGTGATCGATCATGGATCGCTCGCGCCGATGGGGGCCTTCGTCAAGGCCTTTGCCGCATTCGATGTCGATCTCTCGATCGATGAGGCACGCGGCCCGATGGGCATGGCAAAGCGCCCTCACATTGCAGCTCTGATGGCATTGCCGCGCATTGCCGAGGCCTGGAAGGCGCGCCACGGGCGGCTGCCGGACGATCGCGACATCGATGCGGTGTTCGAGACCTTCCTGCCAATGAACATCGCTGCGGCAAAGGATCATTCGCGACTGATCGACGGCACCGCCGAGACGGTGTCCAAGCTCAGGGAAGGTGGCCTGAAGATCGGCACCACAACCGGCTATACGCACGACATCATGGATGCGATCCTGCCGCTGGCGGCAGCGCAGGGGTTCTCGCCGGACAGCATCGTGTGCACCGGCGATACGCCGGCCGGCCGACCGTCACCCTTCATGATCTACCGCTCGCTGATGGAAATGGGCGTGTGGCCCGCCGCCGCCTGCTTCAAGGTGGACGACACCGAGGTGGGGATCGCCGAAGGCCTGAATGCCGGCGCATGGACGGTCGGCGTGGCGATGAGCGGCAATGTGTTCGGGTTGTCGATGGCCGACACGGGACGGCTACCAGCGGCGGAGCTTGCCAGGAGGCGCGACAGCGGCCATGCGCGACTGAGGGTCGCCGGAGCGCATTATGTTATCGACAGCGTCGCCGATCTGCTGCCGGTAGCAGTCGATATCGAGGGCCGGTTGCAACGGGGCGAGCGGCCCTAGAGAATGATGTGATTAGGCCTACCCAGCCGCATCATGCTCCGAACTCATTGCTGCCGGGAGTCGCGCCACTGTCGTGGCCGATCGAAAAAGCCCTGCCAGAGGCCGCGCCGCGTGGCGCGCGCTCGGTCTTCGGCGGCGGAGTAGATCGAGGGGAGCCGCTCATAGGCGGTAGCCCAGCCGTCCTCGACCATCCGCCGGTTCAGCTCCACGGTACCGGCGGAACAGACCGCCACCGCCCGGCGATAATGGTCATGATCGATGACGCGGCAGCGCACCGGCTTGTCGATCATCAGCATCTCGAGATGCCGGAACGATTCGCGTCCGCATGGATAGGGCTCGGACCGGCTGTCGAGACAGGTCTGGTCGAGCTCGGGAGCATCGATCCCATAAAGCCTGATGTCGCCCTGCGGTCCACGCAATGAATCGCCGTCGACAGCACGAAATTGTCCCGAGACGTCCGGTCGTTGGCGACCGATCGCCGACCACAGGGCAATGGCGACGATGGAGAGGGCGGCGACTTGATAGAATAGGCGTTGCAAGTTCGCGTGGTCAGGGTTTGTTCCAGCTTGCTGCCGCTACGTCATCTTCATCCCGGGCGGCAACCCAATGCGACCCTGAGGTGCTCTCCTCGAGCTTCCAGAAGGGTGCCTTGGTCTTGAGCCAGTCGATCAGGAAGGCACAGGACTCAAGCGCCGCCTGGCGATGGGCGGCCGCAGTCATCACCAAGACGATGTCGTCGCCCGGTGCGAGGCGGCCATAGCGGTGGATGATGAGGGTTGCCTGGAGCGGCCAGCGGGCGCGAGCCTCGGCCTCGATGGCACTCAGTGCCCGCTCGGTCATCTGGGGATAGTGCTCGAGCGTCATGGAACTGATGGTGGCGTCGCCGGACTGCTCCCGCACCGTTCCGACGAAGACCGCGATGCCGCCGATGCCGGCGTGATCGCGCTTCAGCGCGGCATATTCCCGGCCGAGGTCGAACGGCTCCTGCTGAAGGCGAATCATGAGGATTTATTACACGAGTTCGCGGCGGGGAAGTAGGCGCTGCTAGCGCCGTTTGGCGCGGCCAGCATCGGCGCCCGGAGCGGCCTCATCCATGAATCCCTTGAAGAGCGATTCGCCATCGCCGGACGAATCCTCGCCGATCGCCCCCAAACTTTCCTTCGAGCGATTGGGGAGGGTTGCCTTGACCTTTTCGCGGCGTGCCGAATCGAAAATGCTGCCGTCATTCTCAAGCGGGGGGGTGGGCGCCCGAAGCCTGTTCAGCGTGTCATATCCCGCCTGAGGATTCTCCAAGATGCCCGCAATATCGGGGTAGATCTTCGGGCTGCCCCAGGGACCTCTCACGACCAGCGGGACGGCCAGAACCGCGGTCTCGGTCGGAGCGGCGTTCCCCGAGGCAACGCTCGCAAGTTTAGGCACCAGCTTGAAGTCAAGGGCCTTGCGAAGCAGATCGGCCTGACCAGTTCCGGTGATCGAAAACTCGGGTGCGACCAGCTGCAGATCACGGCTTGCGGCGATTCCGTCCTGCAGGGCGAAGGTTGCCGACAGGTCCTGGAAAACCGTACGCGAATCGGCAACCGGCTGCCAGCCGGCAAGGATCTCTTTCTTGACGTCGCGCAACATCCTGACGAGGTTCATATCGCGGATCGCGCCATTCACGATGCGGATCTCGGCCGTGCCGCGTAAGGTCGAGATCATTTCACGTTGGGTGTGGCCGGCGCCGGCGAGTGACAATGTCATCGATGTCGCACCGGTAAGCGCGTCAAGCCCGACCCAATTGTCGAGCAGCGGAGCGCCCTCGATATTTTCGGCGCGCAGCGCCCCCTGCATGGCAGGAACCTGACGCGAGCCATTGAGAACCAGCCGGCCGGAGGCGTTGCCGCCATAGAGCGCGGCTTCCTTGATTGAAAGGTCGAGGACACCGCCGCCAAGCTCGGCCGCGATGGTGGCTTTCCCAGTCCGCAGGCTGCCAATGCGAAGCTCGGAGGCCGCCAATGAGAGGTTGGCGTCGAGCATTCGGAGCGGGGCGAAATCGAGCGCACGGTCGCTCCAGTCGTCATCATCGTCCGACTTTGCGGCGTCCTTGAGCGTCGCAATGCCGGCATAGACATTGAGATCGATGCGATCGACCCCAAGGGCAGCAGTGACCTTGGGCCGGTCCTCGGCGAGGTCGACCTTGATGTTGCCCTGGCCGTTCATGCCATCCAGGTTCATGACCGTCTTTGACAGGGTGAGAACACTATTGGTCAGATCGAATGATCCGCTGGCCGTGAGGGGTCCTAGCCCGCGGCCGGTGCCGAGGCGGTATCCCGCCCAGCCGGACAGCTCGCGCAAGGACGAGGTCGTCAGCTCGGCAGTGCCCGAGAGGCTTGCTTCCCGGTTCAGGACCGCGCGGCCACTAAAGGCGAACTTCAACAGCGGCGAATCGAGCGTGACATCGATCGGCGACCCCTGGCCTGGAATACGCGCCGGGTCCTTGACGAACAGCGTAAGCGCCACTCTGTGACGGTTCCACAACACATAGCCGCGGGCGGCAAAGGGGGTATCGGGGGTGGCGAAATTGACCAGCAGATCGGCGCCGGTCAGGGACATGGCACCGCCGGTCCGCTCATTGACGAAGCGCACAACGCCGTTCTCGATGCGGATCGGGGCGGCGGCGATGCTGCCGAGCAGGGGTTGATAAGCGGCGCCGGCGGGCGAGGCGGCGCCGGCAAAGGCCCAATTCGCCCGCCCCTCGCCATCGCTGACCAGGGTCAGGCGGGGATTGATCAGGGTGAGCTGCTTCACCGCAAGCCGACGTTCCAGCAATGAGCGGGCATCGATCTTGATGCGCAGCCGCGCGATGGCTGCGAGCTGGCCATGATAAAGGCCGGGCGGGTTGGAGAGGACGACGTCGTCAGCCTCGATGGCGAGCTCGGGCCAGAGCACGATTCGCGGCGCTCGGGAAACCGTCAGGGTACGTCCTGTCGTCGCCTTGACGGCCTGCTGCAGCTGTTGAATGGCAAAGTCGACCGGCAGAACGAGCGGCAGCGCTCCGACCACAGCCACCGCCATGATGATCAAGGCGAGGACAGAGATCAGGACCAAAATGGTACGCCGCACCGGCATCAAGCCTCCTTCGCGTCCAACCGCAGGCGACTGGTGCCGACACACGGTGGCAGCACTGCGGCGAGGTCAGGCGATTCACGAGGCCGAATATGCATCGTCGTTGAACTGTGCCTTGGAGGAAACTCTCGGACTCCGGCCCCTTGGGCCATGCGCGGCGTGCGGCTAAGGTGACGTATCTCTATCGGGCCAGTGGAACTGCCGTCATGCCGGAAATGCCGTTGTGGACGCCGTCCAGCAAGCGAAAGCAGGACAGCAATCTGTCGCGTTTCAAAGCGGCAGTCGAAAAAAAACTGAAGATCTCACTGGCCGGCTTCGAAGCCCTCCATGCTTGGTCGATTGCCGATTCTCAGGCTTTCTGGGCAGAGTTGTGGGAGTTTTGCAACATCAGGGCAGAGTATCGTGGCGATAGACTGCTCCTCGACAATGATAAGCTTCCCGAAGTCCGTTTCTTCCCAGACGCCCGCCTGAATTATGCGCAGAACCTGCTTATTAGGAATGATGATACACCAGCATTGATCTTTCGCAGCGAGCACAAGGATCGCCGCTGCGTCAGCTGGAAGGAATTACAGGTCACTGTGGCAGAAATGCACCATGCGCTGGTCGCTGGCGGAATCAGAGCGGGTGACCGAATAGCGGGCATCGTGCCGAACATGCCCGAGACCACCGCGATGCTGATCGCCACCTCTTCACTGGGCGCGGTATGGTCGTCCTGCTCGCCGGACTTCGGCGAGCGCGGGATCCTCGATCGCTTCGGCCAGATCAATCCGCGGGTGCTGGTGACCTGCGACGGCTATTCCTATAACGGTCGCATTTTCGACATCGGGGAGAAGGTCGCGGCGGCAAGACGCAAGCTCCCCAGTGTCGAGCGGGTGGTGATCATCGACAATATCGGGACTGCCAAGGAGATGGCGGCCAGGATTCCCGGCGCCAAGACCCTCGACGTCTTCATCAGGGAAATGCCGCAGGGCAATATCAACTTCGCTCAAGTCCCGTTCGACCATCCCCTTTACATCCTCTATTCGTCGGGCACGACCGGCATCCCCAAATGCATCGTTCACCGCGCCGGGGGCGTCTTTCTCAAGCACCTGTCGGAGCTCGTGCTTCATTGCGACCTGAAGCGCGAGGACCGCCTGTTCTACTTCACCACCTGCGGCTGGATGATGTGGAACTGGCTGATGAGCGGTCTTGCGGCCGGCGCGACGCTCGTCCTCTATGACGGCTCGCCCTTCTGGCCAAACGAGCGGGCGCTGTTCGACATGGCCGACGAGGAGGGGATCACCATATTCGGGACGTCAGCCAAGTTCATCGACGCGGTGCGCAAGACCGGCTGGCGGCCGCGCGACACCCATCGCCTGACCAGCGTTCGCACAATGCTGTCGACAGGATCGCCGCTGGCCAGCGAAAGCTTCGAGTTCGTTTATGACGCCATAAAGCCGGACCTCCATCTCGCATCGATCTCGGGCGGCACCGACATTTGCGGCTGCTTTGTTGCCGGCAATCCGCTGGTGCCGGTGTGGGCTGGAGAGATCCAGGGACCGACACTCGGGCTTGCAGTCGACGTCTTCGGCGAGAACGGCGAGCCGCTCATCGCCGGCAAGGGGGAACTCGTGTGCAAGAATGCCTTTCCCTCGATGCCGCTCGGCTTCTGGAACGATCCCGACGGGGCGAAATATCACGCCGCCTATTTCGATCGCTTCGACAATGTGTGGTGCCATGGCGACTTTGCCGAATGGACGGAGCATGGCGGGATTATCATCCATGGCCGCTCCGATGCCACGCTCAACCCGGGCGGGGTGCGGATCGGCACCGCCGAGATCTATGCCCAGGTCGAGCAGGTGCCGGAGGTCGTCGAGGCACTGGCGATCGGCCAGAATTTCGACAATGACGTTCGGATCGTGCTGTTCGTCAGGCTCAAGGACGGGGTGACGCTCGATGAGGCCTTGGCGTCCCGCATCCGTGCCCAGATCAGGAGCGGGGCTTCGCCGCGCCATGTGCCGGCGAAGATCGTCAAAGTCACCGATATCCCGCGAACCAAGTCGGGCAAGATCACCGAATTGGCGGTGCGCGACATCGTGCATGGGCGCGCGGTGAAGAATCGGGAAGCGCTGGCCAATCCCGAGGCGCTCGAGCTCTTTCGCGATCTTCCCGAGCTCAGGAGCTAGAGCGTGATGCCCTAACCGGCGAGGACCCGGTTCACGGGGAATACGATCTCCACGGACGTGCCCTTTTCCGGCTTGCTGGTGATCTCGAAGCGCGCCCGGTTGGCCTCGGCAAGGGCCTTGGTCAGCGGCAGGCCGAGCCCGGTACCGCCAATCTCCGGGTGCTCATTGTCATGGGCTCGTCCAAAGGGGGTGAGCGCGATCGCAAGCGCTTCGGGAGCAATTCCGACGCCGGTATCCTTGACCCTGAGAACGAACTCGCCCGACGGCCGGGTTTGCCCAGAGACGATGACCTGGCCGCCGGCGCCGGTGAATTTGATGGCATTGGAAATGAGGTTGAGCAGGATCTGCTTCATTGAGCGCAGATCGGCGACGACATTGGGCAGGCCGGCGGCAAAGTTGCGCCGCAGAATGACCCGGCGGCTGCGCGCGTCCTCCTCCATGAGCTTCAGGCAGTGCTCGGCGAGCTCGGCAAGATTGACCGAGGTGAAGTTCAGCTCGAGCTTGCCGGCCTCGACCTTGGAGAGATCGAGAAGATCGTTGATCAGCGACAGAAGATGTTCCCCGGAAGTATGGATGTCGTTGGCATAGGCAAGATATTTCGGGTTGCGCATCTCGCCGAAGCGCTCCGAGCGCATGACCTCGGAAAATCCCAATATGGCGTTGAGCGGGGTGCGAAGCTCATGGCTGATGCGGGCCAGGAAGTCGGATTTCTGAGCGCTGGCCTTCTCGGCCTCGTCCTTGGCGCGCCGGAGCTCCGCTTCGGTCTTCTTCCACTGGGTGATATCGCGCATCACGGCACAGAAGGCGGGGGCACTGCCAGGCCTCAGCTTCGACTCGCCATTCGTTCCCATGCGGCCGATGGTGAGGAACACCGGGATCTTGCCGCCCTGCGCGGCAATGGCGTGGACCTCGCGGCCATCATTGAAGATCGATGCGATACCGCCTTCGCCGAGGGCCGCGAGATAGTCCCGCACGGTCTTGCGGCTCTCGGCATCCATCAGGTCG
>Ga0075421_100009585_pt1 | contig 11941 bp, 13 predicted proteins | sample SoiMetdeltSBSDD5_FD_75292 | JGI IMG/M metagenome (GOLD analysis project Ga0075421, IMG submission 75292) | Bulk soil microbial communities from a Populus tree surrounding site in Tennessee, USA - Soil MetaG P. deltoides SBSDD5 | ecosystem: Environmental > Terrestrial > Soil > Tree plantation...
CGTGACCATCTTTGCCGCCTTCGGTATCGGCAGAACCGGAAGCTCCGCCATCGGATATATTTCGCCGACACTGGCTGCGTGGATCTTCGGGAACGCCGCCTTGGTTGGCGAGCTAATGGCAGTTCTTGCGCAGCTGGCGACCAGCTCCAGATCCACCTGATAGTCTTCCAGCGCCTTCCGCAGCGCGTTCGGGTCAGCTCCGCCGGTGAAATCGAACCGGCTTTGGTTGTCCTGGATGTACTCAAGCAGATTTACCTTATCGAGATTACGGCTGCGCGCCTTGGAACAGGCGACGAGTACGTCTTGGGCGTGCTCAAGGTCTGCCGAGTTCGGCGGCACCGGTCCTTCCGCGATGGCAATGGGCGCAAGCGTGACGAAATAGGGAACGGCATATTTGTCGGGATCGGTCTTGAAGCTTTCGAGAAAGCGGTTGGCATTGTCGAGCAACTGCTTCGGATCATCGAATTTCGTGATCTGCAGATCGATCGGCCCGCCTTCGTGATACATATTGATGAAGGTCGAGGCTTTGAATTTCTCCTGAGCCTCCGTGAATTTTGATGCGACGGAAGCCTCAAACAGACCGTAGGAGCCTTCGAGCGCGGCGGAAATCTCTTGGGACGCCTCTGACGATTGGGTCTCCATGCGGATGGTTCCGACGAACAGGCCGCCGCGACCGATGCCGCGGACAAACATATTACCGTAGCGCGCCTTAAAATCGCTAGGACTGCTCACCAGAGCCTGTGCCTCCGGGCTAAGGACTGGCGCGTCGATCGACAGAAATCCGAGCTCGACACGCATGGTGACGAGCATGAACAGCGAGTTGCTCCGGACCTTGGTCTTCTTGGCATAGGAAAAGCGGGCGGACATGTTGGGTCCGAAACTGCCGGACCCGTAGCTCGCCTCGGCATCGATCCCGAGGGACCTCTCCAACTCCTCCGTCGATTGAATCCGCTGCACTTCGAAATTGATGGTTGCGCCCGCCGTTCGCTCCACCGGTGTCGCTTCACCAATGACGGCTTTGCCCATCGGGCTACCCGTTGCGAGTTCGGCGCCTACCCCGAAATCGTACCCGGGGAGGTAGGGCACAGTGACTTGACCGATTGCCATTGCAGTATCCCTCTGAAGGTTGAACCCATCGTTTTGGAATCGGCCCGTTCACTCGGCGCACGTATGGCCGCCGGCGGCGACTAGCTGCTCTCGCGGGGATTCGAGGCGGTTCCGCGCTTCGCGTGCGTCCGGCGCTGCGCAAGGCCGCAATCGACCGGACGCCGGCTTATCTGCCGGGAGCGGCGCTTCCGCGGACGGGATCCGCAGTGAGGATTGCCCGAATATAGTTCGGAGGATTCAATGAGACTCGAATGCTTTGACTCAGCGTGCCCATGATCAATTCTCATGCCTGAACACCGAAGAGATTCTCTTCGTACGATCGTTCAGCTCGGCACTCTGAAAGCGCGATTATCTGCTCATCGTTGTTGAACGGCAACAGCAAAATGCGATCAATATCTCCAGCTCCGAGTCAGCGTGTTCCCGCCAAAAACCGCTCCACTTCCTCCGTGGCGAAGTCGCCGGAGTCACCCAGGCCTTTGTTGAGCGATCCGTGGCTTTCGCCCGGGACGGCGACGACGGTGGCGCTGGCTCCGGCGCGGCGCAAGGCGTCGGCCAGCCCCTTCGACTGCGCCTGGCTGTCGGCGCGGCGCTCGATCGGGAGGATCAGCCAGCGGCCGACATTGGGCGCGGCGGCATGCTTTGTCGGCGATAGCGCGGCCTGCCGCTTCGGGTCCGTACCGAATGCCGCATCATACATCGGCCTGACCAGGTTGAGCGGCGCATTAGCCTGGGCGGCGACGTCATAGCCCGCGCCGTCCAAGAGTACGACGCCCTTGACGGCACGCATCGGGACGTTCGCCGCATTCAGATATTGCGGATCGGTCCCGACCAGCGCGACGAGGTGAGCGCCGGCGCTATGACCCATCAACACGATGCGGTTCGGATTGAGCCCTTCCTTCGCTGCGTTGGACCGGAGCCAGGCGATGGCACTGGCGACATCGGCCGCCTGCTGCTCGACCGTCGCCTGCGGCACCAGCCGGTAATTGGCGCTGGCGAACGCCCAGCCCTGGCCATTGGCCCAGCGGGCCTTTTCGGGCGCGGCATGGGCCTTGTCGCCGATCGACCAACCGCCGCCATGGACGAACAGCAGCACGGGCGCCTTCGCGACACCCGCCGGCTTGACGAGGTCGAGCCGCTGCTTCGGATCCTGGCCATAGGCATGTTCGACCGTCCCCGGCGCGGGCGGATAGGCGGCCGCGGCGCGCTCGCCAATGATCTTGCGGCACGGATCGCTGAGCTTCGGCATCGCCGTCATGATGCATTGACGAAACCCACCTCCGTAGCCCCGGCACAGCTGCATGATTTCCTGACGGCACTCGGCCGGCAGCCGCTCACGCTGGGCCAGTCCGACGCCGGCAAGTGCGGTCGTCCCCAGAGCCGCGATCAACATCCACCGCATTTCAGCCTCCCAAGCTGGACGGTTAGACCTTCAATCAATAGGAGGCGCGCTGAACCGCGGCTGACCGCTTTGGGTTAAGGAATTTCGAGTGGGCAATGTTACCGTCATCGGCGCGCAGTGGGGCGACGAGGGCAAGGGCAAGATCGTCGACTGGCTAGCCAGCCGGGCCGACATGGTCGTGCGCTTCCAGGGCGGCCACAACGCCGGCCATACGCTGGTCGTCGGTAACGAGACCTACAAGCTTTCCCTGCTCCCATCCGGCATCGTGCGCGGCACACCGTCGGTGATCGGTAATGGCGTGGTGCTCGACCCTTGGGCGCTGAAGGCCGAGATCGAGAAGATCGCCGCGCAGGGCCTCAAGATCACGCCGGACGTGCTGATGATCGCCGAGACTTGCCCGTTGATCCTGCCGATCCACCGCGACCTAGACGCGCTGCGCGAGGATGCGTCGGGCGCGGGCAAGATCGGCACCACGCGCCGCGGCATCGGCCCCGCCTATGAAGACAAGGTCGGCCGGCGCGCGATCCGGGTGTGCGACCTGGCGCACCTCGATGAGCTCGACCCGCTGCTCGACCGCCTCTGTGCCCACCACGACCATCTCCGCGCCGGCTTCGGGCGCGAGCCGGTCGACCGCAATCGGTTGAAGAACGACCTCGCCGAGATCGCCGATTTCGTCCTGCCGTTCGCCCGGCCGGTCTGGCGCGACTTGGACGAAGCGCGCCGGCGCGGCCGCCGCATCCTGTTCGAAGGCGCGCAGGGCGTGCTGCTCGACGTCGACCATGGCACCTACCCATTCGTCACCTCGTCCAACACGGTGGCAGGAACGACCGGGTCGGGTAGTGGCATGGGGCCCGGGGCAGCGGGCTTCGTCCTCGGCATCGTCAAAGCCTACACGACTCGTGTCGGGTCCGGCCCTTTCCCGACCGAGCTGAACGACGAAATCGGCCAGGGCCTCGGGACGCGCGGCCATGAGTTCGGCACCGTTACCGGTCGTCAGCGCCGCTGCGGCTGGTTCGATGCGGTGCTGGTGCGGCAATCGGCCGCGGTCAGCGGCGTCACCGGCATCGCGCTCACCAAGATTGACGTGCTCGACGGGATGGATAGCGTGAAGATCTGCACCGGCTACCGGATCGGCGAAAAGGTCTACGACTACCTCCCGCCCCACACCGCCGACCAGGCGCGGGCCGAGCCGATCTATGAAGAGATGGACGGCTGGAGCGGGACGACCGCCGGCGCGCGCAGCTGGGCCGACCTGCCGGCGCAAGCGATCAAATATGTCCGCCGCATCGAGGAACTGATCCGCTGCCCGGTGGCGCTGGTGAGCACGAGCCCGCAGAGGGACGATACGATTTTGGTCTCAGACCCGTTCGCCAGCTAACACCCCTTTACCCAAAGGAGGGGAGACCTAATGCGTGACTTCGAAGCCGTCCGTTCGGATCGTCTCGGCATCCTCGACGGTGACACGCTCCACCTGGGCTGAGGGCGGACCTCGATGCAGCAGATCGATCAGCTGTTGGACCGGCCATTTTTCGCCTTCGAGATGCACTTCGACGCTGCCGTCAGGCGCGTTGCGGATCCAGCCTGTGACGCCCAGCTTCCTCGCCTCTTCGGCGGCCCAGGCGCGGAAGAAAACTCCCTGCACGCGGCCGGTTACGCGGACGTGGAAGGCCACGTGAGACATCAGACAACACTGATGTCGGGCGCGTCCTCCGCCTTCATCCCGACGACATTGTAGCCCGCATCGACATGATGGATCTCGCCGGTGACGCCGGCCGCCAGGTCGCTGAGCAGGTAAAGCCCCGCTCCTCCAACATCTTCGATGGTGACGTTGCGGCGCAGCGGCGCATTATATTCGTTCCACTTCATGATGTAGCGGAAGTCGCCGATGCCGCTCGCGGCGAGCGTCTTGATCGGGCCGGCGCTGATGGCATTGACCCGAATCGCCTCGGGACCGAGGTCAGCCGCCAAATATTTGACGCTGGTCTCCAGGGCGGCCTTGGCAACGCCCATGACATTGTAATGGGGGATGACCTTTTCGGCTCCATAATAGGATAGCGTCAGCAGCGAACCGCCGTTCGGCATCATTGCCCGCGCCCGCTGCGCCACCGCAACGAAGCTGTAAACCGAGATGTTCATGGTCATCAGGAAGTTTTCGAGACTGGTGTCGACATAACCGCCGCGCAGCTCATTCTTGTCGGAAAAGCCGATCGCATGGACAACAAAGTCGAGGCTGTCCCAGCGCTGCTTGAGCTCGGCAAACGTGCCGTCGAGCATCGCCATGTCGCTGACGTCGCAATCGACCAGCAAGTCGCTTCCAAGTTGCTCGGCAAGCGGACGGACCCGCTTCTCCAGCGCCTCGCCCTGATAGCTGAAGGCCAAGTCCGCGCCATGGTCGCGGAGCTGCTTGGCGATTCCCCAGGCGAGTGACCGGTCGTTCGCGAGCCCCATGATCAGCCCGCGCTTGCCCGTCATGATGCCGCCCATCGGCTATTCCCCTTTGTTCTGCCGCGCCGCGGCTGCCAGTGCTTCTTCCGGGGCCAGCTCCTGAACCGGTAGCTCGGCCTCGTAAGGCCCCTCATAATGCTCGCCCCTTAGCGCCTTTCCGCCGGGCTCGACTAGGGCGGCGTTGAGCTCCGCACCCGCCACGACGCCAAGCCCGACGACGAAAAAGAAGAGCAAGGCGACCATCACCCCGGCGAGGCTGCCATAGGTGAGCTCATAGCCGCCGAACAGGCCGAGCACCCAGGGCAGCAGCTCGAAGGTCACGAGCCACCAGATGGTAGCGACCAGCGCCCCCGGCCATTTGCGGCACTCGATCGTCCGGTACCGGGCCGGCGTCAGCGCCAGGAAGATAATGTAAAAGGTCGCGAACAGCGTAACCGCCGGCGCGATGCGGTAGAAGCCGAGCGTGCCGACCAGCCCTTCCGAAAAGGGCAGTTTGGCGACCACGAAATGATGCACAGACGATAGGACGACCGTCACCGCGAAAGCGCCGAACAAAATGACCACCGCTCCCAGGATCAGGGCCATGGCGGCAAGCCGGTACTGCCAGAAGCTGGCCGAATATTTGACGCCATAGGCGCGGCGCAGGATGTCGCGGATGGTCTCGATAAAGCTGGCCGCGGTCCATAGCCCGACAGCCGCGCCGAACCACAGCAACGCCCCCGACCGCCCCTGCAGCACCTCGTCGATCGGCCCGGCGAGCACGCTGCGCACGTCCGGCGGCAGGCGGGCAAGGATGGTGCCGACGGCTTTGGCAGTGTCCTCGGTCAGTCCGAACAGGCGCGCCACCGCCGCGGCAAGGATCATGAAGGGAAACAGCGCCAGCAGCGACAGGTAGGCGAGGTTACCGGCATGGATGAACCCGTCGTCGTAAAGGCCGATCCCTACCCGCTTGGCGACGACCAGGGGCCGTATCTCCTGGCGTGCGCGCTCGATGGCGGCCTTGCCAAACCGCGCCCTCAACCGTGCAAGGCGCTTGCGCCTTTCCTCCGGGGAATAAGGATGGAGTTCTTTCATCCGAAGGGATCAAACCCCAAGCGAGGCCCTGGGGTTTCCGCCTCCCTGCCATCCTTCGACGAACTGGTGCAGCGCCTCGTCGTCCTTGGGGATATCGACCGCCAGCTGGACGAGAAGGTCGCCGCGGTGGCCGTCCTTGGCGCTAAAGCCGCGGCCCTTGATGCGCAGCACCTTGCCCGAGGTTGAACCCTTGGGAATGGTCAGCATCACGGGGCCTTCCGGCGTCGGCACCTTCACTTTGGCGCCCTGCACCGCTTCCTTGAGCGTGATCGGCAGGACCAGCCTGATATTCTTGCCGTCGCGGGTGAAGAAAGGGTGGTTTGCGATTTCGACAGTGACGATCGCATCGCCGCGCCCGCCGGGGCCCTCCTGCCCCTGGCCCGCGAGCCGGATCTTGGTCCCTTCCTCGACGCCCTTTGGCAGCTTCAGATCGATCGTCCGGCCGCCCGACAACGTCACCCGCTGTTCCTGAAGGCAGGCAGCGTCGGTAAAGGGAACCTTGAGCCGATAGGCAACATCGGCGCCCTTTTGCGGCGCCCGCGCACGGCCAAACCCGCCGAACGGCCCACCACTTCCGGCCCCGCGTCGAGAACCGGTTGCGGCGCCGAACAATCCTTCGAACAGGTCGGAGAGATCGGCCGCGTCTCCGGAAAAGCCGCCGGGGTAGCCGTCGAAACCGCCACCGCCGGCGCTACCTCCCGGCCGCGCCCCCCCTCCGCCGAAGCCGGAACCGAACGGCATGCGGGGGTTGCCGTCCTCGTCGATCTCGCCGCGGTCGTAGCGCGCACGCTTGTCCTTGTCGGACAAGAGATCATAGGCCCTGGTCACCTGCGCGAACCGCTCGGCGGCCTTGGGATTGTCCTTGTTGCGGTCGGGGTGCAGCTGCTTGGCCAGGCTGCGATAGGCCTTCTTGATCTCGGCCTCGCTCGCCCCGCGTTTGATGCCCAGCTGCTGGTAGAGATCCATTCTTTCCCCTCTTGTCACCATCCCGTTTCGGAGCGGCGCTCCAATCCGTCAAGCGTCAGGGAAACTCGACAGCGGGAAATCAACCGGGCAAAGGCAGCATATGAGCGACGATCCCTTCGCACTGTTCGACGCCTGGTACGCCGAAGCGAAGGCGGTCGAGGTCAACGATCCGGATGCCATGTCGCTTGCCACCGCCACGCCGGAGGGTGGCCCCTCGGTGCGAATGGTCCTGCTCAAAGGCCATGGGGCGGACGGCTTCGTGTTTTACACCAATGCCGATAGCAGGAAGGGCGACGAATTGGCCGCCAATCCCAGGGCGGCGTTGCTGTTCCACTGGAAGTCGCTGCGCCGCCAGGTCCGGATCGAAGGCAGGGTCGAGGAAGTCGGAGCAGAGGAGGCCGATGCCTATTTCGCCACACGCAGCCGGGATTCGCAGCTTGGCGCCTGGGCATCCGACCAATCCCGACCGCTCGATTCTCGCGATACGTTCGAAGCGCGCTACGATGAGGTGTGCGCTCGCTTTGAGGGCGGCAAAGTGCCACGGCCGCCGCGCTGGACGGGGTTTCGCGTGACGCCGAAGCTGATCGAATTCTGGACGGACAGGCCGCACCGACTCCATGAGCGGCGCCTGTTTACCCGCGAGCCAGGCGGCTGGAACGAAGGACTGCTTTACCCATGAGTGGCGCGCACCATCACCACGCCCATGGCCATGGCAACCATCATCATCGCCACGGGCCCGGCGAGCGCGCGACGCTGACATCGCGGGCCGCATTGGCCAGCATCTTCATGGCCCTGTTCCTGGTGGGGTTGAAGAGCTGGGCCAGCTGGGACACGGGTTCGGTGGCAATGCTGGGTTCGCTGGCCGACACCACCCTCGACTTCATCGCCAGCCTGATCACTTTCATCGGCGTCCGCTGGGCGGCGATGCCGGCCGACGAGGAACATCGTTATGGCCACGGCAAAGCCGAGGCATTGGCCGCGCTGACCCAGGTCATCCTGATCACCGTCTCCGCGCTAGGCATTGGCTGGCGCGCGCTGGACCGCTTGCGCAGCGGCGAGCCGACGCAGGGGCTGGAGCTTGGCATCGGCGTGTCCGTTGTGGCGATGGTCGCGACCTTCGGCCTGCTCGCATATCAGCGCTACGTCATCCGCAGGACGGGATCGGTCGCTATCCTGACCGATCACGTCCACTATCAGACTGACGTCCTCCTGAACCTGTCAGTGATCGCCGCCCTGCTGCTCGACCAGCGGATCGGCTGGCGGCTGGCCGATCCGCTGTTCGGTTTCGCCATCGCCGCCTGGCTGATGTACGGCGCGTGGGGCGCGGCCAGTCATTCGGTTGACCAGCTGATGGACCGCGAATGGCCCGACCATGAGCGCGAAGCCTTCCTCGAAGCGGCACAGGACTATCCCGAGCTGGCCGGGCTGCACGACCTTCGCACTCGTACGTCCGGCGCACACCGCTTCGTCCAGTTCCACGTCTGGGTGCCGGGCGACTGGACCGTCGCTGAAGCGCACGAGCGGATGGACGCGGTCGAGGAAAAGCTGCAGCACCGCTTCCCGGGAACCGAGATCATCATCCACCTCGACCCCGAAGGCCATGTCGACCGGGAGGGCATCTTGCCTAAGCACCTCACGGAGAGCGCGCGATGACGCCCCTGCCGATTTTCCAGGTCGACGCCTTTGCCGAGAAGCCGTTCACCGGAAATCCAGCTGCGGTCATGCCGCTTGATCATTGGCTCGACGATGCCGTGATGCAGGCGATCGCGGCGGAGAATAATCTCAGCGAAACGGCCTTCACGGTCCCGAGCGAGCGCGACGACGCCGATTACGACCTTCGCTGGTTCACTCCGACGGTTGAAGTCGATCTGTGCGGCCATGCCACCTTGGCCAGTGCGCACATACTGATTCACGGCGGCCGAATTCGCTTCTCGACGCTCTCAGGCATCCTGACCGTCGAGCGCGACGAGGGCATGTTGCGGATGAGCCTCCCGGCCTGCTCGATCGAGCCGCGCGAATTTCCGCAGGTTAAAAAGGCGATGGGGATCGGCGATGCGCCGACTTTCATGGGCCGAGGAGGCAATGACTCGGCAATCGTCCTGTTGGAGACCGAGGCCGCGGTCCGCGCCATCGAGCCCGACTTTGCCGCGCTGAAGGACTTTTACGGGCTGGCGATCGTCACGGCGCCCGGCGACGAGCAGGATATCGCCAGCCGTGTATTCGTGCCCGCCTATGGGATCGACGAGGATCCGGTGACAGGTGCCGCCCATGCCGCACTGGTGCCCTTCTGGGCCGGGCGCCTGGGCCGCCACCGCTTCACCGCGCTCCAGGCCAGCAAGCGGACGGGCCTATTGGATTGTGAGCTAAATGGCGACCGCGTCATCCTCGGCGGTCATGCCGCCACCGTGATCGAGGGCTATTTCCAGCTCTAAGCGACTAACGGGGGCGATGCGCCGCCAGGCGATCGACAATGTCCCTGACCACAAAACCGACAGCGATCGAAACGGCAAGGCTCACAATCAGACCAAGTCCGAAAAGCACCTGGCCGGTCTCCTTGCAGTTCTCGCCCCGCGGGCACCAGCGAACGACAAGGCCGCTTACAACGAACTCCAGCATCAGCATTGCCAACGCTGCCACGGCAACCCCGACGATTGCGCTGGTTCTTTCATTTGGCCGTCGAAGGCTCATTCAATCCCCCTGCCTATGCAGCAACGTCCAACTCCGCCGCCTCGGTCGCGACGATGGTGCCGCCGCCCAATAGCCGTTCCCCGTCATAGAAGACGGCCGACTGACCCGGCGCGACGCCATATTCCGGCGATGCAAAGTGCAGGCGCTCGCTATCCCAGCGCCCGGCCACCGGCCGCGCCAGGCTACGCACTTTGGCCTCCACCTTGACCTGACCCTCGGCCAGCCAGTTGGTGCCCTCGACCCGGGCGGCGGCGACCGCCAATGCGCGGCGCGGGCCGACCACCAGCCGGCGCTCCTCCGGCTCGATGCGCACGACATAGAGCGGCTCGGGTTGGCCGCCGATCTCGATCCCGCGGCGCTGACCGATGGTAAAATGGACCACGCCCTGGTGTCGTCCCAGCACCCGGCCATCCTGGTCTACGATCTCGCCCGGCGCCGCCGTTTCCGGCCTGAGCCGCTTGACCAGTCCGGCGTAATCGCCGTCGGGGACGAAGCAGATGTCCTGGCTGTCCGGCTTGTCGGCCACCACCAGCTCCGCTTCGGCCGCCAGCCTGCGAGTGACGCTCTTCGGCAAGTCGCCGAGCGGGAAGCGGAGATAATCGAGCTGATCTTTGGTCGTACCGTAAAGGAAATAGCTCTGGTCGCGGGCCGGGTCGCGGCCCTTCCACAATTCGATCCGCCCTTCACGCTCCACGCGCCGGACATAATGACCTGTCGCCAGGCAATCGGCGCCGAGGTCGCGGGCGAATCCGATCAGGTCGGTAAATTTCACCCCCTGATTACACAGGCTGCAGGGCACCGGCGTCCGCCCTTGCGCATATTCATCGGCAAATCGATCGATCACGCCGGTACGGAAGCGACTTTCGTAGTCCAGCACATAATGGGCGATGCCGAGCCGGTCACAAACGGTCTTGGCATCATAGATATCTTGGCCCGCGCAGCAGCTGCCCGAGCGCTTCACCGCCTCGCCATGATCGTAGAGCTGGAGCGTAACGCCGATCACTTCCGCGCCGGTCTTGGCGGCAAGCGCGGCCACGACGCTGCTGTCGACGCCGCCCGACATGGCAACGACGATACGGGCATCGCGAGCCTCGCGGCCAAGCTGGAAATCAATGGTCATGGGAGCGATCGATCTAGCGGGTCTTTACTCGAAATTCACCCTGTCCGGCTAGAGCAGGCTTCCCGATCAGGGGTGAGGGGGACGTTAATTGGCGCGATTCGACGGCAAGTTTGAGGCCGCGGGGGAAGCGAAGCTCGACATCGACGAGCTTTTCTCGGCCTTTCCCGGAGCCGGCGAAGCGGTGGCCCGGGGAAGGCAGGACGCAATCGCCTGTTTTCTCTCTGCCAGCGAGGGCTGGGAGGCCGCCAGGGGCGCCCTCAAAGGGACCTTCGCGTCGGTCGCGAGAGCATCATGGTTAAGGGACGGTAAGGAATAATGAAGGAGAAGGTTACCTTCGTGTTTCAGACCTTCTCAACGGCCTTCAGTTAAAAATAGCCCATCGACAAAAGTTTAACGTGGTTGAGGTTTTGTAATGCTCGAGAATCAGAAAATCCGGCCCGCACAGGTGATTGGACCGCTCGGCGAACCGCTGACGCTCGACTCCCTGCCGCCGCCCAGCACCACCCGCTGGGTCGTGCGCCGCAAGGCAGAGGTCGTTGCCGCGGTCGCGGGCGGACTTCTGACGGTCGACGAGGCGTGCGAGCGTTACACGCTCAGCCTGGAAGAGTTCACGGGCTGGCAGCGCGCGGTCGACCGCAGCGGCATGCCGGGCCTGCGCGTCACGAGGATCAAGCATTACCGCGACCAGTATGAGCGCCAGCAGCGCTACTGAGAATTTCTAGGGTTCTTCGTCCGTCCCCAGCGACGAAAGACCAGAGGGGCTCCGCGGGCAACCGCGGGGCCCATTTTTTTGTCTACCATGTAAATCCCAGCCGATTCGCGGCAGGGACTGGACCTCGCTGTTGCCTATCCGGAACAACTGGCCCGCGTCATGCGTCTCTGGTGCCGTAAAGGCGCTCTAAATGTGCCGAAAAAGAGCGCCAGTGAGAGGAGGAACGAAGATGGATATCATCTGGTGGCTTATCATCGGTGGTGTCGTTGGCTGGCTCGCCAGCCTGATCATGCGCACCGATGCCCAGCAGGGCATCCTCTTGAACATCGGCGTCGGTATAGTCGGCGCCCTCATTGCCGGGTTCCTGCTCGGCAAGGGCAACATCAATCAGGGCGTCACGTTCGAGACCTTCCTCTGGTCGTTGCTCGGC
>Ga0075421_100009589_pt1 | contig 11939 bp, 9 predicted proteins | sample SoiMetdeltSBSDD5_FD_75292 | JGI IMG/M metagenome (GOLD analysis project Ga0075421, IMG submission 75292) | Bulk soil microbial communities from a Populus tree surrounding site in Tennessee, USA - Soil MetaG P. deltoides SBSDD5 | ecosystem: Environmental > Terrestrial > Soil > Tree plantation...
GCCTTGAGCCCTGAGCCCTGAGCCCTGAGCCGACGACGAGCCGCGAAGCGGCTACGGCCTTCGACCGTCTGGGAGGACGAGCTCGTTGGCTTTGGTCGGCGCCTGATCGGCGGCGGTGCCCTCGTGCCACGACGGGATCGCGGGGTGGTTGGGTGGATGGAGCGATTCCATCGGTCGCCACACCTTGTCGACGCGCGTGTTGAAGAGATCGCCAATCAGCAAGTCGGTGACCGTGCCGCGTAGCCCAGGATAGTTGCGAACGAAGGCGCCGAAGCTGAAGCCGTTGTAGTACTCGCAGACCAGCCGGCGCATGCGATCCATGCCCTCGTTGAAGGGGGCGCTCCATTTGCCGAGCTGGGCACCGCTGACGTCGCCCTTGGCGAGTCCTTCGATAATCGCGTCGGCAGCCATCTCGCCGGAGCGCAGCGCCAGCAGCACACCGGACGAGTACAGCGGATCGAGAAACCCGAACGCATCGCCGACGAGCACCCACCCCTCGCCGGCCGCCTCCTTCGATCGGTACGAGTAGTCTCGCGTCGCGAAGTACCCGGTGACGCGCGTGGCCGCGGCGATCCGCTCGGCCACTGCGGGGCAACGCTCGACCTCTTCCTGATACGTGCGCTCGTGACCGCCGCGTCCCTTGAACAGATAATCGAACGGCGCAACCACTCCGACGCTGATGATGTCGTCGTGGAGCGGGATGTACCAGAACCAGCCGTTCTTGGTGACCGTCTGCAGGACCATGGTGGCGCCTTCATCGCGGCCGGTGTCACGATACGCGCCTTGCCAGTAAGTCCAGATCGCGCCCTTGTTGAGCATCGGATCCCACAGGCGCAGCTTGAAGCGGTTCTGCAGCATCGCCGCCTGGCCGCTGGCGTCGACGACGACCTTGGCGCGCACGTCGCGACGCCCTTGCGCGTCCTGAATCCGCACGCCGCAGGCGCGTTCGCCCTCGAACAGCACCTCGACGACGTGCACGCCGTCGCGCGCGTCGACGCCATGTTCGCGGGCGTTGTCGAGCATCATCTGATCGAACTCGCTGCGCACCACCTGCCACGTCTGCGAACACTCGTGCGGCTTGTTGTCCCAGAAGTAGAACGGCGCGGAGAGCTTGCCGCTGGCGTTGACGAACTGCACGCTGTACTTCTTCACGAAGCGGCTCTGCTGCAGCTTCGGCAGCATGTTCAACCGCCTCAACACCCAATAGGTTTCCGGGATCAGCGATTCGCCGATGTGAAAGCGCGGGAACTTCTCGCGCTCGAACAACCCGACCTTCAGGCCGGCCTGCGCGAGGATGGTGGAGACGGTGGACCCGCCGGGGCCACCGCCGATGACGACGACGTCGAAGTCAGACATGAGTGAATGGTGTCGGCTCAGGGCTCAAGGCTCAGGAGAGAGCACGGAGCAGTCGTTAGGTATATCGAATGCCCAGATGCTGCGGCAGAAAGAAGCGGCGGAGCAGTACGTCGACGCGCAACAGCGCGTCGCGGGTCAGGGCCACACGCTCCTGATCCGCCGCGGCGAGATCGCCGGAGTCACGCAGCGACGCAATCGCATCGCGGAAGCGCCGCAGCACATCGACCCCGTACTTGTCGGCGAAGTAGGCGGGACGGATCGATCCACGTTTGAGCTGCAGCACGAACTCACGGATCATGCGCTCTTCGTCGGTCGGCCGGTAGGCCCGCCCGAGCGGCAACCTGCCCTGCTCGATCGCGGCGCTGTACGTCTCCCACGTGTCGAGGTTCTGGACGTGGACGCGGTTGATGTGGCCGAACGACGCCACCCCGAGGCCCACCAGGTCGGCCCCCTGCCACAAGCGATCGCGATACAGGAACCGCGTCTTCGCCGGATCCTTGACCGCGGTATACGCACTGCCCACGTGGTAGCCAGCGCGCTCCAGCGCTTCGAACGCGTCCTTGACCCAGCGCCGCTTCGTGGCCCAGCTTTCGACGCCGTCCACGAACCGGCCGCCGTGGTTCAGCAGATCCTTGCTGATGGTCGTGTTGAACGGCAGCTCCATCTGATAGATGGTGACGCTGTCGGGGTCGAGCGCCACCGTGCGCTTGATGCACGCTCGCCAGTTCTCATCGTTCTCGCCAAGCATGCCGGCGATCAGGTCGATATTGATTTGCGGGAACCCGAGCGCGCGCGCGTCGCGATAGACGCGATCGATCTCCGGGGAACGATGCGCACGACCGTTCAGCTCGAGAATGCGGTCGTCGAAGTTCTCGACGCCCAGGCTCAATCGCGTGACGCCAATCTGCCGGATCGCCGCGAGCTTGGCGCGGGTGATCGTCCCCGGTTCGCACTCGAACGTGATCTCCTCGGCCGAGTCCCACGATCGGCTGCGTGTCACCCTCGCCACCAGCGTCTCGAGCTGCCTCGTCGACAGGAACGACGGCGTGCCGCCGCCGAAGTAGATGAAGTTGAACGGCCGGCCGGCGAGCGCAGGCTGCTCCGCGTACAGCTCCCACTCGCGGCCGAGGAGGTCGAGGTACTGCTCCACTTCCCGGGCGTTCTTGTCGGTGTAGACGCGGAAGTAGCAGAAATGACAGCGCTTGCGGCAAAACGGAATGTGCAGGTACAAGCCGAGCGGTGTCTCGGTGGATGCCGGCGGCACAGCCAGCGCGACCTTTGCGTCGGCGTCGACGGCCTCAGGGGTCCAGACCGAAAAAGGCGGATAGTTCGCGACGAAATAGCTGCCGACCTCGGTCTGAGCGGTCTCAGCCGCGGGGTCGGCCACCGGCGACGGTTCGGGCATTTCCCTACTATACCGGCCGCCCCCTCCCTCCGCTTACCCGACGGGGGTCAGACCCCATCCACACGGCGACCCGACCGGGCCAGTCGACCGGGGTCTGACCCCACTCCCGGCGCGGCGGCGCTCCATGGGGGCACTCGGCGTCGCGAACGGGGGTCAGACCCCGTTGGCGGGGGCCGACGGCGGGGCAATCGAGTGGGGTCTGACCCCAGTTGCTCAGCGGAGCGGCAGTTCGTAGGCGGCGGCTTCGAGGTCGTTGCGGACGAACAGATAGCGGCCGGCAAGCGCAGGTGGATTCCAGGTCTTCCGGCCGAAGACGGCGACGCGAGCCAACTCGCGGTGCTCGTCGGACCGCGGCGCGACGAGCACCAGCTCGCCCTCCTCCGTCTGGACCATCAACAGCTCCCCGGCGAGGATCAACTGGCCGTGACCGTAGCGCCCGCTCTTCCAGCGGCGCTCGCCGGTCGACGGGTCGACGCACGCCAGAACGCCATCATCGAGGCCGTACACGAAGCCGTCGTGCACCACGACGTTGGCGAACTTCGACTTCAACCGCGTCGACTCCCACACGAGCGACGCCTGCAGACCGCCACCACCGGCCGCAATCTGCAGCAGCCGGCTCCCCACCCCATAACCGGACGACACCAGCACTCGATCGCCGGGCAACATCAGCGGCTGCGCCACCGACGGTTGTATCCTCGGCCACGAATGCTCCCACAGGACGCGTCCGGTCGACGGGTCGTGCCCGGCCACGGTCGACTGATTCATCACCACGATCTGCCGCACACCTGCCAGCGTGGCGAGGTGAGGCGAGCTGTAGCTCACCGCATCGTTCCCGGCTTGCCAAACGGGTTGACCGGAGTCGCGATTGTAGGCGGCCAGCGCGTGCCCGTCCTGACCGCCCGCGGTGACGACCACGAGATCGTCGACGGCCAGCGGCGAGCTGCTGCGTCCCCAATCGGGCATCGGCGACTCGTGATCGACGCCGACATCGCGACGCCAGAGGCGCTTGCCGGTCGTGAGATCGAACGCGTTCAGGACGCCGGTCGCGCCGAGCGTGAACACGCGGCCGCGATCGATCGTCGGGGTCGCACGCGGGCCTTCCCCGGCGACGGTCGTCGCATAGTGCGCATCGTCGCCCTGCGCCCAACGTGGCGATCCATCGGCGACGTTGTAGGCGACCACCATTTCGCGCGCGCCACGTTGTTCCTGCGTCACGGCGAGGCCCGACGACACGGCAAAGCCGGACCAGGCCGCGCCCACGCGCTGGCGCCAGACCAGCCGCGGCGGCACGCGCGACCAATCGGTGGCCAGCGGGGCGGACGCGACCATGCCGCTGCGATCGGGGCCGAGGAACTGCGGGTAGTCGCGCTCGAGAACGATCGAGGGGCGATCGCCGTCGCGAGCGGCCGGCGGCGGCGCGGGCGCCGCGGGGACCGTCGCCGCCGGGGGCACTGACGGCGCGTCCGGCAACGGCGCCGGGAGCGGCAGCATCTCGAGCGGCGCCGGCGGCCGCCCCGCCCACCGCCACTCGAAGATCGGTATCAGGTCGCCGGTCACACCTCGCACGCGAACGGTGCCGGCGGCAAGTGCGAACACGGCAAGAATGATCACGAGGGCGCGGACGCGCGTCCGTCGCGGCAGCGCCGAGAACAGCGTCAACCACAATCCGAGCAGCACGAGCACGCCGAGCCCGACCGCGGTCGTCAGGTAGACGCGCTCCTGACCGCTTCGATCGTTGTCCGACCCCCATACCCAGACGAGACCGGCAGTACCGGCCGCCAGCGTGACGATGGCCGGCCACCAGCGGGTTCGCGGCTCCGCGTGGACCTCGTTGATCATGATTGGACCCGCCAGCTCACCTCGTCACCGCGCGGCCCCGCACGAACACCGACTCCAGCGTCCGCGTGTGGCGAATATCGTCGAGCGGATTGCTGGCAAACACGTTGAAGTCGGCGTCATACCCCGCCTTCAGCAGCCCCAGCCGATCGCCGACCTGCATGCACGCCGCGGCCTCGCTCGTCGCCGCAACGAGCACCTGCATGGGCGTCAAGCCGGCCGATACCATGTGCTCGAGCTCGAGGTGCTCGAAGTAGCCTTGAAACCTCGCCGCGGGGCCGGTGTCGGTGCCCATCGCGATCCGCACGCCGGCGGCCTTCAGCGCCTTGAGATTCCGCTTGGCCTGCTCGAGCGCCAGCTTGTAGCGCGCCGCGGCCGGCGTCCGGTTCGAGGCCTGATGCTGCGGCGTCTGCACGCCGTCGATCGCCGCGGGATCGGCGTCGCGGCGGAAGAACGGGTCGTCGAGAAACGCCGGACGCGTCTCGTAGACGAACGTCGAGACTTCGCGCATCAGCGTCGGACAGACGCAGACACTTCGGACCTTCAACCGCTCGATGAACTCGGCGTCGACGTCCGTGTCGCGCACGCTGTGCGCGATGAAGTCCCCGCCGGCGGCGAGCACGTCCTTCGCATCCTGGAGGTAGAAGATGTGGGCGGCCACGCGCATGCCGTTGGCGTGCGCCTGATCGATCACCGCGCGATAGACCTCGGGCGGCATCTTGCGCGTCGCGCCCAGGTTGTCGTCGACGCGAATCTTCACCAGATCCGCGCGCAGGGCCTTGACCCCGTCGACCGCGGCGCGCGCCGCGTCGGGCGTGGCGGCGGCAATCACCGGACCGGCAAGAAACAGTCGCGCCGTACCCGCCGGCGGTTGGTCCCTGACTGCCACCGCGGTCGCGTTCTCACCGCCCAGGCTGAATACCGTCGTCACACCGTAGCGCGCGTAGAGACGCAGCTGCTGGGCGATGTGATCGGGCGTGTAGAACTCCGGGCTCGACTTGAACCCGCGCACGTCGGTGATGTGACCGTGCGCGTTGATCAATCCCGGGGTAATGGTCTTGCCGGCAAGGTTGACGACCGACGCGCCCGGCGGAACCGCGGTCCTGGCATCACCGACGGCGCGGATTCTCCCGCCCTCGACAATCAGGACGCCCTTCTCGACCGCTGCCGCGCCGCTGCCATCGATGATGCGTGCGCCCACGTAGGCGATGACCGCGGCGGAGTCGGTCCCCACCTGGTGTCGATGCGGCTCGCGTTCCCGCGACAGCGGCGAACCGGCGGTACATCCGACCACCAGGACCACGACGGCGATGTGTCTCATACTACTCCGCTCTCAGCGACACGATCGGGTCGACCGCGGCGGCGCGACGTGCCGGCAGATAACTGGCTGCAAGGGCGACAATCGTCAGGGCGGCTGCGATCGCCACGAACGTCGCGGGATCGGTGGCAGCCACACCGAACAGGAGCGATCGCATGAAGCGCGTCAGCACGAACGCTCCCGCAAGTCCCAGCGCGACGCCCGCGAAGGCAACGGACATCCCCTGCCAGACGACGAGCCGGGCCAGCGCCGATGGGGTGGCGCCCAATGCGAGGCGAATCCCCAGCTCGCGCGTGCCCTGGGCGACGAGATACGCGAGCACACCGTAAACCCCGACCGCCGCGAGCACGAGGGCGAACAACGCAAACACGGTCAACAGCAGCAGCGCGAAGCGGCGCTCGGCCAGCGACTCGCGGACGCGCTCGTGCATCGCGCGCATCCGGTAGACGGGCACATCGGCGTCGAGCTCGCGGATCTGCTGCCGCACGGCGTTGGAGAGCGACGCCGGATCCGAGGCTGTCGTGCGAATCACCACCGTCAGCGCACGCGATCCGGTCTGGCCCTGGTAGCGGTAGTACGCCATCCGCGGTTCACCGTCGAGCGAATCCTGCTTGACCCGGCCGACGACCCCAATCACCGTCATCCATGGCGTGTCGGGCGTGACGTCGAAGCCTCCGATCCGAATGCGCCGGCCGATGGGATCCTGACCCGGCCACAGCTGCGCCGCCATGTGCTCGTCGACCAGGACGACGCGTGCCGACTCACGCGTGTCGCGAGCGTCGAACAGCCGTCCACGCACCAGCGGAATGCCCATGGCCGCGAAATAGCGGCCGCCTATGGCGCGAATGTCGGCGTTGATGAACTTCTCGCCCTCCGGAGCCGCTCGCCCCTCGACAGTGATCGGTCCCCACGCCATCATGTTGCTCAACGGCAGCGCCGTGACGCCGCCAACCGAATCCACGCCGGGCAGGCGGCCAAGCCGATCCCACAGCGCGCGATACGTCTGCAGCACGACCTCAGGCTGGTTGTACTTGCGCCCGGTCATCGTCAGTTCGAGCGTCAGCACCCCTGCGGCATCGAAGCCCGGGGAGACCGATTGCAGCCGCATGAAGCTGCGGATAAGAAGGCCGGCGCCGACGAGCAGCATCACCGAGAGCGCGAGCTCGGCCACGATCAGCCCACGCCGCAGGCGCTGGCCCCGCCCCCACACCGATCCGGCACCGCTCGAGCCACGGCTGACGTCCTTCAAGTTTCCGTGCACGTCGAGGTTCGAGAACCTCAGCGCCGGTGCGATGCCGAAGAGCACACCCGACAACACCGAGGCACCGAGCGTGAACAGCAGCACGCGCCAGTCGAGGGAGATCTCGGCAAGCCGCGGCACGCTGGCGGTGCCAAGCAGCCGGATGCCTTGCAGACAGAGGGATGCGAACAACAGCCCGAGCGCCCCGCCGCCCATCGCGAGCAGGACGCTCTCGGTGAGGAGCTGGCCGGCCAGACGGATCCGGCTCGCGCCGAGCGCGGCGCGGACCGCAATCTCCTTCCGCCGTGCGAGCGCGCGCGAGAGCAGCAGGTTCGCCACGTTGGCGCAGGCGATGAGCAGTACGAAGCCAACCGACGCCACCAGCACGATCAGCGCGCGCCGCGCGCGGCCCACCGCTTGCTCCTTGAGGGGCAGCACGCGAAACGTGAGGCCACCGTTCGGCGGGTAGAAGTCCGGGTGCTCGCGGCGCAGCCTCGCGGTCAGCGCATCGAGCTCGCCGCGCGCCTGCTCGAGCGTCGCACCGGGCGCAAGCGTCGCGATGACGTTGTAATCCTCACGATTGCGAACCTCCGCGGCATTGGCCGCGAGCGGCAGTGGAAGCACGATCTCGGCATCCGCCACCACCCCGAGCGTCGGCATCACCTCGCGCGGCAGCGAGAAAGACGGTGGCAGCACGCCGGCGATCTCGAACGGCTGTCCATTCAGCGTCAGGACGCGGCCGATGACGCGCGGATCCTGACCGTAGCGGCGCGTCCAGGTCGCGAACCCGAGCAGCGCCCTTCCCGTCCGTCCTGGTCGATCGTCCTCGATCGAGAACAACTCGCCAATCAGCGGCCGGGCGCCGAGCATCGCGAGCAGATTGGACGACACGCGGATCGTGCCGATACGCTCGGGCTCGCCGTCACCCGTGAGATTGAGGTTGGCACCGATCGCGATGGCCACCGATGCGAAGCTGCGTACGTTCTGACGGATGTCGAAGTACTGCGCGGTCGAGAACCAGTCTTCCGTGATGCCGAGGCCCGGGGAGGTGTTCCAGAGAATGACCTGGCGATCGGCATCGGCATAGGGCAGCGGGCGCAGGAGCAGCGCCGAGACCACGCTGAAGATCGCCGAGTTGGCGCCAATGCCGATCGCGAGCGAGATCATCGCCACCAGCGTGAAGCCGGGGCTGCGCGCGAAGGCGCGGCACGCGTAGCGAAGGTCGCTCACCCACGCAGCCCGTGTGCTCATTACGGAAAGCTTACTCCACGCTCAAGACTTCGGACTCTGGCGCCGGCTACCCTGAAAGGATGCTGTTTTCCCGATCCAACTGGCAGGAAGCCGCCAGCATCGCCGCGTGGGTGATCGCGGCATTTCTCGTCCTCGCGCTCGTCAACGCCGTTCGCGGCATCGTCCCGCCTTCGATGCCGCCGAACCCTCAGCTCGTGCAGCGTCCCGGCCAGACGCACCCGGACGTTACGAACGACGGGCGCGCCGCCCAGGCCGGCAAGACTCGACGCGACTAACGACGTTATACTGGCGCCCGTATGCCACTCGATACCTTCGGACGATGGGTGATCGGCGCGCTGGCGTTGTTCGCGGGACTTCAGGGCCCGCCACCGCCCAATCCGTACACGACGATCGAGCGTTGGGGACAGCTGCCTGACGGTCGCGCGTGGGGATCGACGAGCGCGATCGACATCGCGCCGAACGGGAACCTGTGGGTGGCCGAGCGCTGCGGCGCGAACTCATGCGATGGGTCGACGCTCCCGTCGGTTCTCGAATTCGACCCGAACGGGCGCCTGGTGAAGAGCTTCGGCGCGGGCGCGTTCATCTTCCCTCACGGGATGCACGTCGATCGCGACGGCAACGTCTGGGTGACCGACGCCCAGGGGACGAAGGGCAAGGGCCATCAGGTCATCAAATTCAGTCCGACCGGCACGATCGTGTTGACGCTCGGCAAAGCGGGCGTCGCCGGTTCGGGGCTCGACGAATTCAACCAGCCGTCGGATGTCGCGGTGGCGCCCAACGGCGACATCTTCGTCGCCGATGGGCACGACACCGGCTCGAACATGCGCATCGTCAAGTTCAACAAGGACGGCAAGTTCATCAAGACGTGGGGCAAGCCTGGTGCCGGACCGGGTGAGTTCAATGTCCCGCACAGCCTGACGTTCGATTCGCGCGGACGGTTATTCGTCGCCGATCGCGCCAACAACCGGATCCAGATCTTCGACCAGGAGGGCACCTTCCTCGAAGAGTGGAAACAGTTCAGCAGGCTGAGCGGCATTCACATCGACAAGAACGACGTCCTGTACGGCGCCGACTCGGAGTCGAACACCAAGCGGAACCCGGGATGGCAGCGAGGGATTCGGGTCGGCAGCGCGCGCGACGGCAAGGTCATCGCCTTCATCCCCGACCCTGAGAAGAACCCTGACGGGTCGGCGACGAGCGGCGCCGAAGGGGTGACGGCGGATGCACAAGGGAATATCTTCAGCGCGGAAGTCGGACCCAAGATGGTGAAGAAGTACGTCAAGAAGTAGCGCTCGCGACCTCGGCATCCTGCGCGCTATCACCGAGGCGTTGAACGGCGCGTCCGACGTCGATCGCGCGCTGCGCGCGGCGCTGGCGCTCGTCATCGATCTCCTCGGCCTGCGCGCCGGATGGGTGTGGCTGATCGATCCGTCCACCGGCCGGTTCTACAGCGCGGCGGCGCAGGACCTGCCGCCCTTCCTTCGTCAGCCGGTGCGGATGACCGGCCACCCCTGTTGGTGCATCGAGGCCTTTCGATCCGGGCAGCTCAAGGCCGGCAACATCGACGTCATCGAGTGCAGCCGTCTGCGCGCGGCGCTCGCCAGCGACCGCCGCTCGACCGAAGGATTGCGTTGGCACGCCAGCATCCCGCTGGCGTTCGGCGACCGCCAGCTCGGCATCATGAACGTCGCCAGCAAGACGTGGCGCAAGCTGACGCGCCGCGAACTGGATCTGCTGACGACGATCGCCTCGCAAGTCGGCGTGGCGATCGAGCGCGCGCGGCTGGCGGAAACGAGCGTCGGCGCGGCGCGCACCGAGGAACGGGCGCGGCTCGCCCGCGATCTGCACGATACGCTGACCCAGGGTCTCACGGCGATCGCCTTGCACGTCGAAGCGGCGATCGCGGCGCTGCCGGCTGTGGGCGCGGACGCCGACGCCGCGCGCGGCCAGCTGACGCGCGCGTTGAGCGTCACGCGTGCCAACCTGGACGAGGCCCGGCGATCGCTGCGCGAACTGCGTGGCTCGCCGCTGGCCGGGCGGCCGCTCGCCGAAGCGCTGACGGCGCTCGGCCGCCAGGTCGCCGCCGACAGCGGCATCCGCGTGCACGTCAGCTCGAGCGGGATCGCGCCGCTCTCACCCGATCTCGAGGAAGCGCTGTTTCGAATCGCCGGCGAGGCGGTGATCAATGCGCAGCGTCATGCCGGGGCGCGCGACATCGAGGTGACGCTGACGTCGACGGGCACACGCCTGCGACTGGCGGTCAGCGACAATGGCAAGGGATTGCCGGCGCGGCCGCGGGCCGAGGGTTTCGGCCACGCCGACGGCTTCGGAATCGAAGGGATGCGTGAACGCGCGCGCCTTGCCGGAGGTCGGGTCGTTATTCGATCGCGGCCGGGGGCAGGGACCGAGGTGATCACCGACATTCCCGTTCGACCGCGGCCCGACCGAGGCGCCCGCCGCCGACGGCCACGCTCATGATCAACGTTCTCATCGTCGACGATCACCCGATCGTGCACGACGGCGTCACCGCCATCCTTCGATCCGAACGCGACCTCGCCATCGTCGGGTCCGCGTCGACCATCGCCGAGGCGATGGAGCGGATCGCGGCGTTGAAGCCCGACGTCGCGCTGCTCGACCTGCGCCTGCCTGACGAAGATGGCTTGGACGGCATCGAGAAAATCGCCGCCGCGTTCCCCGCGGTACGGCTGATCGCGTTCACCGCCTACGAGGCCGACGAATACGTGTTCGCCGCGATCAAAGCCGGCGCCAAGGGATACGTGCTGAAGGGTTCGCCTGGACAGGAGCTGGTCCGGGCGATTCGACAGGTGCAGGCGGGCGACTCGTATCTCTCGCCGTCGATCGGCGCGGCGCTGGCGCGTCAGGTGGCCAACCCGCGGCGTGGACGCGGACTCTTGAGCTCCCGCGAGCTCGCCGTGCTGCGGCTGGTCGCGGCCGGGCAGTCGAATCAGCAGATCGCCGACTCCCTCGGGATCACGGAACGCACCGTGAAGTTCCACGTCACCGCCATCTTCAACAAGCTCGGCGCCGACAACCGCGCCCAGGCGGTCGCCGTCGCCGGCAAGCGAGGGTTGTTGGGGTAGGTGGACTTCCGGCTGAAGCCGGAAGCCATAAGTGTTCTTTTGTAGCCACAAGTGTTCTTTTGTAGCCACAAGCGATCTCATGTCGCGTCCGCCTTTTAGAGGCGGAAGTCTCCCGTCACCTGTCCGTTCGGACAGGTCTCCCCTGGCTGTTCGTGCGAAGGCGCCGCGCATCGAGAGCGGCCACACTGGTCGCATGAAACGCATCGCCATCGTCACCGGCGCCAGCCGTGGGCTCGGCGCGACGCTCGCCCGGGTGCTCGCGGCGCGCGGATTCGACCTCGTGCTCGCCGCGCGCGACTCGCCCGATCTCGATCGAATCGCCGACGAGCTGGCATCGGACGCAATCACGGTGATCACCCGGATCGGGGACGTCGCCGATCCCTTTACGCGAAACACCCTGATTGACGCCGCGCGCTACCTCGGCGGCCTCGA
>Ga0075421_100009590_pt1 | contig 11939 bp, 9 predicted proteins | sample SoiMetdeltSBSDD5_FD_75292 | JGI IMG/M metagenome (GOLD analysis project Ga0075421, IMG submission 75292) | Bulk soil microbial communities from a Populus tree surrounding site in Tennessee, USA - Soil MetaG P. deltoides SBSDD5 | ecosystem: Environmental > Terrestrial > Soil > Tree plantation...
CGCGTCGTCACGAAGTAGACATCCGCCTTGAACGGCGAGTTGAACCCGAACGGCCAGGACTTCAGCCTGGTCAGGACGGGAATGTTGTCCGTCGTCAGCGAATGTTTCCCCGGCTTGAACGTGTCGCCGAACTCTCCCAGATAGACGAACTGCGCGACCTGCGACTCGCGGACGATGAGCTGAGCGCCGTTCTTGATGGCTTTGTCGTCATCGGGGAACTGGTAGGAAAGCGTGTCCCTCGAATCGTCAGTCCACTCGATGATTTCGAGCAGCTCGCCCTTGATGAAGTCCATTATTCCCATCGGTCGCTCCGCTCCCTCTGTTCGTGATGCAACATGCAGAATTCAGACACTGTCTGCATTCTGCATTCTGCATTCACAATTTCAAGCATTCTTCTTTAACCATCTCGCCACGGCCGTGAGGCTGGCGCCGAGCAGGTCGGTTGAGGCCACGTCCTTGAACCAGAGATCGTCGTCGTGGATATTGGCGAAGGCGCGCTCGGTCTCGCGCCGGGCACGCATCAACTCGATCGGCAGTGACGGGTCGACCGGCTGGTTGGCGCGGTCTTCGGCCTTCCGGAGTTGTGCCACGAGCTTCTCTGCCTGCTTCATGTCGAGCATCGAGAGAGGCGTTCCGCAGTGTGAGCAGGCGGCGCCTTTGCTCAAGTCGACGGGTCCGCCGCAGTTGGCGCAATTCACCGAGCCGACGTTCTGCCGCAGGTCGGCGATCTGTTGCGCGGTGAGCGGCCGGATGAAGTCCTTTTCCCTGAGGAAGTCAAAAAAGCTGATGAGGCGCCCGTGACTGTTCGGGCAATTCAGATACTCGAACCGGGTCGCCCGCTGCATGTCCTGCGTGCGCCGCAAGGGGGCCTTGCAACGCGGACACTTTGCGAGCTCGGCGTTGCTGTGCTGCGGTCTCGCCAGCTTCTCGCCGATGACTCGAAAGAGCGCCAGCGTCGACCCCGGTGTGAGCGAGACACTCTCCCGCGCGTCGAACCAGAAGCACTGACACGCGTGACAGATGTCGATGACGACGGACCGTCCGAGGTGGCCATCGAAGGTCTCCTCATGCATCGACGCAGCGCAGCGAGGGCATTCCACGATGACTCATTGTGCCAGAGGTTTTGCATGCGTCATCGCGACCCGGTGTCGTTCGGCCGACGTGGCGGCGCATTTTTCACATAGCGATCGAGCCAATTCAACGTTTCTGCCACGACGTGCATGTTCGACTCGCGCGCCTCGTATCCGTGCGCTTCGTGCGGCAGCGTCACGTAACGGACGGTTGCACCATGACCTTTGAGCGCCATGTAAAAGCGCTCGGACTGGATCGGGAACGTGCCGGTATTGTTGTCGGCCTCGCCGTGAGTCAGCAGGATCGGCTCCTTAATCTTGTGCGCGTACCAGAACGGCGACATGCTGGCGTACACGTCGGGAACCTCCCAGAACGTGCGCCTCTCCGCCTGGAACCCAAAGGGCGTCAGGGATCGGTTGTACGCGCCGCTGCGCGCGATCCCGGTCACGAAGAGATCTGAGTGGGCCAAGAGGTTCGCCGTCATGAACGCACCGTAACTGTGGCCTCCGACGGCAATGCGGTTTCGATCGGCGATACCGAGTTCGACCGCCTTGTCCACGGCGGCCTCGGCACTCGCCACGAGTTGCTCGACGTACTTGTCGTTGGCCGTCTCTCCCGGCCCCACAATCGGCATCGTCGGACCGTCGAAAATCGCATAGCCCTGCATCAGCAACAGAAGGTGCGACGACCCCGTCACGCTGGTGTAGCGGTTCGGCGACCCCACCACCTGACTGGCGGCGTCGGGATCGACGAACTCCTGTGGATACGCCCAGAGGAGCATGGGAACGCGTTGGCCCTTCTGATAGCCGACCGGCAAATAAATAGTGCCGTTCAGGCCCACGCCATCTTTCCGCTTGTAGGTCACGAACATCCGGTCGGCCATGGCCTGTGTGAGCTGCGGATGCGGATCGGCGAACCGAGTGGCGGCCTGCTCCGTGCCAGCACGGAGGTCACGGACGAAATAGTTTGGCGGAAGTGTTCTCGTCTCCCTGCGCGTCAGCACGCGTCGGCCGTCCTCGTCCAGCAAACCAACAATCGACTCGAAGCTGCTGGTATCACTCCGGAACAATCGCTCGGTCGCAAACGTGCGCAGGCTCAGACGGTCGAGGAAAGGGCGGTCGCCGTCGGGAGAGGCACCGAGGCCGTTCAAGTAGATCGAATCGCCGACCTGGAGGATCGTCTGCCGACCCGGACGGAACACGGGACTTCCGGGATCGCTGTAGCTGTCCTGCTGCTTGCGGTCCCACAATTTCCGCGCCTCGCCCCACTGTTCGTTCAGCACCCACGTGCGCGTCGTTCGAGTGTCACGATCGTTTTCGGTCAGCAGGATGGTCCCTGTGTCGGTCCAGCTTGCGCCGCCAAATCGATACTGCGTCTTCGACACTTCCACGGGTTCGCCGGCAAAGGGCGCATTGAGCGACAGAATCCTGTCGCGGTGCGGCACCTTGTTTCGGATGTCTCCGTTGTCGAGTGCCTCAACCCAGATGAGCGTGGCTGACGTGCGCGGCGCCCAGCGATGTGCCCGCGGCCCCGTGATCACCCCATTGATCGGCACCGTATCGGCCATCGGCATGTTCGCAACCGTGCGAACGGTCTCGCCGCGTCGATTCCACACCTCGACGTCGCGTGGGAACTGCCCCCAGGTCACGAGCCGCGAGTACGGACGCTTCACTCTCGACACGAGAACGTACTGGCCGTCGGGCGAGGTCACGCCGCTCAGGATGCCCGGTTTGCCAATCAGCGAGCGGCGGGCCGTGCCGGCGTCGACAAGGGCAAGTTGCGACGTCGCGTAATACTCGAACAACGCCTCGTCGTGCGGGTTCGTCAGCAGGTCCGGAAACGTCGGGATCGGAGCAGGAGGTCCGAGGTTCTCCTGGATATTCGGGCCCGAAGGCGAGGCGGGTGCTGCTGGTGGAGCGGGGCGATCGGACGGCACGAATGGGCACAGCAGCGCGGAGCTGTCCATCAACCAGGCACATCCGCCTACAAAAAGATTCAATGCCGCGTCAGTGATACGGGTCGCGCCAGTCGCGACGTCGGCGATGTGCAGATCAATGCGTGTGTCGCGCGTATTCGTGAACGCGAGCCGCTTTCCGTCGGGAGAGAACCCGACCAGACCGATGTGAGCATCGGCGGGAACCTCGACGTTCAATTCAGCACCGGTTGCAATCGTGCGCAGCGTGATACCCGTTCCACCTGGCGCACCACGCGGTCCGTTGTTGGCTGGATCGACACGCGACCCGGCGAGACCCAGCCACGGTTTCGCGAGCTCGGCGATGGACGGCATCGACCGGCGTGGCACGAGCGCGATGACATCCCGAAGCGGGCTCACGGCCACCCCCGGCAGCGGCGCTGCGTCCATGATGTCAACGATGGCCTTCGGCGGCGTTTCGTACCTGGGCGCCGTTGACTGCGCCAGGCCCAGTGCCGATGCGCTGACGATCAGGATGGCAAGGAGCAACCCGCGAATCTGCATCGGACCCTCCCGAATGGCAATTTGAGCGCTATTCTACGACCGGTCCCGTAATCTCGAGGAAGAGACGATGACGAGAGCGATTGTTTCAGCGGCGGGTGTCGTCCTGGTGGCGGTGTCCCTGAGCGCGCAGGTCAAGCCCGCTACGGACGCGCCCCGGTTCAAAGTCGACCCGGCGTGGCCGAAAATCCCGAACAATTGGCAGTTCGGACAGGTGGCCAGTGTCGCGATCGACGCGCAGGATCACGTGTGGGTCCTGCAGCGCCCGAGCACGTTGAGCCCGGAGGAGAAGGCACGCGCAGCGCCTCCGCTCCTCGAGTTCGACGCAGCCGGAAACTTCATCCAGGCATGGGGCGGGCCAGGCCAGGGATACGAGTGGCCCAACTCAGAGCACGGCGTCTACATCGATCCGAAAGGCTTCGTCTGGATTGGTGGCAACGGCAACAAGGACAACCAGATCCTGAAGTTCACGAAAGCCGGAAAGTTCGTCTTGCAGATCGGTCGGGCGGGGCAGAGCAAGGGAAACGCCGATACGCAGAACCTGAACCAGCCCGCCGACGCATTCGTGTACGCAAAGACGAACGAAGTGATCGTCGCCGACGGCTATGGCAACCGGCGCGTGATTGTGTTCGACGCAGACACGGGCAAGTTCAAACGGATGTGGGGCGCGTTCGGTAACGTCCCGACCGATGCGCCACCCAACCCGGCACCTCCCGATGCTGATCCGCGAGGGGCGCCACAGTTCGTCCAACCCGTCCACGCCGCCCGCGTCTCGAACGACGGACTGGTCTACGTCTCCGACCGAGGCGGCAAGCGGGTGCAGGTCTTCACACTCGAGGGCAAGTACATCGACCAGGTTTTCATCGGCCGCGAGTGCAAGGCTCCCGAATGTGGCAACGGCACGACGGCCGCAAGCACCGCCTTCTCCACCGACCCCGCGCAGCGGTTTCTCTACGTCGGCAACCGCAGCCAGGCCAAAGTCATGGTCTTCGATCGCAAGACGCTCACGCTCCTCGATTCGTTCGGGCAGTGGGGCTCGGCACCCGGTGAGTTCGGCACGCTCCATCACATGGCTGCAGACTCACAGGGCAATCTCTACGTCACCGAAGTCACGCCGCTCAAACCCGAAAACAGGCGGATTCAGAAATTCATCTTCACGGGCGTGTCGCAGACAAAGTGAGGTTTGCGTCGGAGCCGTTACCCGGATCTCCCCGCGTGCCAGGCAGCGAGAACGGGGTGTCGGTGTTTACCGCGCTTCAGGAACAGTGGGGACCCAGATTTCCGTGAACCGCGCGATGTCGTCGTGAGACAGCCACGAGGTGCGCGGGATGTCGTCCCTCGTCTGCAGGAGATGGCGATAGCGTTCGTACACAGGTAAAGTCACACCATTGTTTCCTGGCCACATGACGTCGCGCGGGTTGCTGCTGTGGCTCAGACCAAGTGCATGGCCGATCTCGTGCAGGCAGACGTAGTAGAGAACGACATCCCGCATGAGCGGATCTTCACGGACACTGCGCCTGATGCTTGGCCGGAATCGATCCTCGTCCGGTCTGACGATGATCGATGCGGCCGCATGTCCGTTCACAATCGACGGATCCATGCGTCCGAGCGCCGCATCTTCAGCCCAGGGCAACCACGAGAATCGAAGCAGCGCGGCCTCTTTGTGCTCGACGCGCTCGAAACGCAACATCCCATCCGTACTGCGCTGCCATTCTTCGAGAGCCCAGGTCGCCAACTGACTGTCGCCGGCCCTGAATTGCGATCGCTCTGCCCCTTCGCCGATGAAGTACGGGACCGCGCCACTCGCGTCGAGCGGCTCGAGCCTGAATTGATCTTCAGGCTTCGCCAGCGCCGCCGCTGACGCGGTGACAAGCACTACGAAGAGGAATACGCCGTTCTTCTTATGGGCTTCCACGGAACACCGAACAAAGAACCTCGAACACCGAACCACGAACTCGAACCAGCAACCTGGAACCCGGAACCTGGAACTGTTCTACCGTCCAGATCCGGCCGTCCATCCGTCGCCCAGGCCATATGGCAATGTCACGAATGGCGCCGCCTCGACGTGGTGAATCAAACCACCGCGAACCGAGAACGTTTCCATCGTCACGAGATTCTGCAACATGCCCGGCGGCGCGTCTGCCGCCGCACCGCGGCGCGTGCCGTCGTGGACAAAGAGTGGGAACGTGCCCACCGTCTGTTTCTGCTCATCGAGGATGAGCGCACGCCGCGGTCGAATGTGTTTCATGTAGGCAAAGATCTTTGAATCGATTTGCTGGGAGCACGTCAGCATGCTGAATGCGAGTTGTGACTTGCCCTGTTCCGTATGTGGATCCGGCAGTTGCGGGCCCGGCATCATGCGGCCTCCGGGCGGCGGGTTGTTGACAGTCCGGTACCCGTTCTCGTGCCGCACGCAGTCGTCGGCAAAGGCGCCGATTTTGCCGCTGTCTCCTTCGAGCGCATCGAAGTACGAGTTGGCGACGCGGAACATCACGTCGCGCGACACCCGCTGATTGACGGGCACGTCGTCGGTCAGCAGCGAACGAGGCGTCGTGAGCAGTTCGATCGCCTGCGGGGCAATGCCGCCCGCATGAAGCTGCTCGATCTCGACGATCCTCCCGCGATCGACTTTCAATCGGATCGCAGCGAGCGTGTCGCGCCCTTGCACTCTGAGGCGTCCCTGAAACGCGACCTGGCCGTCCACCGGATCAGCGACAGTGATTTTGAAACCCGTCGGCTCCGTCTTCGATCGCCAGAGGACGCCTTCACCGACCTCGATCTGCCCGGTGTTCTCTGTCATGCGAACGTCGATCGCAAGCGGCGGCACCGCCTTGGGATCCCTCTTGAAGATGGCATTCAAGTAGCCATCGAGGATGCCGACGAGGCATGCCCGGTCGCACTCTTTGATGGCAGATGCGTTCCAGGCCGGCTCCTGCGCAACGACCGTCGCCATGGCAACGCTCAGCACCACACTGATGCACTTCAACGTCTTCATCACGTTCCCTCGAGAAGACGGGGCCGAAGACTCGCCTCGACGCGACCTACGCGATCGACAGGAGCTTAGCCGAGCGCGCGGAGGCGCTTCAACAGGGCGTTGGCCTTCCGAAACCACGGTCGTTCCCGGCGCTGTAAATACCGAGGCATCGTTGGCTTCTTCGCAAGGATGCGCTGGGTCCATTCGCGAGCCTCATCGGTCCGGTTCCGTGAGGCGAGAAACGTCGCGTAGTTCAGGTACGTCTCCGACAGTGTCGACCTCTCGGTCGCCTGCTGGAACAGTGCCTCGGCTTCCTGCGCTCGGCCGGAGTTGGCATAGGCATGTGCCAGCAACGCGATCGCGCGATGGGAGTCGTATTTGGGTTCGCGAGAGGTCACGTGCTCGAGGTCGGCGACCGCCGCGGCAAAGTCGTTCAGGTGAATCGCCGCGACCCCGCGTCGATAGATTGGGTCGCTGTGAGTCGTGCGTGGTGAAATCGCTTTGTCGTAGCACTCACGCGCGCGAGCGAACTTCTCTTCCTCGAGATACAGGTCCCCGAGTTCCTCGTAATTACCTGCCGACGGATTCTCGAGGACCACGGCCTCCAGTTGACTGATGCGCTTGCGCCGGCCGAACGCATCGTAGACATGTCGAAGCAACCCGAGATCGGGAACGACCTCGACGAGGATGTAGATGAGCGCGCCCGGCGGACCGAGAAACAGGATGACGTACATCCAGATCGTCTCCGGACGACGACGGAGAAAGTGGACCATGGCGAGCGCCTGCAACAGGACGCCCCACGGGTACATGAACGATAGAAATCCCACGCAGCGTACCGTCCGGCTCTGTTGGGCGCCAGGCCGCATCGGTGGCGAAGGCGGCAGCCCGACCTGTGCGGCGAAGTATATCCGGCGTGGCGGCTTCCTCGCGCCTCGGGCTACACTCACCGGGCAGCTACCATGCACATACTGACTCGTTCGTTCATTCTCATCTTCGCGCTCGTCATCATCTCTGCCCCGGCTTCCGCTCAGTGGCCCGATCACAAGGACGCGCGCGCACCGCGGACGCCCGACGGGAACGTCGATCTAAACGGCCCAACGCCGCGGACGCCTGACGGCAAACCCGACCTATCGGGCGTCTACCGGAACGTCGGCCGCGCCAACAACGAGCCACGCGAGGCGCTGAGCCTCGACGAGAAACCCCTGGCCACGTTCCGAGACATCGGCGCCGGGTTCAAGGATGGGCTCCCGCTGCGGCCGTGGGCAAAAGAGCTGCTGCAGAAGCGAATGGCGAACAACAGCAAGGACAACCCGGACGTCTGGTGTCTGCCGCTTGGAAATCAGCAGTTCAACGTCCACACGTTCCCGAGAAAAGTCATTCAGTCCGCCGGCGTCGTCCTGCTGCTCTACGAAACGCATCAGGGCATCCGTCAGGTCTTCATGGACGGACGGTCGATTCCGAAAGAGGAACCGCAGCCGTGGTTCTATGGCTACTCCGTTGGCCACTGGGAGGGCGATACGCTCGTCGTAGAGACGAGCGGTTTCCGGGACGGTGGCTGGCTGGACATCAACGGCAGCCCTCTGACCGAGCAGGGACGCACGATCGAGCGTTTCCGGCGCCCGAATTTCGGGACGATCGAAATCGAACAGACGATCGACGATCCGAAGGCCTATACGCGACCCTTCACCACTCGACTGACGTGGCGGCTGATGCCCGACACCGAGATCATGGAAATGATCTGCCTGGAGAACAATCAGTCGATCCATCACCTCGTCGGCGCGGATGATCCGGCGAAGCCGAGTCCGTCGAAGCCTTAACCACGAAGGCCACGAAGAAATCGGGAGGACACGAAGAAAGAAATCAAGTTCTTCATGGTCTACAAGGTCAGATCTGCGCGCGCGCTGAGGCGGGGACTCCTTCGACTGAGAAGAGCCAGGTAGAACTTGCCAGTCTTCATGTCAGCAGTCTCCGCTTCGGTCAGCGTCAGTGTTCCCGAGATCTGCGCGCCCGCTGATTTGGCGAGAACATAGGCGACGCCGCCATTCTGTCGGCTGGCCCGGCGGTGCAGATAGACCCCGGCGACGTCATCGACCGCTCCAGTAATGCGAACGTCGTAGCCAAGCCGACGCGAAGACTCGTTGAAGTTGAAGCGCGCAACGGCCTGATAGAACACCTTCGACACCGGGACCGAGTGCGCACCGGTCGCCATGACCTCGACGCGCACGCCACCTGACTCCGACGCGGAAGATTGCGCCATCATGGCCGGAGGTCGGCGATGGTGAGTCGATTGCTCGAAGTCGTACGCGATCGCGATCAAGGTCGATTCGGCGAAACGACGACCGATTAATTCGATCCCAACTGGAAACCCTCCCGGTGTGAAACCGGCGGGCACCGTGATCGCCGGAAGACCGCTATTGGCTGAGAGCGCAGCGTTGGTGCCGGCTTGCGCACCTCCGACCACGGGTGCGATGCGACGGATCGTTGGATACGCAATCGCATCGAGCCGGTTACCCTCCATCGCAGCAACGACAGCCTGAGCGAGCGTTTCGCGTGCGGCCAGGCGCACCTTGTAGTCCTCGCTGGAAAGATAGTCGGCCGCTGTCGCGTTGGCCACGTCGAGGATGCCCTGAATGCCGGACGCGTGCAGTCCGGTCTCGAGCATCTCTTCGATCGACGCCGCGTAGCCGCCTGCGCCCTTGAGATAGTCGCCCAGGTAGAACTTGAGTTCCTGCGTCAGCAGGTTGGATGCGGCCACCAGCTTCGCGAGATCCGGAATGACGACCTCGACGACGGTGCTCCCCTGTGCCTTTATCTCCTCGATCGCGGTGCGCACCACGAGAGCGACCTCCTGATCCTCTGGTGCAGCGCCAAAGAACTCGGTGAGAACCCCAAGGCGTGCGCTCTTGAGCGACCCCCGCTTCAGCGACGTCGTGTAGCTTCTCGGAATTCGGCCGCTGCTCGCCTGCGTTGTCGGATCGGCCGGGTCGTACCCCACCGTTTCATCGAGGATGAGCGCCACGTCTTCAACCGTGCGCGCCATTGGTCCGCCGGTGTCCTGCGTATGGCCGAACGGGATGATCCCTGTCCGGCTCGACAGCCCCGCGGAGGGTCGCAGGCCCACGAGCGAGTTGTGCGAGCTCGGAATCCGGATCGATCCGCTCGTGTCGGTGCCCATCGTGAATGCCGCGAAGCATGCCGCCGCCGCCGCGCCCGAACCGCCACTCGATCCGCCAGGCGTGCGCGTGACGTCGTAAGGATTGAGTGTCTGGCCACCGAATGAGCTGACGCTGGTCAGGCCCAACGCCAACTCGTGCAGATTCACCTTTCCGAGGAGAAGGGCACCCGCGCGCCGCAGCTGCGCCACCTGGAACGCGTCGCGAGGCGGCACGACTCCGCGCAGCGCCAGCGATCCGCCGCTCGTGGGCATGTCCCTGGTTTCGAAGTTGTCCTTGAGGAGCACCGGAATGCCGTGCAACGGACTGCGCGGACCGCGCGACCTGCGTTCTTCATCGAGGGCGCGGGCGGCCGCAGCGGCATTCGGGTTGATGTAGATGACCGAATTCAGTCGAGGCCCCGCCTGGTCGTACGCCGTGATGCGAGCGAGATACAGTTCGACAAGCCTCTCGGATGTGACCTGCCCGGCGGTCATGGCCACCTGCAGGTCGCGAATGCTCTTCTCGCTGACATCGAATGGCTCGGCTCGCTGCCCATCGATGCTCACACGGGCCACGCCGAACGCGATCAACGTCGCGCCAGAGACGTGAAGGAACTCGCGTCGGGTGGAATCGTTCATCCGGACCCTTCTCGTCGAAGCCTGCCGAGAAGCGCTACACCGCGCGGCGACAAACGATAGCCGACCTCCAGGCTTTCCGTCAGCCCGAGGGCTTTCAACTTGCGGACGTTGAGTTTGAACGCCAGCTTCTCCTGGCCGATCATCGCGCACAAATCACCCGCGCGTACCGCTGGACGTTCATCGATGATCTCGAGCACACGGCGGGTCCACGGCGCACCGTCCGCGCGCGCGTCCAACCTGCCCAGGCGAGCGATCAACTCCGGCAGCTCCGAGTCATCACGTCGCTCGCGCAGCGCGACGCGCGGATCGGGTTCGAGCCGGCCGAACTCGATCCTGTAGACATCCCCTTCTTTCCGCTCGTTCAGTTCGGCAACCAACGACTCCAGGCTGTCGTATCCGGCGCGCTTTGCCTCGGCGTTGGAGATGTCATTTACCGCGACGGCCTCGAGGCCGCCGATGTGGAGCAGGCCGGCGGCCGTCAGCAGCGTGCCACCCGACCTCACCGACGGCCGCCGCCATCGTCGAAAAGCGAGGGTGACCGTGCCCTTCTGAATCCCGTCCAGGAAGCGGCGACGAATGATCACGGGAACTGACTCGCGACTACCGCTGACAGACCGGGCAGAAGAACGTCGAGCGGCCGGCCTGCACGATTCGTGTGATCGTCCCCGAACACCCACGCCGGGGACAACGTTGACCTTCGCGATCGTAGACCTTGAAGCGATCGGATCCGCCAGGCCGATGCCGCTTCGCAATCGCGTCTCTCAAGACAGATTGAATGGCGCCGGCCAACTCCGCAGCGGCCGGTCGTGGTGCCCCGGCCGTCGTGACCAATGTCGACGCTCGTCGCTTCGGAGACAATTGGGCGACGTGGAGAGCTTCGCAGACGTAGATGTTGCCGAGGCCGGCAACGACGCGTTGATCCGATAAGGCCGCCTTGAGACTCGTCTTCTTGCCCTTCAGCGCGCGAGCAAGTGTCGTGGCGTTGAAACCGCGCTCGAGCGGCTCCGGTCCGAGCGTCTTCAAAGCTCTGTAACTGTCGCGTTCTCCGGCGCCAACGAGCGACATCACACCGAATCGCCGCGGATCGTTGAACACAATCGTCACGCCGGATGACATCGTGAGGAGGACGTGGTCGTGCGCCTCGAGGCGACCGCGCTCGAAGTAGAAACCGCCCTGCACGTCGTCTCGTCTGCCCTTCACGACTCGAAACGATCCCGACATGCCGAGGTGCATGAGGAGGGTGTCGCCTGACTCGAGGTCGGCGAGCAGATACTTCGCGCGGCGCCGCAGCGCACGCACTCTCTGTCCCTCGAGGCGCGCGGCGAAGTCGGGTGGAAACGGAGATCGCAGATCCGCGCGCCGTGTCTCGACGCGTTCGATGAGTGCGTTCTCCATCACGCGCCGCAGTTGACGACGAACGGCTTCGACTTCTGGGAGTTCGGGCACGGGCAGGATTCGGGATTCGAGGAAGGCTACCTTGCTGAGGCGCAGGTGTCTACCCGCTCGCTGGCCTCTGGCCTTACCATAGCGGCGATGGGTCTCGCTGCCCGCCTTGGCGTAGCGCTCGCGTTCGCGACGGTACTTGCTGCCACTACGTTCGGCCAGGCGAGTCTGCCGGCTGAATCGAT
>Ga0075421_100009598_pt1 | contig 11936 bp, 26 predicted proteins | sample SoiMetdeltSBSDD5_FD_75292 | JGI IMG/M metagenome (GOLD analysis project Ga0075421, IMG submission 75292) | Bulk soil microbial communities from a Populus tree surrounding site in Tennessee, USA - Soil MetaG P. deltoides SBSDD5 | ecosystem: Environmental > Terrestrial > Soil > Tree plantation...
CGACCAGCATAGCTCGAGTGTGCTACGGCGTGTACTCCGGGTCGAGCTGCCGCCGCCACTCGTCGTCGTTGTTCGCGAGCACCCAGAGCGGGAACGCCCGCTCGGGGTGATCCACGATGTCCTGAGAGATCAGGGCGAGTGCCGCGCGGTAGGCACCCGTGTCCTCGGCGGGGTACTCGATGACGCCCTCGTAGGCCTGGCCGAGGACGCACCAGCGCCACGACATCATGCGCAGCCGGTCCGGGTCGACCCGGTCGCGCCAGCCCTCGGGGCCGTACTCGTCCAGGTAAGCGATCGCGCCGGCGATCGCCAGCTCCGCCTTCTCGGCGTACGTCATGGTGGTACTCGTCGGCAGCACCACGGGCAGGGTGACCTTCTCCATCTCGTCTTCTCCTTATCGTCGTCAGTGTTGGCGCCGAGACCGTCCCGGATTCCTCGATCTCTCGGGCGTGGGGGCAGCCATCTTCCCCACTCTCCTCCGTAACACGAGGTCCGGGACGGCCAGTGCTCAGCGCTGAGCGATCTCCTGCTCGGCCAGGGCGACGGCGTCATCGAACCAGCCGAGGACGTCGGTCCTCGTCCTGCAGGCTCGCTCGTTGTCGTCGTTGAACCGGTTGGCCTCGACGTAGCCCAGGCCCGGCCAGCGGGCCTGCCCGGCCCGCGTCAGCAGGCTGACGGAGCTGCGGTAGAGCTTGTGCTGCTCCTCGCGCCGCCGCAGCGTCGTCGTGTCCGGCAGCCGCGGGGTCCACGGCTGGTTCCGACCCGGCAGCCGAGCGGCGCCGATCGTGACCATCAGGACCGCGCCCTCGGCACAGACCCTCCAGTCGTTGCAGAACGGGTCCTCCGGGTCGACCTCGGGGTGCAGGTTCTGGTACCACTTGCCTCGCAGCCAGCGTCCCTCCACGGCCAGGACCGCCCGTGAGCGCCGCAGCGCGTCGGCCTCGTCGACCGGTTCGCCCTCGAAACCCTCAGGAACGTACGGCCTGAACTCGACTCGTCGTGTCATCAACATCCTCGTCTCCTAGATGATCTTGCCGTCGCGAGGACCCGGGTCCTCGCCTCGGTTCCGCTGGTCCTGCTGGCGGCGCTGCGCGTCCTGCTGCTTCCGCTCCCACGCCTCCTGGGCCTGCCGCTGGCGGACGTAGAAGTCCATCGGCTTCTCGACGCGGCCGCGCCAGTCGCGACGTCGATCGCCGCGGGGGTCCGGTTTCTTGTCGGCCTTGGCGAGCGCCTCGCGCTCCTTCTTCGTGTAGGAGTTGGACTTCCACCAGGAGTCGTTGATCTGCGCCGGGGTGCGGGCCTGGGGCTTGGCCCCGAGGGCCTGCGCGATCGCGTCACTGATGTCTTGGATCTTTCCCACGGTTTCTCATCTCATCGGTTGGACGAGGTCCCGAGCGGGCGAGCGTGGGCAGGCGAACCCACCCGGGACCTCGAGCTCCGACGGGCCGCACCGTTGTGGGGAGCAAGGGCGGCCCGTCGAAGGACTTCACACCTCTGCCATGTCCTCCCAGCCGTCGACCCAGGGACCGAAGTTCTCGTACCTGCGCATGTTCTCGGACGCCTCATCCATCGTGTAGCGCCACACGTGACGCTCGTCGAGTCGACCGACGTTGTAGTACACTGCCTTCGGCACGACCAGGTCACGCCCGTTGGAGCGGTCGACGACCAGCTCGGTGACGAACTCCTCGCCCAGGTGCTCGAAGGCCGGGTTCGCTGCCTTGAGCTCCGGCGGGATCGGCGTGCGGTGCGTGACCTCGACCCAGGCGTGCCAGTAGCGGCGTCCCTCGTTCAGGGTGCCGGTGCCGAGTGGCAGGCCGTGCACGACCCGGATGTCACGGCGCGAAACCTCGTCCACGACCGGGTCCGGGGTGAACCGGGTGCCGATGCGGTCGGCGACCAGGAAGCAGTCCCCGTCGGTCCGGGACTCGGGTGTCTCCATCTCGTCATCTCCCCACGTTGGTTTGGAGCCGGCGGGGACGGGGATCCTCGACCCCGGAGGTTCCCACCGCCGGCACCAGGAACTGTAGCACACAATGTGATCTGTGTCTACCGCCTCAGCTGGTCAGGCACAGGGTCCGCTCGGCGGCGTCCTCCAGGCCCCGGCACGCCTCGGTGTGCTCACGGTGCTTCTGGGAGGTCGCGTCGATCTGGTGCAGGATCAGCGAGCCGACCCCGACCAGGAGCGTCATCACGACGATGAACAGGGCGAGGCCGAGCCAGAAGTCGTTGTCGAGTACGGTCTCATTCTTCATCTCGTCTCCTACTCGTTCAGCGGGCAGGCGTCTTGGTGCGGCTGCGTGACGCGGTCGACGCCGCAGCCCCGGCACCACCACCTACCGCGGTCGGGGCAGTCCGGCCCGCAGCGCTCGTGGCACCCCAGCTCGTGGAGCTTGGCGATCCAGCGGCCCATGAGTCGTCCGATTATGATCATCTTATCGCGTCTCCCGGGTGTTAGAAGGGGCCGGCCCACCTTGCCTTGTGGACCGGCCCCGGATTAGGAGTTTCGACGGGGCGGGAGTCGAACCCGCGACCCACTGATCCAGAGTCAGTTGCTCTGCCAAAGCTGAGCTACTCGTCGAGGCGTCGTTCACGTGCGGTACGTTTAAGTGGCGCCTTGAGGTCTGAGACGCGGTGTCTTGCCGTTACGACCACCCCGGGTCGTGGCCCCGGGGGCGGGAGTCGAACCCGCATCTCCGCGTTAAGTCATAGGCGCCCGGTCGACCCGTGCGTGCGACGTGTGTGTTCAGTCTGGAGCGAGAGTCTGAGCTTGACGCGGACCGCTGCCTCTGCCGATTGGGCTACCCCGGCGGGAAGAGCGGACCGGCGGAGGGGTGCTGAGGGAGGCTCCCTCCCTTCGGAGTGAGCTGCCGACCTCCGCCGGTCTCGAGCCGGGGGCAGGGATCGAACCTGCACCTGGACGGACCGTTCCTGAGCTTGAACTTGACGTCGCTCTAGCTGAGCTTGTGCTCCTTCTCCTCTCTGGGAGATCCTGGGTGCGAGGCCGGACCGCCCAACACGGTCCGACCCCACGCGATCTTCAGGTCGGGGGCCTCGGTCGCGACCCGTGACGACGCCGCTGGGTAAGCGCGTCGGTCGCGGCGCGAGACCCCCGACGACCCGCTACTCGAAGAGGTAGTCGAACACGTCGTCGCCGACCTTGAAGTCGCTGACGTCCGTGCCGTTGGCCTCCTCACGCGCGAACTTGACGGCCTCGGCGAGCTTGTCCACACGCTCGAGGAGCTCCTGCTTGCGCTCCTGGGTGACGGCGCCCGAGAACCGGACGGTCGTCCAGTCGCCGATGACCACGTCCTCGGTGTACGAGGTCACCTGGGCGGGGTGCTCCTTGGTGGCCTCGTACAGGACCATGGTCTTGGGGACCTTCTTGGTCTTGGTGGTGTTCACCGGCGCGGTCCGCCAGCGGCCCTCGCCGGCCTCGGGAGCGGCCTCCCACTTGAACGCCGGGTCGAGCGTCGCTAGCTTGAGGACGTACGTCCGCAGGCCGACCAGCTGCTTCTCGAGGAACAGCAGGTAGGTGACCGGCACGTCCGCCAGGAGGACCTGGCCGTCGACCTTGACGTTGGCGACCGCGACGGTGTTCGCCCGGTCCTTGGTGGCCGTGACGTCGAAGAGCCGCGTCAGCGTCTTGCGGACGCGCTCGTTCAGGTCCTCCACCGTCACCTGGACCAGGGTCGACTCACCGGGCAGGCGCTCGCCGTCGTCGTCCCGAGGCTGGTAGGTCCGAGTGACGCCCGACAGCACGTCGGCGTTCTGGCTCAGGCGGTGGGCCTCGGTGAGCTCGCGGGTCGTCTTCGACCGCACGCCCTTCTCCACGGCGATGAGCTGGTTCAGCTTGGTCATCGGCTCCTCATCTCGTCATCTTCAGCTTACGACCGGTTCATAGTAGCACGCTCACGAGCGAGCGTGTGCAACCATTTACGAGGAGCGGTGAGAGGACGATCCCGTACGCCGGTCCACCCGTGTACTTGAGGTGGACGCCGCTTATAGGCGGATGCGCCTGGCCGCGTCATATGCCGCGTTCGATCCCTCGCGAGGACGGAAACCGCCCTCTCACGCGTGGACGCTGCGGGGATCGAACCCGCTGAGGTACCCTCGCCCCGACGGCGAAGCGCCCATGACGACGGACCCCGCCTCGGTCCCGTAGCTGGCGTTCTCGGTCACCCGAGACGTAGCGTACGGCGGCCTGCGCAGGTCCGTCGTACCTGTCAATCTAACACACTATGTGAGCTGTGTCAACGCTCGGTCGGCTCGACCGCCTCGACCTCCACGCCCCGGTCGGCGGCCTCGTCGACGACGGCCTTCCAGGTGACCGCGGGGTTCTTGCCATCGTCGTAGCGGTACGCCTCGTAGATGCGTCGCACGACGACGTCGCGCTGCAGGTGCGAGGCCAGGTCCTCACCCTCGGGCACCTCGACGGTGCCGAAGTCGAACCGGAACGACCCCTCGATGACGATCGGCACCTGCCGGAACAGGTCAGCGCGTGGCAGGAAGCCCGCCCGCACGAGCGTCTGCTCGGCGCGGTAGACGTCGTACTTCTTGGCCTCCTGGTAGAGCGTCTTCGAGGTCTCACGCCTCCAGGTCTCGAACTCCTCGGCGGTCGACTCGCCGACCAGGGCGGGCCGCTCCTTCGACGTCCGCATGTTCTCGAAGTACTCGTAGTACCCGTCACGGCCGGGGAGGCCCGCCGCGACCAGCACCTCGTCGAACGTGTAGCACAGGTCGCGCCGGTCGCCGCTCTCGTGCAGCACCAGAACGGCCCGCGCCTTGAACTCACGGTGCTCCCGCTGGAGCTCCGTCTCGTCGGCGACCGGGGTCGCCTGCTCATTGGCCATCGCTGGCCTCCTCTCGGGTCTGATCACCTACGGTCGACTCCGACCGTGTGGACTACACTACCAACTCTTCACGAGCGCCGTCGACGGGACTCGAACCCGCGGCCTCCCGCTGGACAGGCGGGTGCTCTAACGCTGCTGAGCTACGACGGCAGTTCCTTTATGTGTGATCTCGGTCTAGGTCTCGTGTGGGTCGAACCAGCAGGGTGGGGAGTAGTCGTAGCTGTACCCCAAGAACCGACCCTCGTCAACGTACCAGCTCACGAGGTAGCAGACCTGGGCTCCGGTGCTGGTGTGATGGACCATGCAGCGGCCCTCGGCGACCCCGGGGTACAGGTAGGTCCACCACGAGTGATCGACCTGGTAGCTGGCCGTTGGGCGCGTCGCCGCGCACGCCCAGAGCGAGTTGTCGTCCTGGTTGTGCGCGTCGACCGGTGACGTCGCGCCGAGGACGACGACCGTCACGAGGACGACCGCCGCGGCGAACCGTCTCACGGTTCGGAGAACCAGCACGGCGCCGAGTAGTCATAGCCGGTGCCCTGGAAGTACTGGCCCGGCTGACCCGGGTACCACCAGGTGAGCCGCCAGCAGACCTGCTGACCGGTGTAGATGTTGTGACTCATGCAGCGACCCGTGACGAGGTCGGGGTAGAGGCCGTCCCACCACGAGTGATCGATGCTGTAGCCGGATGAGGGAGTCGTGGCGGCACACCCCCAGAGGGAGTTGTTGTCCTGGTTGTGAGCGGACGCTGGGTCGGGTGTGAGACCGATCCCGAGCGCCAGCGTGAGGATGAGCGCGAGTGCGCCGAGTGTTCGTTTCATCGACGGTACTTATAGCCCAGCGGGCTGAAGTACCGCCACCCTCACACGTCGTCGAACTCACCGGCCTTCGCCCCCTCCATGAACGCCCGCCACTCGTCGACGTGAAACCGCAGCCGCGGTCCGTCGGGATCCTTCGAGTCGCGGACCGTGACGCTCGGGTAGTCCGACTCGAAGCCGGGCCGGACCTCGACGCAGGCGGCGTCTTCACGTAAGCTGGACTTCTTCCACTCGTTCATCGTCGTGCTCCGTGTTCTGTCTCGTAGTGCTCGCTCAGCTCCTGTGGCGTGTGGAACCAGTGGACGCACTTGGCGAACTGGCAGACGTAGGCCCGGCTCACGACGACGTCATCCGCCGGCTCCAGGTCGAGCTCCGAGTAGTCCGTGTCGCACTCACCGACGCAGGGATCCTCCGTCATACGCTCCTCCTTCCGGCGCAGCCAGCGACGGAAGCTGCGCTTATCGCGCCGCTCGCCGTGGCGGTGAAACCGTGTGTATCGACTCATCGAGTGACCGACGGGGATCGAACCCGCAACCTCCGGGGCCACATCCCGGCGTGCTCCCTCTTGCACCTCGGCCACGGTGCGGACGAGAGGAGTCGAACCTCCACTGACCAGGTCCTGAACCTGGCGCCTCTGCCGGTTGGGCTACGTCCGCGTGAGGAGCGAAGACGCTGGCCCGGGCGGGATTAGACTTCGCGCTCCCGGAGCCCGGGCCTCCTCGAGCGTCTTTTAGTGGCATGCCTCCCGGCTGCCCTCACGGGCTCACACCGGGTCTTCATCTCCTCGTGTGGGCGGGAGGACTCGGACCTCCGCGTACCTGCGTGTGAAACAGGGGCTCTGCCGCTGAGCTACGCCCACTCCTCGATCTCGTGACGATGCTCGCGGTCCAGGCTCCGCCGCTTGCGCAGCTGCCCGGAGTACCACCAGCCGTCGTCGTACCAGGAGTTCTTCTTGCTCTTCCGGCGGCGGTTGCCTCGTCGGGACGCGGACACGCTCCAGCGGAACAGCCGCTCGGCCTGGGTCTTCGGTCGGTACGTCATCTACAACACGGCTTCATCTCCTCTCGTCGTCCTGGTGTGCCCGGCGGGAACCGACCCCGCGACCTCCGACGTTTCAGGTCGGCGCTCTGCCAGCTGAGCTACGGACACGCGCTCCCCGGTCGAGCGGGTGCGCCGACCCGTCCGAGGCGAGGTACCCCAGGGGGTACGTCTTGGTCGGCCCGTACATCATCTCGTACAGGGCCGCGTCGCCGACGACCTCATCCGCGTTGAACTCGATGACCCGGCTCAGGATCTCATCACGTCTCATCGTCGTCCTCCTCGTGTTCGATCTCGAGATCGATCGTATCACTCACGAGACCCCTGTGCCGGGGTGATTCGCCGAAGCGGTTGACCAGGCGCCCGGTCGCGGGGTCACGCTTGTAGGCGTCTCCCCGCTCCCAGGCGCCTTCGTAGAGACGCTTCGAGCGGCGGTTGTTGGCCAGCAGCGTCATCGACCAGCCGCCCACGTGTAGGCACAAGGGAGCGCCGTACCGCCGCGCCATCATGAGGCACTGGCGGTCGAGGACGCAGCAGTGGACCCTCACCGGGTGGGCGGCTCCGGGTACACCGGCACCAGGTCGCCGTCGTCGTCACGCCGGTAGTCGACCCCGTCACGGATCTCCTTGGCGACCCGCAGCGCCTCGTCACGGTTCTGGGCGACCAAGAACAGCATTGACGCCTGCGTGTCGGTGAGGCCTAGGAGGCGCTCGGCGCGCCGCCGAACGAAGACCGTCGGGATGATCCGCTCGGTGCCGTCCTCGTCGTAGACCCGCCAGTGCTGCCGGTGGCTGTGAGGATCATCCTCATCTGCGTACAGGTACGCCGCGCGTACCTGTTCGCTGGTGCCGAGCTGCTGCGCGGTGTACTCTTCGCGCACCCAGCGGGCTCCGGCCAGCGCGACGGCGCGACCCGCGAAGCAACAGGTCGTGCCGCACTCGCTGCGCCACGACGTCTGGTCGTGCTGCTCCGGGTGGTCGATCACGTGCTGCAGGGTCTCGTCGAACAGCTCGACGTTCAGTTCAGGCATAGCGTGTCTCCTTCTCATCGTCTACCTACTCTTACGTCGGCGGGACGCCGTGGGACGGCCGTGGGAGTCCACCGCGATCTCTTCCATGACCAGCCTACCGCAGCGGGTGCACACGATCCGCTTGCGGTCCTTCGGGTCGCGCTTCAGCTGGCGTCCGTCGCCGCCGCAGCAGGCGAATGGGTTCTTCATCATCTTGTCGGTCTTGACGATCCGGCGGCCGGTTCGTCCCAGGTCTCTGAGGATGCTGTCTCGTGCCATGCGTCTCGCTACCTCCAGAAGTAGGTCGGCGGCCCTGCGCTTGTAGCGCTCGTGATCGGACAGGGTCACGCGTGCGCGATCGCCCGGCGGACGCGCGCCCCGTGGAACCGGACCAGCCACGTGGGCTGGTCCAGCAGCCTGGTGATGATGTGCTGGTCACGGCTGCGCCGGCGGCTGTACCGCTTGACCGTGACGTGGACGCTGAGGCCGTGGTACCGCCGCAGCTCGACGTACCCGCCGCGCAGGACGACGTCCACGTAGCCCCAGGAGTGCGTGTGGAGCTGCTCCCGGGGGTTGGGCTGCTTCAGCTTGACGAGCTGCACGCCGCCGTGCCGCGTCTCGAGCAGGTGCCAGCGGATGCTGTGCGCGGTCTCGTACCGCCGGATCACGGGCACCCCTCGGCGGTGTTCTCCCGCCACGTCTCACCGGCCTGGCAGTGGATGTAGTGCGAGTAGTTCACGGGCTGGCGCCCCCGGTAGCCCGTGCGTGTGTACTCCAGCTCCAGGGAGTAGCCGTCGGAGTCGTCGTAGCGGTGCCGAACGATCCCGGTCTCGTAAGGGTACGAGTCGATGCGGTCGGGTCCGTCGTCGAGTCCGCCGCCGCAGCCGGAGAGCCCGGTGACCGCCACCACGGCGAGTCCGGCGCCCAGCAGCGCCGCGCCGACGAGGCCGTGCGTCTGTGTCTTATCCATAGCGGACATACTAGCCCGCCTCAGGCGACCGGGTCCCAGTCCAGTCGGCCGGTGCGCGGCTTCGTCTCGCCGCGGAGGTACCTCGAGACCGTTCCGGCGTTGACGCCCAGGGCCGTCCCGATCTCCGCGTAGGTCTTGAACGCCGAGCGCATGCGTCGGGCCCGCTCAACCTGCTCCTCGGTGAGCTTGGGCTGGTTGCCCGTGCGGCGGCCGTCGCTCACGCCGTTGGAGCGCGCCCGGGCCCGAGCCCGGGCCTCGCAGGTGCGGCAGTAGCCGCTGCGGTGCGCCGCGCGGCGACACTCCTTCGTGCGGCACGAGCCGTAGTCTCGCGGCGTGATCGAGCGTCCACCGTTCTCATCCATGGTCGGGACCGTAGCACAAGAGAGGACCCGACCGCTAGGTCGGGTCCTCTGGTGGTGCGCTGGTAGCTCAGCCGAGCGACAGGTCGACCCTGAACCCTCGGTGGAACAGGAACTCGCCGGCGTAGGTCTCGGTGGTGGTGAACACCGGGACCAGGCCGTCACGCTCGTCGAAGACGGTCCAGCGGACCGGCTCGCCGAACTCGGCGATCTCATTGGCCCAGTTGGCCTTGCGCTCCGCGATGACGTCGCCGTAGGCGGTGGCCTCGTCCTGGTTGTGCCAGTCTGGGCTGTGCTGCTTGGTCTCATCCATAAGTACATTGTAGCACACGGTGTGAAGTACTGTCAACCCCCGTGACGCAGGTCGTACCAGCGGTTGCCCACCCGCGTGTGCAGCCGACCTAGGCGGGTCCGCCGGGCCGCGTGCTCGCGCAGCTTCCGGACCAGGGGCGTACGCTCCAGCCAGTCGTCGTGCTCGAGCTCCCGGCACAGGTCGTTCAGGGCGTCCTCCGCGGCGTCGGTCGTCTCGAACCACGGCATCCGCATGACGTCGAGCCAGCACGCGAGGTTCCACCGGTCGGCGGTCCGCTCGAGGAACGGCAGCAGGTTGTCCCGGTGCCGGGGGTCCATCTCATCGATCCGCACCGGGGTGCCGTCTCTGGTGATCCACCAGACGTCCTGCTGAAAGAGCGCGTGCCTACTCCGAGGTACCGGACCGTCTCGTCTCATCGGCGTCGATCATAGCACAGAAGCGACGGAGCAGGGCGACGACCTCGGGTCGCCGGCAGACTTCACCGACGTGCGCCCCGCCCGGCAGGCCGAGGTAGGCCGGGCAGCCGTCGCCGTGAGGCCACGCGCGCTCACGAGAGGTCATCGCACCTCTCACAGCACCAGCGGATGTAGTCGATGACGGTCATCTTTCGTGCCTGCGCCTTCTCGCGCAGGTGCTCGAGGATCTCGGGCGTCACTTGGATCAAGATGTGCCGCATGTCGTCTCGTGGGAGGACGCGTAGCACGCGGCTGCCGAACCGCCTACGAAGCCACACGCGTTTCACTCGGGCACCGCCAGCGACCAGGTCCCCTCGCACTCGCACCCCTCGACCGGACAGTACATCGGGCCGGCCACGGGTACGTTCTCCACGCCCCTCACGGTCGCGAACTCCTCGGCCACGACGACGTGGTCGGCGAAGCAGTGCTCGCAGTCCGGGCAGTCGCGCTCAACGACTTCCACGCGCCACCCAGTTCTTCGCCGCGCGCAAGATCTTCTCGTGCGCGCCCCTCTTCTCGAGTACCTCGTCCCAGGGCACGAGAGATCCCGGGTCCAGGCCCAGGGTCACCGTGAGGTGCCCCCACCTGAGCGGTCGACCAGCCCGCAGCAGGTCCGGGTTGGTGACGAACAGCTTGAACGACTCGGCGAACGCCTCCTCACGGTCGGGCTCGTACGACGACACCCGGGCCTCGCTCCGCCAAATCGTCGTGGGTCGCCGGCCGGTGAGCGCGTCGACGTGGTGTCCGGTCTCATGTGCGACGACGCCCACGGGCGTGACGTCGGCCTTGTAGCCCGGGAAGCTCCATGAGTAGCCCGGGGTCCGCACGGCCCGCTGGGTCTTCGCGAGGTTCACGAAGACGTGACCGTCCCGGTAGAAGCCCTTGAGCCCCCAGCCGTCGTTCCCGCGGCTGAAGTACGGGTGGACCGTCCCGTAGGTCGGCGGGGGCAGCTCGTTGCGCGCCAGGGCCCGCAGGCAGAGACCCAGTCCATAGTCGTACAGGTCCGCCCGGTCGAGCTCGAGGACGTTCGGCGTCTCATCCATGCGACCAGCCTAGCACATCAGCCCCGGGAGCGGTCCGGCGGTACGTCGTAGCCGAGGCGTCGCAGGTACTCGTCCACCGCGTCCTCTAGGTCCCAGCGGACGTCCCGCACCTGGTCGTTGAAGCTCCGACCACCGTGGCTCACGCAGTGTCGAGTACCCGACACCGCGGGCTTCGTGCACCGCACACCCGTCCGCCTCGCCGTGGCGACGCAGCGGAACCGCTCGTCACGTTCGTGGCCCGCGATCGTCCAGTTCATATTCACACACCGACTTTCCTACTCATACGTATGTTTCATACGTGTGTGCGGTTTCTTGTTCACACAGTGTGACTCTGACCACAACAAAGCCACGGCTGCTGTGGACAGCTATGAGGTTCCTGGTCGATAGCAATGGTGCAACCATTTCCGATGAATGCCGAGAGTACTACGATGTAACACACTTTTCACATCGTTCACATTCACTCCGCTGTCCACGGCGGGCACGGCAGCTTGCTAACTCAGCTTTCAATAGCTCTAGAGACCTATATTTCGTATACGAGTGACTATCTTCCGTGTATTCAATACAATTCTGCTGTGGACACTGTGGACAGAGATAGTTAATAGATAGTCTGAGCTGGAACTTCACGGTGAATGTGAACAACTTCCTGCCGTGGACAAGCCGTGACCAGCTGTGGCCAGCTGTGGCCACTGCCGTGGACAGAGCTCCTCACGTTCGACCCCCGAAGTCGATGCTCGAGGCCGTGAGCACGTGTCCCTTGAGCCTGACTCCCACGTAGAGCATCCGCCGAGTTCCCGACTCACCGACCCGCTTACGCGCCCGCCGCAGGCCCGGCACGACCGCGTGTAGCGCCTTGCCGAACGCCGCCTCGCCGCCGGGCTGCTCATTCGCCTGCAGACACCACTGCCGCCACGCCGCGAACACCTCGGCGGTCTCGACCTCCCAGTTCAGGTCGCCCACCTCGAGGCAGTCCTCCACGAACGTCAGCGTCGGCGACGCCAGTCCCCGCAGCCGCTCACGGGCGTCCTGGGCCGCCGCCGGCTCCACGAACCGACCCCGGGCCACCAGCCGGTCCAGTCCGTTCAGC
>Ga0075421_100009600_pt1 | contig 11936 bp, 7 predicted proteins | sample SoiMetdeltSBSDD5_FD_75292 | JGI IMG/M metagenome (GOLD analysis project Ga0075421, IMG submission 75292) | Bulk soil microbial communities from a Populus tree surrounding site in Tennessee, USA - Soil MetaG P. deltoides SBSDD5 | ecosystem: Environmental > Terrestrial > Soil > Tree plantation...
TTCTTCCGCGACGAGGAGGTGGCCCAGCGCGAGAACCTGCACATCGTCCGCGAGCACTGGGACATGGGCGGCTCGGGCAGCCACGACGTCACCAAGGGCGACATCGACGACGTCGTCTCCAAGTGGACAGGCATCCCCATCGCGGCGGTCAAGGAAGAGGAGTCCGCCAAGCTCCTGCGCATGGAAGAGGAGCTGCACAAGCGCATCGTGTCGCAGGAGAACGCGATCTCCGCGGTGGCCCGCGCCATCCGCCGCACGCGCGCCGGCCTCAAGAACCCGCACCGCCCGGTGGGCTCGTTCCTCTTCCTCGGCCCCACCGGCGTGGGCAAGACGGAGGTCGCGCGCTCCCTGGCCGCGTTCCTCTTCGGCTCCGAGCGCTCGCTCATCCGCTTCGACATGTCCGAGTACATGGAGAAGCACTCGGTGAGCAAGCTCATCGGCTCGCCTCCCGGCTACGTCGGCCACGAGGAGGGCGGGCAGCTCACGGAGCGCGTGAAGCGCAACCCCTACTCGGTGGTGCTGCTCGACGAGATCGAGAAGGCCCACCCCGACGTGTTCAACATCCTGCTGCAGGTGTTCGAGGACGGGCACCTCACGGACGGTCTCGGCAACACCATCGACTTCAAGAACACCATCCTGATCATGACGTCGAACATCGGGGCCCGCTTCATCGAGAAGAAGGGCCGGATGGGGTTCGCCAGCAACGACGTGCGCGACACCGCGGAGCGCGTGAACGAGATGGTCATGGGCGAGGTGAAGCGCACCTTCAACCCCGAGTTCATCAACCGCGTGGACGAGATCATCATCTTCGACGCCCTCACCGACGAGGACCTCCAGCGCATCACCCGCCTCCTCGTGGACCAGCTGAACCTGAACCTCAAGGAGAAGGGGATCATCATCAGCATCAAGGACGAGGGCGTGGACTGGCTGCTCCAGAAGACCCTCTCCGACCGCTCGTACGGCGCGCGCCCCCTCCGACGCGCCATCCAGCGGCATATCGAGGACGCGCTCTCCGAGGCCTTCATCCGCGGCCACATCCGCCCCCAGCGGCCCATCGAGGTCGGCGTGCAGGACGGCGCTCTCTTCTACTGGCAGGACGGCCGCGGCGGCGCGCTCTCCGCATAGCGCCAGCAAAGGGACAGGGAAGACCGTGATCACGCCGAAGCGAATCCTGATGATGGCCGTGCTGGCGGCGGCCGCTTTCGCCGTTCCGGGCTCCCTGTCCGCCCAGGAGGAGGCCGATCCCAACGCGCCCGTGGTCGAGCGGATCGACATCCTCAACAACCAGTTCCTGCAGAAGGAGACGTTCCTCTTCTACATCTCGACCAAGGTGGGGGACCGCTACGACGAGCGCCGGCTGAAGGAGGACTTCCGCCGGCTCTGGGACACCGGCTTCGTGGACGACCTGTTCATCGACGTGCGCGACTCGCCGACGGGCGGGAAGATCGTCAGCTTCCGCGTCGTGGAGCGCAAGCGCATCCAGATCGTCGACTACCGCGGCACCAAGACCTTGACCACGACCACCATCGAGGATGAGCTCAAGAAGCGCGAGGCCGCGCTCAAGATCGACACCTTCTACGACCTCGGCAAGGCGCGGCGCGTCGAGCACATCCTGAAGGAGATGCTGGAGGAGAAGGGCCGTCCCTTCGCCACCGTCCGCCACGAGGCCAAGCCGGTGGGCGGAGCGGGCATGCAGGTCTCCTTCGTGGTCGATGAGGGCCCCAAGGCACGGGTCAAGCAGATCGAGTTCGTGGGCAACGAGAAGTTCTCCGACGGGAAGCTCCGCCACCAGATGAAGAAGATCAAGCAGCGCGGGTTCTGGAACATGACCTGGCTGCTGGGCAAGACGACCTACACCCCGGAGAAGTGGTCGGGGCCGGAAGGCGACCAGAAGCGGCTGGAGGACTTCTATCTCAACCACGGCTACGTCACCGCCTCCATCGGCTCGCCCAAGATCAGCTACATCGACGAGAAGGGCGGCAAGAAGCCCCGCCGCGGCATCCGCCTGGAGATCCCGGTCAGCGAAGGCGACCAGTACCGCATCGGCGAGGTGAAGTTCGAGGGCATGACCGTCTTCAAGCCCGAGCTGGTGCTGCCCATCTTCAAGCTGCAGACGGGGGACGTCTACAAGGAGTCGAAGATCAAGAAGGGCTTCGACAAGCTGCGCGACGCCTACGGCTCGCAGGGCTACTTCCAGTGGACGGGACGGCCGGAGCGCAAGCCCGACGCCAAGCGCAAGGTCGTGGACGTCACCCTCGCCATGGACGAGGACAAGAAGTACTACGTCGGGAAGATCGTCTTCACCGGCAACACGACCACCCGGGACAAGGTGATCCGGCGCGAGGTCTTCCTGAACGAGGGCGACCTCTTCAACACGGAGGCCCTCAAGCTCTCCATCCGGCGCATCAACCAGCTCGGTTACTTCAAGCCCATGGAAGGGGTGCCGGAGCTGGGACCGAGCAGCATCGGCGAGGACCGCATCGACGTCACCTTCAAGGTCGAGGAGCAGAACCGCAACCAGTTCACGTTCGGGGGCGGGGTGAGCGGCCTCGAGGGCACCTTCATCAACGCCAGCTTCTCGACCGCGAACTTCCTGGGTCTGGGCGAGACCTTCCAGATCTCCGCCCAGAGCGGACGGCGCACCAAGAACTACCAGATCGCCATCACCGAGCCCTACCTCTTCGACCGGCCGATCACCGCGGGCTTCGACATCTTCAAGAGGAAGCTCGTGTACGAGACGTTCACCAACGTGGTCGGCTACACGGACGACCGCTCGGGGATCAGCTTCACGACCGGCCTGCCCATCGGCCGCCGCGGCTTCAACCGGGTGTTCGCGAACTATTCGTACCAGATCATCAACATCGAGGGCCTGAACGAGCTGCTCGGCATCGACCCCAACGCCCCCGCCGATCCCACCCAGCCCGTCTTCGATCCCTTCTTCTTCGGCGAGGAAGGCAAGCGCAAGGAGAGCACGATCAGCCCGTCCTTCGTCCACAACACGGTGGACAACCCGTACACGCCGCGTAGCGGCAAGCGGTTCACGCTCACGCCGCAGTTCGCGGGCGGTCCCCTCGGGGGCACGGTCAACTACTTCAAGCCGGACGCCGAGTTCATCTGGTACATCCCGCACTTCAAGAAGACGGCCCTGGGCCTCCGCGCGGAGGCCGCCTACATCAAGGAGTACGGCAACACCCAGAGACTGCCCATCTACCAGCGCTTCTTCCTGGGCGGCGAGACCCAGATCCGCGGCGTCAACATCCGGACGGTCGGACCCATCTCCACCGATCCCGCCACCGGGCAGAGCCGCGCCCTGGGCGGCAACAAGTTCGTGCTCTTCAACGCCGAGTACTACTTCGACGTCGGCGGGCCCTTGCGGCTGCTGCTCTTCTTCGACGCCGGCCAGGCCTACTCGGAAGAGCAGAAGATCGACCTCAAGCAGCTCCGCACCTCGACGGGCGTCGAGCTCCGGTTCATCATGCCGGTGCTCAACGTGCCCTTCCGGCTCATCTACGCCTTCAATCCCAACCGGGATGCGTTCCAGCAGAAGTCGACCTTCAAGTTCGCGGTCGGCACCACGTTCTAAGGAGAGAGTGAAGCAATGAAGAAGACGTTCCTCGTCGCGCTCGGCCTGTGCGCATCGGCGGCGGTCGCCCTGGCCCAGACAACGCCCGCCCAGGGGGCGCGGCCGGCGGGTGGCCCCATCGGCACGCCCAAGATCGCCGTCATCGACATGCAGCAGATCTCGGCCGAGAGCGTTCTCGGCAAGAGCTACGCCTCGAAGATCGAGGGCCTCGAGAACGAGATCAAGAACGAAGGCACCAAGAAGCAGGGCGAGCTCCAGAAGATGGACGCCGCCATCAAGGCCCTGCAGGAGGAGCTGGAGAAGCAGGGCAGCGTCCTCTCTCCGGAGGCGGCGGACAAGAAGCGGCAGGACATCACGAAGCGGCAGCGCGACCGCCAGGCCTTCCTCGAGGACGGCCAGGCGGACCTCCAGCGCATGAAGGAGCGCGCGGAAGCCCAGGCCCAGGCCATGAACGCCGAGTTCCAGCAGAAGATCAAGCCCGCCATCGACGCGGTGGCGCGTGAGAAGGGGATCGACATCCTGCTCACCAGCCAGGTCGCGCTGACCATGAACCAGGCCTACGACATCTCGAAGGAGATCATCGCGAAGGCGGACGAGGCGGCGAAGACGGCGGGAGCGGCCGCGCCCGCGACGCCCGCGGCCAAGCCGGCGGGGCCGGCCCCGGCCGCGCCCAAGCCGGCTCCGAGCCCGAAGGGGTAAGCAGGGATGGGGGGAATTCATTGCCCACCGCGCGGTGGCAGTGAACTCCCCCCCTTAAACCCCCCGTCGCTCGCCGCCGCTGCGCGGCGCCGAGCTCACTGGTTGGCTGCCTAACCACGTCGTGCGCCGGCTAGATGGCGCACCCGTGGGTTCCTCGGGTCGTTCCTTTGCCCTTCAGGCGCCACTGCCTCATCCGTCCCTTTTCCCGGCTAGGACTCTGCCTCCACTAGAATGACTCGGGCATGAACGCGACCTCCATCGACGTGGCGAGCCTCATCCGGCAGATCCCCACCCAGTACCCGTTCGTCCTCGTGGACCGCGTGCTCGAGCACGATCCGGCCGGGCGCCTGGTCGCGATCAAGAACGTCACCGGCTCCGAGGAGTTCTTCGAAGGGCACTTCCCGGGGGCGCCGGTGATGCCGGGAGTCCTGCTCATGGAGGGCCTGGCCCAGGCCGCCGGCATCTGGCTCCTTCAGGACGCGCCCGATCCCGGGCGCCTCGAGGTCCACCTCGTCGGCATCGACGACGCGAAGTTCCGCCGTCCGGCCGTTCCCGGCGACCAGCTGCGGCTCGAAGTCACCGTCCTGCACCGCCGCGGGGCCTTGTGCCGGGTGCGCGGCGAAGTGAAGGCGGGCGAGCACCGGGTGGCGGAGGCCAAGCTCCTGCTGCAGGTGGCGACCCTCGATCCGCCCACCATCGATCCCACGGCGCGGGTGGCCGCGGAGGCCAGGCTCGGGCCCGGGGTGCGCGTGGGCGCCTATGCCGTGATCGGACCGCAGGTCAGGATCGGGACGGGCACGATCGTGGAAGCGCACGCCGTGATCGACGGCGACACCACGATCGGCCGCGACAACCACGTCTATCCCTTCGCCTCCGTGGGGCTGGCCCCCCAGGACCTCAAGTACCACGGCGAACCCACGCGCCTCGAGATCGGCGACCGCAACGTCGTGCGCGAGTTCGTCACCCTGAACCGGGGAACGGGAGGCGGGGGCGGCGTGACCTCCATCGGATCCGACAACCTCTTCATGGCCTACGCGCACGTCGCTCACGACTGCCGCGTCGGCAGCCACACCATCTTCGCCAACGGAGCCACCCTGGCCGGGCACGTGGACGTCGCGGACCACGCGACCATCGGCGCGTTCTCGGCCGTGCACCAGTTCTGCCGGGTGGGCATCTACGGCTTCCTGGGCGGGTACACGGTGGCCACGAAGGACGTGCTTCCGTATTCGAAGACGGTGGGCAACCGGGCGCGGATCTACGGCGTGAATACGCTGGGCCTGCAGCGCCGCGGCTTCTCGCCGGAGGTGATCACGGCCATCCGCCAGGCCTACCGGGTCCTCCTGCAGAGCCGGCTCAACACCAGCGAGGCCGTGGCCCGGCTGGAGGCGGAGCCGCTGATTCCCGAGGTGCGTGTGCTCGTCGATTTCATCCGCACGGCCCGGCGCGGCGTCGTCCTGCGGCGGGCCAGCCGTCACCACGTCGCCGACGAAGCCTGATGGGCGGCGCGCCCCAGGCCGGTTCTTCCCCCCTGGGGCTGATCGCCGGCAACGGCCGCTTCCCGTTCCTGGTCGCCGCGGCCGGCCGGCGCGCCGGGCGGCGCGTGGTCGCGGTGGCCATCAAGGAAGAGACGGATCCTGCGCTCGCGGGCGAGGTCGACGAGATCCACTGGGTCTCGCTCGGCCAGCTCGGCCGGTGCATCGAGGCCCTCAAGGCCGGCGGCGTGAGCGAAGCGGTGATGGCGGGGCAGGTCAAGCACAAGCAGATCTTCGCGGGCATCGTCCCCGACCTGAAGATGATGGGTCTGCTGGCCCGGCTGGCCCTGAAGAACACGGACAGCCTCATCGGGGCGGTGGCCGACACCCTGGGCCGCGAGGGCATCGCGCTCCTCTCCTCGACCGCGCTCCTCCAGGACCAGCTGGCGACGCCGGGCGCCATGACCCGCCGCCGCCCGTCCGCGGACGAGGCCAGGGACGTCGAATACGGGCGGGAAGTGGCGCGGGCCGTGGCCGGGTTCGACATCGGCCAGACGGTGGTCGTGAAGGACCGGGCCGTGGTCGCGGTCGAGGCCATGGAAGGCACCGACGAGACGATCCGCCGCGCCGGACGCATCGCCGGAGCCGGCTGCACGGTCGTGAAGGTCGCCAAGCCGCGCCAGGACGTCCGCTTCGACGTGCCCGTCGTGGGTCCGGGGACGGTGGCGGCCATGGGCGAGGCGCAGGCGCACGTGCTCGCCGTCCAGGCGGGCGCGACCCTGCTCCTCGACCGGGCCGACCTGCTCACGGCAGCCGAGCGGGCCGATCTTGCCGTCTGGGGCTTCGAGCCCTCGGCATCCCGCTGATGGCGGCCCACGCGCCTTCGCCACGCGCCGAGGTCCGCGTCGGGGTCGTCGGGGTCGGGGCGCTGGGCCAGCACCACGCGCGGGTCTATGCCACGCTGCCCGGCGCCCGGCTGGCCGGGGTCTTCGACATCGATCGGGCGCGCGCGGCGGAGGTCGTGGCCCGGCACGGCGGGCGCGTGTTCGAGCATCTTCGCGACCTCCTGGCCGAGGTGGATGCCGTCTCGGTGGCCGTGCCCACCGTGGACCACCATCGGGTCGCCCGGGTCCTCCTGGATGCGGGCAAGGACGTGCTGGTCGAGAAACCGATGACGACGACGGTCGCGGAGGCGGAGGACCTCATCCGCACGGCCGCGGACCGGAAGGCGGTGCTGCAGGTCGGCCACATCGAGCGCTTCAATCCGGCGGTGGACGTCCTCAAGGCGACGGTCTCGCGCCCGCGTTTCATCGAGGTGCACCGGCTGGGGTCGTTCTCTCCCCGCAGCCTCGACATCGACGTCGTGCTCGACCTCATGATCCACGACCTCGACATCGTCCTGACCCTCGACGGGTCGGAGGCGGTGCAGGTCGACGCCGTCGGCGTCCCCGTCCTGACCCCCCGCGTCGACATCGCCAACGTCCGCCTCCGGTTCGCCTCCGGCCTGATCGCCAACCTGACCGCGAGCCGGGTCTCCGCGGAGAAGGTGCGCAAGTTCCGGGTCTTCTCCCCCCGGACGTACATCTCGGTCGACTTCGCCCGGCGGGAAGCGCAGGTCTACCGGCTCACCGACGGCGCCGTCGGTCCCGAGATCAAGGTCGAACAGACGGCGGCCCCCGACGAAGAGCCGCTCCGGCGGCAGCTCGCCGCGTTCGTCGAGTGCGCTACATCACGCGCCGAGCCCGCCGTCAGCGGCGCCGACGGGCTGCGGGCCCTGCGTCTGGCGCACGTCATCCTCGACCGGATCGCTGAACAGAGCGAGCTGTAGCCTTATTTTTTGTCAGGCCAACTCATAGCAAAATCACGTCTTTGGCCGATTTCACATTGAATTGCGTGGTCCCGACCTGGCGGGGCCGTACTGCATGGTAGGTTTAATTGTTCGCTACTGGGGATAGGGAGCCAGGCCGTCAGGGGGACAACACTCCGCGTCTGGGCTTTCTCGTCTCCGGATTCGTACATGTGACGTTGATCATGCTTCTCATCGATCGATCGCTGACGCCGCGCCCGTTGGCACCGGAAATCGCCCCCACCCCGAGCCCGAAGGGTCCGTCCGTGTTCCTGCCCCGGGCGGACATCCTGCGGCAGCTCCGACCGGTTCCCGCGATGACGCCACCCCCGGTGACGGCTCCTCCCGTGACGGCCCCTCCGGCGATGGCGTCTCCGGAGCCGCTTCCCACTCCCACCCCGCCCCCGGCCCGGGACCGGATCAGCGTCGGGGGGCCGGCCAGCGAGCGGGCGAAGGGTCCGATCCTTCTCCGGCGCGAGGACGACCTGACCGCCGCCCCGCGCGGGACCGTCCGCGGTGACGGCTCGGAGCGGGCCCAGGCGACGCCACCGCCGACGCCCGTGCCCTCTCCGCCCACCCTCAGCGCGGACGGGGGCGGCACCATGGGCGGCCGGCGCCTTCCGCCCGGGCTGGGAAGCCCGGCGACGCCTGTTCCCCCGGGAAGACCCGGACCCGTCGGGCCGTACCGTCCCGGGTCACTGGGGGAGACGCTTCGGGACCTCGACCGGCGGCTCGCGCAATCGGGCCCGCGCGGCATCGAGTCGGGCACCGGACAGCAGATGGGACCGCTGTTCTTCGACCCGCAGGGCGCGGACTTCACGCGCTGGCTCGACCGCTTCAAGAACGAGGTCTACCGGAACTGGATCATTCCCAACGCCGTGCTCCTCGGCATCCGCGGGCACGTCGATCTCGAGTTCACGGTCGAGCGCGACGGCAGCGTCACCGCTCTCCGGCTCCTGAAGTCGGTGGGCAACCCCGCGCTCGACAAGGCGGCTGCCAACGCGATCCTGGCCGGCCGCTTCCTCCCTCTCCCTTCCGATTTCGCGCCGCCGCGGGTGACCATGCAGGTTTCGTTCTATTACGGAGAGGGGCCCCAAGGGTGAGGACTCCGGCCGTGCTCGGCGTCGGGGAGGCGGCGCGCCGCGCGCGCGCGGCCAAGGCCCTCCCGAAGCGTCCCTCCGCGGCGGCGGCGTTCTTCGCCGCCATCGCGGCCATGATGGCGCTCGCGGCCAGCTGCCGCACCGTTCCCACTCCACGTCTCGGGGACGCGGGACGGCGTCCGGCCGCGGGGTCGGCGGGGGCCTCCACGAACGGGGCGCCGCTGCCCGTCGAAGCCTTCGTGCCCGCGCCCATCGTCCGCGTCGGGATCGTCGTGGACGCGGCGCGCACGGTGGTGGCCGCGGAGTCGGGCCTCGTCGTCCGCGAGGGCGGCCCCCTCGCCCGCGAGGTGCCGCTCCCGCGGGCGACCTTCGTGGCCGTCGCTCCCATGGCCGCGGGCAGCCGGTTCCGCGTCCAGGTCGGAAGCCTGTCCGACCAGCGCGGCGCGGAGGACCTGGCCGCGCGCGTCCGCGAGATGGCCAAGGTGGATGCCGTCTCGCGCTGGAGCGACGAGACGCGCACGTGGCAGGTGCGCGCGGGCGACCTGCGCACGCGTGACGAGGCCGTCGCCCTCTCCTCGCGCCTGCAGCAGCTCGGGCTCTCCGGAGGGTGGATCGCCGAGGAGCCACGCGAGCCCACGCCCGGCCGCCTGAGGCTGATGGAGACGGGCGACGAGTTCAGCGCGGCGAGCGTGGTGCCGTCCCGGCCGGAAGACACGCTCTCTGCGGACGGATTGCCCTACCGCGGCGTGGTCGAAGTCCGGCCCGGCGAGACCGGGCTGACCGTGGTCAACGTCATCAACCTCGAGGACTATCTCAAGGGCGTCGTCCCCAACGAGCTCTCACCGGACGCCTTCCCCCAGCTGGAGGCCCTGAAGGCGCAGGCCGTCGCCGCGCGTACCTACGTCCTGCGCAACCGGGGCGGCTACTCCGCCCGCGGCTACGACATCTGCGCCACTCCCAGCTGCCAGGTCTACCGTGGAAAGTCCACGGAAAAGCCCATGGCGACGCAGGCGGTGGACGAGACGCGGGGACAGGTCGCCTCCTACGGCGGCGCCCTGATCAACGCGCTCTACACCTCGACCTGCGGCGGGCACACGGAGACGGGCGCCAACATCTTCGAGGGCGAGGACGTGCCGTACCTGGTCGGCGTCTCCTGCGCCCCTGAACGCGAGGCCTGGGCCACCATCCACACCACGGCCGCGCCCCGCGCCCTGGGCGACCAGCCGGATCTCAACCGCGACGCGGCCCTCCTCGTCAGCCTCGACGTCCTCCCCGCGAAGATGTACACCTCGAACGCCATCAAGCCGGCGCCCACCGAAGAGGAACTGCGGGACTGGGTCGGACGGCTGGTCCTGGCCCTGAAGCGCAAGCCCTGCGCGTCCTCCGTCGAGGGCTCCCTGACCCGTCGCGGTACGTTCGTGCGCCACCTCGTCTCCGCGATGTGCTGGGACGATCGGGCGCAGCGCCTCCTGAGCCCGGACGACCCTGAGTACCTCCTCAGCGTCGAAGACCGAGGCGAGCTGAGCGACCGCCGCGACGTCCTCTCCACCGCGCTCCTCATGCAAGAGGGCATCCTCACGCCCTTCCCCGACAACACCCTGCGCCCCAACGCACCGATCACCCGCGCGCAGGCCATCGAGATGCTGGGGCGGACGGCGGTGGCGGCGGCTCCGCCCGGCCTCGTCTCCGCCGAGTTCCGGGGGATGTCGGGAGGTGGGCTGACCGTGCGCACCGAAAAGGGGGAGGCCTCCCTTCCCATCGACCTCGCGGCGCGGCTCTTCCGCTCCCTCGACGGGGCGCGGCTGGGCACGTCCGAGCTCGACCTCGCGGAGGGGGACAAGGTCACGTTCGTGGCCCAGGCCGGACGCATCACGTTCCTGGAAGCCAAGCAGAGCCTGCTCGGAGCCTCCGCCGATCGCTCCTCGAAGTACTACCGCTGGGAAGTCCGCATGACCCCGGACGAGGTGGCCCGGGCGGTCGCGCGCTACGGGACGGTCGGGCACGTCCGCGACGTGGTCCCGAAACGCTTCGGCGTCTCCGGGCGCGTGATCGAGGCGGCCATCGTCGGCAGCGACGGCGAGCTGATCCTCGACGGCCTGCGCGTCCGCTGGGGCCTCGGCCTGCGCGAGAACCTGTTCGTGATCGACCGCGAGCGGGACGCCGCCGGCAACGTCACGCGCTTCGTGTTCACGGGCAAGGGATGGGGCCACGGGGTGGGCCTGTGCCAGGTGGGCAGCTTCGGGATGGCCCAGGCGGGGTCGACGTTCGAGCGCATCCTCCAGCACTACTACACCGGCATCAGCCTGCGGAAGGAGTACTGACCCGTCTTCGTTTCTTTGACAGGTCCGGCGACCGTCCCGTAAACTCTGCTGTCTTCACCAACTCCTGATGGCAGCGACTCTTCCGAAGCGCTTCGAGCCGTTCGTGGTTCCGGGCGGCCTGAAGGGCCAGATCTCCGAGCTGCCCGTTCCCGAAATCCTCCAGCACCTGCGCCTGTCGCAGTCCACGGGCATCCTCACCCTGGTGGCGGGGGGGGCCCGCAAGGCGCTCTACCTCAAAGACGGCCGCGTCGTGTTCGCCTCCTCGAACCTGCCCAACGACCGGCTGGGCGAGATCCTGCTCCGCGAGGGCAAGATCACGGTCGAGGAGTACGAGGCCTCCATCAAGGCCATCACCAAGGGCAAGCGGCAGGGCAAGGTGCTGGTCGAGATGGGTGCCCTCTCGCCCAAGGACCTCTGGGAAGGCGTGCAGTTCCAGGTGAAGGAGATCGTCTACACCGTCTTCCAGTGGGACGAGGGCCAGTTCCATTTCGAGGAATCGTCGCTGCCCGAGAAGGAGCGCATCACCGTCGACCTCGATATCCAGGACCTCATCCTGGCCGGGCTGCGGCGGGTGGACGCGGGCGGGCGGGTGCAGGCGCACTACCCGGAAGGGGACTCCGTGCTGGAGCGCGCGACCTCGCAGGTGCCGGCGGCCCTCGAGGACTACGAGGTCCACGTCCTCAAGCTCATCGACGGCGAGCGCAGCGTGCTCGACATCTGCCGCGAGAGCGAGATCGGCGACAACGAGACGTTGAAGACGCTCTACGGCCTCGTCTCCACCGGCGTGGCGCGGGTCAAGGGCAAGAAGGTCGTCACCCTGGACCAGGACTTCGTGCCCGTCGACACCATCTACTCCGTGCTCGACTCCTTCAACCAGATGTACGAGCACATCTTCAAGTACATGGTGCGCGAGGT
>Ga0075421_100009603_pt1 | contig 11934 bp, 10 predicted proteins | sample SoiMetdeltSBSDD5_FD_75292 | JGI IMG/M metagenome (GOLD analysis project Ga0075421, IMG submission 75292) | Bulk soil microbial communities from a Populus tree surrounding site in Tennessee, USA - Soil MetaG P. deltoides SBSDD5 | ecosystem: Environmental > Terrestrial > Soil > Tree plantation...
CACGGGTTCGGCATATTCATAGACAGCGGCGAGAGGCGTCGTGCCGCCCTTGGCGGCGGCACCCAAGGATTTCTCCAGGATGGTGGTGAGGCCGCCAGCCTTGTTGCCGGGGGAGGGATTGTTGTTCATCTCACCGTGATTGCGCGCCGTATAATCCTCCCACCAGCGGATACGGGCGATGAGCTTCTCGCCGACCTCGCGGCTCACCGCCCGGCGGGTCAGGAGATGTTCGGCGCCGTAGATTTCCGGTGTTTCGGAGAGGATGGCGGTGCCGCCATGGCGGACGAGCAGATCGGCAGCGGCGCCGAGGGCCGGATTGGCCGTGATGCCGGAATAACCGTCCGAGCCGCCGCACTGCAGGGCGAGGACGAGCTCGGAGGCGGCAATGGTCTCACGTCGCGCGGCATTGGCGATGGGGAGCATGTCGCGGATACGCGCGAGGCCCGCTTCGACGGTTTTGCGGGTGCCGCCCGTATCCTGAATGGTCATGGTCTGGAAGGTGTCGCCCTCGGCGATACCATAGAGCTCCTTCATGCGGCCGATCTGGAAGACCTCGCAGCCGAGACCGACGAGCAGCACGCCTGCCAGATTTGGATTGGAGGCATAACCCCATTGGGTGCGCTTCAAAATGTCGAAACCTTCGCCGAGAGAGGCCATGCCGCAGCCGGTGCCGTGGACAAAGGAGACGACACCGTCGACATTGGGATAATCGGCGAGCATGTCGGAACGGTTCACCGCTTCGGCCATGAAACGGGCGACGGAGGCCGAGCAATTCACGCTCGTCAGAATGCCGATATAGTTGCGGGTGCCGGCCTTACCGTTGGCACGCCTGAAGCCCTCAAAGGTGGCGCGCTCCCGCTCGGGAACCATGTCGACAGGAACGGCAGAAGAGCCGATCGCATAATCGCGCTCGAATTCCGCCATGCCGACATTGTGCTCATGCAGCCAATCGCCCGGCGCGATGGCGCTCTTCGCCACGCCGATGACCTGGCCGAATTTGATGATGGGACCGCCGGCCGGGATCGGCTTGATCGCCATTTTGTGGCCTTTGGGGACACGGACAAGGGACGTCAAGCCCGCAACGGCGACGCCCTTGTCGATGTGGTCGACGGCGACGATGAGATTGTCGGCGGGATTGAGCTTGACGGTGCGCGGCTCAACCGGCGGTACGGATCGAATGTTCATGAACCCTGACCAAAAATCAGTTGCCTTGGGAATAATTCATTCTAACATGTTAGCATGAAACTGAAAGAGGAGTTTTACCCGTTTCTGGGCAGTGTGAACGGTTCCCGAGGCGGCGCAACGTCGCGGGTATGCCAGGCCTTGCGCGAGGCAATCGTTTCGCTGGAGCTGCCGCCGGGCGCCGTCATCGACAAGAGCGCTCTGTGCGAGCGACTAGGAGTGTCGCGCTTTCCGGTATCGGAGGCCCTGTCACGACTGCAGAGCGAAGGGCTCGTGGACGTGCAGCCGCAGCGCGGCTCGAACGTGGCGCTGATACGGCTTTCCGATGCCGATGAAAACATGTTCCTGAGGCGGGCGCTCGAGGCGGCGGCCGTCAGGGCGCTTGCTCCGATAATAACCCAGGAGGCGCTCGCGGCCCTGCAGCGAAACATACGCTATCAGCGCGCCGCCGTAAAAGCGGATGACCGTCCCGGTTTCCATAAGCTCGATCTCGAGTTTCACGAGATCCTGCTCGATGCGCTGAAATTCCCGCGTGTGAAGGCGGCGGCGGAGAGCGCAAGGCTGGCGCTGGAACGCGTGCGGCGACTCCTGGCTTCGCCGCGGCGGCATGCGCTGACGCTCGAAGAACACGAAAAAATACTCGCTGGGCTCGAAGCGGGAGACGGCGAGCGGGCAGCGAAGGCGATGATGCGGCATCTCGATGCGGTCAACCGCGAACTGAAGGCGCTCGCCAGAAAGAAGCCGGGAATCTTCGCGGATCGCGACCAGTGGAAGAGCAGAGCCGGGACGAGATGAAAGTCAGACGCTTCAAGGCGCCATCGGGCGCTGAAATCGCCTTCAGCGAGATCGGCTTCGGCGCGGCGCCCTTGGGAAATCTCTATCGCTCCTTGAGCGAGGAGGAGGCGCAGGCAACGCTGGCCGCAGCGTGGAGTGCCGGCATTCGCTATTTCGACACGGCGCCGCTCTACGGGCTGGGGCTGTCTGAAACACGACTCAATCATTTTCTGCGTGGCCGGAAGCGCAGCGATTATCTGCTGTCGACGAAGGTCGGGCGCCTGCTCAAGGTCTCGAAACCAGAAGATCGCACCGGCATCGGCAAGTTCTTCGATACGCCTTCGCGAAGAGAAATCTATGATTACAGCTATGACGGCGTCATGCGCTCCTTCGAAGACTCCCTTGAACGGCTTGGGGTCGACAGGATCGATATTCTCTATGCGCACGATCTCGACGTGTTCAATCACAGGACCGTCGGGGCGCGCGATGAAAAGCTCGATGAGTTGATGGCGGAGAGGAGCGGAGGCTATTACGCTTTGAGGCGCCTGCGCGATGAAAAGGTGATCAAGGCTTTCGGGGCCGGGATCAACGAATGGGAAGCGGCCGAAATTCTGGCAAAACGGGGAGATTTCGACCTTTTTCTGCTCGCGGGACGCTACACGCTGCTCGAACAGGAGGCGCTGACAAGCTTTCTGCCACTGTGCATCCAGCGCGGGATCGGCATCGTCATCGGCGGGGCATTCAATTCGGGTATCCTGGCAACGGGAGCGAAGCCCGGCGCCTTCTACAACTATGATGTCGCGCCACAGGCCATCCTCGAGCGGGTGAAGTCGATCGAGGAGGTGTGCCGGAACCACGAGGTCGAACTGGCACAAGCAGCCCTGCATTTCGTCCTGGCACATCCCGCGGTGGTCAGCGTCATTCTGGGCATGTGCCGACCCGAAGAGGTGGCGCGCAACCTCGGAACGATCGAAACCGAGGTGCCGGACGTGTTCTGGGATGAGCTGAAGGCGCGGAAGCTCGTAAGGCAGGGGGCTCCGGTGCCGCGGGCCGATCGCGATTGCATGGGGAATAACAACAAGAGAAGAGTCAATTTGTAGAAAGTGGAGGAAAGCAAATGAGTATCAGAAAATTCCTGACCGGCCTTACAGCAGGAGCAGGTATTTGCGCGCTCGCTGCACTCGCCCCGGCGGCGGCGGCGGAATTCGACGGTGTTACGATCAACGTCATGACGTTCACCGGGCCACAGATTGCAGAGCCGTTGCAGAGGCGTGCGCCCGATTTCGAGAAGGCCACAGGTGCGAAGGTGAATGTGATCACCGTGCCGTTCTCGGATCTCTATCAGAAATTGCTGACAGACTGGACGACGGGAACCAATTCGGTCGATGCGGCGGTATTCGCGCCGCAGTGGATGGTCGATTATGTCACGCCGGGACTTTTGGAAGACATCAGCGACCGCGTTGCCAAAGATGAGGCGATCAAGCTTGACGATATCGCGCCGTTCTTCCGCGAGTTCTCGCAGAAGTTCAACGGTAAGACCTATATGCTGACGCTCGATGGCGACTTTCAGATGGTGTATTACCGGACGGACGTCGCAAAGGATCTTGGTCTCAATCCGCCGCAGACCTGGGACGACTATCTGGCCTTTGCCAAGGCGGCGCATGGGAAGGATCTCAACGGCGACGGCAAGGCCGATTTCGGCTCATGCATCGCCAAGAAGCGCAATGCGCAGTCTTATTGGATGATCATCTCGGTGGCGTCCGCCTTCCTGCAGTCGAAGGGGACATCGCAAGGAGCTTTCTTCAAGACGGAAGACCTGCAGCCGCTGTACGGCCAAAACGAAGCTTTTGCCGAAGCTTTGCGAATCTACTCGGAAACGACCAAATACGGTCCACCCGATGAGATCAATCTCGATGTGGGGGACACGCGCAACTTGTTCACCTCCGGACAATGCGCCCTGAGCATCGATTGGGGCGATATCGGCACCCTTGCCATCGACAAGGAAAAGTCGAAGGTCATCGACAAGGTGGGGGCAGTGGTGCTGCCGGGCTCGAAGCGGGTTCTCGACCGGGAAACTGGCAAACTCGTCGATTGCACGCCGGAAATCTGTCCGCACGCCAAAGACGGCATCAATCATGCGCCGTTTGCAGCGTTCGGCGGCTGGTCGGGGGGAATCAATGCCAAGGCCGACCCCAAGGTGAAGGACGCAGCCTATGCCTTCTTTTCGTGGATGAGCCAGCCTGAGCATTCCAACGAGGACGTGACCATCGGCATCACCGGGTTCAATCCCTACCGGCTGTCGCAGTTCCAGAACCTGGAATTGTGGACCAAGGCGGGGATGAGCGAGCAGGCCGCGAAGGACTACCTCGGGGCCATTCAGGAGAGCCTCAACTCACCCAATATGGTGCTGGATCTGCGCATTCCGCAGAACCAACGGTACGAGCAGGTGGCTCTCGACACGGCAATCGCGCGCCTCCTAGCGGGCGAACTCGACATCGAGGGTGCCATGAAGGATGTGGCCGCCAGCTGGAACGAGATCACCGACGAGCTCAGCCGCGACGAGCAACTGTCGGCATACAAGAGCACGATCGGGGCGCAATAAGGCAAGTGAGCGAGCTGCCGCTGCGTTCGGAGCCCGCCCTGACTGCCGAGGCAGACAGGGCGGGGGCATCGTCGGGCGAGCGGATAAGGCATATCACCGCGGTCGGCATCACCGAATGGCTCGACCGCCACAGCGGCCGGCTGTTCGTGCTGCCGGCCGTATTGCTGATTCTGTCATTCTCGATCTTTCCCTTAATCATTTCGGCGTGGCTGTCGCTGTCGCGGTTCAAGCTGGTGACCACCGGCTTCGAACTGAAGTACATCGGATTGGCCAATTTCAGGAAGCTGCTGTTTGGATCGCAACAGTTTCATTTCCTGGGAACGTTCACCGAGATATCGCCCTTCGGGGGGTTGATCATGCTTGCGGGTTTCGGAGCGATCGCCTGGACGCTCTATCGCTATCTCGCCAGCGGATCGATCTCGGTTCTCGGACTTATCGGACGGCTCATCGCATTTTCGCTGCTTGGCGGAATCGTACTGATGTTCGGCACGACGATCGGTGGCAAAAGCCAGATCGGATCGCTGTCCACCACCATCTTCTACGTTACGGCGGGCGTGGCTGTGCAGTTCCTTATCGGAATGGGGCTGGCATTCCTGTGCTCGCAGAAAATCGCCGGCCGATCGTTCTTCCGGGTGGTGTTCTTCATCCCCCTGATGGTGACCCCGGTGGGCATCGCCTATACCTTCCGAATGCTGGCCGATATGAAGTTCGGTCCATTTGCGCCCCTGTGGTCGGCCATGGGGCTCGGGCAGTTCGCCTGGGCGGCCAATCCCTGGTCGGCGCGATGGGTCGTGGTGATCGGCGATTCCTGGCAGTGGATTCCCTTCGTGTTCATCGTAATGCTGGCGGCCTTCGAGAGCCAACCGCGCGATGAAGTGGAAGCGGCCGAACTCGACGGCGCATCGCCATTGCAAATCTTCCGTGACATCACGTGGCCGAGCGTAGCGCCGGTGGCGGCGACGGTCGTGCTCATCCGGGTCATCGAGGCCTTCAAGATGGTCGACCTGCCGAATGTGCTCACCAACGGCGGGCCAGGCATCGCGTCGGAATCGCTGACACTGCATGCGTTCATGGAATGGCGGGCGCTCAATCTCGGCGGGTCGGCGGCGATTGCCTATTCGCTGTTGTTCGTGTCCACCATCCTCTGCGTGGCCTTCTTCAATCTCATCGTCCAGCCGATGCGCAGGGAACGAGCATGAAGCTGTTCGAACCAGCAAAGCTTGGCAGCATGGCGCCCGCCTCAAAGCTCATCATCTACGGGCTGCTCGGCTTGTGGACCTTCATCGTGCTGTTTCCCCTTTACTGGCTGATCGTCACATCGGTGAAGCTGCCGATCCATGTGGCGGACGGGCCGGTCTATCTGCCGTTCGTCGACTACACGCCGTCGCTGCACGCCTGGAGGTACATATTCGTCGATCTGGGCCGCGACACTTTCAGGCCCTATCTCAACTCGGTGATCGTGGCCGTGCTTTCGAGCATTCTCGCGGTCGGCGCCGGCTCGATGGCGGCTTATGCGCTGAGCCGCCTGGAGTTTCGCCCGAGGCTCATCTCGATCGGACTGTTCATCCTTGGTGTGGCGGGGACGGTTGTGGCGGTGACGCTCGCCGGGGTGAACTGGCGCGTTGCCGTCGCCGCTGGCCTGGCTCTGACCCTCATCGTCATCAGGGCGGCGCGAGGCGTGCCGTCCCCTGAGCTCGGCAATTCCGACATTTTGTTCTGGATGATCTCGCAGAGAATTCTTCCTCCGGTGGTAGCGGCAATACCAATCTATGTCATGTTTCAGCAGGTTGGCATGCTCGATACGCATTTCGCCCTGATCGTCACCTATACGACGGTCAATTTGCCGATCGTCGTGTGGCTCATGTATGATTTCTTCAGCACAGTGCCGAAAGATCTCGAAGAATCGGCCGAGCTCGATGGGGCATCGCGATTCCGCGTCTTTTTCGAGATCGTTCTTCCCTTGGCGAAGCCAGGCCTGGTCGCCACCTCGCTTCTGGTTCTCATCCTCGCCTGGAACGAATATCTGCTGGCGCTTTTTCTTTCCACCGCCAATGCGCAAACCATTCCAATCCTGGTGGCGGCGCAGAATGCCACGCGCGGACCGCAGTGGTGGTACATGAGCGTGCTGATCATCATCATGATCCTTCCCGTCATCCTGCTCACCTTGCTTCTGCAGCGCTTCATCGCCAAGGGCCTGCTACTGGGGGCGGTCAAGGGCTGATGCGATGACCATCGAGCTGGAAAAGGTGGCGAAGTCCTTCGGGCCGGTGAAGGTGCTGCACGAACTCGACCTCAAGGTGAAGCCCGGCGAATTCCTGGTCCTGCTCGGGGCGTCGGGATCAGGAAAGACGACGGCGCTCAGAATGGTGGCGGGGCTTGAAACCGTGTCGAGCGGCAGAATTCTGATCGGGGGAAGGGACGTCACCGAAACGCTCCCGAAGAATCGCGACGTGGCGATGGTGTTCCAGTCCTATGCGCTTTATCCGCACAAGACGGTGTTCGACAACATCGGCTATCCGCTGAAGGTCAGGGGCCTGGACAAAGGCCAGATCGCGGCGCGGGTCAAGGAAGTGGCCGAGCAGGTGCAGCTGCAAGCCTTTCTCGACCGTTACCCGCGGCAGCTGTCGGGCGGACAAAAGCAGCGGGTGGCGCTGGCGCGGGCGATCGTGCGCCGACCGGTGGCGTTCCTGATGGACGAGCCCTTGTCCAATCTCGATGCGAAGCTGCGCGGGCATATGCGGGCCGAGCTCAAGCACATGCAGCAGGAGCTCGGCATCACGACGCTCTATGTCACGCATGACCAGGTCGAGGCGATGACCCTGGCACACCGGATTGCGCTCCTCGAAGGGGGCAAGCTGCAACAGCTCGACGCGCCGGCGATGATCTACAATGATCCCGCCAATTTGTTCGTGGCTCAGTTCATCGGTTCGCCGCCCATGAACGTGGTGACGGGCGAGCTCACGGAGGGCAAGTTCAGCGCGCGCAGCCAGGCGATCAATACGAAGTTCAGGCGGTCGCACAAAAAGACGGTGCTGGGGGTGAGACCGGAGGACTGCAGCATCACCAATGCGGAAAACGGCAAATTCAGAGCGAATATTTACGCAACGGAACTCATCGGCGATCATGTTCTGGTGACGGCAAAGACGGATGGAGAGCTTCTGACCATCAAGGCCAACAAAAATTTCAGCGCGCCCATGGGTGCGACGATCGGGGTCGATTTTCCGGAAGACAGGCTGTTCCTTTTTGATGCAGAAACGGGAGTGCGGCTGCGCGCTTAATTCGAGGGATCAATGGCAGGACGTTTGGCGGGAAAGACGGCGGTGGTCACCGCGGCCGCTCAAGGGATCGGCCGGGCCACGGCCATCGCATTCGCGCGGGAGGGTGCAAATGTGCATGCGACCGACATCGCGGTCGACAAGCTCGAAGCGCTCAAGACAGAGGGCCAAGTCCTGGTTTCCCGGCTCGACGTGACCGACGGCAGGGCGGTAGCGGAGTTCGCCGTGAAGACGGGAGGGTGCGACGTCCTCTTCAACTGTGCCGGTTTCGTTCACCATGGGACGGTGCTCGACTGCGACGACAAAACCTGGGACTTTTCTTTCGATCTCAACGTCAAGTCGATGTACCGCACGATCAGGAGCTTCCTGCCGGGCATGATCGAAAGAGGCGGCGGATCGATCATCAATGTCGCCTCGGTGGCATCATCGATCAAGGCTGCACCCAACCGTTTCGTCTACGGCGCAACCAAGGCGGCGGTGATCGGACTCACCAAGTCGGTCGCTGCCGATTTCATCACCAAGAACATCCGCGCCAATGCCATCTGTCCCGGAACGATCGACTCACCCTCGCTGCAGGATCGCATGCGGGCGCAGGGCGATTATGAAAAGGCGCGGGCGCAGTTCATTGCAAGGCAGCCCATGGGACGCATGGGCGAGCCGCAGGAAGTTGCAGCACTCGCCGTTTATCTCGCCAGCGATGAGTCCGCCTTCATGACGGGGGCGGCGCTGCCGATCGACGGCGGGTGGACCATTTAACGGCAAGGGAAAGAGATGAAGCTCGTACGCTACGGTTCGAAAGGTCAGGAGAAGCCAGGAATCGTCGATGGAAACGGAAAGCTGCGCGATCTGTCCGGTCTCGTCGACGACATCGCCGGGGCAACGCTGTCGGCGCAGGGACTCGAAAAGCTCAAGGCTGTCGATGTCTCGAAACTTCCGGAAGCGAGGGCCGAGAGGCTCGGACCCTGCGTCGGCAAGGTGGGCAAGTTCATCTGCGTCGGGCTCAACTATGCCGATCACGCGCGGGAGTCGGGACAGGAGCCGCCGAAGGAGCCGGTGCTGTTTATGAAGGCGACGAGCGCCATTTGCGGCCCCAACGACGATGTCATCATTCCGCGCAACTCCAAGAAGACCGATTGGGAAGTGGAACTCGGCGTCGTGATCGGCAAGGAAGCCCGCTATGCGGACCCCAAGGATGCGCTTGCCCATGTCGCCGGCTATTGCATCGTCAACGACGTCTCGGAGCGCGAGTTCCAGATCGAGCGCGGCGGCCAGTGGGTGAAGGGGAAGTCCGCCGACACCTTCGGGCCCATCGGGCCGTGGCTGGTGACGCGCGAGGAGATTGCCGATCCGCAGGCGCTGTCCATGTGGCTCGAGGTCGACGGGCACCGCTACCAGAACGGCTCGACAGCGACGATGATCTTTGGGGTGGCGCAACTCGTGAGCTACATCTCCCAGTTCATGAGCCTGCAGCCGGGCGACATCATTTCGACGGGCACGCCGCCGGGCGTCGGTCTCGGCCAGAAGCCTCAGCCCATCTATCTCAAGCCCGGGCAGACTATGCGGCTCGGAATCAAGGGTCTGGGCGAGCAGCGGCAGCGCTTGGTGGCGGCGGGATAGGGTTCCTCTCGACATTTCTTTTGATGTCATGCGCGGGCTTGACCCCGCGCATCTGCGTGCGGCGGGCCAGTCCTCACTCGTCACCCCGGCGGAGGCCGGGGTCCAGCTCATCGGTGCTGTGCGAAGTGAAGCTGGATTCCGGCGTTCGCCGGAATGACGATGGTGGAGAGTCCGTGCAGGCGGCAGATGGCCGGATCAAGTCCGGCCATGACGTTTTCTGCGGCGTCATGCGCGGGCTTGACCCGCGCATCTCACAGCACCTCACAGGTTCCCTCAGTCGTCACCCCGGCGTTCGCCGGAATGACGATGGTGGAGAGTCCGTGCAGGCGGCAGATGGCCGGATCAAGTCCGGCCATGACGTTTGCTTCGGCGTCATGCGCGGGCTTGACCCCGCGCATCTGGACTTTACTCCGCCGCTTCGCGGGCGATGAAGCCGCCGGATTGGCGCGTCCAGAGATCGGCATAGAGGCCACCCCGCTGCAGAAGCTCATGGTGCGAGCCCTGCTCGATAATGCGGCCCTCATCCATGACGACGAGGCGGTCCATCGCGGCGATGGTTGACAGCCGGTGGGCGATGGCGATCACGGTCTTGCCCTCCATGAGATCGTAAAGGCTCTCCTGGATCGCCGATTCGACTTCGGAGTCGAGAGCGCTCGTAGCCTCGTCGAGCACGAGAATGGGAGCATTCTTCAGGAGAACGCGGGCAATGGCGATGCGCTGGCGCTGGCCGCCGGAGAGCTTGACGCCGCGCTCGCCAACATGGGCATCATAACCGCGGCGGCCGTTCAAATCTTCGAGGCGTTGGATGAAATCGTCGGCGTGGGCCTTTCTCGCGGCGGCGGCAACGGCTTCAAAACTCGCATCCGGATTGCCATAGCGGATGTTGTCGGCGACGGAGCGGTGCAGCAGGGACGTATCCTGGGTCACCATGCCGATCTCGGCACGCAGGCTCTCCTGCGTCACATGGGCGATATCCTGGCCATCAATCAGAATGCGGCCGGACTCAAGATCGAAAAAACGCAGAAGCAAACTGACGATGGTCGACTTGCCGGCGCCCGAACGGCCAACGATGCCGACCTTTTCGCCCGGAGCTATGGTCAGGGAGAGATCGTCGATGATGCCGCGGCCGTCTTCGAGCTTGTGCTTGCCGTAGTTGAAGCCGATGTTCTGGTAGCGGATCTCGCCCTTCGTGACCTTCAGCGGACCGGCGGCGGCGCGGTCGACCACGTCACGGTCGCGGGCGACCGTCTCGATGCCGTCCTGAACGATGCCGATGTTCTCGAAGAGGCTCGAGACCTCCCACAGGATCCAATGCGCCATTCCCTGCATGCGCAGGACGAGGCCGATGGAGAAGGCGACCGAGCCCGGGGTAACGGCGCCGATATACCAGAGCCAGATGGACAAGCTCGAGACCGAGAACAGAAGCAGGCTGTTCATGCAATTGAGGATGATGGTCAACTGCGTGACGAGACGCATCTGCGCATGGACGCGATCGAGGAACCATTCCATGCCGTCCTTGGCGTAGGCATCCTCGCGCTCGGCGTGAGCGAACATCTTGACGGTGGTGATGTTGGTGTAGCTGTCGACGATGCGGCCGGTGACGGCGGAGCGGGCGTCGGCCTGCTGCTTGGAAAGCGCCTTCAGCTTCGGAACGAAGTAGTAGAGTGTGGAAATGTAGCCGCACAACCACAGGAGCAAAGGCGCCGTCATGCGCAGGTCGCTCGAGCCGAAGAGGAAAAGCGCGCCGCTGAAGTAGATCGCAACGTAGAGGAGCACCTCGGTTGCAGTCATGATCGTGTCGCGGACGCCGAGTGCGGTCTGCATGACCTTGGTGGCGACGCGGCCGGCAAAATCGTTCTGGAAGAACTCGAGGCTCTGGCGCAGCACGTAACGGTGGGCCTGCCAGCGGGTCCGCATGGCAAAATTGCCGAGAAGCCCGACATGAACGACGGACTCATACAAAAGCTTGAGGGCCGGCAGAACAATCAGAATGAGGAGACCCATGGCGGCGAGACGCGTGCCATGGGTTTGCCAGAAATTGGCGCGGTCGGCCGTACCGAGCCAATCGACGAGCTTGCCGACAAAGCCGAAAAGCGACACCTCGATCAGAGCGACCGCCGTAGACAGCAGGGAGCTCGCGAGCAGCATGGGCCAGAAGGGGCGGGCGTAATGGAATATGAAGCCCATGAGCGAGGGCGGCGGTTTTGCCGGTTGCTCGGGCGGGAAGGGCGTGCGCCAAGTTTCCAGCCAATGAAAAAGGGAGAATAGCACCTCGATCATCTCCGCAATGCAAAGCTGCCCGCACGGCACTCCAGCATGCCGATGTCAGCGCGGAGCATAGGGGACAGCAGTTCGGACCGTCTTATACAGGAGCTATCGAGGGAAGACAAAGACCCCGGGATTCGCGCTCCTGAAAGAAAATGATCTGAATTGAAAAAAGTCCTTGACAGCGTGACGCTCGAGTGGCATGTTTTGGATATTGTC
>Ga0075421_100009604_pt1 | contig 11933 bp, 10 predicted proteins | sample SoiMetdeltSBSDD5_FD_75292 | JGI IMG/M metagenome (GOLD analysis project Ga0075421, IMG submission 75292) | Bulk soil microbial communities from a Populus tree surrounding site in Tennessee, USA - Soil MetaG P. deltoides SBSDD5 | ecosystem: Environmental > Terrestrial > Soil > Tree plantation...
CGTGCTTCGCCATCAGAAAGGGGCCGCGCAGGTTCACGCCCATCACCTTGTCCCACAGCGCCACGTCGATATCGGCGAAGCCGACCGGGGGGAGGCTCGAAAACACCGCGGCGTTGTTGATGAGAACGTCGATGCGGCCGGTGCGCTCCAGGACGGCGGCGACGGCCGCCTGCACCTGGGCCTCATCGCTCACGTCGGTGGTGATGCCGAAGCAGCCGTTGCCCTCCCGGCCGGCGATCTCGGATGCCGCCGTGTCGGCATCGGCGATGTCGAGAAGCGCAACCGTGGCCCCCTCGCGCACCAGGGCGGCCGCGAACTGGCGGCCCAATCCGTGCGCGCCGCCCGTGACGATGGCCGTTTTGCCGTGCACCTTTGCCATCGGCGATCTCGCTCCTCGCTCGCGTCCCTGAGCCGGACTCGAATTGGGACAGACCCACGCCGGGCGCCTCTCGATTCCCGCGGGTCCGGACGGCGGGCAGAATAGCTGCAGGCCGGCCGGGCGCGGGACAAAAATTGACCCGTGGGCGTCGCAACCCTAGGTTTGGGGGCAACGCGCCCGTTCAGGGCCAAAAACTGGGGAGGACATCATGCACAAGCTGTCGGGCGCGCTCGCCGCCGCCGTCGTCGTCGCGGCCTGGACCGCGGGCGCCGCACCTGCCGGCGCGCAGGGCGGAACAGTCAAGGTCGGGCTGATCATGCCGTACACCGGCCAGTTCGCCGATACCGCCACGCAGATGGACAACGCCATCAAGCTCTACGTCAAGCTGAGGGGCGACACGGTTGCCGGCCGGAAGCTGCAGTTCATCCGCCGGGACACCGGCGGTGTGGCCCCCGAGGTGGCCAAGCGGCTGGCGCAGGAGCTGGTGGTGCGCGATGAGGTCGACATTCTGGGCGGCTTCGTGCTGACGCCCAATGCCCTGGCCGCAGCCGATGTCTCCGCCGAGGCCAAGCGGTTCATGGTGGTCATGAATGCGGCCACCTCGATCATCATCACCAAGTCGCCCTACATGGCGCGCACCTCGCTCACCATCCCGCAGCTGCAGGAGGCGTTCGGCGCGTGGTCCTACAAGACCGGCATCCGCAAGATCTACTCGATGGTGTCCGACTTCGGGCCGGGCATCGACGCGGAAAGCGCCTTCCAGCGCGCCTTCAAGGCGGCCGGCGGCGAGATCGTGGGCTCGGTGCGCTTCCCCGTGGCCAACCCCGACTTCTCTGCCTTCGTGCAGCGCGCGAAGGATCTGAACCCGGAGTCGATCTTCATCTGGGTGCCGGGCGGCACGCAGCCGGCGGCGGTCGCCAAGGCGCTGGCCGAGCGCGGCATCGACCCGAGGAAGACCAAGGTGCTGGGCCAGGGCGAGCTGACCGAGGACGAGGCGCGCAAGAGCATGGGCGATGCCGGTCTCGGCATCATCACGGTCTACCATTATGACCACGGCCACGACTCTGCCGTGAACCGCGACTTCGTGAAGGCCTACAAGGCGGAGTACGGCGGGCGCAACCCCAACATCTATTCGGTCGGCGGCTGGGACGGCATGCACCTGATCTACGAGGCCTTGAAGAAGACCGGCGGCAAGAGCGACGGCGCGAGCCTCATCGCCGCCGCCAAGGGCATGGAGTGGGAGAGCCCACGTGGACCCATCGCCATCGATCCGGAGACACGCGACATAGTGCAGACTGTCTACATCCGCCGGGTCGAGAAGGCGGGGCAGGAGACGCGCAATGTGGAGTTCGACAAGGTGGAGAACGTCAAGGACCCGTTGCGGGCGGGGGGGAAGTAGCGACGTGTGATACCGCCCCGCTAAGTTCTGACCCAACCCGGCAATCGGCAGTCGTGCGTCGCTGCTTCTGCGACTGCCGGATGCTCCGACGAGTCAGGTTTTCCGAGAGACGGTATCAGGCCCTAACGGGCGTTGGAGTCACGGTGTCTGACCCGGAGGGTCAGACACCCGCTGAAAGAGGAAGAGCCCCGGCCTTGCGGCCGGGGCTCTTTGCGATTGCAGTCAGACGAGAACAGACGCGAAATCAGCCGACCTGGGTCCAGGTGCCGTCAGGATTGCGGCAGGCGGTGCCGCGCATCTCCCGCTTGCGACCCTCGATCCAGACAAAGTGCACGAAGTCGCGGCAGCGCGAGCCGCCGCGGTCGTAGTAGGCCTCGGGGACGATCTCGCCGTAGCGGCCGTTGTCGGCGTTGCGCCAGCGCACCGGGCGGCCGGGTGTGCCACGCTCCCAGGCGTCGTACTCGGCTTGGCGGGCCAGCTCGCGGTCGCGCGCGTCGAGGTCCTTGCCGATCGAGTTGCCGACGACACCGCCGATCACGGCGCCAGCGAATGTGGCGGCGACCTTGCCTCCGCCCTTGCCGAACTGGTTGCCGATGACGCCGCCGATGACCGCGCCCGTCAGAGTGCCGGTGTCCTCCTTGTTGGAGCAGCCAGCAAGATTGAACGAGCCCAGCAGGACGATAGCCAGCACGCCGACCACCAACGGCTTCGCCATGTTCGATAACTCCCCGTAGCGGCGCCGGAGGGTGTGCCGGTAAGCGCCGTCCCCATATGCGATTTTTGGGATAATTGCCTCGATTCGGGCGAAAGTGCGTCAATGCATGAGATATCGGGGTCAGATCCCTCGCCTTCGAGGCCGCAGTGAAGCGATAGCCGTCTGTGCGAGGGGTCTGACCCCGTCTCAGACTGCGAGCGGGAGGGTGAGCCGGGCGGACAGGCCACCGGTCTCGGACCGGTCAAGCTCGAACTTGCCGCTGTAGCAATAGGCGAGGTCGGCGACGATGGAGTGGCCGAGGCCGGAGCCGGGCTTGGTCTCGTCCAGGCGGCGGCCGCGGGCGATGGGCTCGGCACGCTGGTCGGCGGTGAGGCCGGGCCCGTCGTCATCGACGTGGATATGGAGCCAGCCGCCGGCGGCGGCATCGCCGTTGGCGGGGGGGAGAGCGGATACGGCCACGCTGACGCTGGAGTGCGCCCACTTGGAGGCGTTGTCGAGGAGATTGCCCAGCATCTCCTCCAGATCCTGCCGCTCACCCTTGAAACGCGCGCCGGGGGGGCAATCGACGGTGTAGGAGAGATCCTTGTCGCGGTAGAGGCGCCCGAGAGCGCGCACAAGGGACTCCGTGACCGGGCCGACCTCCGTCACGCTGCCGATGACGCCGATGCGGGCGGCCATGCGGGCGCGGTCGAGATAGAGACTGACCTGGGCGGTCATGGTGTCGGCCTGCTCGATGACCTTGCGGGCAAGCGGCGAATCGTCTCCGCTGGCCTCGTTCAGGAGGACGGCCAGCGGCGTCTTGAGCGCGTGGGCGAGGTTGCCGACATGGGTGCGGGCGCGCTCGACGATCTCCTGGTTGGACTTGAGGAGCGCGTTGAGCTCCTGCTGCAGGGGGCGGACTTCGGAGGGCAGCTGGCCTTCGAGGCGGGAGGCCTCGCCGGAGCGGATCGCGGCGAGCGCCCGCTCCATCCTGGTCAGCGGGAAGAGGCCGAAGCGGACCTGGAACAGGGTGGCGGCGAGGAGGCCGACGCCGGCAAGCGCCAGCGCCTGGATGAGCTGGGAGCGGAACGCGGCCAGGTTGTCCTCGACCTCGCTCAGCCGACCGGCAACGGCGACCGAATAGCGTTGCGCCGACTTGCCGGTGCCGAACTGGTAGATCATCTCGGCGACGCGCACCGCCTGCTCGGCCGGGCCGGGCAGGTTGGCCCAGCGGACCTCCTTCTCGTTCGGCTCGACATCGTTCTCGCTCGGCAACGGCAGATAGTCGCCGGCCAGCGAGCGCGACTGCATGATCTCGGCCGGCTTGCCGTCGAGCGGCTTCATCTGCCAGTACCAGCCGGAGTGAACCTGGACGAACAGGCCCTCGCCCCAGTAGTCGGGCTCGGTCGGCCCCTCCTCGGAGCCCTGCTCGGCGTCGTTGATGACGACCGCCAGGAACAGCGAGATGCGCGCGTCGAACGCTGTCACCATCTCGTGGTGGTAGCGCGCGTAGATGATGTAGCCGGCGACGGGCATGATCGAGAGAACCCAGGCGGCGGCGGTGAGGAACAGGCGGAGGGCGAGCGAGTTAGGTTTCATCGATGGAGAGGCGGTAGCCGAGCCCGCGGATGGTCTTGATCATGTCGGGCGGGATTTTCTTGCGCAGGCGGCCGATGAACACCTCGATGGTGTTGGAGTCGCGGTCGAAGTCCTGCTCGTAGAGGTGCTCCACCAGCTCGCTGCGGGAGACGACTCGCTCGTTGTGGTGCATGAGGTAGGCGAGCAGCCGGTACTCGTGAGATGTGAGCTTAATGGGCTGGCCGTTGAGGGTGACGCGGGCGGTCTTGGTGTCGAGACGGAGCGGTCCGCACTCGATGTCGCTCCTGGCATGGCCGGAGGCGCGGCGCACCTGGGCGCGCACGCGGGCCAGCAGCTCCTGCATGTGGAAGGGCTTGGCGACGTAGTCGTCGGCGCCGGCATCCATGCCCGCCACCTTGTCGCTCCAGCGGTCGCGGGCGGTCAGGATGATGACCGGCATGTTGCGGTCGGCGCGGCGCCACTGCTCCAGCACGCGGATGCCGTCCATCTTGGGCAGGCCGGTATCAAGGATGACCACGTCATAGGGCTCGGTGTCGCCGAGGAAGTGACCCTCCTCACCGTCGAAGGCGGAATCGACGGCGTAGCCGGCGTCGCTGAGCGCGGAGACCAGCTGACGGTTGAGATCGCGATCGTCCTCGACGATCAGAACGCGCACGGCGTTGCCCTCGTACCGCGAAGGGGTCAGACCCCTCGCCTCCAACGTTCCAATCCAGCCAAGACCATCTGCGCGAGGGGCTGACCCCAAATCTCAAAGGGTCAGACCCGCGGGGTCTGACCCTTTTATACAGGGCGGCCGGGCGACTCGGCTAGCTCACATGGTGAGGGTGACTTGCCGGCGTTCCAGGCCGGTTGTGGCACGCGCGCGGCCGTAGATTGTCAGAATTGTGCCGGCGACGCCGCCGACGGCCTGGGCGAGCACGACGGCCTGATCGCCGAGCAGATGGATGAGCTCGGGCGGGATGTTGATGCCGACGAGCGGGCCGACCACGGGCAGAACGGTGGACAAGGCGGTGACGACGGCGCCCCAGACGGTCATGGAGGAGGCCCACCACTTGGCGGGGGTGGGGGTGGGGTTGGCTTGGTCGGTCATGGATGGGCTCCTTGGGGCGGCGACGCGTAGGTTGGGTCGAGCGATAGCGAAGACCCAACGCGGCAAGGTGAATGGCCAAGATGCGAAGTGGCGAGCTGCAGGTGTTGGGTCTGCGCTTCGCTTGACCCAACCTACAGAACCGCTGCCCGGGGCGTGCCGCGGCCGCGGGTGGCGCTCATTTGGTAGACGCGCAGGGAGACGGAGGATTGGGGGGCGCCGAAGTCGGCGGTTTGCTGGGCGGCTGTGTAGGTGGCGGCGGGCGCGGTGACGGTGAGGGTGCGCTTGACGGCGGTGCCGTCGAGGATGTCGATCTCGTAGCGCTCGTCCGCCTCGCCCAAGGGCACGTCGACGGCGTCCCAGGAGTCGCCGCCGATGCGCGTGCGGCGTACCCAGGAGAGGGTGAGATCACCGTCGGTGCGGGCGCCGCGGACGTGGACGGGGCTGAGGGGCTCGAGGCCCTCGCCGCGGAAGGTGTGGGCGAGCTGGATGTAGCTGGGTGAGCCCAGGTCGCGGCTGGCGGGGCCGCAGCGCCAGTTGAAGGCGAGGCCCACCTCGTCCTCCGTCATGTCGATGCGGGCGAGCGCACCGTCGAGGAGGATGAAACGGGCGCCGGCGGCTACGGCCTCGCGCATGGCGTGCTCGGTACCGCCCTGCCCGCGCAGGAGCCCCGTGAGCGTGTAAGTGGCCGGCGCGGTGAGGACGGCGGAAAGGAATTGCAGGACCTCCCATGCGCTGTCCTCGTTGCGGATGGCGGCGAGGTTGGCGCCGCCGAGCAGGGCGAGCTCGGTGATGGAGGCAAGCGTGCCAGTGTCGAGTTGCACGCGGATGCTGGTGGCGCGGTCGAGGCGGGAGGTGGGGCCGGCGGGCAGCGGGTCGAGGGTGACGCCGGTGACGGCCGGGGCGGGGGCGAGGGCCTTGAGCTGGAAGCCCGCGGTCTCGGGTGAGCGGTAGATGGCAATGGGACCTGGCCAGGGGCTCTGGGCGGCGGCGACGTAGCCGGCGGCGGGCGGCGCGTCGCCGCGCAGGAGCGGCAGGTCGAGGAAGACCACGAACGGCTGGCCGCCGATGACGCTGACGCTTCCGCCGCGGTCGCGGGTGGCACCGGGGGCGCCGTCGTAGAGGTCGGGATCGAGGCTGCGGGCCTCGATGTCGCGGGCGCCGTGCTCGCCGACCTCGGTGATGCGCAGCAGGTGTGAGCGGCCGTTTGCTGTCAGGTGTATGGAATCGCCGGGCTCCAGGGCGAGGCGGCTGGGCGGGAGCGAGAATTGCGCGCGCTCGCGGGCGGCCCAGGCCTCGAACAGCCACACCTCGGCGATCTCGGCGGCCTGCTCGGCGTCGAGGACCAGCGGCACGTCGGCGAGCGCCACGCGGCCGCTGCGACCGGCGAGGCGGCGCGCCTCCTCCACAGCGGCGGGATAGTCGCCCCCGGCTGCAATGAAGGTGATGCGGGCGGAGGCGGGGAGGTCGGTCTCCTGGGCGCGGGTAAGGGTGGACAGCGCAGCGTCGGGGCGGGTTTCGACCAGGTCGTCCGAGGTGAGCGCGGCGGCGGGGTCGGTGCCGCCGCGGTGGGCGAAGACGATCTGGCCGCCGCTCTCGCGGGTGTCGAAGAAGAACGCCAGCTCAAGGGGCTGGAGGGTGTCGCGCGCGGACATGATGCGATCGACGACGAGGCCGCCAAGGGAACCGTTGAGGGCCGCGGTGTCGTGGGCGGCGAAGCCGTGGTCGGCGAGGATGGCGGCGACGGTGGGGGCCAGCGGGGCGTTGTCCATGCGGCCGGTGAGCCAGTGGCCGAGGCGCCAGTTGGGGCCGTCGCCCCAGGCTTCGGCATTGGACGGGAAGGCCGGCCAGGGGCGCGCATCCCAGGCGTACACGTACATCCGGTCGAGGTCGATCATGCGGCCGCCGTAGACGGCGGAGACGGGGTTGGCGCCGGCGAGGTAGCTCTCGTGCGCCGGGTCGAGCCCGTCGTGGAAGGCCTGCAGGTAGCGGCGCTGCATGTAGTCGTCGCGCTTGCCGTGGGAGAAGTAGGGCAGCGCGGATTGGGCACTCTTGGGGTCGATGAAGACGTTGGGCTGGTTGGCGCCGCGGTCCACGGCGGGGCAGCCCAGCTCGGTGAGCCAGAACGGCTTGGACTGCGGCACCCAGGCGGTGGGCGCGGCGGATTCGATGCCGCCCGGGCGGTTGTAATGCGGGTTGAGCCACCAGGAGCGGATGTCCTTGAAGCGGAACACCCAGGGCTTGCCATAGGTGGTGTCGGTGATGAAGGTGCGGGTCTGCGCGGAGCGGTCGGCCGGGGTGGCGTAGTACCAGTCGAAGCCCTCGCCTCCCACAATGTTCCCGGCGAGATAGGCGAGGTCGTAGATCGAGGCGGCACCGGCCAGGCGGTCAATATGGGCGTTGCCGTCGCGCCAGTCGGAGAGGGGCCAGTAGACGTCGATGCCGACGGCGTCGATCGCGGCGGAAGACCACAGCGGGTCGAGGTGGAAGAAGACGTCGCCCGAGCCGTCCGCGGGCTGGTGGCCGAAGTACTCCGACCAGTCCGCGGCGTAGGTGACCTTGGTGCCTGAGGAGGCGACGACGGATTTTACGTCAGCGGCGAGATCGGCGAGGGCCGTCACGAAGGGGTAGGTGGAGGCGCTGTCGCGCACGGTGGTGAGGCCCTTGAGCTCGGTGCCGACGATGAAGGCATCGACACCGCCCGCCGCCTCGGCGAGATGGGCGTAGTGCAGGATGAAGCGGCGGTAGGACCACTCGGCCGGGCCGGAGTAGACGACGCTCTCGTCGTCGATGGCGAAGTCGGCCACCTCGGCGCTGCCGACGAAAGCGGCGAGCTGGGTGGCGGCGGCGGCGGTCTTGTCGGGGGTGCCGGGCTGACCGGGGGCTGGTGAGACGGTGATGCGGCCGCGCCAGGGATAGGCGGGCTGGCCGCTTGCGCCGGTATAAGGATCGGTGAGCGCGTTGCCGGAGGGGATGTCCATGAGGAGGAAGGGCGTCAGCGTGACGGAGAAGCCGCGGGCCTTGAGGTCCTGGATGGCGGCGACGACGCTCTGGTCCGACGGGGTGCCGCCGTAGGCGGCGCGGCCTTCGACGATGCTGACGAGGTGGGCCGCGCCTCGAGAGATACCCGCAACGCTCCAGACCAGGGGCTCGGTGACCTTGTCGGCAAGGTCGACGCCGGGGCGGACCTCGCAGTTGCCCGCGCTGAGGTCGGTACCGAACCAGGCGACGATGAGATTGACGGAGGCGACGCTGGGGAGCGTCGCCTCGAGCTGGTCGAGGGCAGCCGTCCAGTCGCTGCCGCCGTCCGGACCGCCTTGGCGGGTGTGGACGTTCTCGGGGACGTTGCCGGCGGCGCCGACCTTGCGGGTGACGGGCTCGGGCGAATAGACGAACTCGCCGGCGCCAGGGATCAGCGACACGGCGCGGATGCGGGGAGCGAACGGATCGACGGCGCGGGTGACCTCGAAGGAGAGCTGGGGGATGCGGTTGCCGAACGGGGCAAGCGCCAGGCGCTCGAACACGATGTAGGCTGTGCCGCGGTAGGCCGGCGCATTGCCGGCGCCCTCGCGGGCCTCGATCAGGCTGTCGGGGGCCTGCGTCTCGCTGCCAGTGTAGAGGCGGTGGGTGAGGGTGGAGAGGTCGAGCTCGGTGCCGTCGACCCAGACGCGGCCGATGCCGGCGATCTCACCTTCCGAGAGGGCGACAGCGAAGCTGGCGAAGTAGTGGTACTCGACGGATTTGGATTGGGGGCCGAGCGTGCCGCCTTTGCCGCCGCCGCTTTGGGAAGTGCTGACCACTTCCTCCTCGAAGTCGGTGGCCCAGATCAGCTGGCCGCCGAGGCGGGCGCGGCCGTAGAGGCGGGGGATCGGTGCGCCCTCGGACGAACCGGTGACGCGCAGCTCGGTGAGGCGCGGGCCGGAGAGCGCGCGCGATCGGCCGGAGGCGCCGAACAGGGCATTGTCGATGAGGGAGCCGCCGAGAGCGCCGACCTGCGCGCCGATGGCCGCGCCGGTGAGCGTGGCACCGAGGATGGTGACGCCGGCAGGAAGCAGCGCGTTGCCGACGGCGGCGCCGGCTACGGCGAGGGCGAGGGTGGCCATGGTGGGGTGAGGTGGTGAGTGGTGAGGTGGTGAGTGGTGAGGTGGTGAGTGCGCTCGGCAGATGACAACATTGCTTTGCCGCGGTCTGTCTGATATGATGGACAAATGTCCACTATAGGCGCGGAATGCGTGACGAGCTCCCATGACTCCACGGACGCCGACATCGGCGCGCGCATTCGCACCGAGCGGCTGGAACGGGGCTGGTCGTTGACTGATTTGGCTGAGAGGTCAGGGGTTTCTCGCGCGATGATCAACAAGGTCGAGCGCGGCGAAAGCAGCCCGACGGCCTCTCTCCTTGGTCGCTTGTCTGGAGCCTTCGGCTTCACGCTCTCCGTTCTCTTGGCCCGGGCTGAGGGAGTGCGCGGCGGGCGCCTCGCACGAGCCGCCGACCAGCCGAGGTGGCAGGATCCCGCCAGCGGCTATATCCGCCGGCAGATCTCCCCAGTCCAGGGCTCCGGCATCCGCCTCGATCTCGTGCACGTGGCGCTTCCGCCGGGAGCCTCCGTTGCATTCCCGGCATCCTCCTATGCGTTCATGCGCCAGGTGATCCTTGTCCTGGGGGGACATCTGACGTTCATCGAGGGCGATGTGGTGCACGAGCTCGGGGTTGAAGACTGTCTTGAGCTCGGATCGCCCGCGGATTGCACCTTCCGCAACGAGACCGACGCTGACTGCACGTACCTGGTCGCGGTCGTACCCCGGTGAGCAGCGAAACACGTACGCCGCCAATCGGCCACAACGGCGGCCCGCCTCTCGATGACGATCATGTGCCCGAATGGGGCAGAGGGGGGATTGGCAATTATTTCAGCTGGCGGGCTGCGCACCGCGCAGCCTGGCGCTCGCTGCCGCACGAGTTGACGCTGCGGCGCCTCGAGAAGGCCGAGCGCCTGGGTCTCACCTACGAGGAGTACACGTTGGAGATTCTCGACAGCGGCCGCTATCTGGGGCCTGACGACGCCGATCGAATTGCCGCGATCAAGCGGGATCGCAGACGCAAGTCGTCTAAGTAGCCAGCGTAGGTTGGGTCAAGCGAAGCGCAGACCCAACACTATAGAGCATCAACAGGTGTTGGGTCTTCGCCCCGGCCTTCGCCGGGGCTCGACCCAACCTACGCGCTCAGTCATCAACCCCTGGGAATCGAAATGCTCCGGCGACGTGGCGTTGCCACCACGGTGAGAGAGAGACCTCCGAGACGGGGGCGCCTTCCAGCGCGTGGATCATGGCGGTGGGGGTGGAGAGGACGGCGCAGTGCTTGGCGGGGGCCGTGCGGCCCCAGCGGAAGATGAGGATGTCACCGGGTTGGGCTTCGGCTGGCTGGATCTCGACCAGGTGGCAGCGGGCGGCTTCGAGCAGGGTCTCGCGGCCATGGGCCTCGGCCCAGTCGCGGGTGTACGCGGGCAGCGGCTGCGGCTCCGGGCCGTAGAGCTCGCGCCAGATTCCGCGGACGAGGCCGATGCAGTCGGTGCCGGCGCCCTTGAGGCTGGCCTGGTGGTGGTAGGGGGTGCCGAGCCAGGTGCGGGCGAGGGCGACGACGGTGGTGCGGGTGGGGGACATGAGGCGCGAATGGCGAATGGCCAATGGCGAATGGAAGGCGGGGGGCGAGGTGAGCGCCATTCGCTATTCGCCACTCGCCATTCGCCTTGTCTTCACGGGCTCGCCCGGCTTGGCCACGGCGAGGATGTAGTCGGGGCCGGGCATGTGGGGGAAGCCGCGGAAGTTGGCGGCGTTGGCGAACCGGGCCTTGCAGGTGGCGAGCTGCTTGTCGCAGCCGGCGGTGATGGCGAACGTGTCAGCCGGCATGATGGCCAGCGCCATGGGCTGCCACAGCTCGATGGTGGCCTCCGAGCCGGAGAGGGTGTGGCGCTTGATCTCCCGGGCGCGGCCGGCATTGGCGCCGGAGGTGAAGGTGAGGAGGCCGCGGGTGAACCAGCCGGCGGCGAAGGCCGCGAGGCCGGTGGCGGTGAAGAGGCGTGCGGAGGCCGCGGCGAGGACGGTGCCGGTGCCGCGGTAGGCCGGATTGTCGAGATTTACCCCGCAGCGGGCGTCGCCGAGGTCGGCGTCGCAGGCGGACTGATAGAGGCGGCCTTTGGGCTGCTGCAGGTAGTGGGCGAGGCCGCGCACTTCCGCCGTGAAGGCAGCGCCGGAGCGGCGCACCTCGCCGAGGCTGCCGGAGCGCATTAGGATGCGTTGCGCGGGGTCGGTCCAGTTGACGCGCCAGATCTCGACGGCGGCATCGTCGTAGAGGCCGGCGGCGAGGTCGTCCTCGTTGAGGCGGTCGGACTTGAGCGCGGAGGAGACCTCCAGGTTGTCCACGGAGAGGCCGAGGGCATCCTTGATCTCGCTGGCGGTGAAGCCGGTGGCGGCTTCAAAGGTCGTGCCGTCGAAGGCGAGGTCGCGGTCGTGGTCGGTAAAGCCGAAGCGCACGTTGTCGGCGCGCGTGATGCGCCAGCACCAGGCGAGCGTGGTGGTGCCGGTGTTGAGGTGGGATTGGAGGGCGGGAGGGAGGAGTTTCATGGACGGGCGAATGGCGAATGGTGAATGGTGAGTGGCGAATGGTCAGTGGTGAACGGACTAAGGTCAGCGGCAACCATTCGCCACTGGCCATTCGCCATTCGCGTCTAGAGCCTGATCTCGACGATGGGGATGGACGGGATGGCGCCGTGGCGGAACCC
>Ga0075421_100009606_pt1 | contig 11933 bp, 13 predicted proteins | sample SoiMetdeltSBSDD5_FD_75292 | JGI IMG/M metagenome (GOLD analysis project Ga0075421, IMG submission 75292) | Bulk soil microbial communities from a Populus tree surrounding site in Tennessee, USA - Soil MetaG P. deltoides SBSDD5 | ecosystem: Environmental > Terrestrial > Soil > Tree plantation...
CGCGTGACATGGACTTGACCGTGGCTTCATCAGTCCACCCCTTCTGCTGGTAATAGCCCTTGTAGTCGCGGTCGACGGCTTCGATTTCGGTCAACCATTGCACGCTTTTCATCCCATATGAACCAGGAACTATTACCCCGGCGCTGGTCGCATGCGGATGCCATGCGGCTGCGAGTCCCGCCACGCCGAGCAGTTTCAACACATCACGTCGGGATACTCGGAACATTGCATGCCTTCCCGGGAATGTCGCCAAGCAAGACGCTGCACGGCCGATCCGCTTTGGCCAGGTCGCAGGATATTCCCCAGAATCGAGTGATGTCACCCACCCGTTGATCTATTCCTGTGATGCCTGTCGAAACAGAATGTCGCCGTAGTAAGCCGTGGCGCTTTCCTTCGTGTTATCCGTATCGGTCATGATCGCCACGCCGTTGATCATCGGAGGCTCCTCTCCGAATGCCAGCTTATAGTCCTCGTAAACACTCCGCTCTTCCTGCATCCACCTACCTACATCTTGTGATCCGCTCCGCACCACAATCATCTTCGCAAAATCGGTGTATGCATTGTCGACAATGGTCCCAGGTTGAGCCTTGCCTTCCCAAACATAATTCAGTGCACCGATGGGAATCGGCCCGAAGAGCGCCTGCCCGGCCACGTACTTCAACTTCTTGGTAAAACTCACTTTTGCGGGGTCATATTCGAATGTGATGTAGAGTCTCGCAGGATAATCATCTCCGTCTTTCCGGCTCAAGTCACTCTTCATTAACAAATTGTCGATCTTCCATCGCCACTGGACGATCGGATATTCTCTCGGATCGATCCTGACCTGGCGCGTCAGCCCCGATGCGGATGCATCGCTTCGTGCTTTTACTACGACGGTGTCCTCATCCTTTATTAACTCGTAGATAGTGTACCGAGTAACTTTTTTGAATAATAATGGTTTCCAGCCATCGGGCACCGTGTGACCGACAGGTTCCGTCGAAAACCTTCCCACCTCCAAAATCCTGGACGAATCTGCAAAGAGCACCGACGACAGGCTGAGCGCCGTAACCAACAGACAGCCATATGGCCAACCCTGAATCATCGATCCTCCCTGGCGGCGTTTGTCATTCTTTGCGACACCAGGCAAACCACTTTCGCAGGATAGCCTTTTGGCCCTCCGTGAAGTGGGCCTTCCGCCAGAGGTTCACAACTTTCCTATTCACTTCGGCTTGAGTTGGATAGGGATGAATTGTGCCAGCGATCAGTTTTGCCCCGAGTCCTCCTCTCATCAGCACCGTGAACTCGTTGATCAGGTCGCCGGCATGAGCTGCCACGATCGTCACGCCCAGTATTCTATCGCTCCCTTTCTTCACGTGTATCCTGGCAAATCCTTCTTCTTCCCCATCAAGCACGGCACGATCGACCTCGTTCATGTTGAACGTATAGGTCTCGATTTCGATTCCTTGGGTCTTAGCGTCCGCCTCATACATTCCAACATGTGCTATTTCGGGGACTGTATAGGTACACCATGGAATGATCAATGATGTCGTGCTCGCATATCCTAATCCCAAGGGATGGGGGAAAAGCGCATTTTGTATAAGAATTTGTGCCATCGCATCTGCGGTATGCGTGAACTTAAACGGAAAACACACATCACCTGCAGCAAAAATCCTCGCGTTGGTCGTTTGCAGGCGCTGGCTGACCTTCACACCTTCGCGTGTATCGAAGTGGACCCCTACACGGTCAAGCCCCAATCCTTCTACATTGGGGGAACGTCCAGTTCCGACGACAATTTGATCGACGACTAGTTCCTTCACCGATCCGTCCGTCTCATATGAGATGATTTTTCCCATCCCGTTCGTATCCACTTTTGTCACATTGGCGTGAAACACGAATTCTACACCGTCCTTCTTCATTTGGCATTGGACCGCTTCTGCGGCATCGACATCTTCGCGCGGCAGGATATTCGCCAGTCGTTCGAAAAGAACGACCTTGCTACCGAATCGGGCGAAGCTTTGAGCCATCTCGCACCCGATCGGTCCGGCTCCAATGACCGCGAGCCGACGAGGCAGTTCGGTCAGATTGAAGATTGTTTCGTTGGTCAGATACCCCGCTTTCTCCAGACCGGAAATGGGAGGGGCGGCCGCTCTGGCCCCGGTGCAAATCGCTGCTTTGGAAAACCGTACCGTTCGTGAACCAGCACTGCCATCCACTTCGATGGTATTTGATCCGGAGAAACATGCGTTGCCGAGAAAGACATCTACTCCCAACTTCTTGAATCGGTGCGCAGAATCCATACGACTCAGGCTCGCTCTTAGCCGTCGCATCCTGGTCATCGCCGTGCCAAAGTCATATTTGACTCCCGGAGGGATATGCACCCCAAAATCTTCCATTCGTCGGAGATCGCTCCAAGCGCGTGCAGCACGGATGATGGCTTTGGACGGGACGCATCCAACGTTCAGGCAGTCTCCTCCCATGAGTTGTCGTTCAACCAAAGCGACTTTGGCACCTACACCGGCTGCAATCGCCGCGGTCACTAGGCCCGCGGTGCCCGCTCCAATCACGACAATGTTGTACCGGCGGTCAGAAGTTGGATTGACCCAGTCAGGCGGATGCACATTCCCAACCAGCGTACGGTCGTGACTGTCATCGGGGAGCAGCAAATACTGATCAAGATCATTCGCAATCATAGCTTCAGTCTCTATTGTCAGGAGATTTCCACATCAGCTGTTCTCCTTGCACAATACTAGATGCGGCATGCCGAACCATTGGTCGATGGACATAACGTCCGAAATCAAGATGGTTCTTCTGGCCATCGAAGGCGGTATCATGGTGTCTGTTCCGACGCCTGTCAATGCTATCCTTACGGTCGTCCAATGCGACTATGTTCGATAGATGAATGTGACTTAACCGCCTCTGACGCAACTTACCAGAAGTCCGAGTTGGCATGACCTTACTCCTGGAACCAACCTGTAGAATTGAGACAACTATAGGGACGACGTGCGATCGGTGGCAGGGAAGCAGAACGACTGATGATTGGTGACGTTAGAGAGACTTTTGCGTATGTCGCTTCACCGACCTCTGTTGAGGGACCGCCCGCGGCTTGTTTTTGTCGATCCTCACTGGGCGTACCATGTGACCGGGTTTGCTGCGGTCTTGTAGCCACATACGTTCCATCGTCATATCGCGTTCACGTAGTCCCACATCTCCCACATCTGTCATGTCGATCCACCCAAGCGCATATTCCATTGGGTCGATCATGCCATCGTTATTCCGATCCAGGAGGTTTACCCTGGCGGGGCCAGACAGGAAATCCTCCTCAAACCGGTACTCGGATGGTTTCTCGAAGCGAGTCAAAGGTGGATTGGAAATGGGCCTCGTTTCTGCGGACCAAGTGGCGATGGCTTTTGTACCATGAAGTTGACCGTTGCTTCTATTGGTGGGGAGAATACCGAGCTTAGTCACTGATGAAGCGGTCATACTCTTGTTCGCATTCGTCGCGGCCTTATGTCTCGGACGAGCCTGCTTTGCAGCCGCTTTCGATCTATGAGCCCTGGATACAGTCCTCCGAACGGTTTCCGGAACCTTTTGAGCATGTTCTATCCGAAGTGGATCCCTCGACACACTTTCTTTCCCACTTACAAGGCATGGGAACATTAGAGTTATACACAGCGTGAGGTGTGAAAGGTTTCTAGATACCTGACATTTCAATCGTTTTGGCATGTGTATAAGTGTAGCAGGCAGAGAAGGGAGGTTGCACAACGTTAAGTAGAGGTGAGTCATTCATAAGTTATTGTTCGTAATGGCTTAATTGCCTTTGTAGACGGGTCATTGCCATGTCTGCTGAGGTAAAGAATCGTTTTTTCGGTAAGAGGACCCTCGAAAAATCGAACGACCTTCGTTTGGGGATCAAATTGCTGTTCAATGGAATTGTCATGCACTTGTCAAATACATGACAAATATTCCGATATAACGGGATAGTCGGCTCAAGCCGAGTATGGTCACGAAGCGGCGCTCCTCTCATGCTCTACACCCAGCCCGGATTGGGCCTTCTTTCCGCCTTCGTAAGATCAATATCCCAATTACCGCCACCAGCACGTGAGCTCCGGTGCACATTGACTTCAACTGCGCGAGAACAGGGGATTTTCTTTGGATGGAAGGCGTGCGAGGGTTCTCTAATTTGAGGAATCAAGGGTGAACATGGCTTGGATAGGTCTCAGAAATTTCTGTATTGACATAGGCCTGGTCGATCCGGCACAAGTCACGCGATAACAGTCACTCGAGCCGTCACGTGAGGGCCTGGTATATGCAGGGTGGGATACGGTTATGCGGGTCTTTAGGAAAGATCCACCTAAAGAGCCTGTTAAATTCCTCCGAAAGCTGTATAGCTGTTCTTATCAATAGGAGGTACCTTGCCTGTACTAACTCCAACACTGGAATCGAGCTCTGCATTGATAGACACTCACTTTTTCATACAGGTGGAAGATCGATCTTCTCAGCATATCGAATGCCGCAGTTATGTATGGATGCGCTTCTGCCCTCAATGCCGGCAGAAACTGAGTAAGAGAGAGCCCGAAGAATCATGGGTTTGCACATGCAGTTGGCGCTCCTCATAACGTGGTAGAATTGGATCAACGGGAGGTGCGGTTAAATGGTTCCCCTCTCTATGCATGATCTGAAAGGCGGGTTTTTCCTCATCGCCAGCTTTGGGCTTCTTGCTATGATTTGCGCGATCGCTGCCTTAGGAACAATCATGCGGCCCCAACGGTGGTGCGAGCGACAAACCAGGCTGGTCGTTTGATTCAGCTCTCGCGACCCACTGCAGTCGGACTCTCGTCTTCCTTCACCATATTTCAGTTTCCTGATCGATACGCGTTTAGTCCTTAGATGATGCGCGCCACACATTCGTCTTCTGATCCCCCCTCCGTTCTTCAAGAACCAACCCCGCAGTTCAAGCCTGGCAACAGGGCATTGCTGCTAGTCGGCGAGGCGCACGCATAGACCAGGTCATGAGGTGTCATCTACTTTTCAGGCAGTTGTTCGGGTTGCAGCCTTGGCGTTCTCATGCTAAGAAGAGCAGTACTAATACCGTGCTGTTGTATAAGGCAGACGAGTACCTGTGCTCCGGTGGGATCTTCTGAGGCGATAAGGATAATGTAACGCCCGGAGCAATGCGTTCAGCGGTACGCGCACTACTCGTCGAAATCAGTCACATCAGTGAATGACTGTCAAAAACTACTTGCGATTATCATTCACAAACTCGATTCTAGGCGGCGGTCGCAGGCGGCAGCCTATTTTGCCCGAACCTCCCTTAATTAGGTACGGCCACGAATACGCTTTTGCCCCTCCGTCTTTGAGTCAAATACCACTCTTTCCGGTACCCGACGAACCTGGTAAAGGAGCGTGACATCGTCCACAAGAGCAGGATTGGCATTCATTGTTACACCGTTCCTGCCATTGAATGAGGCCTGGCTTCACGTGTCACTTAAGACCGCTCAGTTCTACAAGCCTTGGGTATGATGCACCAGGAGTCGCCTTGTGACTGTCAGTTCATTGCTGGCGCGACACGACCGTTACAAGTCACCTGTCTGAACAGTTACGCAGTCTGTAGGAGCACAAGGGCCAGCTACGTAAGGAGAGCCTACGCATAATGAAACGTCCCACGCGATCGTCACATCCCAAAATCGGTAAACCGAGTAGAGAACACGGCACCCCGCCACTCCCCTCTGTCAGACCCCTTCGCAACATTACCCCTCGTGAGACGCAGATTTTGCAGCTGATCTGGGCCGGCTACATGAACCGCGACATCGGGCACCGTCTTAAGATCAGTGTGAGAACGGTCGAAGCGCATCGTTCGTCGATCATGCTGAAATTGGGTGTGTCCAACACCGCGCAGCTGCTTCGGCATGCTATACAGCTCGGGTTTATCAAAACCAGTTCCCCCTAAAGATCGGCGGCGCGCCGATGACTTGATATCCTTGACTGCCGGGAGCGTCGTAATGTCCCCTATGCACCTTGGTAGATAGAAAGGAATGTTTACGCGAGACAAGGTCTTGCAGGCGGCTCGGACTTGGCCTACTCTCGAATAGGAGGCCATCATCATGGATGAAAATGAGCGGTTAATCAAAACCAAAGAGCATTGGGCCAAGGCTAGGCGCGGTGGGGAAGAGCGGGAAGTATTTTATGAAGGCGATGATCGGCTACCGCCGGGGCAACATGTGGTCGAAACATGGCCGGTACTCGACTTGGGGCGAAAGCCGGATATTCCTCACGCGGAATGGAAGCTAAGCGTCGAAGGATTTGTCGCACATCCGATGAGTTGGACCTGGGAGCAATTCCTTGAGCAGCCTCAATTCAAGGACACTTCCGATTTTCATTGCGTGACAAGCTGGAGCCGTTTCGACAACGAATGGGAGGGAATCAGTTTCAAACATCTCCTCAGTGTCGTGCAACCACTATCGCTGGCCCGATACGTTCTATTCTCCTCTTATGACGACTATACGACGAACCTTCCACTGGAAGCCTGTGACGACAACGATGTCCTACTCGCGTACAAATGGAACGGCAAACCGCTAACGAAAGAGCACGGCGGCCCCGTGCGCATGATTATCCCAAAACGCTACGCCTGGAAAGGGGCTAAGTGGGTGAAAGCGATCACATTCTCGGATTGCGATGAAAAGGGATTTTGGGAGGTTCGCGGCTACTCCAATACCGCTTTCCCTTGGAAAAACGATCGTTATGGATGAGCCTCTAACCCCGCGGTATTGAACCGAGCAACAACAGAGCCACCATTCTCGTCTCAGGTGTCGGCGAACATGCCTTTGACCTACCATGCGATTTTGAGGCTGCATTCATGCGAAGGTGATATCGGCTTCCATTCCGATCCGACGTGTGAGACCAAGCGCTCACTTGACCCATAGCGTTGACCGCTCTATCCTGGCACGCCAATCACAGAAACCCTTCTATGATTTCTACCAATCGTGCCGACACGCTCACGATAACGACCATCGAATTCTGGCCGGTGGACGTGCCCATCACTGATCCTTTCGCGGTGGCCACCGGCACTCGCATTACAGCTCAGAACATTTTTGTCCGGGTCACATTAGCCGGTGGCCATCAAGGGTATGGAGAAGCGGCACCGTTTCCGGAGGTGGGCGGCGAAAGACGCGACGACTGTCTCTTAGCTCTAAACCATTTGGGCGCCACACTCATCGGCCAACCGGCCAGCCGGTATCGCCATATTGCACAACGGATGGCCGAAGCATCTGGATCATCACAGCAAGCCGCTCGTTGTGCCATTGAGACTGCGGTCCTGGACGCCTTCTGCCGTGCAGCAGACCTTCCTATGTGGGCCCTTTGGGGTGGAGCCGATGTCCGTGCACGGGAAACCGACATCACGATCCCAATTGCATCCATCGAGAGAACGTTGCAACTTGCACAGAAGTGGCATGCCAACGGATTCCGCCTGTTCAAAATGAAAGTGGGCAAAAAGGTCGATGAAGACATTACACGCCTTGAGGCCCTGCATCGAGGCCTTCCCGGCATCGGATTTATCGGTGACGGCAACCAGGGATTCACGAGAGAAGAATGTCTGACCTTTGTAAAGGGCGTGAAGCGCTTCGGCGGGAACCTTGTCCTGCTCGAACAGCCAGTTGATCGGAATGACCTTGATGGGTTGGCTGCCATACGCCACTTGACCGGCATTCCGGTCGCAGTAGATGAATCGGTACGCTCTCTCGCAGATGCGCGACATGTCATCGACCAACAGGCGGCCGACTATGTCAACATCAAGATCATGAAAACCGGCGTCATCGAGGCGATGGACATTGCAACCTTCACGCGATCTTCGGGTCTCCGGCTCATGATCGGAGGGATGCTCGAGACCCGCATCGCAATGGGCTGCTCGTTGAGTATGGTGCTGGGGCTGGGGGGGATCGATGTGCTCGACCTTGATACACCTTTGCTCATGTCGGTCGATCCGGTACAAGGAGGGTATCGCTATGACGGTCCCCGACTGCTTCCATGGGACGGCCCCGGTCTCGATATGCGGATCGAGCCTGCCGGGATAGTAACTGTAGTCGACTAGGAAAAGCACTTCGTAAGCCGCTTCTGATCTGCACATCTCAATTTTCCATAGGACCTGTTCGCCCTGCGATCTAACAGTCGGCCCACAGGCGTCCCGCTTCTCTGATTCTCTGGCATGATCGGCCTGCCCGCTTGCCTCCTGCAATTTTCTAGAATTATTTTGCCGTTTAACATGTTTTCTGAAACATTAGACCGTGGATCACAGTTGTGGGCGAGTTCCTGTCCGAAGGACCGTTTGCAATACATTCAGCCACGAGGTATAGACCTATGAGTTCAATCGACCTTGCCAATCCACTACCACCTGCTTCCACGAGCCGCCCCCTCATATGGCGAATTTGCACTGGTACCGCAGTCTTGTTATCTCTCGTCGGATGCGTGTCTCAGAGTACTTACGACACCGCAACGTCTGAGGCCGACGACTTCAGGACGGAGCTCAATAGGACACGCATGGAGATTCAGACCCTCGAAGAGCAAAAGGAAGGACTACACAAGCTGGCTCTTAAAGGGGAGACAGTGCTCGCCGGCATCCGGACAGAGTTGCAGAGGGCCCGAGAGTCCTATGCGCAACACAAAGCCAAGTTGAATAGGCTGAGCGCTTTACAGGACAAGGCCCGCACGCTGAGCCAACAACGTACTACGTATACGCAGGATATTAAAACGGCAAAAAAGAACGCAGTTAAGCTGCAAGCCGACATCAATCGTTACGAGAAGGAGGTCGGCCTGATTCCGGGCGGGGTGGAATCTTTAAAGGTGTCACAGACCTCTGAGGTAAGTTCCGATACCTCAAAAATAGTGGCTACGGTATCACCGCTTTCATCGACGACCTCCCCGACGCCGCTCAACCCGGCACCAAGTTTGTCCCAATCTGACTCGACGCCGTCTCCTATCCTCCCAGTCGGTACCAACCAGGTGTCGCCCCAATCGCCTGACCTCTCAGCGTTTCCGACCCCGTCTCAACCATCCAAGCCCGTTTCAGGTACAACCGCTTCGACTGCGCCGGCACCTCGTCCGCAGCAACCCGTGGACGAGTCGTGGATCGCAAGTCTGAGCGGATGGTTTTCGTCGGTCTGGGATTGGTTTTTCTCGTAACGTCAGCTTATTATTTCTGTCCATCGCATTTCTTACAGTTCAACACGGTCCCTAGCCGTTGACGTCGCCCTTCCTCGGTTAATACCCATGGTCGCGAGGTCATCGGCGGGTGATGCCGCATATGCTGACCATGACCGCATTGCAAATCCGCAACCCAGTGCCCCTCTTCATCTTGATGAAATCCGATGATCGGTTGGTTCATGTCACACGGTCGCTATGGTACACTTCTCGGACGATTGTGCGGGACATGGTCATGAGAAGAGGCGCACATGAGGGTCTTCGCGGACCTGGTTGCCTGGATTGGACAGGGGGCATCCTCAAAATCCGTCCATCGTTCTGGTAGCTATTCACCGGAATTCTCCTGAACCCAAGAATTGTTTTGCCAGTGGATACCGAGCGGCTTGGAATCAATCTCCAAGAAAGTCGCCAGCAGCTGCTGGCATCCTGGAAAGCCATCCCCGGCGGCCACGGCGGCAAGCAGTACCGGAAGTTCTGCGAGACATCGTATCAGCTTTTTCGCGTCTGTATCGATCATTCGGCATGAGAAGTGTATGATGCATATCGATTTTACGTTCCGATACACTTCATGCGAATGCTGTCGTATGCCGACATCATCCCGTTGTCCGCCAGCTCAAGACTATGCCGGACATCACGAGTCTGGACTTCGGCTGTGGGCTTGTCCAGCACGTAGCCTGGCGACAAAACTCACGGGTGACGGATGTCAGGTGACGCTCGGTCTGGCAAACATGCATGTCTCGACGGACCTGAACGTCATACGATCGCGGTTAACCTCCCTTGACTACCAAGAACTTGATCATCAGCACCCCGATCGCAAGAAGCCAGCATGATAGGAATCCAAGACGTACGCATAATGACAAGACAACCTCGAATACTTTGAAAAGGTGCTCAATGATGTCACAGTCCGAACTCCGGGTCGGCGTTGTAGGCGTCGGACGGATGGGTGCAAATATGACGCGTCGGCTCAAAGACCAGGAGTATTCGATCGTCGCCATCTATGATATCGACCGGTCCAGAGCGGAAACACTTGCCGGAGAGATAGGCTGTGAGGCTGTACCGACACCAGCGCGAGTCGCCGGGCTAGCCAACACCGTTCTGACCGTGGTCTCCGACGATGGCGCCATGCGGCAGATCTATTCGGACGGTGGTCCCGACAGCCTGTTACAACATGCCAAAGACCGGTTGTTTATCAACTGTGCGACGCTCTCGCCCGGCATTCATATTGAGGTGCAGTCGCTAGTCGAGGCAGCCGGCGGACTCAGTTTGGAGGCCTGTATGGCGAGCAGTCTCACTCAAGCGCAACAGGGCACGCTGTACCTCATCTGCGGTGGGCGACCCGAGGCCTTTGAACGGGCAAAACCGTTGCTTGTATCGCTCAGCGCCGACCTGCGTTACGTCGGAGGAGCCGGTGAAGCAGCAAAGGTCAAAGCCTTGGTGAACATGGTAATGAATTCGAATACGGCTGCGTTGGCTGAAGGCCTCGGCTTCGCGGCAGCGCTGGGCCTCGACCTCACAATGGTGCGCGAAATCTTTGCACAGACGGGGGCCAACTCACGAGTGTTGGAAACGGATGGAGAGGATATGCAGAACCGTTCGCACGACTGCTACTTCTCCGCAGCACATGCCGCCAAGGATTCAGGTATTGCCCTGGCCCTGGCCGAGCGTGCCGGTCTGCACTTACCTCTCGCCAAGGCCACGTATGAGCAGTATCGACAACTCGTGCAACTTGGCAAGGGAGAGCTCGACAAATCCGCCGTAGCGGAACTGACATTCAAAGGACGCATCCCGTAGGATCTATTCGGCTATCATGCTTTTGGATAGCCGTTCCAGTCACCTCGTAGATCTTTTTACTATAGTCCTTCCGTTGAGGACTGGGCTTCTTGCCACTGAGCATAGAATGCCAAGTCCCCTCACCCATGGGACCCTTCTCCTATCGCGCGAGGATGTCTAAGATCTCGTCCAGCGGCCGAGCAGTGCCCAATAACAAGGGATCCCCAAACTGCTTGTTATGACGATTTTCCTTCACCATCAATAACCCAGTCACGAGGTTGTTGAAGTCGTCCAGCTTAGGTGTCTCGAAATACGTGATGAAGTCCAGATCGTCCAAGCCACTGGAATGATAGAGCTTGCGCTTGACCGTCTTTAGATATGCCACCGTCGCATCAGTGTGCTCCTTCATCATGGCGGTTCGGGCGTCTTGCGGCATTAGCCACCAATCGGCATCTTTGCGGATCGGGACCACCACCACGTATGGACTGCCCTGAGGCGCGGACGTCTTCAGCTCCCCCTTGAGGTCTTCCGGGAAGTTGGGCACATAATTCAGCGCCTTTGTGATTCCGTTGAACGTGTCGGTGTTCTTGAGATCTTTCCCAAGTTTCGTGCCCATGAAATCAACCAGAAAATTCTGATTGTTCATCATGTCTTTGGAGTGGACTCTGACGAAAAAGTCGGCTTTCTCGGACAAGCCCCACAGCAAGTGCGTGTCGACGGTGACCTTGTCTGCATGTTTCTGAAACACTTTTTTTGTTTCAGCCACGGCGTCCGCCCTGGCATCATGATCCATTTGCCACCAGTGATCGCCGACTTTGAAGACAGCGAAGGTTCCATACACCCCAGGGTCCTTTAACAATTTTTCTCGATCCACTTCAGCGCCTACGCCCTGTGCGACAGCTAGAACACCAAAAACTATAACAGCCAAGACCGATCTGTTTCCCATGGACTTCTCCTTGTAAATGGTGTGAGGACATCGTACAACCGCCAGA
>Ga0075421_100009608_pt1 | contig 11932 bp, 12 predicted proteins | sample SoiMetdeltSBSDD5_FD_75292 | JGI IMG/M metagenome (GOLD analysis project Ga0075421, IMG submission 75292) | Bulk soil microbial communities from a Populus tree surrounding site in Tennessee, USA - Soil MetaG P. deltoides SBSDD5 | ecosystem: Environmental > Terrestrial > Soil > Tree plantation...
CGTTGCTCCATCACCATCTTGACGCCGGGATGCTCACGGTCTGTCGTGCGGAAGACCGTCGCACATTCGTGACTCTTGTCGATCGTGTACTTCTCGCGCACGTTCATGGTCGCGAGAACGTCGTCGGACTCCGGATCGATCAACGCGATGTCGGATCCGATGTCGATCGCGTCGGCTTCGGCCTTGTCGGCGGACAGCGTGATCGGAACCGGCCAGAAGAGCCCGGTCGCGGTGCGATATTCATCGCAGATGCCGCGCCAATCCGCGTACGTCATGAACCCGGTGAGCGGCGTGAAGCCGCCGATGCCGAGCATGATGATGTCGCCCTTTTCGCGCGACGTTACGCGTAGACTCGCCAGTGCGGGTGCGCGATCACATTCGGCGGCAAGCGCGTCGCCTTCGAGCAGCAGAGGCTTGAGCGTTCCGCCCCCGTGGGGGCGCACGAGGCCGGGCAATTGCGGCTCCTCATCCCAGATATTTGTTCGATCTTACAACAAGATCCGCCGGTTCTCGGCTAATAGGTCCATAAGTACTTTCGTACGGCACGGCGCGCCTGGGTGCTTAAAATCGCGCGCTTCGCCTCAAGAGTCCCGATGCCAGAAGTCTCCGCAGAAGTCCTCGAACAGCCGCTCGAAGTCAAAACCACCACGTGTTACATGTGCGCATGCCGCTGCGGCATACGCGTGCATCTGCGCCGTGGCGAAGTGCGCTACATCGACGGCAATCCCCACCATCCGATCAATAAGGGTGTGATTTGCGCGAAAGGCGCGGCGGGCATCATGAAGCAGTATTCGCCCGCACGGCTTACGCGGCCGCTTCGGCGCAAGGCCGGCGCGGAACGGGGGGCTGCCGAATTCGAGCCGATTTCGTGGGAAGAGGCGTATGGCATCATGGCCGAGCGCCTCGCGAAAATCCGCTCCACCGATCCGAAGAAGTTCGCGTTCTTCACCGGGCGCGACCAGATGCAGGCGCTCACCGGACTTTTCGCGCGCCAATTCGGCACGCCGAATTACGCAGCGCACGGGGGCTTTTGTTCCGTGAACATGGCTGCCGGCATGATCTATACGATCGGCGGCTCCTTCTGGGAATTCGGCGGACCCGATCTCGCGCGCGCGAAGCTCTTCGTGATGATCGGCACCGCCGAGGACCATCACTCGAATCCGCTCAAGATCGCGATCTCGAAATTCAAGCGCGATGGCGGACGCTTCATTTCGATCAACCCGGTACGCACCGGCTACTCGGCCATTGCGGACGAGTGGGTGCCGATCCGCCCCGGAACCGATGGCGCGCTGCTCCTCGCGCTCACCCACGAGATCATCCATACCGGCCTTTACGATCGCGCGTTTCTCGCGCGCTACACGAACGCGGGATACCTCATCGACCTCGATCCGAACAGCGATCGTTACGGTCTGACGGTCCAGGCTGCGGTCGATACCGGACACGGGAATCCCAACCATGCCCACGACGAACTGTGGTGGGACCGCATCAGCAACGCCTCCGTCGTAAACCATACGCCGGGAGCGGACCCATATCTCGCCGGTGAATTCACGCTGCCGAATGGAGCGCCGGTCAAACCTGCTTTCCAACTCCTCATGGACCGTGTGAAGGACTACACGCCCGAGTGGGCGGAGGGCATCACCGGCATCCCTGCGGCGACGATCCGGCGCCTGGCGCACGAAATGGGTATCACCGCCCGCGACGAGAAGATCGAGCTGCCGATCGCCTGGACCGACAGCTGGGGTGTCGAGCACGAGACGGTGACCGGCAATCCCGTCGCGTTCCACGCCATGCGCGGTCTTTCGGCGCATTCGAACGGCTTTCACACGATACGTGCGCTCGCGATACTCATGTCGCTCCTCGGCACGATCGACAGGCCGGGCGGCTTTCGACACAAAGCGCCGTTCCCGCGCGCGATCCCGCCCATTGCCAAGCCACCCAATAGTCCCGACGCCGTGAAGCCCGACACGCCGCTGGCCGGCATCGTGATGGGTTGGCCTGGCGGACCGGAGCATCTTTTCGTCGAGGATGACGGACGGCCGGTTCGCATAGATAAAGCGTTTTCGTGGGAGTACCCGCTCGCCGTCCACGGGCTCATGCACAACGTCATCACGAACGCCTGGCGCGGAGATCCGTACCGCATCGACACGCTGATGATCTTCATGGCGAACATGGCGTGGAATTCGACGATGAACCCGATCGAAACGCGCCGCATGCTGAACGACCGCGATGAAAACGGCGAGTACCGGATCCCGTTCATCATCGTGTCGGATGCGTTTCAGTCGGAGATGACCGCGTTCGCGGACCTTGTGCTGCCGGACACGACTTATCTCGAGCGCCACGACGTCATGTCGATGCTCGACCGGCCGATCTCGGAATTCTCAGGTCCATGCGATTCGGTACGCATTCCCGTCGTGCCGCCCAAAGGCGAGTGCAAGCCTTTCCAGGACGTTCTGATCGAGCTTGGCACGCGGCTCAGGCTGCCGGTTTTCGTCAATGCCGACGGGTCGCGGAAATTCCGCGATTACCCCGATTTCATCGTGAATTTCGAGACGGAGCCCGGCTCGGGTATCGGCTTTCTCGCGGGCTGGCGCGGTCGCGACGGCGCGAAGTCGATGCGGGGCGAGCCGAATCCGAATCAGTGGGAGATGTACGCGAAGAACAACTGCGTCTTCCAGTACGAGCTTCCGCGGTCGTACCAGTACATGCGCAACTGCAACAAGGGTTATCACGAGTGGGCGAGCCGGACGCGGCTGCGGCGCTATTCCGATCCCATCTTGATTCAGATCTACTCGGAGGTGCTGCAGAAATTCCGGCTTGCCGCGCAGGGAAGAGGTCCGTCAAAGCGCCGGCCGCCGCCCGCGCTCGCGAAACGTGTCGAGACATATTTCGACCCGCTGCCTTTCTATCACGCGCCGCTCGAAGTGCACGCAACCGATTCCACACGTTATCCGCTCGCCGCAATCACGCAGCGGCCGATGGCGATGTATCACTCGTGGGACTCGCAGAACGCGTGGCTGCGGCAGATTCACACGCACAACTATCTGTTCGTGAACCCGCGACTCGCCGCCGAGCAGGGCATCGCGGATGGCGACTGGATCTGGGTCGAATCGATGCACGGCAAGGTACGGTGCATGTGCCGCTATAGCGAAGCGGTGGAGCCCGGGACCGTCTGGACCTGGAACGCGATCGGCAAGGCTCCGGGCGCGTGGCGCCTCGCGCCGGATGCGAACGAATCGCGCAATGGCTTTCTGCTTAATCATGTGATCTCCGACGAGTTGCCGGCGACGGGCGGGAGCAGCACGGCGAACGGCGCGCAAACGATCTCGAACTCCGATCCGATCACCGGACAGGCCGGCTGGTACGACGTGCGCGTCCGAATCTACAAAGCCGGCGCGGAGGAGCCGCAGGAGACGTGGCCGCGGTTCGAGCCCATGCCGAGCCTGCCGGGAGTAAGCACAGCACGTCGGCTATGGCAGGCGTTCGTCGCTGGAACGGGAGAATGGAAATAGACCGCTTGGCGCTCACGGCTCGCCGCTTACGACAATGACACAACTCGCCCTCGTCATCGATCTCAACGTCTGCGTCGGCTGTCACGCGTGCGTCACCAGCTGCAAGGAGTGGAATACCTCCGGGGAGGCGGGCTCCCTCACGGACGTGCGACCCTACGATCGCGATCCGACGGGCACGTTCTTCAACCGCGTGCAGACGTTCGAAGTCGGTGAATATCCGAACACACAGACGGTTCACTTTCCCAAATCGTGTCTGCACTGCGAGGAGCCGCCGTGCGTGCCGGTCTGTCCCACCGGTGCAAGCTTCAAGCGCGCCGAGGACGGCCTCGTGCTCGTCGATTACGACAAGTGCATCGGCTGCAAGTATTGCGCGTGGGCGTGTCCGTACGGCGTGCGGGAGCTCGACGAAGAGCGCAAGGTGATCGGCAAATGCACGCTCTGTGTCGATCGCATCAACAACGAGGCGTTGCCGGAAGCGGAGCGCAAGCCCGCGTGCGTGCTCGCGTGCCCGACGAACGCGAGACTCTACGGCGATATCCACGATCCGGAGTCGATCGTCTCCAAAGCGATACGCGAGAGCGGCGGCTACCAGCTCATGCCCGAATGGGGTACGAAACCCGCCAACCACTATTTGCCCCGCCGCAAGACCGAGCTGCGGATACACGCGGACGAGCTCGAGCGTGCGGACAATCCGCTGAAAGTCGACGGCCTGCTGCCGAAGCCGCCGGTGAAAGACCCGTCGCTCGATGACGTCACGTCGTGGTGAGCCGGAGTAGATGCGTCCCGCTTTCTCCGTTATTTTCTTGACCACGCTCATCGGCGCGGCTCAGGGATTCTTTCTCGCGCTGTATGCGACCGAGCTTGCCGCGATCATGGGTTGGATCGCTGCACCTGGCGCGCGCTTTTTCGTGATCGGCGGTGGCATCGTGCTCGCTTTTCTCACGGGCGGGCTTGTTGCGTCGTTCTTCCATTTGGGTCGCCCGGAACGCGCGTGGCGTGCCGTGGCGATGTGGCGTACGTCGTGGCTTTCACGTGAAGTGATCGTGCTGCCGCTCTTCATGGCGGCGGTCTTTGCCTACGCACTGCGGCATTACGTTGGCGATGGCATTACTGTGGCCGTCGGTGCAGCCGGCGTGGTGCTGTGCGTCGCGCTTTTCGTCTGCACGGGAATGATCTATGCCTGCATCAGCTTCCTGCAGGAATGGGCAAGTCCGCTCACGATCGTGAATTTCATCGCGCTTGGCTGCGCGTCGGGATTTACGCTTGCATCGGGATATGCCGCATTCAGCGAGCCCGAGCTTCTGCACGCCTACGTGACGACGGCACTCGTGCTGACCGGCGTCGCGCTCTGCACGCGCGGCGTGAGCCTCGTGCGAAATGCGCGCATCAAGCCGAAATCCACCTTGCAGACTGCCATTGGCGTCAAGCATCCGAACATCGCACAGAAATCGCAGGGCTTCATGGGCGGCTCGTTCAATACGCGAGAGTTCTTTCACGGGCGTACAGCGACCGTCGTACGCGCTGTCAAGTGGGCCTTTCTCACTCTCGTGTTTCCCGTTCCGGCGGCTTTGCTGCTCGCCGGTCTCGTCTGGGACGTCGTGTGGTTGATTGTCGTTGCGTTCGTCGCCCAGTACGCCGGGCTGATCGCGGAGCGATGGTTCTTCCTGGCGCAGGCACGGCATCCGCAAAATCTCTATTACCAGGCGATTTCGTGATGCGTGCAGAGCACATGCCGCACGCATTTACGTTATGCGACGAAACCCGCACCAACGGTTGATCGTCGCCTGAAAAATGGGTAGCCTAAACACGCCTGCAGTTCCCATTCCCCTTCTTCCACGAGAGGATTCCGATGAACGACAATCCGGCCAATCGCGACAAGCTCGTCCAGGATATGCGGACGGTTATTTCGGACGCCGAAGATCTGTTGCGCGCCACTGCCAATCAGGCGGGCGAGAAAATCGCCGTCGCGCGCGAGCGCATACAAGACAGCCTGCATCAGGCGAAGGTGAAGCTGGCGGAGGCTGAAGCAGTGGTAAGCGAACGGGCGAAGCAGGCTGCGCGCTACACGGATGATTACGTACACGAGAACCCGTGGAGCGCAATTGGTGTGGCCGCTGCAATCGGGCTGCTTCTCGGATTGCTGATGAGCCGGCGCTGAGCGCGTGGCGCTACGTGCACCATCCGCGGCGGAGCATGAGAGCCCGGGCATTCTCGCTTCGCTGCGGCGGCTCGGATCGACCTTGCTCGCGACGCTGCACAGCCGCGCAGAGCTCCTCGGCTATGAACTGGAGCGCGAGAGGGCTCGGGTCACGCGGCTGGTGGTTCTCGGCGTCGTCGCGTTTTTTTTCCTGCTGCTTGGCGCGATAGCCGCAACGATCTTTTTCGTCCTGCTTTTCTGGGAAAGCCAGCGCCTCGTCGTGCTCGGCTTTCTGACGCTTCTCTACCTCGCCATTGCCGGCGGGATCTTCGTCTATATCAAGCGTGAAGCAGGCCGTGCAAAGCGGCCGTTCTCGTCGACCCTGGAACAGCTGCAAAAAGACCGCGAGCACTTCGCTCGTCATCGCGGCACAGCGTAGCCGCTGTTACCGCTCCGGCCCGGAGATTCCCATGCGTGACGACAAAACCCTTGGTGCCTACAACATCTCCGATTTGCGCGAAATGGCGCTGAAGCGCGTACCGAAAGGTCTGTTCGAGTTCGTCGATCGCGGCACCGAGGACGAGGTGGCGCTCAGGAACAACCGCGCCGTGTTCGAGCGCATCCGCTTCAAGCCGCGAACGCTCGTCGACGTGTCCAGGCGCACGCAGGAGATCACGCTGTTCGGCCAGAAACAGAAGATGCCGATCTGCATCGCGCCGACGGGTACCGCAGGACTGATGTGGCACGAAGGGGAAATCGCGCTCGCGCGTGCCGCGAAGGATGCCGGCATCCCGTTCACCCTTGCGACCGGGTCGATGACGGCGATGGAACGAGTCGCAGAGGAAGCCGGCGGTCGCCTGTGGTTTCAGCTCTACATGTGGCCCGACAAATCGATGTCGCACAAGCTTGTGGAGCGCGCCAGGGCAGCGGGCTACGAAGCCCTCGTCGTGACTGTCGATGGCGCGGTGTCCGGAAATCGCGAATACAACCTGCGTAACGGTTTTACGATTCCGTTTACTTTCACGCGCAAGAACGTCACGGACGTGCTCATGCATCCGCGCTGGCTGTTCGGCGTCCTTGCCAAGTACGTGATGACGACGGGCATGCCGCGCTACGAGAACTACCCGAGCGAGATCAAATACAAAGTCACCGCGAGGCCGATGGGCCGTTCGCAGATGAAGAACGATTCGCTCAACTGGGAAGACCTCAAAGTGTTGCGCGACATGTGGCCGGGCACACTCATCGTGAAAGGCATCGCGCACCCGCAGGACGCGATATTGGCCGCCGATTGTGGCGCCGATGGCGTGGTGGTCTCGAACCACGGCGGACGTAATCTCGACGGTTCCATGGCACCCCTGGAAGCGCTGCCTGACGTCGTCGATGCCGTCGGCAAGCGCATCCAGGTCATCGTCGACAGCGGCTTCCGGCGCGGATCGGATGTGGTGAAAGCGCTCGCGCTCGGCGCGCACGCCGTGCTGATCGGCCGGGCAACACTGTACGGCGTCGCGGCGGGTGGATACGCCGGCGCGACGCGGGCGATCACGCTCTTCCGCGAAGAGATCGACCGTGTGATGGCGCTTCTCGGTGCACGCACAGTCGCGGAGCTTGGCCCCGAGCTTCTGCATTTCGCCGACAGCGCGTTCCGGCGTCCCGGGTCAGTGCGCGCTGACCTCAGGCTCGTCGAGACCGCGCGCGCCCCGGCCGAAGCGCAACGCTGACGAAAATCGGCTCATACCCTGACGTTTTGGGCCGTTATTTCGGGCGCCCGGGCCGTGCCAGATTTCGCTTGACGTCGTCTGACGACGCGTATACCGTGGCGGCGTGTTTAGTTCTAAGTTCTTGAGAAGTCGACCCTGAAGTTGTCTGGTGTTGGTTCTTCAGAGGCTTGGAGATTAAACATCGGTGGGGCTCAAAAGCCTCGTTTAATTTCTTGAAGGAAGACAACACAAATGGCAACTGGTACGGTGAAGTGGTTCAACGATTCGAAAGGTTTTGGTTTCATTACGCCTGATGGCGGCGGCGAAGATCTCTTCGCGCATTTCTCGGCCATCAACATGCCGGGATTCAAGACGCTGAAGGAAGGTCAGAAGGTGAGCTTCGAAATCACCGCCGGCAACAAAGGCAAGAAGCAGGCGAGCAACATCCAGGCGATCTAAGCGCCACCTCGAATTGAAAAAGCCGGGCTGCACGCCCGGCTTTTTTCTTTGGGTGATCGTTTGCGATCGCAGGCCAGCGAGATGCGCGAAGCGCATACGTGGGACGTTTTCTGCCGCGTCGTCGATCACTTCGGCGATGCGGGCGTGTGCTGGCGGCTCGCGCGTCAGCTCGTGTCCGAGCACCGCGCGCACGTGCGTTTGTGGATCGACGATCTGCAAAGTCTCATGCGTCTGCATCCCGGGTTTCATGCGCTCGAGCAGCAGCGGGTCGACGACGTGGACGTATACCGGTGGGGCGAGCGGTTTACGCACGTGCAGCCGGGCGACATCGTAGTCGAAGCGTTCGGGTGTGGCCTGCCCGACGAGTACGTGAGCGCCATGGCACAGGGCCGGCGCCGCCCCGTGTGGATCGTGTTGGAGTATCTGAGCGCCGAAAGCTGGGTTGTCGAACATCACGGCCGGCCTTCGCCGCATCCGTGCTTGCCGCTCGAGCGCTATTTCTTTTTCCCCGGCTTCGTTCCCGGCACAGGCGGCGTGCTGCGAGAAGCCGACCTCTTCGAGCGTCGTGATCGTTACGACGTCGCACAGCGCGATGTCTTCTGGCGGTCGTTGACGTTCGAGCCGCCGGCGCCCGATGCGCTGACCGTTTCGATCTACGCATACGAACACGCGCCGCTCGCCGACCTTCTGCATTGCTGGGAGCGCGGCGAACGTCAGGTGGTCGTCGCTGTACCCGAAGCCCCGATCTGGCGCCTGGTGCTGCAACACTTCGGCACTGTGGAAGCACCTTCGAATCGGGCGTTGGCCCGCGGTGCGCTCGAGGTGCGTCTTCTTCCGTTCGTGCCGCAGGCTCGCTACGACGAGCTTTTGTGGGCGTGCGACTGCAACTTCGTCCGGGGCGAAGACAGCTTCGTGCGTGCGCAATGGGCCACACATCCGTTCGTGTGGCATGTCTACCCGCAGGCCGAGCACGCGCACTGGCGCAAGCTCGAGGCGTTTCTTACGCTTTACGCACAGGGCCTGTCGCCGCGTGCTTGCGAAGCGGCCGGGAACTTCATGCGTGTGTGGAACCAATCCGAGGGACCGGAAGTCACAATCGCCTCCGCGTGGCAGGCGTTTTCCGCGGAGCTCGATGTTCTGCGGCACTGGGGACGCGAGTGGGCCGGCCGTATTGGGGATGTCGGGTCACTGACAGCCAATCTGGCGCGTTTCTGTCTCGGCAAGCTAAAATAGCAGTTTTGCGTCAAGCACATAGGGATTGCCATGAAAACGGCACAGGAACTCAGGGTAGGCAATGTGATCCAGGTGGGCAAAGACCCGCTCGTTGTCCTGCGAGCGGAATTCAACAAGTCGGGTCGCAATGCTTCGGTCGTGAAAATGAAGCTGAGGAACCTCCTTTCCGGGAGCACGACCGAAACGGTTTACCGGGCGGACGAGAAGTTCGACGTCGTAACGCTCGAGCGGAAGGAGGTCGCGTACTCGTACTACGCGGAGCCGTCTTACGTATTCATGGACGACGCCTTCAATCAGTACGAAGTCGACAAGGAGAACCTGGGCGATGCCCTCAACTACCTCGAAGACGGGATGCCGGTCGAAGTCGTGATCTACAACGGCCGTCCTATCTCGGTGGAGATCCCGCAGACAGTCGTGCGCGAGATCGCGTATACCGAACCCGCCGTGCGCGGCGATACGTCCGGCAAGGTGCTCAAGCCCGCGAAGCTGAACACCGGGTTCGAAGTGCAGGTGCCGCTGTTCTGCGCCACCGGCGACAAGATCGAAGTGGACACGCGCACGGGCGAGTACCGCAGCCGCATGAAAGGCTGAGTCCCGATAGTCAACAAAAAAGGCACCTTCGGGTGCCTTTTTGTTGAGCGCAATAAAACCGACCGCCCTCGGGCAGCCGGTTTCACGCGCGGATGCGTTAGTACTTCGGAGCGCTCCGGCTTCCGGCCGCACCTCCGCCGCTGCCTTCCGGTTTCACGCCCGGCACGGTGCTCGAGCTTGCGCCCGTTTCATTGGTGCTCGTCGCACCCACGTTGGCGCCGGTCGTCGTTCCGGTCGCGCCCGTTGCGTCGGTCGCTCCCGACTTGGCAGTGCTACCGGTCTTGTCCTTGTCGCTCATGCCCTTGGCTGTGCCCGGCTTCGTGCTGCCGCTGCCTTCGGGCTTGACGCCCGGGATAGTCGAGCTGCCGGAGACCTCATTGGTGCTGGTTGCACCGATGTTTGCTCCTGCGGCACCAGCGGCTCCGGTCGTAGCGGCACTCGAGGCGCCGGTGGCGCGATCGCCGGTCGCAGAACGATTGGTTTTGAGATCGGCGCTACCGCTGCCCTGGCCTTTGATATTGGTGTTCGACGAGCCCGCCGTCTCGTTCGAGCTGCTGGCGCCGATGCCAGCGCTGCCGGCCGTGCCGCTCTGCGCAAAGACCGGAGCAGACAAGCCGAGCGCGGCCAGTAAGAGAACGCATTTACGAAGTTTCATGATCACTCCTCTTGAAAGTTGCCAGTCCCAGATTGCAACTTCCGTGCCGGTGTGTGAATTATTTCCGCTACAAAGGCTGGCCGACGGTTCCCGGGCGAGCCATAAGTGCCGGAGCGCGCACGATTAACAGCAAGCGCCACGTTGCAGCGCGTACGGGTGCTATATTGGTGGCCCCCCATTTGGACGATGGACAGGCGAGACGATGAAGCACGCGGCAAGGTTCGCAACGGCGACGGTTTTTCTGGCGGTCGGCATGAGCTTCTGGCAGTTCGCGCACGCCGATATTGAAGCAACCACCCCGGACGGCCGGCGCGTCCTGCTGAGGGAGAACGGCACGTGGGCTTATATCGAGACGAGGCAGAAAGAGACGACGCCTGCCACGACAAAAGACAGGGAGGGCGCCAAAGTGGCGAGCGCGAAGGAAGGCGGCGCCAAGGAAACCAAAGCCGACAAAAAGGATGGCGAGCTACTGCTGCTCATCGATGGCAGGATCGAAGGCGGCAACGCCTGCCGCTTCGGGCTGCAGCTCGTGAACAAGCTCCCGTACGAGGTGACGAGTCTCGTCCTGCACTTCTCCGCGTTCCGCCCGGACGGCGTGCTTTACGCAACCGAAACGCCCGGGTCGGGGTTCGGGGCTTTGAAGCCGGGCAATAGCCAGCGCCGTGAGCTCGAGTTCCGCGGCATCGGGTGCAAGGAAATCGCGCGGCTTCAGGTAAGCGGCGGCGATCGCTGCACGATGGGCGAGCTGCATCGATGGTCCGACATCGATGAAGTCAGAGGACAGTGCCTCGCGCGCGTGAAAGTGGTCGAGAGCAAGCTACTGCGCTTCGACAAGTAGGCCGTCTCACCGGTCGAGCGTCCGTAAGGGGCGTCGCTGAGCCCCGCTCAGATGCGCCGAAGGCTACGCGGTAGTACGCGTCTCCCCGCCCGGGACCGACGCTTCGCTCGTGTAGACGATATCTTCGCCGCCCGCCACTTCAAAGACGTCTTTTGCGCGCGCACGCTGTTTCGCGTCCTCGGCGTGTACCGAAATCAGGATGTGACCCTCGCGTAGCTTTCCGTCGTAGCGCTTCGCTTCGAATTCGGGAATTCCCATCCCGACCAGGCCGCCGATGAGGCCGCCGGTCGTTCCGCCGATCGCAACGCCCGCGAGCGCGGCCATGAGCGGCCCTGCGGCGAGAAACGGTCCAATGCCCGGAATGGCGAGCGTTCCTATGCCGGCGAGCCAGCCCAGAACGCCGCCCGCGCTCGCGCCGACAAGTCCGCCTGCGGTCACGCCTTCAGGCGTTTTGGTGTGCTGCTCGAACGCGAGATCACGTGTGCCCGAGCGATCGGGGAAGAGCACCGAGATGTCTTCGTCACTGAACCCCATAGTCTTGAGCTTGTCGACGATGTCTCTCGCGACGGCTTCGGTTTTGGCGATGCAAAAAACGGCTTTGGCCATATGCGCTCTCCTGGAGGATTTGCGCTTTCTTCTGCAACGGGTATGCCTGCACCTACCACTCGAATCGGAGTCGCGCGAGCCTCGAAATCCAGGGTTTCTTCGCGGCGAACAGGTCCATGCCGTCAAGGGTGCCGAGGGGCCGCAAAGCAGCTGCGCGGCGGGTGCCGCGCAGCTGTCGAGCGCGGGCTACAGCAGTCCCTACCCGTA
>Ga0075421_100009609_pt1 | contig 11932 bp, 9 predicted proteins | sample SoiMetdeltSBSDD5_FD_75292 | JGI IMG/M metagenome (GOLD analysis project Ga0075421, IMG submission 75292) | Bulk soil microbial communities from a Populus tree surrounding site in Tennessee, USA - Soil MetaG P. deltoides SBSDD5 | ecosystem: Environmental > Terrestrial > Soil > Tree plantation...
AAGATCGAAGCCAGCCTCGCCCGGTTCTGCCGCGAACATCTGGCCGATACGATCGACGGTGTGGGTGGGGTGCAGGTACTGCTGCGCGGACTGCCCGCCGCCCAACCCGCCCCGAACCCGGGGCACGCGGTGCAGAGCCTGGACTGGTGCCACCCGGTCGCCGCCGAGCTGCCCGCCATCGCGATGGACTCGACAGCCGTTGCGGTCCGGCACCGCCGGCTCGCCGCCGAACGGGAAGCCGCGCAGGCGGCCTGCCGCGCGGCGCTCGCCGGAAGCCGGCGGGCCGAGTTCGACGCCCTCCTGCAAGTCGCCCAACGCTACGCCGCCATCAGGGAGGAGCAATCCCGCGACCTCACCGTCGGCTGGCCGGTCCTGCGCGCCTGCGCCGCCTGCCTCGGCCAAAACCTGACGCAGCAACGCATCCTCACCGCACCCGACGACGTGCACTTCTGTACCCGAGCCGAACTCGACGCCGCCGTGACCGGTCAGGCGCAACAGCTTGGCGACACCATCGCCGACCGGCGCCGGACGTGGGAACAGCACCGGCGGCTGGCCGCACCGGTCACGATCGGCCGCCCGCCACGCCTGGTCGGCGACCTTATCGACAAAGCCGTACAGCAGGCCCGCACCGCCCGCCCGGTCGACGGAGCGATAGTCGGCCATCCCGCCTCGGCCGGACGCGCGACCGGCCCGGTCCGGCTCGTCCACGGCCCGCAGGACTTCGCCGCCTTCGCCGACGGCGAAGTCCTCGTCGCCAAGGCCACCTCCCCGGCCTGGACACCGCTGTTCGCCCGCGCCGCAGCCGTGGTCACCGACGGCGGTACCCTCGCCGCGCACGCCTCCCTCGTCGCCCGCGAATACGGCATCCCCGCGGTCGTCGGCACCAGCGACGCCACCAGCCGCCTGCGCAACGGGCAACCCGTCACCGTCGACGGCAACGCAGGCACCGTCACCCCAACGACGGAGCGAGCCGATGAACAGCCCTGACATCCGATACCGGAACACCATCAGCCGATGAACACCTACCGTGAACCTATGACCGCTGATCCGGCCGAGGTGCTCGTGGCCGGTGCCGGGCCGACCGGCCTGGCGATGGCCGCATTCCTTGCCGGGCAGGGCGTCCGCCCGCGCATCATCGACCGCAATCTTGATCGGGCACATGAGTCGCGTGCTCTGGCGATCCAGCCCCGCACCCTGGAAGTCCTCGCTCCACTCGGAATCAGCGACGAGCTGGTGCGGCTGGGTAACCCCAACGTGCAGCTGCGCCTGCATGCCGGTGGCAAGGTCTTGTCGGTGCCGATGTTTGATCTCGGCCTTGCTGACACCGCCTACCGTTATCTGCTGTTCCTGTCGCAGGCCGAAACCGAACGCGTTCTGGCTCAACACCTTGATACGAAAGGCATCCCGGTAGAACGCGGAGTCGAGCTGATCGCGCTGCAGCCCGGCCCACATACAGTCACCGCCACCTTGCGGCATCAAGACGGTGCGATTGAACAGCTTTCGGCCCGGTATGTGATCGGCTGCGACGGCGGGCACAGTACCGTGCGCCAGCTGTCCGGGATCGCGTTCGAGGGAAGCTCCTACCCGCAAACCTTCGTCCTGGCGGATCTGCAAGCAGCCGGCATCGAATCTGGTGCCGCGCACGTGTTCTTGTCCGGCAACGGGATGCTGTTCTTCTTCCCGCTCGTGACGCCGGCGAGCTGGCGGCTGCTGGTGATGCGCCCCAAGCACGACCCCACCCCACCCGGTGCGCTGGTCAGCCTGCCCGAGGTGCAAGCGCTGTGCGACGCCTACACGGATGGCATCGTGCGATTGCGGGATCCAGTGTGGATGACCAACTTCCGCCTGCACCATCGCGCCGCCAAGCATTACCGAGCCGGGCGCGTGTTCCTGGCCGGGGACGCCGCCCACATCCACTCCCCAGCCGGGGCGCAGGGCATGAACACCGGCATCCAAGACGCCGCCAACCTTGCCTGGAAACTCGCTGGAACCCTTCACGGCACCACGCCGCCGTCCATTCTGGACACCTACGAGATTGAGCGGGCGCCGATCGGCCGCAGAGTGCTGCGCATGTCCGACCGGGCATTCAGCATCGCCACCTCCACCAACCCGATGGTGCGGTTTGCCCGAACCCGCCTTGCCCCGGCCATCATTCCCTTGGCGCTCAAAGCAAATCGCGCCCGAGCGTACCTGTTCCGCACGGTGTCACAGCTGGGCATCAGCTACCGCAACAGTCCGCTGTCCGCCAATGCGCGTGGCATACACGGCGGTCTCAAGGCCGGCGAGCGGCTCCCCGACGCATCACTGGGCGCAGGCGAGGAGGTCACGTCTTTACACGAGCTGACTGCGCCGCCAGGCTGGCATCTGCTTCTGTGCGGGCATGACTGGCACACCGACCAGATCAGCCTGCTGGAACGGCGCACCGGCGTTGTCGTGGTACATCATCTCTACGGCCCAGGGTTCGAGGAAGCGCTGCACCGCCTCGGCGTTAGACCGACGCAGCAGGAAGTGTTTCTGATCCGCCCGGATGGTCACATCGGGTTCCGTGGCAGCGAATTGGGCGGGCTGAAGTCCTATCTGGACCACTGGCTACCCGCACACAGCTGAAGAACGCCACTCAGGCGTGGCCCAGATCGGCTGCTATGTGTTATGAGCACCCATTCCAGGAGCCAGAAAACAGTTCGCAATAGCGCCAGGTGGTCGTCGGTTCTGGAGCCCGGCCGGTTGTTCATTGATCGTCAAGCGGTGTGTTTGGGCGCCACCATCTGTCTCGGGCTGCTTCGATTCCGTAGCGCCTGGCAAAGCGCAACCACCGCTGCATCGAGGTACACGTCTAGCTTGTGGCCCCACTCGTCCGCATTGGCAGCACGATGCGAGCTTGGTCGAGCTAGAGCGAGGCCGTGCGGATGTCGTCGGGCCAGGCCAGCGGGACTCCCAGGGTCCCGGCGAGGAGATCCTGGAACTTGTGGCGGTCGGCCTCCTCGGCGTGCACCTGCCCCGGCGTCCGGTCTGTCGTGAGGCAGTGGGCGGCCAGCGCCCCGGCGGCCTCGCCGATCGACCATTCGACGGGATGCAGACGGTACGCGCCGTTGGTGATGTGCGTGGTACCGATATTCTTGTTGGCGGGCAACAGGTTTGACACCCTCGCCGGGATCAGTGCGCCGAGCGGGATCTGGAAGGGATAGGAACCGATGTCCACGTAGTTCCGCCCGGACGTCGACGGATGCAGGTCGATGCGGTAGTAGCCGATGCCGATACTGTCCTCGAAGATCTCCGAGCCCGCGCCCGGCCCGCGCATCTCCTGGCCGATGTGCGCCTCAGTCACCGTGAACCGCGCTTTGATCCGGCGGGCCTCCCGGACATACGCCTCCCGGGCCAGCCCGTCGGCCGTGCCCATCACATCGCCGCGCAAGCGCAGTTCCGGGTACCCCCTGCCGCCACCGAAACGGGGAGCCTCGGTCTGCATCCAGTAAATGAACGACAGTGTCAGGTCCCGAGCGCCCTCCAGCGCCTTGCGTCGGGTGTCCGCGTCAACGCCGAGCAACGGCAGCTCCCAGTAGTCCACGTGCGGCCAGTTGATCAGCGTCACGTCCCAGCCGGGGAACGTCTCGTCGAAGTGCTTGCGCGCCACGATCCGGCGGTAGTGCCACAGGTCGCGGTCGGTGCCGTCGATCGCGGCCTCGGGTGGCCCGGCGAAGATCGGCCGTTCCCGGCGCAGCAGGGTGATCGGGTTGACGTCCACCCATGACAGCTGGGAGCCGGGCCAGCGGGGGTCCTCGGTGTCGCGCCAGTGCCGGTATCCGGCGGGCTCGGCGATGACATGCGACTCGCCGGGCCGGAAGTCAACGGCCGCACACCACGTGATCGCCTGCTGGTCGAGCGGGTTGGCGTGCTCCGGTGCGTGCAGCTCACCGGTTTCGGTGCGGGACTCCGCGCCGATGACGTGCGGGATGCCGGCGAGCTCGAGCAGGTCGCCGAGCTCCGTTGCGTCAATGATTATTTTGCCGGTTTTCATTTTGAGGGTACGCGAAAGCCTGTCCCGCAGGGTCACAGAGCTGATCCGATTCCCGTCCCGTTGGGCCGCAACGGGTTCGTGCCCGCGCAGGATCTCCAGGCGTCCGCCGGTGAGCCATGGCGAGAGCATCTCCTCCAGCACCAGCGCCGACACCCTCGGTTCGTGGCACAGCGCCGAGACGAAACCTTCGCCGGGGTTGAGCCTGGGGTTGGCCTGTGCCGCCGGGGTCAGCGGGTAGTTGCGCCGGTAGAAGTCCCGAATCCGCTCGCGCAGCTCGCGATAGCCGGCCGAGACGTGCTCGCCTTCGATCCAGCGGTGTTCGTCCGGCGGCACGCCTTGGGTGGTGAGCTGGCCTCCCAGCCAGTCGCCCGCCTCCGTGAGCACGACCGTCTTGCCTAGGGTGAGCGCGGCTCGTGCCGCCGCCACGCCACCCAGGCCGCCGCCGATGACCAGGACATCTGGGATGTGATTCGTCACTGAACAAGTTTCCGTTCGTTGAGTCGCCGGCTGGATTCAGCCCTTGATGCCGCCTTCGGATAGCCCGGCGATGAATCGACGTTGATTCAGCAGGAAGACCACCAGAACCGGGGCGCTGACCAGGATTGTCGCGGCCATGAGCGCGCCGTATCGGGTGTTGCCGGAGGAGGCGAAGGTGGTGATGGCCAGCTGCACGGTGGTGCTCTTGGCAGAGGCCGAGACCACAAGGGGCCACAGGAAGTCGTCCCAGACCCCGGTGAAGGAGAAGACCGCCACCAGAGCGATGAGCGGTCGCGCCAAGGGCAGGTAGACACGCGTGAAGATGCGCAACTCACCAGCGCCGTCGATGCGGGCCGCTTCGGCGTAGTCGCGGTCGAGCCCGGAGAAGTACTGCCGGGATACGAAGATGTTCATCGTGCCCGCGAGGTACGGCATCATCAGCCCGCCGAGCGAGTCGAGCAGGCCACTTCCGCCGTGACCCAGGATGTCGTTGCCGCCGGCCAGCGGGAAGTTCTTCGCCATCAGGAACAGCGGGATCAGCGTGACCGCCACCGGGATGGCCGCGGTGGAGATCAGCGCGTAGAAGACGAGCCTGCTGCCGCGAAACGGCAGATGGGCGAAGGCGTATCCGGCGATGACCGGCACGATGCAGTTGGTCAGCACCGCAACACTGGTGACGATGGCCGAGTTGGTGAAGGCCCGGCCAAGGTCCGCCGTCTTCGCGGCGGCCACGAAATTGTCCAGTGTCGGGTGCTGCGGGATCAGGCTCGCGCCGGTGAACGCCTCGTGCTCCGGGGTGAAGGCGAGGCTGATCATCCAGGCGAACGGCAGCAGAACGAGCCCGGTGACGAAGGCAAGTACGGCCACCCGCGGCCACTGTCGCATCAGGTTCTCCTTCCCTGGCCTAGCCGGATCGCCACGATCGACAGGCCGGCGATGAAGGCGAACAGCACGAACGCCATGGCCGAGGCGTTGCCCATGCGGTTGTACTGGAACGCCTCCGTGTAGATCAGGTAGTTGACGGTGGTCGTGCTGCCGAGCGGGCCGCCTGCGGTCAGGACGTAGATCTCGGAGAAGCCCTGTGCCAGGAAGATGATGTCCATCGCCACCACGTACGTGAGCATCGGCCGCAGTCCGGGCAGGGTGACCGCCTTGAACTGCTGCCACGCGTTCGCGCCGTCGACGCGCGCCGCCTCGTAGAGGTCGCGCGGGATGGTCTGCAGCCCGGCCAGCAGCAGAACCATGTTGCTGCCCAAGGCTTTCCACACCCTCATCGCCGAGGCGGCGTTGAGCGCGCTGCCCTCGGTGACAAGCCACTTCTGCGGTGGCAGGCCGAAGAGGCTGAGCGCGTCGTTGATGAGCCCTTGGTCGGAGTAGATCCACAGCCAGATCATGCTGACCGCGGTCAGCGAGACGACGTGCGGGACGTAGAGCGCGGTGCGGAACAGGCTGACCCCGCGAAACGCTTTGTTGGCAAGCAAAGCCAGCCCTAGGGCGATCGCCACCGTCACCGGAAGCACTTGCAGCACATAGCGTCCGGTGACCAGCAGGGCCTTGCCGAACTCCGGATCCGAGAGCAGGGTCCGGTAGTTGTCCAGTCCCACCGGTTTCGGACCGCTCCGCGAGATCGGGCTGTATTTGGTGAAGCTGAGGTAGAAGCCGTACAACACCGGTCCGAAGTCGATGACGAGCGCGTAGAGCGCGGCCGGCGCCACGAACAGGGCACCGATCAGGGCGTAGCGACTGCCCAGCCGGCGCCTGCGGGGCTTGCCAAGCTTGCGGAGCTTGCGGAATCCGGTAGTGGGGGCCGCCGCGCTGGCCGAGGATCCGGCCGGCGCGGCGTCCACCGTCTCACTGGTTGGCGGCAATGATCTTGTCCACTTCGGTGGCGGCCTGCTTGAGCGCGTCGGCCGCGCTGATCTTGCCATGCAGGGCCTGCTCCAGCTGCTTGCCTATGGCGTCACGCATCTGCACCCACCCCGGGACGTTGGGGTTGGCGTGGGTGACGGCCAACGCCTTGACCGTCTTGAGCAGCTCCGGGTTGGAGGTAACGTAGGCCGACTTCGCGGCGGAGGCCCGGATGGGAAGGGAGCCAACGGTTTCCGCGTACTTGACGCTGGTCTCGCCGGTCGTCATGTACTTGATGAAGTCCCAGGCGCGGTCCTTGTGCTTGCTGTCCTTGTTGATCATAAGGCCGTTGGCGGCGCCACCGAACGCCCGCCCCTTGCTGCCCTGGAAGGCCGGCGGCATCACGACGCGCAGGTCGCGGTCGGGCGCGGCCTTCTGGTACTTGGTGATATCGCCGCTGTTGCTCAGTTGCATGGAGGCGCCGCCGGTCACGATGGGCTGCTGCGCCGGCGGGGAGTTGGACCACGTGCCGCCGAGCGTGTTGTCCACAGCGGTCGGGCCCTGGAACAGGCTGGTGTAGAACTGCAGCGCCTTCACCGCCTCCGGCGAGTTCAGCGTCGCCTTCGTCCCTTCGGCGTTGATGTACTCCCCTCCGCTGGACCACAGCAGGGTGCCGAATGCCTGTTGTGCCCCAATGGGATTGCTCGGTACCGCGAGCCCGGCGTGGGTGATCTTCCCGCCGTCGCGCTTGGTCAGCTGCTCGGCGGTGGTCTTGACCGCCTCCCAGGTCTGCGGCGGCTGGTCCGGGTTGAGCCCGGCGGCCTTGAAGTCAGCTCCGCTGTAGACGATCAGCCGGATCGTCATGATGACCGGCATGTTGTACTGCTTGCCCTTGACCTGGCCACCGGGCAGGGCGGCGGCGAGGTCCTCGCGGTCAGCCGCGGGCAGCTTCTCCACGTAAGGCGTCATGTCCTCGATCCGGTCGTTGTGCACCAGGTCGGCGGTTGCCGCCACGCCGTGGCCGATGATGTCGGGGGCAGTCCCGGCCGCGAAGGCCGCGTTGAGCTTGGGTGAGATCTCGGCCCAGTCTACGAAGGTGACCTGGACGTCCGTCCCCGTCTGCTGCTTGAAGGCGGGGATGACGGTCTCTTTGAGCAGCTTCATCTCGGTCTCGCTGTTGCCCGGGAACCACACCACGAGCGGGCCGCTGTCGGTCTGCTCGGGCTCGCCCGAGCCGCACGCCGATACCAGCGACAAACAGCCGGCGAGCGTACCGGCAAGGGCCTTTCTCAACAGTGTCATGGAAAATTCCTTCGATAGGGGACGGATCAGCGCCGCGCGGCAAGCGTGGCGCCCGGTTCGAAGCCGCAGGGCAGCAGCTCGTGATAGCTCAACGGGTGCGCGCCGTCCAGCACCTCGAGCAGCAGCTCGACGGCTCGGACGCCGATCGCGCGCCGGGGCACGGTGATGTGGGTCCACTCGCGCGACGACGCCTGCGGCCTGTAGTCGGTGGCGTCCAGGCCGATAACCGAAAGTGCTTGCGGGATAAGGACCTGCGCTTCGTCACAAACCGCTGCCACCGCGTCGAGGTGCGCGGTGCGCTCGGTGAGCAGCAGCGTGGCACCGCCGCCGGTGACCCGGTCGAGCCAGGCCCGGTCGAGCCGGCCACCGCCGGTGAAGGTCTCGTCGGCGATGGCGATCCCGTTGGCCGCGCACGACTCGTGGAAGGCTTCGCGGCGCTCGGTGCGCGGCTCCGCCTGGTCGGGCATGCCCAGGTAGGCCACGCGGCGGTGGCCGAGCCGGTGCGCCCGATCGATGACATCGGTGACCGCGGCGCGGTAGTCCGCGGTGACGTAGGGCATGAGGCTGGCGGCTTTTTCGCGCCGTCCGATGTAGACGAAGACGAAACCCTCGGCGGCCAGGCGCTCGAGCTCGTCGTCGCGTTGCTGAAAGCCGAGGATGACGGCGCCGTCGGCCAGGCGCAGGCGGTTTTGCCCCCCGCGGTAGACGCTCTGGTCGCCGGCGGTCTGGTGCACCGAGGTGAACAGGACGAGGTCCTGCCCGGACCGGGTGGCCTGCTGCTCGATGCCGACCATGAACTCGTCGTAGTAGGAGTCCTTGCTGGTGGGGAAGAGCGGCTCGTAGGTGTGCACGCCGATGAGCCCGTTGCGCCCGCGCCGAAGTGCTTGCGCCGTAACGTCCGGGACGTAACCGAGCTCCCGGATCGCGGCCAGGATCCTCTGCTCGGTCGCCCGGTTGATCCCGTGCTCGGCCGTCCTTCCGTTGAGCACCAAGGAGACCGCGGTCTGCGAGACCCCTGCCAGCTTGGCGATGTCGCGCTGTCTTGGTCTACCGGTCACTCGACCTCCTTTCCCTAATTCGAATTAGAGAGCAGAGTAGAACTGATGATGTTGACCTGTCAATCCCCCCTCACAGGCCGAGCTGGCACCGGCAGACTTGGCGTCTAATTTGTATTAGTTACCGTTGTGCCTTGACAGCGCCCGGTGATCTCTGGAAGAACTAGTCGGATGAAGCCAAAGCCGCCCTCCCGGCGCCGGTTCTGGGGGACAGCGGCGCCACTGCCGGCGCCGTGCTGCCCGGCGCTTTGGCGTGCAACTCCTCGCGGGATGCGATTCGGCTGCTTCGCGCGCCGGCGCCGCAACGCACCAGGCCCAGCTGGTCACCTTCGGCGAGCCCAACGCCCGATCCGCCCGACGCCAAAACCGAAAGCATAAGGATTCAATGCGACATGCCGGAGGGAAGAACCCTCGCGGCACCATACAGAAAGAACGGTTGAATGACAGAAGTCGGGGTGCAGCTTTATTCGGTACGGGAGGCCATGGCGGCCGACCCCAAGGGCGTGTTGAGCCGGTTGGCCGGGATCGGCTACCGCAACGTGGAGCCCGTTTTCGGGTTGCTGGGCGGGGATCCGCCCGGTTTCCGCCGCTTGCTCGACGCCAACGACTTGACCGCGCGATCGCTGCACGCGCCGGTTCTTGGTACCGCCCGCGAGGAGATAGCCGAAGCAGCGCAAGCGATCGGGGCGCAGACGGTGGTGGTGCCGTCGATCCCCGAGCCCGAGTTCGCCACCGCCGCCGCCGTTGCCCGCACGGCCGAGCGGCTGGCCGATGCCGCGTCCTGGCTCGAGAACCACGGGCTGGAGCTGGCGTACCACAACCACCAGTGGGAGCTGGCGCAGCGACCGGCCGGGCAGCCCGCGCTGGAGCTGCTCGCCGGGCTTCTGCCGCCGCAGGTGGCACTGGAGCTTGACGTCTACTGGGCGCAGGTCGGCGGCGTCGACGTTCCCGCCCTGCTCGGCCGGCTCGGCGACCGGGTGCGCCTGATGCACATCAAGGACGGACCAGCCGTCAAGGGCGAGGCGATGACAGCGGTCGGCACGGGCGTGCTGCCCATCCGGGAGATCCTCGATGCGGCACCGCCGCAGGCCCTCAGGATCGTCGAGCTTGACCGCTGCGATGGCGACATCTTCACCGCACTCGAGGAATCGTTCGCCTACCTTGATGAGGGCCGGTGAACCCGGTCGGGGTGGCAATCGTCGGCTGCGGAACGATCAGCCACCAATACCTGACCGTCCTTTGTGGACGGCCTGAGGTCCGCGTCGTCGCGTGCGCCGACGTCGATCCGGCGCGCGCGGCGGAAGTGGCCGCGCAATACGGGATCCCGGTCCACGGCGACCTGGAGACCGTGCTCGCCCACCCCGCGGTGGAGCTGGTGGTCAACCTGACCGTGCCGGCGGCCCACGTCCCCGTTGCCCTCGCGGCGATCCGCGCGGGAAAGCACATCTACAACGAGAAGCCGTTCGCCCCAACGCCCGCCGAAGCGGCGATGCTGATCGCCGAGGCATCGGCCACCGGTGTGCGCACGGGTGGCGCGCCCGACACCTTCCTCGGGGCCGGGATGCAAAGCGCATACCAGGCCGTGGCTCAGGGCCGCATCGGCACTCCCCTCTCGGCGATCGCGTTGATGCAAAGCCCGGGGCCGCAACGCTGGCATCACGCGCCGGAGTTCCTCTTCCAGCCCGGCGGCGGCCCGCTTTTCGACATGGGGCCGTATTATCTGACGGCCCTGACCGTGCTCTTCGGCCCGGTGACCCGGGTCGCGGCGCTCGTCCGCACGGGATTCCCTGAGCGGATCATCGAGGCGGGCCCGCGCGCCGGGCAGCGCTTCGCGGTCGGGGTCCCGACGCACGTAAAAGCGCTGCTTGAGTACGGCGGCGGCCAGGCCGCCACGGTCGTGTTCAGCTTCGACTCCCCGCTGCCCCGGACCGGCTTCTTCGAGATCACCGGCACCGAGGCGACCCTCGCGGCGCCCAACCCCAACCGGTTCGACGGCCCGGTGCGGCTGCGCCGGGTCGGCGATCCTGATTGGACAGACGTGCCGGTGCCGGATCTCCCCGGCGGGCGCGGTATCGGGGTGTGCGACATGGCCGAGGGCATCCGCACCGGCCGGCCGCACCGGGCCGGCGGCGAACTCGCCGCCCACATCGTGGACGTCATGACCGCCATCCAGGAGTCGGCCGAGAGCGCCACCTTCACCACCGTCACGTCAACCTTCACCCAACCCAAGGCGCAAGACCTCCTCCCGGGTTGAGCCCGGCGCCGACCGTGGCGCACCGGAATCGCCGGTGCGCCATCGGTCCGCACCAGCCCCAGATGGCGCCCACACCAGAACCGAGATCGGGATGGGTCCGGTTACGCGGCCAGCGTCTCGACGGACACCTGCCAGAGTCGCTCAGCCGCCTCGGGGTCGAGCGCGTACAGCGCCACACCCCGGCGGGTACCTGGCTGGTTGATTTCCGCCTCGTTGCAGTCCTCAAAGTAGCGGCCGCCGCCGCCGTCGAGCAGTGGCGACGTCGCGACCAGCACGGACGTGGCCGCGCCCTGCTCGGGCGCGCCTGCTCGACCTGCTGATGGACGGCCTGCGCTACCGCGCCGGGCCTTGACCCGAGGCCGGACACCACGCCCGAGCCATTGATGGCGGGCCGCCGTTTCAGGCACGACGAGATGCCGGCCGTGTCTGGGCGTTGGATCAGGGCAGCCGCGGATACAGGGCGGCCACCCCCAAGGACAGCCCCGCCAGGACCTGCCAGCTGGTGGCGTCGGCGACGATCTCGTACGCGCCGGCCGCGCCCCGTCGATGGCGATCTTCGCGATCCCGGCGGGTCCGCCTTAGGCGCTGACACCCGGCCCGATTATCAAAGCGATCCCTTCAGCGAGGCGCGCGGGATGGGCGCCGGTGCGGGCGGAGCTGCCGCCCGCACCGGTGGAGGTGGTGTCCGTCAACAACCAATCAGATCGAATTTCTCCCACGGCCCGATGGCGTCGCGGTTGGCGATCAGCGGTGACGCCCCCGCATTCTCGGCCACGACGAACTTGTTGTTCACCTTGGCCCGCAGGCTCACGCTGCCGTCAGAGTTGCGGACCAGCTGGAAGGTCTCCCACGGGCCGATCGCGTCACGGTTGGCGATCAGCGGTTTCGCGCCCGCGCTCTCCGCGGTCACGTATTTGCCGTTGACGCGGGCCCGGAGCGCGACGTAGCCGCCGCCGAGGTCGATCAGGTCGAACTTCTCCC